>Ga0209517_10005825_pt1 | contig 15499 bp, 13 predicted proteins | sample PeaSoiMetSII2010_FD_187695 | JGI IMG/M metagenome (GOLD analysis project Ga0209517, IMG submission 187695) | Peat soil microbial communities from Weissenstadt, Germany - SII-2010 (SPAdes) (version 2) | ecosystem: Environmental > Terrestrial > Soil > Wetlands > Peat | place: Germany... | reverse complement strand
GGTCCAGGGATTCGCGGACCGGGGTGAGATCTATCTGCCCAATTCGGCTCTGCGCGCGGACCTGATCGTTTCCCTCGCCAAGATGAAGACCCACCACTGGGCGGGCGCCACGTTATCGATGAAGAACTTCTTCGGCCTGGTTCCCGGCTGCGTGTATGGATGGCCAAAGAATGAACTGCATCAGGTCGGAATTGACCGGTCTATCGTGGAACTCTCACGCATTTTCCGCCGCAGCTTTGCCATCGTCGACGGAATCGTCGGGATGGAAGGCAACGGACCAATTCAAGGTACCCCCAAGCCCGTAGGAGTACTGGTAATGGGTCGCGACTTGCCCGCCGTCGACGCAACCTGCTGCCGGATCATGGGGATCGACCCCGGCCGGGTTCAGTATCTACAAATGGCTTCCGATAACCTGGGCATCACGGAAGAAGCCCGGATCCAGCAGCGCGGGGAATCCCTGCGCGAAGTGCGAACAAACTTCGACCTGATCGCTCCGTTTCGGCAGTACCGCCTGGCTTAAAGAAGCCTGAAAGAACCTCAAAAGAATCAGTCTTGTTGCGGTTTGGGAGCGTTGGCAGCGTTCGGGGCATTCGGCGCACCGGCAGGCCGCGGACCCATGCCGCGCCTTCCGCCCGGACCGCCCATCAGCATTTCCAGATTCGCCCCGACCTTGGTCTGTTGATCCGCTGTTAACGAACTGTAAATCTTCGACATGGTCTTGGCATGGATCGCGGTCTGCTGCTGATGGATCGACGCGACTTCCTGGCTGGCCTTTTCGATCTGATCCTCATTACCGGATTTGATCGCAGTGGTCAGAGCCTGGTGCGCAGTCAGCATCTGCTGCTGCAAGCCCTGTCCCAGCACATGCGATTCCAGCATCGCGGTATGGACTTTATTCTGTTGTTCGGCACTCAGGCCAAGGCGCTGAGTCAGCCTCTGCTCGAAAGTCTGCTGCGGATTCCCCTGTCCGCGTCCGAAATGGCCGTGCGGAGCCGGGGCGGGGGCTGGCTGCTGGGCAACGGCGAACCCGGCGGCGAGCAAAGAAACGGCAAGGTGACGAACCTTCATGTGTGGCTTTTCACTCCTTGTGATTTCCAGACGCCAATTCTCGTGCCGAGATTACAGGCCTAAATGACTTTTTCCATCACCGGACAGCCCCGGAAATGGCCTCAATCGCCGTTTCCAGCTTCTGTGGCCGCCTGAGAACCCCCTCAAACAGGTCCCCCACCCGATCGAAACGGGCCATGGCGTTGCGGATATGGAACTGGTCCGGGGTCAGCCGCGGAGTCACTTCGCGCCACGCGAGCGGAGTGGCCACCGGGGCCCCCGCGTAGGCGCGGACGGCGTACGGAGCGGAAATGGTCTTGCCCTCCGCAATCTGCATCCAGTCGAAATACACCCGGCCCTTCTGGCGCTTTTCGACTTTTCGCGGCGTGGTAAACAGATCCGGACGCTCGGCGGTCACGAGCGCGGCGAGCAATTCGGCGAAGACACGAACCTGTTCATAGGTGTAAACCGGCTCCAGCGGGACGTACAGATGCAAGCCGTCGCCACCGGTAGTTTTCGGGTAACTTTCCAGCTCTGCCAGATCAAGTTTCGCGCGAACCAGCAGCGCGGCTTCCACCACTTTTTCGAAAGCGCACTCAAACGGATCGAGATCGATCAGAACGTAGTCCGGATTATGATACGACCCGACGCGGCTCATCCATGGGTTGTGGTCGATGCATCCGAGATTTACCAAAAAGAGCAGCGTCGCGCGGTCATCGCCGATCACGTAGCGAATCCCGTCGGGAGCGGTTTTGGTCGGCAGCCATTTCGGAAAACTGGGCGCGACCTCTTTTTGAAAGAAATAGTCGGCCTCGATGCCATTGGGGTAACGCTTGAGAGATAATGGGCGATCTTTTAGATGCGGAAGAATTAGCGGAGCGACCGCATCGTAATAATTCAGCAGATCCCGCTTGGTGTAGCCCTCCCTGGGATAGAAAATCTTGGCGAGATTCGTGAACTTCTGCTGGTGGCCGTCGATTTCTAAAATCGCCTCTTTCGAATCTGCGTCCAGCAGTGGCTTGCGCTCCGCGGGAGGATCGGGATCGCGCACGCATTCCTGCGGGTCGATATCCGGGCGCAGGCCCAGAAATACCGGAGCTCGCAAGCGGCCGTCCTCGGTCCAGTTGCTGAATTTGACTTCGCAGACCAGCTCCGGGCGGACCCAGGTTACTTCGCGGGGAAGAAGTTTGTCGGGCGGAAGCGGGGATTTGGGGATTGCGAGCGGCGCCAGCTTCGCGTGAATCACTTCCATCATTTTGCGATCGAACCCGGTGCCGACGTTGCCCGCCCAGACCAGTTGCCCGTGGTCGTAAATTCCGAGAACCAGGGCCCCAAACAGATCGCGCTCGCCTTTAGTGAACCCGCACAGGACGAACTCGTCGGAATTCGTAATTTTGTATTTGATCCAGTCCGATGTCCGGCGCGATTCGTAAAAACTTCTCGCGCGCTTCCCGACAATGCCTTCGAGTCCCTGAGCCTTGGCGGCAGCATACAGGTCGGGACCTCCTTTGCCGGGAAAATCGTCGGAATAACGGACCAGGTCCCCCGGTTTCAGGACCTCCTTCAAGAGGCGCTTTCGTTCGACCAAAGGAAGCCCGCGCAGGTCCTTGCCATCGAGGTACAAAAGATCAAACGCGAAAAAAACCACGGGCAGCTTGCGAGCAAGCGTCGCGATGGCGCTGGCATCGGCTACCGTTATTCTGCGCTGAAGCAGCTCGAAGCTGGGCAATCCACGCGGATCGAGCGCCGCGATCTCGCCGTCCAAGATCGCCGAAGTAGCTTCGATATGATGCGGCACCACCGAAAGCTCTGGATACTGCCGCTCCATCGAATGGCCATTGCGCGAAACCATACGCATCGTGCCGGAATCGATGTAGCAGATGGCGCGCACGCCGTCCCATTTCACTTCGTAGAGCCAGTCGTCCGTGGCCGGCGGAGGTCCCTTGCCGAGCTGTGCCAGCATCGGCGAGATATTCTGCGGCATCGGGTCCTGCTTAGGATTTACGGAGTTTTTTTTTACGGCGGGTTTGGTCGGTGGTGGAAGTTCGCGGGCGATTTCTTCCTGCGTCCGCCCGGTGAGCACGCTGCGCGCATGTTCCTCGACGTCCCAGCCCGGCTGCGCGAACGCGTCCTTTTTCTTCAGCAGCAGCCATTCGTTGCCTTTGCCGCGCTTCATCCGGACCAGCGCGAAGTCGCCGGAGAGCTTTTCGCCATTCAAATGAAACTTGAAATCTCCACGCGCAAGCTGTTCTTCCGCGGACGCTTCTCCGATCAGTTCGTAAGTCCCGCGATCCCACAGCATCACGCTTCCGGCCCCGTAGTTGCCCTTGGGGATTACTCCTTCAAAGCCGCCGTATTCGAGCGGATGATCCTCCACCATCATGGCCAGGCGCTTTTCCGCCGGGTCGAGCGTCGGGCCCTTGGGAACGGCCCACGATTTCAGCGCTCCTCCGGATTCGAGGCGAAAATCGTAATGCAAATGCGAGGCGTGATGCCGCTGCACGCAGTACGCGAGCGGATGCGCGCCCTTTTTCGCGGCCTGGGGAGCCGGCTCCGGCGTGCGGTCGAAATGTCGCTTCTCGGCGTACTTTTTAAGCGACACAAACACCTGCAAATGTTTGAGTTATAGTAAGCGTAAGGTATCGCCTATGGCATCTACGGTTTGGAAGGGTCATCTTACTTTCGGACTCGTGTCGTTCCCTGTCAGATTGTACAGCGCGGCACGCAGCGAAAGCATCAGCTTCAACCAACTCCATAAAACTGACGGGTCGCGCGTCAAGCAGGTGCTGTACTGCCAGGCTGAGGACAAGCCGATCCCGCGCAGCGAAATCGTCAAAGGTTACGAGTACGAAAAAGACCGCTACGTCGTGATCGAGGACGAGGAAGTGAAGAAAGTCGCTCCGCCCAGCGCCAAGGTGATGGAGATTCTGGAGTTCGTCAAGAACGACCAGATCGACCCGATTTACCTCGAAACCTCCTATTACATGGCGCCGGATGAAGCGGGCGAGAAGCCCTACGCGCTGCTGTTCGACGCGTTGAAGAAAACCGGTTACGCGGGCGTGGCGAAAATCGCGATGCACAACCGGGAGCACATCGTGATTCTGCGCCCCGGCAAGAACGGCGTGCTGATGCACACCATGTACTACAGCCATGAAATCCGCAAAGTGGACGAGTTCCGCACGGACTTGAGCCTGGTGAAGGAAAAAGAGCTGGCGCTGGCCACGAATCTGATCGAAGCGCTGTCAGGCGAATTCGAGCCGGACAACTATCAGGACACGTATCGCGAAAACCTGCTCAAGATGATCGAGGCGAAGAAGCAGGGCCAGGAAATCGTGGCGACTCCCGAGCCGCAACAAGCCAAAGTGGTTGACATCCTGGAAGCGCTGAAAGCGAGTCTGGCGATGGCGAAGAAGCCCGCGGCATCGGAGACGGCAGCGGAGCCCGAAGTGGCCGAGCGTGCGCCGAGGCGTCGCGCGAGAGGCTAGCCGGCCGCATGCGGTCCCGATTTATACCGCTGGGCCTGGCGTTCCACTGCATCGCGTTCTGCCAAGAAAAACCGGACGCGGCCGTGTTGTTGGAGAAAGTTCGCGCTAAGTACGCGGCAGCCACTCGATTTCATCTTGTTTGGACCAGAACACAGCAGAAGCCGCATGGCGATCCGGTATTCAGCGGGGATTTCGAGGAAACCGACCTCGCTCTGGAGCTGCCTGACAAGATGAGGCTTGGCGAGACAGGGTCGAAGGTCGGAATCGCAATATCGAGCTTGGCGATCGTCGACGGCATCGACGTATTTGTTTACGAAACCGAAGCGAATAAGTACTTCGAGGCGAAGGCCGTTCCGCCCGACACACCAATCAGTGACGTAACCGATGAAAACCAGTCAGCGTTTTGGGTGCAAAGCGCACGTGGGGTGATCGACGGTCTGCTGGAAACAACAACGTGGAAGGACCAAGCCTCGGTTCTCGGAAACGGGCACTTGACGTTGGCTAACGGGACAATCGACTGTTGGCTCATCCAAATAAAGGAAAAGCCTTTTGAAGGCGACGTGACCACCTTGTGGATCGACAAGCGCCGCTACCTCATCCGACGGCAGGATACAGCGACCAGATCGGCGATCGTAAGGAACACTTTCAAAATCGCGGCAGTCGGTGACACCCTTCCGCCCGATATTTTTAAGTTTTCGCCGCCCTCGGGAGCGAGAAAAGTTTCCAAAATGGCGGATCTTGGCTCCAAATGAAGTCTGCTTTTAAAGGTTGCGAGACTGGACCCCGTGGGGCGCGACTCTTTGCGCTCGGCGCCTTACTCTCCTGCATCGCATTTTGCCAAGACAAACCGAATGCGGCGGATCTGGTCGCAAGAGTACGCGCCAACTACGCCAAAGCCACGCGATTTCATTTCGTCGGAACCGAGTCGGCCACGAGCCAGGACGCGAAGGAAGTCGAATTCGCCGGAGAACTTCCGGACAAGGCGCGATTTGAAGGCAGCATCACCGGTGTGAGACCCTGCCTGGTGATCGTCGATGGCGAGAATTTCTTCGCGTATTCCAAGGAGTCCAAGAACTTTGCGGAAGGCAAGGACGCCAAAGAAGCCGATCTGTTCATGCAGCTCGCGCGCGGCGTCATCGATAGCATGCAGGCCGCGGACGCGAATGAGACCGCAACTGTCTTGCGTGATGAGCGATTGAACGTGAACCAGGCGCCAATCGATTCCTGGGTGGTCGAAATCAAAGACTCCGATTTCACGCGCACCTGGTGGATCGATAAGCGAACGGACATCGTTTGGCGTGAAGATGTCGTCAGAGTGAACGAACCTGCCGGTTCGCGGGAGAACCTGACATTCAAAGTCGCGAGCCTCGACGATCCTCTTCCACCCGATCTGTTCAAGTTTTCCCCGCCCGCCGGAGCAAAGAAGGTTTCTAGGCTGGCGGACCTTGGGCTGAAATGAGTTCCTGCGCATAGAGTGCTCCCGCAGGCGTGTCTTCGTGCTTGAAGAAGACATACACATCGCGCCCATCCGCGAGCATCTGTGCCACTCTCCCCTTGATCTCGGCGCGTTCCTCTACGGAATAATCGCCCTTGCGCAGCCGCGAATAAACGAAACCCGCCGTGATCACGTGGGGGATCTCCAGTTTGTCCGATTCGGCAAGACACAGAGAAACGCGATGTTTCTCGAGCAAGCGATACACTTCGTCGACCAGCCATGACGTGTTGCGAAACTCAAAAGCGTACAGCAGATCGGGAGACAGCTTTTCGAGGAATGCCGTCAGCAGCGGCACGTCGACTTTGAAGTTCGGCGCCAATTGAAACAAAATCGGACCCAGGCGGCGCGCGGATCGTAACGGATCGATGGCGCGGAAAAACGCCTGCGTGAACTCGGATTCTTTCAGGCGCTGAATGTGCGTGATGCGCTGATGCGCTTTGCAGGCGAACCTGAATCCCGCGGGCGTCGCTTCCACCCATCTTTCGAGCGTCGATGCCGAGGGAAGCTGGCGAAAGGTGTAATTCGCCTCGACAGCGTTCAATTTCGTCGCATAATATTTCAAAAAATCTTTTTGCGCGAGCTTGGCGGGATAGAAGTCGGGTTTCCAGGCCGGATAGGCGAAACCCGACGTTCCGGCGTAAAGACAGGCCATGCCGTCAATGTACCCGGAAGAAAGGCTAGTTGCAAAACCAGCGCGCGAAAACGAGACTAGAATTACGTGCCTGAGTTGAAGCCGAAACCGAAAAAGAGCGCCTCGCAAAGCCTGCGCGCCATCTGGCCGGATCTTCGCGAAATGATTCTGCCGCGGCGCCCGCTGCTGGCGTTCAGCTTTCTGTTGATGTTGATCAACCGGTTAAGCGGCCTGGTGCTGCCGCTCTCGACGAAATTTCTGGTCGACAACGTGGTGGGGCAGAAAAATCAGCATCTGCTGGGCCCGCTGGTGCTGGGGATTGTCGGCGCGACCATGATCCAAGGGCTGACCTCGTTTTCGCTGACGCAACTGTTATCGAAAACCGGCCAGCGCCTGATTTCGGAATTACGCCAAAAAGTTCAGCGGCACGTGGGATTGCTGCCGGTCGCCTATTACGACGCGAACAAGAGCGGCGTGCTGGTGTCGCGGATCATGACCGACGTCGAAGGCGTGCGCAACCTGATCGGAACCGGGCTGGTGGATTTTGTCGGCGGATTGATGACGGCGATTTTCGCGTTGTTCTTCCTGCTCCGGATCAGCGTGCTGATGACCGGGTTGACTGGGATTTTCGTGATTGCATTCTCGTTTGTGATGCAGATGGCCTTCACGAAGATCCGTCCGATTTTCCGCGAGCGGGGGAAAATCAACGCGGAAGTGACCGGACGGCTGACCGAATCGCTGGGCGGAGTCCGCGTGGTGAAGGGCTATCATGCCGAGGCTCGCGAAGCCGAGGTTTTCGGACGCGGCGTGCTTCGGCTGCTCGATAATGTGTTCAAATCTCTGACCGCGACATCGCTGATGAGCCTGTCGGCTACGGTGCTGATGGGAATCGTGGGCGCGATCGTATGGTTCATCGGAATCCGGCAGATTTTCGCGGGAACCCTGACGCTGGGCCAATTGATGACATTCATGGCGTTCCTGGCGTTCCTCATTGCGCCCGTGATCCAGGTGGTGAGCATCGGAACGCAGCTCACCGAAGCGCTGGCCGGACTCGATCGCACGCGCGAGGTTCTGAGCGAACGGCCGGAGGATAGGGAACCCAACCGGACCGTGGCCATCGGACCGATTCGCGGCCAAGTGGCGTTCGAAAATGTGGGATTCGCCTACGACGCCGGCAAGCAGGTTCTGTACGATGTGAGTTTCCGCTCCGAACCGGGCACGGTGACCGCGCTGGTGGGACCTTCGGGCTCCGGGAAATCGACCATCATCAGCCTGGTGACCGCGTTCCACACCCCGACTTCGGGCGTGATCACCGTGGACGGGATCGATCTGTCGACGGTGCGCCTGGATTCGTATCGAACGCAGCTCGGCGTGGTGCTGCAGGACACGTTTCTGTTCGATGGATCGATCGAGGAAAACATCGCGTTCGCGCGGCCGAGCGCGACCAGGGAACAGATCATGGAAGCCTGCCGGATCGCTCGCGTCGACGAGTTCGCGGAAGGTTTCGAGAAGAAATACGACACCATCGTGGGTGAGCGCGGCGTAAAGCTGTCCGGAGGACAACGGCAGCGTGTATCGATCGCGCGCGCCATCTTAGCCGATCCGCGAATTCTGATTCTGGACGAAGCGACCTCGAGCCTGGATTCGGAATCGGAAGCGCTGATCCAGGAAGGTTTGAAATATTTGATGAAAGGCCGGACCACGTTCGTGATCGCGCACCGTTTGTCGACCATTCGCCGAGCCGATCAGATTCTGGTGGTGGAAGCCGGGAAGGTCGTCGAGCGCGGCACGCATGAAGCGCTGTATGCGCTCGGCGGCCGGTATTGGGATCTGTACACGCGGCAGCACGGGCTGGAATCGAACCTGTTTCTGGCGCCGGGCGAAGGCGACAAAATCGAAAGGGACGCCGGGCCCACGGAGGAGATTCTGAGCGGGCGCTGATGGAAACGCGGACGCAACTCCATGAGATCCGCGAGCGGCGTGGGATTTCGGCGGCGCAGCTCGCGAAGTTGACCGGAGTCAGCCGCCAGACCATCTATTCGATCGAAGCCGGCGAATATGTTCCAAACACGGCCCTCGCCCTCCAGTTCGCCCGGATTCTCGAAGTTCAAGTCGAAGATCTGTTCACATTAGAAGCCGCGCCTGGGCCGCCGCCGAAGCCGATCGCCGTAGACCTTCTTGAAGCGGATTCGGTGCGCAAAGGTCAACCGGTGCAGTTGTGCCGCGTCGGCAAGCGGATGATGGGAGTTTCCGCCGCATCGCAGCCAATGATGCTGCCGATGGCGGACGGCGTGGTCTTAGATTGCCGGAAAGAGCGCGCTGATGTTCAGGTCTTTCCAAGTGACGTGGACGAAGGCAAACGAGTCCTGATCGCCGGATGCGACCCCGGCATTTCGCTACTCGCGCAACACCTGGCCCGCTTCGACGACGTGGATATCGTGGCCGCGCAGTCGTCGAGTCAACAGGCCCTCGACTGGTTGAAAGAGGGCAGCGTGCATGTCGCCGGCACGCATCTCCGCGATTCGTTAACCGGTGAATATAATCTGCCCGAGATCGGGCGTCTGTTCCCGCATGGCGCGGTGAAAGTGGTGACCTTCGCGATCTGGGAGCAGGGAATCGTCACCGAGTTCGGCAATCCGAAGAGCATTCGCGGCGTGGAGGATCTGGCCCGCAATGACGTTCGGATCGTTAATCGCGAAAAGGGCGCGGGCAGCCGCGCACTCCTCGATCAGAAACTCAAGGATGCCGGCATTTCCCCGCGCGCAGTAACCGGATACGACCGCACCGCGCACGGCCATCTTCCCGCGGCACTGGCCGTCAGCCTGAAAGAAGCCGATTGCTGCATCGCGACTCGATCCGCCGCGCGCGCCTTCGGCCTGCACTTTATTCCGCTCGCCACGGAGCGCTACGATCTGGTGGTTCGGCGCCAATTCGTGAAAATGCCCGCCGTGCAGGCGCTGTTCGACGTGCTGAACCGCTCCGCGGTCCGGCGCAAGCTGGAAATTCTCGCGGGCTACGATACCAGCCACACGGGCGAAGTTCTGGTCACGTAAACGCATGATGATCGCGACCCAGGTCCTCGATACGGTGACGGGCTCTCCCGCCTCGCGGATCGGAGTCGAGCTCGATTATTTCATCACCGGCCACGGCTGGCGTCAGGTGGGCCGCGGAGTCTCCGACGATCAAGGGCGCGTCCGCGATTTCGGTGAACCGGCGGCGGCTGGAATCTACCGCCTGATGTTCGACATCGCATCGTACTCGGAAGAAGCGTTCTTTCCGTCGATCGCGATTACCTTCGAAATCACCGACCCGGCAGAGCACTATCCCGTAACTCTGCTGCTCAGCCGGTTCGGATACACCGTGTATCGAGGTTCATGACGCTGCGCGTGAAGGTGATCCCGCGCAGCGCGAAGAGCGAGATCGTCGGTGTCCTCGACGATGGCACTCTGAAAGTCAAAATCGCCGCGCCCCCGGAACGTGGAAAAGCCAACGAAGCTCTGATCGCGCTGCTGGCGGACAAATACGGCGTGCCTCGCACGGAGGTGAAGATTCTGAGCGGGCATGGGACGGCTCGGAAACTGGTGCGAATCGCCTCGCTCGATCAAAATTCCAGCCGGGCCTGAAACGCGATCATGCGCGGAGAACTGTCGCCGCCTAACCCGACTCCCAGCAATCCCGTCGGCGGCGACGTGGTGTAGGTCAAAGCGCCGAAACCGGTTTGGGTCGAAGGCTTGCCGGGAACGCCGGCATAACTGAGAATCGGAAGCCCGAAATTCGGGTGATTGAACAAATTGAAAAATTGGGTATCGATGCGCAGCTTCACGCGCTCATTCAGAGTGAACCATTTCGTGAGGTATAGGTCGCTCCATGTGAAGTCGGGACCGCGCAGGGCGTTGCGCCCGAGATTGCCGAACTGGCAATTCGTGGGATTATCGCCACCGGCGCACGCGCCTGTGCTCGGATCGACGGTGGAAACGAAAGCCGCCGGATTCAGCCACTGGATCGTGCCCGGCTGCGTCACGCCGGGAATCGGAGTGTGCTCGTAGAGCGGCACCCCGGGGACTACGCTGGCGAATTGTGGACCGCTGCCATTTACTATGCCGTTGCCGTTCGCCGAATATGGCGCACTCAGGACCGAGAACGGAATGCCGCTGTGCCAGAACACCGATCCCGATACCTGCCATCCGTTCAGCGCGCTGCCGAAACCGCCGCGCAGCTTGACCGGCAGCTCATACACGTAACTGGCGGTGAAGTTGTGCCGAACATCATAATCGCAAGGGCCGCGATCGCGCTGAAGGTCGCCGGGGATCGGAGAAAGAATTCCCCCCGCGGAGAAGGGCAGGAATCCCCCGTTCGAAACCGTATCGATGCAGTGGCTCCAGGTGTAATTCGCCTGCATCTGTAATCCATGCCCGATCCGTTTTTCGGCTGAAGTTTGAAGGCCGTTGTAATGACTATTCGCGCCGGTGCTGAGCTGCGTGACGGCTCCAAATCTCGGATCGGCGGGTTGGCCGTAGGGAAACGGCGCGAAGCACCCAGGGCATACCGTCTGATAACCATTCACCTGCGTCGTGTAGGGCTGATTCACGGCGCGCGTGCCGACATACTGGGCTCGCAGATTGACGGTGTTGCCGATCTGTTGCTCCACAGCGAGGCTCCACTCCATGAAATAGGGCGCGTGCAATTTCCCATCCGGCACGGCCGTAATCGCCACAGGTTGGAGGCAGGTGCTCGGATGCGAAAGCGGCGATGCGCAGGAAAGTTGGCCACTCGCGAATCCGTTACTGAAAATCCGATCGGCGGCGACGGTGGCGTCAATGGCGCTGCCGGGCACTCCCGGGGCGATGATCGTCCCTCCTACGGTTCCGAGCAAGCCGCCCTGAAATGTTTGTGAGTACGGGGGATTCACTCCCACCAGGTCAACCACGCTTCCGGGCAAAAGATCGCTGAACAAACCGAATCCGCTTCGCAGGACGGTTTTCGGCGCGATCTGCCAGGCAATCGCCGTTCTGGGCTGGAGAATCGCCAGCGAAGTCGAATCGAAAATATTCCCGAGACCGGTATGAAGAGCCTCGTTCAGCGGCTGATTCACATCGTGGGAGATGGAATCGAACGAGCCGGAGAGCCGCGCCACCGCATCGTGCGGATTCACCGGATTCGAATTATGCGTCGCGCGGATTCCGAAAGTCCAGGTGAACTTCGACGTTACTTTCCAGGTGTCCTGGCCGTACAAGTCCAGATTCAAGAAATCGTAAGGCTCGGAGTCCGCGAGCGGAAAGGTCTTGGATGCGGTCGAAGCCACGCCGTAGATGAATTGCGGAAGAGTCGTGAAGGTGACCAGCGGAACCGTGCCCTCGCCAAAATCGTAGTCGTTCAACCGGAAGATTCGGGTGTTGGTTCCAAAACGAAGCTCATGCGACCCGACGGTCCAGGCCAGACTGTCATTGATAAAGAAACGAGTCGCCCGCCGCCCTTGCACCCAGGTATTGTCGAGACCGCCGATGGTGGTGAACGGCGCGCCCTGCAGCACGATGGGAAGCGCCGCCAGCGTGTTCTGCAAATTGCTCGGCCCGAAGAGACTCTCGTACCATGAAAAGCCCGGGTTGAAATAATTAACGAGTTTCGGCGAAAAAATGTGCGTGTAGCCGGACGCCAAGGAGTACAGCGGTTGCGAAGAAATGGCGTTGAACACGGGATTAATCGGGTCCGTGTAGGCAGCCTGCAATCCGGTGTCGGCCTGGAATCGATACCAGGTGATATTCGTATCGTTGATGTTGTAATCGATCCGGCCGGTCTGAACCTGTTCGCGATCGTCGCTCGAATGCGATACGCTTTGGCGATTCGCACAGCCATTTCCGTCCGGCGGACTTCCCGGCGCAACGCTTCCTCCGATGTTGAACGGACAGCCGAGGATCGCCAGCGGTGATCCCGCCGTGTTGCCGTACAAAGAAAACATCTTCTGATAAAAGGGCACCAATTGAGGCGCGGGCTGATAAATGGACCCGGTCACGGAGTCGATTCCACCCAGCGGCAGTTGTTGCAAGACGTATTTCTGAAACGCCGGTGACGGGACCGTGGTAGCTGAGACAATCGGCAAAGCGATCCGCACCCATTCGCTATCGAAGAAAAAGAATACTTTGTTGCGCCGGACCGGTCCACCGACGCTGCCGCCGAAATGGTTCACATTGGAACGCGGCTCGTGATTTCCAGGAGTCGCATTGGTGAAGAAATCCGCCGCATCGAATCGGGATCCGCTCCACAGCTCATACAAGTTCCCGTGAAACTGATTGGTCCCGGATTTGGTGACGTAGTTCACCTGCGAAGCGCCATAGCGGCCCTGGTCCACCGCATAGGAAAGCGTATTCACCGTGACTTCCGCGATCGAGTTGAGACCTAACACCAAATTTGTCGAAAGGCCGCTGTTCAGATTCGTGAGCGGATCGTTGGTTTCCAGCCCATCGACGATGTAGCCGTTGGCGAGCGACGGCAAACCGTTGAATTGCACGTTGCCGTAGCCGTTCGTGCCGCCGACGAAGTCATTACCGCTGCCCGCGGTATTGATTAACGCGCCCGGCGCGAACTGCAACGGGTAGGTCAAGTCGCCGCCGGGATTCGGGAGATTTTCCAATCGGGCCGCATTCAGCGTCGTCGAGGTGTTGGGGTTTTGGGAATTGATTAGCGGCGCCTCGCCGGTCACGGTGACCGTTTCTTTTGCTTTTGCGAGCTTCAGGACGAAGTTGACCGTCTGTCTTTGCCCCAAACTTGAGGTAACGGACTGGTTGACCTGCGACTCGAATCCCTCCGCGTCGACCTTGACGCTGTAAGGACCGGGCTTCAACTGCGGAAAATTAAAGCGGCCGGCGTCGTCGGTCTTGACGCTGCGCTTTAAACCCGTATCCGTGCCGAGAATGGTCACGGTCGCGTCCTTGACGGCGCTTCCGGAGGGATCGAGTACGGTTCCCACGATCGCGCTGGTGGTTTCTCCCTGACCCAGCATCCGTAAAGGAAAAAATGAAAGCAGGAAGAGCGTCCGCGCTCCAAAATTAGGCATCCCTAATATTAGCGTAGATCTGTACTTGTGGCATCGCTTGCCGTTAAGTAAACTTTTAGTTAGTGGCAGCTAAACCGATCCATCTCGCAACCTCGGAATCGATTGACGATTACCTGAAAGCGATCCTCGAATTGGGAGGCGCGGAAGATTCGCGCGTCACCACCAATGCCGTCGCCGCCCGGCTAGGAGTCCGAACGCCCTCGGTGACCGGGATGCTGCAAAGGCTCGCGTCCCAGCGTCCGGCGATGGTCTTGTACGAAAAACATCGCGGCGTGCGGCTGACCGCGGCGGGAAAGCGCCGGGCCTGGGAACTGGTCCGGCATCACCGCCTGCTGGAACTGTTTCTCCACGACGTTTTGAAATACTCCTGGGACGAAGTGCACGAGGAAGCCGAACGGCTGGAGCATTTCATCTCGGAGCGATTCGAAGACCGGGTGGCCGCGATCCTCGGCGACCCCGAAATCGATCCGCATGGCCACGTGATCCCACAGAAATACGCTGCAGGCGTGTATCGCGATGAAGCGCCGCTGACTCGCTGGCCGCTTCACACGCCGGCGACCATCAGCAGCGTTTCCGACCGCAGCGCGATCGCTTTACGGGAGCTGGAGCGCCTCGGATTCATGCCCGGAATCGGCCTGACCGTGGAACACCGGAACTCGTCTTTGGCTCTGATGGTTCGGTTGGCGGATCACGCGGACGCGATTCGGCTCAGTCAGGATTTAGCCGCCTGCGTTTTCGTCGTCGCCGCAGTTTTGTGATGAAAATGACACGATTCATGCGAAAATGAAGATTCCTGGTGGCTGAACCAACGCTCGACGATCGATTTGCGGAGCTGCGGCGCGAGGTCGACGCCGAAATCGCAGCGGCGCGGCGTGACTTGATCGGCGACCTGGCGCGCGCCATCGCACGCATGCGGGCAGCATCGAACGGAACAGAATGGCACGAAGCCGTGCTCGAATCGGGCCGGGCGTTTGCCGGCGATCCCGCCGCGCTGGAACTGCTGTCGGCGCTCGCGGCGCTGACGGCTCCCTCCGCGGCGGCTTCTCTTGGGTCCGATGCAGGCGCGCAGCGGTTCGCCAAGGTCAAGATTGCCGAGATCCAGTTGTATCATGGCGAAGCGGTGAAGGCGGGCCGCGCCGCGCGGGATTTGTACGGGTCCCTGCAAACGCAGATCGATTCGGCCCGCGACGCCTTCCGGCAGCGGTTCCTGGAGAATGGCGGCACTTCCGCCGATTATTTGCACACGGAAATGATTCGAGCGTTGGCAAACGATGACGCAACACTGCTTGGTCCGGGGTATCCCGGCGCGCTTATCTAAGTTCCTTCCAGCGGCCGCAGCCCTGATCGCGACCGGCGCGAGCGATCCCCTTGCCGATTTGAAGAGCGCCTCCGCCGCCATCGACGCCAAACATTACGCCGTCGCCATCGCCACGCTTCAGCCGCTGGAAAAGAGACTGCCCAAGCTTGGGGATTACATAGCGTGGATGCTCGCCACGGCCCGATTCGAGTCGCAGGATTACGCCGCTGTGCCGAAATCGCTGGAACCGGTCTGGAAGCAGACACCTCCGTCTCCGCTGGCCGCACGAGCGGTTCTGCTCGCTTCGAAGGCTTATTTACAAAGCGGCGACGCGAAATCGGCGGTCGATATTTTGCGCAAAAAATACGACACGCTGCCGCAGCCTGCGGGCGATTCTGCCATGGCAGCGGCATTCGCCGCGGCGGACGATAAGATCAGCGCGGCGGTTTACGATCAGCGCGTTTATTACGGATTCCCGATGTCCGCCGAAGCC
>Ga0209517_10005823_pt1 | contig 15501 bp, 13 predicted proteins | sample PeaSoiMetSII2010_FD_187695 | JGI IMG/M metagenome (GOLD analysis project Ga0209517, IMG submission 187695) | Peat soil microbial communities from Weissenstadt, Germany - SII-2010 (SPAdes) (version 2) | ecosystem: Environmental > Terrestrial > Soil > Wetlands > Peat | place: Germany... | reverse complement strand
CCAGCGCGTAGGGCTTGTTTTCTCTTATGATGCGGTTGAGATTGAGGACGGCGTATCCCAGCAGCGCGACGGCTATCAGGAGCGCGGCACCGCCGATGATCAGGACTCTGCGCATACGAAGCTCCGAGCGCGATAGCGCGCGCATCGGTTTACGCCGCGCGCATCGGGAACGTAGAATACCACGCGAAGGTCTTCAAGAAGGACGAGGTGACTCCATGCTAGAAGCAGGAAAACCGTTTCCGAATTTCTCGCTTCCGAACCAGGACGGCAAAGTCATGAAGCTCGGCGATTTTGCCGGCAAATGGCTGGTCGTCTACTTTTATCCCAAGGACGATACGCCAGGCTGCACGATCCAGGGAAAGTCGTTCACCGCGAGCAAGTCCGATTTCGACGCTGCCGGAATCCGCGTCGTCGGCGTCAGCCAGGACGACGCCGCGTCGCACAAAGGCTTCTGCAACAAATTCGCCTTTACGATCGATCTGCTCGCCGACACGAGCGCCGGGCTGATCAAGGCGTGCGGGATCGGGCAGGGCGAGTGGAGCGGCATGAAGTTCTGGGAGCGAACCAGCTTTGTGATCGATCCGAAAGGCACAGTCCGCAAGGTTTACCAGAAGGTGAATCCGCAGGGCCACGAGAAAGTTCTGCTGGAAGACATTAAGCGGATGCAGGCGGCATAGCGGCTGCCGGCGAGGCATTATCGATGATTACCCAGGGCGACGACTACCCGATCCATCAGACGCCGGAGCCGGTGCAGCAGGTCTTCACCGGCGACCGCAACTTTTACGACCGGTTCTTCTTCAACGGCTGCTGGCGCGAGGGCGAGCCGTGCTTCGCGGTCGCGATGGGCGTCTATCCCAACCTGGGAATTATGGATGCGGCGTTCAACGCGATTGTCGACGGCGTGCAGCATTGCGTACGCGCGTCGCGGGTGCTGGGCGCCGATCGGCTCGACACGCGCGTCGGCCCGATCGCGATCGAGGTGGTGCGGCCGATGCGCGCCCTGCGGATCCGGGTCGATCACGAAGCACTGAGCGCCGACCTGGTTTTCGAGGCGCGCGCGAAACCGATCGAAGAGCCGCGCTTCACGCGACGCTCGGGCCCGCGAGTCGTGATGGATTTCACGCGCTTGACGCAGCATGGGGGCTATACCGGCACGATGACCGTCGCGGGCCGCCGCTTCGAGGCGGCGCCGTCGCAGACCTGGGGCGCGCGCGATCGATCGTGGGGAATCCGCATCGTGGGCGAGCGCGAGCCGGCGGGCGTGCCCGACTCAAGACCGCCGCAATATTTCTGGCTCTGGTCGCCGGTCAACTTCGAGGATTACTGCACGCTCTTCGACGTGAATGAAAACGCGGACGGCTCGCGATGGCATCAGTTCGGCGCCGCCGGCCGCGCCAGCCTCGACGCGGAGATCGAGCCAATCGCGTCAGTCGACTGGAGCGTGGACTATCGCTCGGGAACGCGCCACGCGAAGCGGGCGGAAATTCTCCTGCGCAGCGCAGGCGGCAGCGTGGATCGCGTCGAGCTGGAACCGCTCTACAACCTCTACATGCAGGGCCTCGGCTATCTGCATCCCAAGTGGGGACACGGGATGTACGTCGGCGCCGACGTCTCGACTTACGAATCGTTCAAGCTCGCGGAAGCCGACGAGCGCAGCCCGCTCTTTCAGCATATCGAGGCCGTGTGTCGCGCGCGGCTCGGCAATCGCGAAGGGTTGGGAGTCCTGGAGATGCTGATAATCGGCCCGCACGCTCCGAGCGGCTTCAAGGAAGTGTTCGACATGCATCCGTGATCTACTCTGAGTTCATCTCGGCGGCGTCTTCCCACCTCGGGTGAGCACCGGACCCAGCGCACGGGTGAGCCAACTGGGTAAAGCGCGTGCGGCAAATACGACTCGTCGTTGACGCGCTTCGAGGACTTTCCTCATCGGCTGTCGAGCAGACGAGTTGTCGAACACCAACACCTCATCCGCAATGCCGAAGATGATTGGCAGATTCTGCAGACTCCTTTGATAGCGGCGGCGAACGTCGGCCGCCGGAACGCTGTGTCCTCCCTTGCGCTTCCGATTCCGCACGCGCCTGATTGCAACGTCTGAGCTTCTGAGGCCAACGTAGACGAGACCCAGATTCCATCCTTCGAATTTTGCCTGCCTTGCCAGTCTCAGATGGAGACTGCCGGAGAGTGTCGTTTCGATCGCGAAGCTTTCGCGGTTGCCAAGGAGAGCGCGCATCCGATCTATTGCTTCGCGGCCCGCCAAAAGCGGAACCGCTCGGGCGCCGTGGGCGACAGTCTACGCGCTATCTCGTCCGCCGTTATGATCTGCCCGACGGACGCCGAGAGGTTCGGCGCATAGGTACTCTTGCCGGCGCCGTTGGGTCCGGCGAGGAGCCACAACCTGGGCGCAGAGCTACTCGCGGACAAACTCTCTGACGACGACCTCGCCGCCGCCTTTGTGCAGCCTTACCTCGAATCGCCGGCCCTCGAGGGTTCGCTTTACGATCCGTCCCAGACTGTCCTCGAAGTAGGCGGGTCTCCCCTTGATGGCGACTTCCGCCGCCTTGCGGGCCGCATACTCGGCGCGCTCCGCGAAGTCTCGCGCGCTCCTGGGATCGTCGAGCTTGGGAGCTGACCATTCGACGAATGGGAGAATCTGAAAGTCTCCGCCCAGGTCGAAGGCAACATCCAACGACATGATCACGGAGATCTTTCCGAGGACCGATCCGTTCGTCCGTCGGAGCGAGCGTGCCCACAGATCCACTTCGGTGAACACTTTCCTTCTATCGACCACTGGAAGCGGGGTCTCGTCGTAGATCAGAAGATCGCATCGAGAACCGGTTTTGAAACCAGACAGCGCGGCGAGTCCCCGCTCGATAGCCCTGCGGACCAGCGAACACCATTCCCTTTCCGCCTCGTCCCAGCGACCGCCCGATAGTGCCAGTCCCGGCTTGCGCTCCAGCCGCTTAGCGACAAGCTCACCCCGAGCAGACTCCTGTTCGGCCTCATTGGTGGCGGATCGCAACGATGGCCGCGTCGCCCGCTTCACTTCCAGGCCGGTCGTTTCGCCGGACTTCCACGTGAGCATGAAGTCCGGCGATTCGCCTTGTTCGACGTGCAGCGGATACGTCAGCATCTCGTGCGTCGCGAGTGCGAGCAGATACAGCCCGAGGCAGAAGCGCTCCTCATGATGGTGCTTGCGTCCGTTGGTGCGCCTCGGCACATCGCGGACTTCGCGCCAGAAGCGCTCGACGTCGGAGCGGCGACGAAATGTCCAGGAGTTGGTCATGGCGACTCGCCGATCATTTTAGTCTGGCGGTCGGCGTTTGTCGTCTGATTACTTGAACAGTTTGCCGACCGCGCGTCGGAGCGCGCCGCCCTTGCTTTCGATCGGCGGCAGATCGTTGCCGGCCTTGAGCGCCGCGAAGCGTTCTTCGACTTCGCCCTCGACGGGAAAACGGCCGACTTCGGATTTGGAGAAAATCATGCGGCTGTCGACCAGGACGTCGAACTGGCCGCTGCGGCCCGGCGTTATCGTAACGCTTTCGCCGAAGCGTGATTCCAGAGACGCAGCCAGACTGGCCGCGCGTGGTTTGTAGCCTCAGGGCACGCAGTAGAAAATTTCGGTAGCCATACCTACAACCTAGTCCCGTGTGGTTGGCGACTCAAATCCCGCGGCCGCCTGCCCATGCCTACTTGCCGTCGGGCAGATCGACGAAGACCGCGGCGGCGACGACCGTGGTCCACAGGCCGTCGCGATCGCCGATCGCGGATTGCGTCACGTTACGGGTCTGGACGATCTTGTCGGACATCCGCCAGATGTCCTTGCGCTCGTCGTAGCTGGCGTTGGGATCGAAATCGACGCCCAGGATCGTCGCGAGCATCGTCGCCGCCAGATCCTCGGCGTAGTCGCCGGCCTTCTGATCGGTTTCACCGAAGCTGTGATGCTCGGAAAGATAGCCGTACTGGCTCGGGTTGGCGGGAATCGCGAGCCCGACCGAAGCCGCGACCAGGCGATGGGGCTCGTTGGTCGCGTTATCGTACATCACGGCGTACACGATCTGTCCGGGCGTCAGGCGCTTGAGTCCCTCCTGGATCGAGATCACCTTGCAGTTGGGAGGAAAGATCGAGCTGACGCGCACGATGTTGTACTCGGCGATGTTGGCGCTGCGCAGCGCAAGCTCGAACGAGCTGAGCTTCTCGCGATGCTTGCCTACGCCCTTGGTGAGAAAGATTCCCTTCGCAATCGGCCCCATCTCTTCAGTTCTCCGCTTCGGCCAAAATTCAGCTTTCTATAATGAAGAACGTGCGGCGGAAGGGCAATGATAGGGCCGTCGCGAGCGCCAATTCGGCGTCACGCGCCCGTCACATTTCCGCGCCGTTCAGAACTCGCTGGCGGGGTGATACTCACCGAACACCCGGCGCATCGCGTCCGCGATTTCGCCCAGCGTTGCGTAGGCGCGCACCGCATCGACGATCGGCGGCATCAGGTTGCCGCCGTCCTTCGCCGCGGCCTCGACCCGGGCCAGCGCCGCATCCGCTTCGCGCGCGGAACGCCCGGCGCGCAGCCGGGCGAGGCGATCCTTCTGCTCGGCCTCGATTTCGGGATTGACCTTCAGGATGTCGGGCGGAGTTTCGTCGCCGGCCGTGAACTGGTTGACTCCAACGATAGTCCGCTCCCCGGTCTCGATCTGCCGCTGGTAGATGAACGCGGCGTTCTGAATCTCACGCTGCATGTATCCGCGCTCGATCGCCGCGACGGCGCCGCCGAGGTCGTCGATCCGGGTCAGATACTCGTTCGCCTTGCGCTCGATTTCGCGCGTCAGCGTCTCGAGGTAATACGATCCGCCGAGCGGGTCGATAGTGTCGGCCACGTCGGACTCGTGCGCGATCACCTGCTGCGTGCGCAACGCGAGCAGCACCGACGCTTCGGTCGGCAGCGCCAGCGCTTCGTCCCTGGAATTGGTATGCAGCGACTGCGCGCCGCCGAGCACCGCCGCCAGCGCCTGGATCGTGACGCGCACGACGTTGTTGTCGACCTGCTGCGCGGTGAGAGTCGAGCCGGCGGTCTGCGCGTGGAATCGCAGCATCATCGAGCGCTCGTCTTTCGCGCCGAAGCGCTCCTTCATAATTCGCGCCCACAGCCGGCGCGCGGCGCGGAACTTCGCGATCTCCTCGAAAAAGTTATTGTGCACGTTGAAGAAGAACGAAAGCCGGCTGGCGAAGGCGTCGATCTCGAGGCCGGCCTTGACGGCCGCTTCCACGTACGCAATTCCGTCCGCGATCGTGAAGGCCAACTCCTGCGCGGCGGTCGAGCCGGCCTCGCGGATGTGGTAGCCGGAGATCGAGATCGTGTTCCAGTTCGGGACCTCGCGGGTGGCGAAGCCGAAGATGTCGGTGATGATCCGCATCGAGCCGCGCGGCGGGTAGATGTAGGTGCCGCGCGCGACGTACTCCTTGAGCACGTCGTTCTGGATCGTGCCGTTGAGACTGGTCCACTTGACGCCGCGTTTCTCCGCGGCAACCAGATAGAGCGCCAGCAGGATCGACGCCGTGGCGTTGATCGTCATCGAGGTGGAAATCTTGTCGAGCGGCAGTTCGTCGAGCAGCGTCTCCATGTCGGCGATCGAGCAAATCGAAACGCCCACGCGTCCGACTTCTCCCGCCGCCAGCGGATGGTCCGAGTCGCGGCCCATCTGGGTCGGCAGATCGAATGCGACCGAGAGACCGGTTTGTCCCTTCTCGAAGAGATAACGATAGCGCCGGTTCGATTCGCGCGCGGTGCCGAACCCGGCGTACTGGCGCATCGTCCACAGCCGCCCGCGATACATGGTCGGCTGTACGCCGCGCGTAAAGGGATACTCGCCGGGGAAGCCCAGCTCGGCCAGGTAATCGAGGTCTGTGGTGTCGGACGGATCGTAGAGGCGCTTGACCTCGATCGCGGAACTGGTCGCGAAGTGCTCGCGCCGCTCGCCGCCCTTCTTGAGCGCGGGATCGAGCTTGCGATGCTCCCATCGCTTGCGCGCATCGCGGGTGTCGTGGCCGTTGTCGGACATGGTTCTTACTCGTCGATTCCTACTCGATAATCATTTCCTATTCGATAACCAGCAGCAGCTCGCCTTTCTCGACCGTCTGGCCCGCGGTCACCTTTACCTCTATCACTTTTCCAGGCTTGGGGGCCTTGAGTTCGTTCTCCATCTTCATCGCTTCGATTATAAGCACGCCCTGGCCGGCCTCGACCTGATCGCCGGCGGCGACCAGCACGTTGATTACCCGCCCAGGCATCATCGCCTTGAGCTCCGCGCGGCCGCCCACCTCGCGCCGCTTGCCGGCGCCTGCGGAAGCCCGGCGCGAGCGATCGATCAGGCTTACCCGGCTCGATCCGTCGCGCGAGGCGACCATCACCTGATCGCCTTCCTGGTGCAGCTCGAAATCGAACGATCGTCCGCCGGCCAGCACCGAGAACGACGCGGGCCCGACTTTGCGGACATCGACTTCGAATTGATTCTCGCCGAGCCGTATGCGGCATCGGCCGCCGTCGAGCTCTTCGACCTCGAGCTCGTGCTCCGCCCCGTCGAGTGTAGCGACGTAACGCATTCAGCGGGTACTGTCCCGTCCGGCGTCGAGTGGCGCCCGGTCAACCCTCACCCGGCGGGCGCAGCGCCCGCCGACCTCTCCCTGGTCAGGGAGAGGTGTTAAGAGCCGCGATACGAACGGCGAGGAGATCATCGCCGCAACACATCGAGACGGCCGAGCATCTTCCACGGATTGGCGCGCGCGGCTCGTGGCGCGTCCGGTGACGTGGCCAGCGCGCCGCGATGGTTGGTGCTCTGCTGCGCGGCTGCGGCCGCCGCGAAGATCGCCGCCAGCCTGAGATTGTCGGCTGCGGCCGGCTGCGCATCGGGTTTGAACTCCTGCCCGATGAAGCCGGTATCGAAATCTCCCGCGACGAATCGCGGATGGTTCATGAGCCATCGATGGAAGTCCAGGTTGGTGGTCAGATCGCCCGCGATTATGAACTCCGCGAGCGCGCGGCGCATCCGATCGATCGCCTCCGAGCGATCGCGCCCCCACACGGCGAGCTTCGAGATGATCGGGTCGTAAAATACCGGCACCTCGGCGCCCTCATAGACCCCTGCGTCGTTGCGCACTCCCGGACCGTCGGGAAATCGCAGCGCAGTGATTCGCCCCGGCGCAGGCGCGAAGCCGTTGGCCGGATCTTCGGCGTAGATGCGGCATTCGATCGCCCATCCGTTTTGCGCGATATCCTGCTGCCGGAACGGCAGCGGCGCTCCGGCCGCTACCTCGATCTGCGTCCTGACCAGATCGAAGCCCGTGACCATCTCGGTCACCGGATGCTCGACCTGGATGCGCGTGTTCATTTCGAGGAAGTAGAAGTTACGATCGGCGTCGACCAGGAATTCTATCGTGCCGGCGCCGACGTACTTGACGGCTTTGGCGGCCTTGACCGCTACGTCGCCCATCTTCCGGCGCATCGCAGGCGTGACGAAAGTTGAGGGCGACTCTTCGGCGACCTTCTGATGGCGGCGCTGGATGGAGCATTCGCGCTCGCACAGATGAACCGTCGAGCCGTGCTGGTCGGCGAACACCTGGATCTCGATATGGCGCGGGCGGTTGACGAATTTCTCGACGTAAAAGCGGCCGTCGCCGAACGATGACTTGGCTTCGCTGGCGACCGCGCGAACGACCGAAGCAAGCTCGGTCTCGTTTTGGACCAGGCGCAGCCCCTTGCCGCCGCCGCCGGCCGCGGCCTTCACCATGATCGGATAACCGATCTGTTTGGCGAGCGCGCGCACCTCCGCTTCGGTCTCGAGCGTGCCCGGCGAGCCGGGGACCACCGGCACGCCGGCCTTGGCCATCAGCTTGCGTGCCTCGACCTTGTCGCCCATCTTTTCAATCGCGTCGGGAGGCGGTCCGATCCAGCATAATCCGGCGCGCTCGACGGCGCGGGCGAAGCCGGCATTCTCGGAGAAGAATCCGTAGCCCGGATGGACCGCGTCGGCGCCGCTCGATTTTGCCGCCTCGATAATTCGTTCCGTGACGAGATAGCTCTGCGCGGCGGGCGACGGACCGACCGGCACGGCGAAGTCGGCCTGGCGGACGTGAAGCGCGGCGCGGTCGGCTTCCGAGAAAATCGCGACCGACTCGATTCCCAGATCCCGGCACGCGCGGATCACCCGCACCGCGATTTCGCCGCGGTTGGCGATCAGAATCCGCTTGAATATCCGCGGTTCCGGAACCGGCGGCTTTTGCTCTTTGCGGACGCTCACAGCGGGATGTTGCCGTGCTTGCGCGGCGGATTGCGATCGCGCTTGTTCTCGAGCGCCTTCAGCGAGCCGATCACGCGCGGACGGGTGTCGCGCGGCACGATCACTTCATCGACGTAGCCGAGCTCCGCGGCCTTGAATGGATTTGCGAACGTGCTGCGGTAGTCCGCGACCAGCCGTTCGCGCTCGGCGACCGCGTCTTTGGCGCGATCGAGCTCGCCGCGGTAGACGATATTGACCGCCGGCTCGGGCGCCATCACGGCGATCTCGGCGGTCGGATATGCGAAGTTGAAATCGCCGCGGATGTGCTTGGACGACATCACGTCGTACGCGCCGCCGTAGGCCTTGCGCGTGATGACCGTGACCTTGGGCACGGTCGCCTCGCAGAACGCGTACAGCAGCTTCGCGCCGTGGCGGATAATCCCGCCGTATTCCTGCGCCGTGCCGGGCAGGAATCCCGGCACGTCAACGAACGTGACCAACGGGATATTGAAGCAGTCGCAGAAGCGGACGAAGCGCGCCGCCTTGACCGACGCGTCAATATCGAGGCATCCCGCGAGATGCGCCGGCTGGTTGCCAACGATGCCGACCGAATAGCCGCCCATCCGCGCGAAGCCGATCAGGATGTTGGCCGCGAAATCTTTCTGGATTTCGACGAAGTGGCCGCCGTCAACTACGCGCACGATTATCTCGCGCATGTCGTAGGGTTTGTTGGGATTCTCGGGGACAATCGAATCGAGCTGCTCGTCGCGGCGGTTCGGATCGTCGCCGTCGGCGTGAAACGGCGCATCCTCGGCGTTGTTGGAGGGCATGTAGGAGAGCAGCTCGCGGATCATGAGCAGCGCGTTCTCGTCGTCGGTCGCTTCGAGATGGCACACGCCGGATCGCGTGGCGTGAGTGTCGGCGCCGCCGAGTTGCTGCATCGTGACTTCCTCGTGCGTGGCCGTTTTGACCACGTCGGGTCCGGTGATGAACATGTACGAAGTGTCGCGCACCATCACGATAAAGTCCGTCATCGCGGGCGAATAGACTCCGCCGCCGGCGCACGGACCCATGATCGCCGAAATCTGCGGCACCACGCCCGAGGAAAGCACGTTGCGCAGAAAGATATCGGCGTAGCCGGCCAGCGAAACCACGCCTTCCTGAATCCGCGCGCCGCCGCCGTCGTTGAGACCGATCATCGGGCATCCGGTCTTCATCGACAGGTCCATCACCTTGACGACTTTTTCCGCGTAGGCGCCCGACAAGCTGCCGCCGATCACGGTGAAGTCCTGCGAGAAGATGCAGACCTGGCGGCCGTCGACGGTTCCGTAGCCGGTCACCACGCCGTCGCCCGGGATCTTTTTCTTCTCCATCCCGAAGTCGGTCGATCGATGGGTCTTGAACTTGTCGAGCTCGATGAAGGTGCCGGGGTCGAGCAGGAACTCGATTCGCTCGCGCGCCGTCATGCGGCCCGATTCGCGCTGGCGCTTGAGCCGCTCCTCGCCGCCGCCGAGTTCAGCCTGCCGCGAAAGCTCGCGGATTCGCTCCAGATTTTCCTTGAGTCCCATGCTTCCAAAAACCCACGCCAGCCGCATCATACAAGTCTGCGGCGGCGCGACAAGAGACCAATATCCCATGTACGGATGGGGTTAAAGCGCCCGTTTACCGATGGTAGGACCGCGCTGCGGCGCGCTCACGGCTGGCCGTGCGGATCGAAGCCCTCGAACCGGAGCGTATCGCCGCTCGTAACATGATGCGCCACGCAGAAGCCGCCGTTGACTTCGAGCACGTATTGGGCGGGAGCACCGACCGCCCGCGGCGTCTCGGTGTAGGGCTCGGCGTTGGCGACGATCCCGACCACCCGCGCATTGGCGTCGGCGAAGACCATATCGAGCGGGATCTCGGTGTTCTTCATCCAGAAGGTGCGCGGCTCAGAGCCGGCGAAGATGAAGATCATTCCGGCGTCCGGGTCGAGATGGTTGCGATACATGAGGCCGAGTTCCTGCTCGGCGGCGGTGCGGGCGATCTCGACGCGCACCGTGGCCAGCTCGGAGCCGTCGGGCGCGACGATCCGGACGTCAGGATCGGCGGGTCCGCGATCGCATCCGGGCAGGACGATCGCGAGGGCCAGCAGCGCGGCGAGCAAGCGGCAATGACGCACATTCATATGCAGCCGGGACTACCCGACCGGGCGGACGCTACATGCCCCGATCCACCTTGTCCCAGAAATCGCACTTGTGATTCTTGCGATAGCTATTCGAGGCTGCGGTCTCGTCCGCCAGCGAAAGCACGTTATCGCCGCCGGCTTTGAACGCCGGCCAGTTCGGCAAATTGGCCCGCGCGCCGTCGCTCGGATTGAGCGTCCTGGCGAAATTGGTCCAGTACGCGATCACGCGATCGGAGAGCGCCCGATGCGCCGAGGTATCATCGGTGGGCGTAAAGAAATTTCCGAATACGTACTGCAACTCGACCGCGTGGGGATCCTGCCAGACGAAACCCGTAATTTTCGGAAACATGCCGAGCGCCGCATCGGCTTCGTTGAACTCGTACTGATAAATCGGCACGTGCGCCGCGAGCACCCCCACCGCGCGCGATCCCGAACACGCCATGCCACTGTCGGTCTGCACGGCCGCGAGCGCATCGACCGGCGAGCTGTAGTCGCCGGCGGGGTAAAGCTCGAGCACCTCCGGGGCCCGGGCTTTGAACATCAATTTCACGCGGTCCGCGTAGCCGTCGGAATCGAACGGATGGGTCTTGTCCACCGGCTGACCGAGAATCTCGCGCGCCAGAAAGAACTGCGCCTCGGTTTTGTTGGTGCCGTTGATGATCGGAACCTGATTGAACTGGCCCGAGGCAAACGCGTCCGCCGGCTGCTGCGTCAGCACCACGCCGTCGAGCACCGGACCCCATCGCAGCCCGCCCGGCCCTTGAGTCCCGGTCTTCGCGAGCAGTGCCTGGACCGGCAAAGATCTCAGGCACTTGACCGGATCGGCCTGGTTTCCGCATCCCACCTGCGCGACGTACTGATCGCCTTTCGACTCCGCCTCGGCTAGCGTCGGCAGCTTGAACGTCCCGTGGCCGATTCCGATCGTGCTCTCGCCGATCGCTGCCCGGAACAACCCCTTGCTCCCGGATGAAAGCAGATGATCCGAAACCGAAGCGGCGCCGGCCGACTCGCCGACGATCGTGACCTTGTGCGGATCGCCGCCGAAGTTCGCGATGTTGTTCTGCACCCATCGGAGTGCGGCCTGCTGATCTTCGATTCCGTAGTTCCCCGAAACGTGATTGGCCTTGCTCAGCGCCGAGGCGGCGAGAAATCCGAACGCGTTGAGCCGATAGTTCGTGGAAACGACGATTACCTTACCCTTCTTGACGATATTGACGCCGCTGTAAACCGGAGAAGAAGCGCCGCCGTAGAAGAAGCCGCCGCCATGGATCCAGAAGAACACCTACAGCGGTCCTGCGACCTTCGCGGGCGTGTAAATGTTCAAATACAGGCAATCTTCTTTATCGCTGGGAATCGCGCCAAACGCCGAGGCCAACTGCGGGCAACTGCTCTTCGATTTGGTCGCGTCGAGCGTATCGTTCCACGCTTCATGCGGCAGCGGTGGCGCAAAGCGAAGATTTCCGACCGGTGGCGCCGCGAACGGAATGCCCAGGAACTCCCGGTGGTCGGCGGAGGCAGAGCCTCTGACGTCGCCTTTGTCGGTGTGAACCGTGGGATGAGATTTTGGTGCCGTCTCCGCCGCATACGGCGATGCGATCCACGCGCAGAGCGACAGGGCTGCGAATACCGAATACGAAACCAGCGTGGATAAACTCTTCATATTCCTCCCTCGTTAGGCGCCAGCAAGAAAATATCAGAGCGCGGGAAGAAATCAGAGCGGGAGAAACTTTTCAGTCGAACGCGGGAGCGACGGCGGCGGCTTCGGGTGAGATCTCTTCCAGTTCGCGGCCGGCGGTTTCGGGGAAGAAAGAGATGATGATGATCGGCGCGATCATCCAGAAGACCATCAGCGCGCGGATCGCGATCCAGTGCGAGCCGGTGACTCCGTAGAGCACGCCTTCCATCAGCAAACCGAGCGCGCCGCCGGTGGTGCCCGCCACCGCTAGCGTGCTGCCGGCAGTCGAACGATGGGAGGTCGGAAACAATTCGGCGCTGTAGGCGCCCATAATCGTGCCTGAGGCGGTGTCGAAAAATACCTGGAGGATCCAGGCCGGGACTACCGACCAGCCGGGAGCGCTGAAAATCCAGAATGCGAACAGCGCCGCGAGAAACATGAACGTCGCGCCCATCACGCGGCGGCCGAAGCGATCGCTGAGCCGCCCGGCGACGATATTGCCCATAATTCCGAACAGGCCGCCGCAGATGAACAGCATGCTGACGTTCGCGGGCGACCAGTGATGCGCTTCCTGGAGATACTTCGGCAGGAAGATGCCCGATGAGTTGCCGCCCATGTTGCCCAGAAAAGCGCACGCGATCATCATCGAGAGCCGCTTCGGATACGCCCTGAACAGCGCGGCCATCGGCTGCAGGATATTGGTCGGCCGCTCGCCGGCGCTGTCCTCGCGCTCGAAGCGGCGGCTTTCGGGCAGCGCACGCCGGAGCGGAATGATCACGATCAGCGGGATCAGCGCGATCGCGTACAGCCCGCGCCATCCGAAGGGAATCACATTGACGGTGCCGAACACCGCCGCCGCCAGCCCGTAACCGACCGCGCTCAGCGCGCCGAGATAGCCGATCGCCCATCCGCGCACTCCGGCGTCCACTTCCTCCGTCAAAATGACCAGCGCGACCGTTCCTTCGGCGCCCGCGAATGCTCTCGCCAGAATCTGGCAAGCAACGAAGCTCGTTGCGCCCGGCGCGAGCGCGCTCAAACCGGTGAACAGCGTGTACGCGACGATCGTGTAGAGCAGCAGGCGGCGCCGGCCGAACACGTCCGCGCACGGAGTGATCAGCAGCGACAACAGGTAGCCGAGCCGAATCGTCGAAAGCATCGCGCCCAAGCGCGCCTCGGCGATCCCGAGACCGCGCTGAATCTGTTTCAGCGCCAGGCTCAGCAGCGCGCGATCGTAATTGTCGAAGAAGCCGGCGGTCGCGGCGATCGCGAACACCCGCCATTGCCGGCGCGTGAAAGGCGGCAACTTGCCGAACAGGATCAGGCGGCGCTGGAGACGCGGCAGCTGGAGGATTTCGTCCTCAGGCGACACGAATTCCGGCTGTGGCTGGATCATCGTTGATTCGCTCGTGAGCTTCGCAACCGCTAATCGATCGCCATTTTGAGCGAGCTCAGGCCGCGCAGAAAAAACGAGCCCTTGTAGCTGAGCGGCGCCTCCGGATTGGCCAGCCGGATGCGCCGGAAGCGCTCGAGCGCCGCGCCGATCGCGATCGCGCCTTCCAGGCGCGCCAGCGGCGCCCCGATACAGAAATGGATTCCTTCGCCGAGCGCGACGTGATCGTTGGGATCGCGCGCGATCTCGAAGCGATCCGGATTGTCGAACTGCGCCGGATCGCGATTCGCCGCGGCGAGCAGGATGAACATCACCGTGTCGGGATCGACGATCGTGCCGCCGATATCGGTCCGCTCCAGGGTACGGCGCACCGTCGATTGCACCGGCCCGTCGTAGCGCAGCATCTCCTCGATCGCGCGCGGCATCAGCGCCGGTTCCTTCCGCAGCCGCTCGAGCTGAGCGGGATTCCGGGCCAGCGCGTGCAGGCCGTTCCCGATCAGGTTGGTGGTGGTTTCATTGCCGGCCAGCAAAAGCAGAATGACGAATCCAAGCAGCTCGGGTGCGCTCAAGGCCTCGGCGTCGTGATGGGCCACCAGCGCGCTCACCAGATCGGTTCCCGGATTGCGCCGGCGCCGCTCGGTTTCCTCGGTGAAATAGTCGATCAGCGATTGGCGCGCGTGCACCAGCTCCGGCGGCTGGGGCGACCCCGGCAGATTGTTGTCGGCAGCGATGATCATATCTGACCACTGCTTGAAGGTTTCGTACTTCTCGGGAGGCACGCCCAGCATCTCCGCGATCACCATCACCGGCAGCACGTTGGCCAGATCGGCCATCACGTCGAAATCGCCGCGGGCTTCGGCCTTGTCCAGCAGCTCGCGGGCGATCTCGCGGATGCGCGGTTCGAGCTCGCGGATTCGCCTGGGCGTAAAGTCGCGGCTCACCAGGCGGCGCAGGCGGGTATGGTCCGGCGGGTCGGAGAAAAGCATGGTCCGCAATCTTCCCTGACTGAAGGGATCGTTCGGGTCGCTGAACTCGGGCCGTTCCAGTTGGGTGCTCGAGAAGCGCTGGTGATCGCGCAGCACCGCCGACACGTCGGCATAGCGTGCGACCAGCGCGATCGGGAAGAAGGTCTCGACCTTGCGAGGCGCGCAGGAGTACAGTGGCTTGTAATGCGGATACGGATTGGCGCGGAAATCAGGATCCCATGGATTGAAGTAGAAATCGGTTGAAGCGGACTGGTTCACTTCCATTGCAGAGCCCTCCGGCGACGACGCAAGGCTTTCAGCATCGCACGCACGAGTCGAGTCGGGGAAGCGGCGCGCTGTAGGGTCTTCATAAGGGCGTAACGATGGGGAGCAATCACGATGCCATCGTGGAAACGCGGAGAAGCTTCGACTTTCCGGACGAATCGAACGCAACGCCGCCGCTGCATGCAGCGCCCTCACGGCGTCGTGAGGCCCCGAGACGTCTCGGTACGCTAACTTCAGATCGTGACCCTGAGTTCCTTCAACCCGCGCAGAAAGTACGATCCCTTGTATTCGAGCGGCGCGTCGGGATTGGCGAGGCGAAGATTGGGAAACCGCTCGAGCGCCGAGCCGATCGCGATCGCGCCCTCGATCCGCGCCAGCGGCGCCCCGATGCAAAAATGGATGCCCTCGCCGAAGGCCACGTGCTCGTTGGGATTGCGCGTGATGTCGAAGGTCTCGGGATTCGGGAATTGCGCAGGGTCGCGGTCGGCCGCCGCGAGGATTACGAACACCATCGTCTTGGCCGCGATCAACGTGCCGCCGATGTTGGCATCTTCATTCAAATGCCTGACGGTTGATTGCACCGGGCCGTCGTAGCGCAGCATCTCTTCGATCGCGCGCGCGATCAGCGTCGGCTCCTTACGCAACATCGCGAGCTGTCCCGGATGACGCCCCAGCGCGAGCATCCCGTTGCCGATCAGGTTAGTGGTGGTCTCGTTGCCGGCCAGCAGCAACAGCATCACGAACGACAGCAGCTC
>Ga0209517_10005822_pt1 | contig 15504 bp, 12 predicted proteins | sample PeaSoiMetSII2010_FD_187695 | JGI IMG/M metagenome (GOLD analysis project Ga0209517, IMG submission 187695) | Peat soil microbial communities from Weissenstadt, Germany - SII-2010 (SPAdes) (version 2) | ecosystem: Environmental > Terrestrial > Soil > Wetlands > Peat | place: Germany... | reverse complement strand
TGGAGCGTCGCCGTTGAACTCCTGCCACAACGCCAGCACCGGCATGGAGAGCATGGCCGCCATCGCCAGCCGCCCCGACCACGGGCTGGGCGCGGTTTTCGAGGGCGGCTCCTCCGACGCCTTGATTTGCCCGCCTGCCACCCCCACGCACACGAAGGCCGCCATGGCGGCGACCAGCGGGATGTCGTATACGCTGCCGGTGTAGTAGTGGTGCAGGTCGATGGCCACGTCGGCGGCATAGAAGGCGAACCCATAGAGCAGCGCGGCGCCCATGAAGCTGCCGTACAGGGTGCGCCAGCGGTCCCGCGTCTTCAGCCAGAGAACTCCCACGCCCGCCAGGAACAGCAGGTGCTCGGTCAGGTAGAGCGTGTTGAAGCTGTCGCCATAGCGGGTGACGTTGAAGGATACATACTGCCAGGGGATCACCGCGAACACGTAAAGGTACAGCCACCAGAACAGCAGGAGCACCACGTCGAGCGAGCCCAGCTCCAGCGACTGCTGGTCCTGCGCCGACTGCATCTGCAGCGTCAGCGCCCCCATCATGGGCACCAGGTGAATGAACACCACCACGTCCCCCATGAAGGGGTTGGGCACCTCCTGCCGCGCCAGCACTTCGTAGTACGTCCACCCCAGTTGCGAGGCGGTCCACAGGGCGAAGCCGGCGGCCATCAGCCCCCAAAAGAAACGTATCCGCCCGCGGGTTCGGGTGGCGTTGCGGTACATCGCCACCATCCCGATCACCAGTAACGAGGTCTGGACCAGATCTCCGAATACGGTGAGGGCATAGCTTCGCCGCGCCGCCAGCGCCACGGCCGTCTGCAGCAGCGCCAGCACCACTGCACTCCACACCACGAGCTTGTCCCGTGCGATCTTCATCGGGTCAACGTTGATTATTTCCCTTGCCGTGGTATCTACAAGTTACCGAGGTGTTGGGACGTGTCGGACAGGGAACCTTTACTTCAGGGGTTCATCGGCGCCAGAGCCCCAGATGTCGCCCACCGTGAAGCCTTCGGGGAAGGGGTCCTCGGGATCGAGGACGTACTCGGCGAAGCCGGTGATCCAGGCGGCGCCACTCAAGGTCGGAACCACCGCGCGATGCCGTCCGACCGAGGTCTCACGCACCAGGCATCCGGTGAAGATGGTGCCCAGGATGCCTTCGTGCGCAAACGGTTCCTGCAGACCGAGCTTGCCTTTGGCATGCAGCACGGCCATGCGGGCGCAGGTGCCGGTGCCGCAGGGCGAGCGATCGAGGGCGCCGGTCCAGGTGGAGGGTCTGCTCCAATCGAGCTTGCCGGTCGAGACCACCACCGCGTTCTTGGCCACGGCGGCAGGATTCGTGGGCGGCGCCGTCAGCTCGGCGATGGTGATGCCGTGAATGCCGGGATTCTCCGGGTGCTCGACCGGCAACTGCTCGCGCGCGGCGGCCTTGATCATTTCACCCACCCGCACGATGTCGCGGCCTTCGTCCGGGGTGAGGCGCAGTCCCAACGGCGCGGCTTCGGCGATGACGTAAAACATCCCGCCGTACGCCACGTCCACGGTCACGGTCCCGAGCTGCGGGACTTCGATCTTCGCGTCCAGATGAGTGGCAAATGCAGGGACGTTTTCGAAGGTCACGCGCGTGACCTTGCCGCCGCGCACCTCCGCCTCCACCTCGACCAGCCCGGCGGGAGTTTCCAGCACGAGGATTGTCTTCGGCTCGCTGGCGGGTACGATGCCGGTCTCGATGAGAGCCGTCGCGACGCAGATGGTGTTGGTGCCCGACATGGGCGGGTATTCCACCTGCTCCATGATGATGAACCCGGCGTGGGCGCGGGGATCGGTGGGCGGCAGCAGCAGGTTGCAGTTCGCCGCCGGATACCCGCGCGGTTCGCGCAGCATGCGTTTGCGCAGAGCGTCGGCGTTCTGCTCGAACCAGGTTTTCTTCTCGAACATGGTACGGCCGGGGACGTCGGGCACGCCGCCGGTGATCACCCGCCCGGGTTCGCCGCAGGCGTGCAGGTCAATGGCGGTGATCTTGTGGGAGAGACGCATCCGGCTTCCTTGCGGGAACTACATCCCGCGCCACACGTCCTTGAAGTCGAAGAAGCCTTTCTTGCCGGCCAGCCATTCGGCGGCGCGCACCGCGCCCTCGGCAAAGCCGCGGCGGGAGTGGGCCTCGTGCGCCAGGGTGATGGTGTCGCCCGCGGAGCGCAGGGTGAGGATGTGCGTGCCCACGATGTCGCCCTCGCGGACCGAAGTGATCTCCAGCTCCGCGCCGCTTTTCTCTTTCAGAAGTTTTTGCAACACCGCGGCCGTCCCTGAAGGCTTGTCTTTTTTCTGGGCATGATGGCGCTCCTCGATCGCGCCCGAGTATCCCTGCTGGAGCGCCGCGGCGGCGGCCTGCGCCACGTCGAAGAACACGTTGACGCCGACGGAAAAGTTGGAGGCATAGAGAAAGCCAATCCCGCTCTTCTCCACCAGTTCGCGGATGCGGGGCATCTCGCCGTACCAGCCGGTGGTACCCACGACCATGGCGGCCCCGGCGTGCGCGCAGGCCGCGATGTTCTCCAGCACAGCCTTCGGCGCGGTGAAATCGATCACCACATCCACACCCTGGAGATTTTCCCGGCCCAGCGCGGCTCCTCCCGGGTTGTCGATGCTCCCCAGGGCGCGCACCTGGTGTCCGCGCTCGCGGGCTACCTCCGCCACCAGCGATCCGGTCTTGCCTTTGCCGAGGAGCAGTAGGTTCATGGCGCAATAATGTAACTCAGGGACGGCCCCTCGCGCGCCGCGTGCCGGAAAAAATCATCTTCGCTGATTCGCCCGGCGTCGTCGTCCCGGGTGTGACGTGAGTCATGGAAGCCCGATGGGAGGTATCTGACACTCGTTGGAATTTCCTGGTCGGCAGGTGTATCTTGTCGCGAGGTTTTTTGCTGGAGGTGTTGCATGCGACGTCTTTGCGTGCTCGTCATCCTGCTCACTTCAGGCGTAGCACTGGCGCAGAAGACTAGCGCGGTTGCGCAGAAAACCAAAGCCGTGCCCCGGGTAGAGGTCTCCAAAGAAGGCCAGCAGTGTCTGGCCTGCCACTCTGACAGCACGCCGGGAATCGTCGAACAATGGCGCGGCAGCGCGCATGCCCGCCAGAAGGTGGACTGCTATGGCTGCCACCGCGCGAACGCCGGCGATCCCGCCGCCTTCGATCATTACGGGCAGAGGATTGCCGTGATCGTCACGCCGCTCTACTGTGCGCGCTGCCACAAGGCGGAAGTCGACCAGTTCGAGAAAAGCCGCCACGCCGGGGCGGCACAATTCATTGGATCCCTCGACAACCGGCTGGGTGAGATCGTGGAGGGCGGTCCCGCCGCCGCGAACGGCTGCCGGCAGTGCCACGGCAGCGAGGTGAAGTATCTGGGCGACGGCAAGTTCGATTTCACCACCTGGCCCAACAGCGGCATCGGGCGCATTAATCCCGATGGCAGCAAGGGCACCTGCGCCGCCTGTCACGGCCGGCACGGTTTCAGCTCCGCCCAGGCGCGCCAGCCGGAAAACTGCGGCAAGTGCCACATGGGCCCCGACCACCCGCAGATCGAGATCTACACCGAGTCCAAGCACGGCATCCAGTTCCGCGCCAACATCGCCAAGATGAATCTGGACTCAAAATCGTGGATCGTGGGCAAGGACTATTCGGCCGCGCCCACCTGCGCCACCTGCCACATGAGCGCCACCAGCCATCAGCCGGTAACGCACGACGTCGGCGACCGCATCAGTTGGACGCTGCGTCCCGTCATCAGCTTCAAGCTGGAGCATTGGGAGGTGCGGCGCTCGGCCATGCAGGACGTGTGCTCCAACTGCCACGCCACCGGCTGGGTGGAAAACTTCTACAAGCAGTACGACGGCACCGTCGATCTCTACAACGAAAAGTTCGCCAAACCGGCCAAGGCCATCATGGACAAGCTCTACGCCTCGGGCAAGCTGACGCAGACTCCCTTTGACGAGAAGCTCGAGTGGACGTACTACGAGCTGTGGCACCATCAGGGCCGCCGCGCCCGCATGGGCACCGCCATGATGGGGCCGGACTACACCCAGTGGCATGGCTTCTACGAGGTGGCCAAGAGCTTCTACACGGAATTCGTACCCGAAGCCGAGCGCTTGATGCCCGGAGTGACCGCCGAGGTCATGGCTTCCGACTACCACAAGTGGACGAAGGGGCTAACGCCGGAACAAATCCAGCAGCAGTTGGAGTTCTACAAGAAGCGCTATAACCAGTAGTGTAGCGCCGGCATCTTGCCGGCTCTATGCGAACACGTTGGGGTCCAGTTCGCTGAAGAACGTCTCATGCAGCCGGCGCACCGCTTCCGGCACGTCGTCTTCCTCGACCACGAAGGTGATGTTGATCTCCGAAGCCCCCTGCGAGATCATGCGCACGTTGATATCGGAGATCGCCGTGAACACCTTGGCGGCGATGCCCGGCGTGCCGCGGATGTTTTCTCCCACCAGGCACACGATCGCCTTCCGCCCTTCGTATTTCACAGCAGCCAGTTTATCGAGATCGGCGGCGATGGCCGGAATGGCCTCGTTGGAATCAACGGTCAGCGAAACGCTGACCTCGGAGGTCGAAACCACGTCCACCGGGCAGCGGTGCCGGTCGAAAACGTCGAAGATGGATTTCAGGAAGCCGTGCGCCATCAGCATGCGCGCCGAGACCACGTCCACCACGGTGATGCGTTTCTTGGCGGCGATGGCTTTGAAGGTGTTGGTGCAGCTCGGAGCGCGGGCGGTGATGCGCGTGCCCTCGTTCTTGGGATTGCGCGAGTTCAGCACCTGCACCGGAATATTCTTGTCGATGGCCGGCACGAGCGTGGCCGGATGCAGCACCTTGGCGCCGAAGTAGGCAAGCTCGGCGGCTTCGTCGAAGCTGATGACTTTGATCCGGCGCGCGCCGGCGCAGAGATTCGGGTCGGTGGTCATCATGCCGTCCACGTCGGTCCAAATCTCGATGCGCTCGGCGCCCAGGGCCGCGCCCACGATGGCGGCGGTGAAGTCGGAACCGCCGCGGCCGAGCGTGGTGGTCGAGCCTTGAGCATCGGCGGCGATGAAGCCTCCCATCACGGGCACTCTTTGCGCTTCCACCAGTGGTTTCAGCCGCGCGACCGTGCGGTCATTGGTCTCGTCGAAGATGGGGATAGCGTGGGTGTGATTGCTGTCGGTGAGGATGCATTCGCGCGAATCCACCAGCCGCGCCGGGATGTCGCGCGCGGAAAACGCCGCCGTGACGATCTTGCTCGAGATGCGTTCGCCGAACGAAGCCACGTTGTCGGAGGTCCGCGGCGTCAGCTCGCGCACGGCTGCAAGCCCGCGCAGCAGCTCGTCCAGGCCGTCGAAATCCGCTTCCAGCTCGGAATGGAATTGGGTGAAGACGCCGGTCCCCAGCAGCTCGCCGGCCACGGTGTAATGACGCTCGCGCAGGGCGCGCGAGAGTTGGATGGCCTTCTCGCGGTCGCCGGCGCCGGCGGCGCGCGCCATCGCCAGAAGCTGGTCGGTGACTTTGGCCAGCGCGCTGACCACCACCACCGGTTTTTCCGGCACGCGCTCGCGCACGATGCACGCCGCGCGGTCGATGGCGGCCGCGTCCTCCACTGACGTGCCGCCGAATTTCATCACGATCATGCGAGAGGCTCGCTGGTCAACCCAGGTATCCCTGCGCCTTCAGCAGTTCGGCATTCAGCAGCGCCGCGCCCGCGGCCCCGCGGATGGTGTTGTGCGAGAGCACGGTAAACTTCCAGTCCAGCAGGTTGCACGGACGCAGCCGGCCCACGCTCACCGACATGCCGCCGCCACGCTCGGCATCAAGGCGCGGCTGCGGACGGTCCGGCGCGGTGTCGTACATGATGGGCTGCTCGGGCGCGTCGGGCAGCTTCATCTCCTGCGGAGTGCCCGAGAACCCGCGCCACGCCTCGATCAACGCCTCCGCCTTCGCCGCCTTCCCGAGCTTCACCGAGACCGACTCCGTGTGCCCGTCCTCCACCGCCACGCGGTTGCACTGCACGCTGATGCGGAAAGGCGCAGGCTCGATCGCCGATCCGTTCAACCGTCCCAACATCTTGGGCGCTTCCTCCTCCATCTTTTCTTCTTCCTTGGCGATGTAGGGGATTACGTTGCCCAGGATGTCGAGCGAGGCCACGCCCGGATACCCCGCGCCGCTGACCGCCTGCATGGTGACGGCGAACACCTGCTCGAGGCCGAACTGCTGCTGCAGCGGCGCCAGCGCCAGCACCAGTCCCATCACCGAGCAGTTGGAGTTGGTGACGATGAAGCCGCCCGACTTCCGCCGCCAGGACTGGCATTCCACCAGCTTCAAGTGGTCGGGGTTTACCTCGGGAATCACCAGCGGCACGTCTTTCTGCATGCGGAAGGCGCTGGAGTTGGAAATCACGGCGCAGCCCGCTTCGGCGAAGCGCGGCTCCAGTTCTTGGGCGATGCCCGCATCGAGCGAGGCGAAGACGACCTTGGGCGCGCCCGCAGGCTCGGCAGCCGACACGTTCATCTTGGCCACGCGCGCGGGGATCGGCGTGCGCAGCTTCCAGCGCGCTGCCTCGCCGTACGTCTGCCCCGCCGAGCGCTCCGACGCCGCCACCCACGCCACCTCGAACCAGGGATGATTCTCCAGCAACTGGATGAACCGTTGTCCCACGAGGCCCGTGGCGCCGAGGATTCCTACAGGGATTTTTTCAACCATAAATTCTTTCGATTCTACCAGCAGTTTTCCCAGCGCAAAGATATTGGACGCGGTTCCCGGGAGTTGGCTGCAGACAAGATTTCACCGTCAATAACGCCTGTTTCGGAGCAACCTCACGCTGAGCCGAAACGGGAACGTCATGACGCGCCGTTTTTCATCGATTCGCAGAGCAGCCGCGCCCGGATTTTGCTATCCTGCCTCACCGTGCCGGAACTGCGCCAAAACCGCTTCACCAAAGAGTGGGTGATCATGGCCACCGAGCGCGCCAAGCGCCCGGAAGAGATGCGCGTAAAGCGGGAGGCGCACGCGCCACTCCCGCATTATGTGGAAACCTGTCCGTTCTGTCCCGGCAACGAGCACCTGGCGCCGCCCGAGATCGTGCGCTTTTCCCAGCCCGATGGCCATTGGACGGTGCGCGTCGTCCCGAACAAGTTCGCCGCGCTTACCCGGGAGGGCGAGCCGGAATGGAAGATCGAGCGCTCGCGGCGCACCATCCGCGGGGTCGGCATCCACGACGTGATCGTCGAGACCCCCGACCACGCGCTCACCACGGCGCTGCTTCCGCCGGAGCAAGTGCGCACCATTCTGGAATGCTACCTCCAGCGCTACCGCGCGGTGAGCGACGATCCCCGTGTCGCCCACATCACTGTTTTCAAGAACCACGGCGTCAGAGCCGGCACCAGCCTGGAGCATCCGCACTCCCAGATGATCGGCACTCCGGTGATCTCCTCCCAGGTGCGCCAGCGCCTGTACGAGGCCCTGCGCCACTTCGACGAGTTCGGGGAGTGCATGTTCTGCTGCATGATCGAGGAAGAGCTGGCCGAGTACAAGCGCGTGGTACTGACCAGCGAGCACTTCGTGGTGGTGGAGCCTTTCGCCTCGGCCACGCCCTTCGCTACCGCCATCTACCCGCGCCGGCACATGGCCAGCTTCGGCGACAGCAGCGACGCCGAGATCGCCGACCTCGCCGCCGTGCTGCGCACCGTGCTGGCCAAGCTCTACGCCGGCCTCGACAATCCCGACTTCAACTACACCATTCGCACCGCCCCCGCCGAAGTCGCTGGAGTCAAGTACTACCACTGGTATTTGAGCATCATTCCCCGCCTGACCCGCGTGGCCGGCTTCGAGCTGGGCTCGGGGATGTTCATCAACACCGTCCTGCCGGAGCAGGCGACGGTGTTTCTGCGCGGCGTCGACGTCGAGCAGTTGGCCGGTGCCGCGGTCTAGCGCGACCCTGGTTTACAATCGGCAGCGGTGCTTCCTCTTGTCATCCCTGGATCCATCGCCGCCGCCGGACCCGTCTCTCTCCCACCAGCAGGAGCTGGAGCGCGAGCGCGACCGCTTGCGGCTGTTGCTGGACGTCACCAACCTGCTGGTGGCGAACCGTAATTTTCGCGAGCTGTTTGTCGCCATCTCGGTGCTGCTGCGCAAGATCATCCGCCACGATTTCGCGGCGCTCATCCTGCACTCAGCCGGCCGCGACCTGCTGCAGGTCTATGCCCTGGATTTTCCCGGAGGCAAGGGCCTGATCCAGCAGGGAACCACTTTTTCTGTCGAGGACTCACCCCCGGGATACAGCTACACCACCCGCCATCCCCTGCTGGTGGACAATCTCTTTAGCCAGTTGACCCGCTATCCCTCCGGGTTCACGCGCCAGTTACTGCAGGAAGGCATCCGCTCCGGCTGCTGGCTGCCGCTGATCAACCGTGACCGCGTGCTGGGCGTGCTCGGCCTGGGCTCCAAGCGCGAATCCGCCTTCTCGCGGCACGACCTCGATCTGCTGACCCAGGTGGCCAATCAGGCGGCCATCGCGGTGGACAACGCCCTCGCCTTCCGCCAGATCGCCGTGCTCAACCGCAAGCTGGCCCAAGAGAAGCATTACCTCGAAAGCGAGATCCGCACCGAGTACAACTTCGAATCGATCATCGGCGAGCACCCGGTACTGAAGCGCATCCTGCGCCAGGTGGAGACGGTCGCGCCCACCACCTCCACCGTGCTCATCCTGGGCGAGACCGGCACCGGCAAGGAACTCATCGCCCGCGCCATCCACAACCTGAGCGGCCGCCGCGAGCGCACCTTCGTCAAGCTGAACTGCGCCGCCCTCCCCACCGGCCTGCTCGAGAGCGAACTCTTCGGTCACGAAAAGGGCGCGTTCACCGGCGCCATCTCGCAGAAGATCGGCCGCCTCGAGCTGGCCAACAAAGGCACGCTCTTCCTCGACGAAGTCGGCGACATCCCGCTCGAAATCCAGCCCAAGCTCCTGCGCGCGCTGCAGGAGAAAGAGTTCGAGCGCCTGGGCAGCACGCGCACCATCCGCGTGGATGTGCGGCTCATCGCCGCCACCAATCGCGACCTGTCACAGATGGTCGCGTCGCGCCAGTTTCGCAGCGACCTCTTCTACCGCATCAACGTGTTCCCGATGCAGGTGCCGCCGCTGCGCGAGCGCGCCTCCGACATTCCGCTCCTGGTGAATTATTTCGTCCACAAGCACGCGGCCGAGAACGGCAAGCACATCGACCGCGTGCCCACCGAAGCCATCGACGCCCTGGTCCGCTGGCCGTGGCCGGGCAACATACGCGAACTGGAGAACTTCATCGAGCGCGCCGTCATCCTTTCTGAAGGCGAGAGCCTGAGTCTGCCGCTGGCTGAGCTGCGCTTGCCGGCTTCGGACGCCGGTTCGCGCTCTGCCGCCGAGCCCCGCTCCGCCGCCGACGCGGGTGAGCGCGAACAGATTGTGCAGGCCTTGAAGGAGGCGCGAGGCGTGATCGCCGGACCCACCGGCGCCGCCGCCCGACTGGGACTCAAGCGCACCACCCTGAATTCCCGTATTCGCAAGCTGGGCATCACCCGTGACGAGATCTGGCCGGGTTCGTCACTGTGACGAAATTTTCGCCACCCGGCCCTTCGTCACTCTGACGTAAGTTGAAGTTCCAAACACAAGTTATTCATTCCAGAACAGATATTTAATCAGGAGTAACGCATCGCTTTGGCCATTGGGATGCAAATATAAGACCGGCTAGGGGTGTCATTACCCTGCCCAACGGAGAGCACTATGTCAGCACCAGCCAAAACGGCTGAAATGATTCGGAAAGACTGGGCCACCAACCCGCGCTGGGCGGGGGTGGAGCGGCCGTATACCGCGGACGACGTCGTCCGCTTGCGCGGGACCGTGCATGTCGAGCACAGCCTGTCTCGCTTGGGCGCCGAGCGCCTCTGGGAACTTTTGCACACGGAATCCTACGTACCCTGCCTGGGCGCGGTGACCGGCAACCAGGCCATCCAGATGGTCAAGGCCGGGCTGAAGGCCATCTACGTCAGCGGCTGGCAGGTCGCCGCCGACACCAACAATGCCGGCCAGATGTATCCCGACCAGAGCCTTTATCCTTCCGATAGCTGTCCTAATCTCTGCCGGCGCTTGAACCAGGCGCTGATGCGCGCCGACCAGATTCATCATTCCGAAGGGCAGAACCACATCAACTGGTTCGCTCCGCTCATCGCCGACGCCGAAGCCGGCTTCGGCGGCCCGCTCAACGCCTTTGAGCTGATGAAGCAGATGATCGAGGCGGGCGCCGCTTGCGTCCACTTCGAGGACCAGCTCTCCTCGGCCAAGAAGTGCGGCCACCTCGGCGGCAAGGTGCTGGTGACCACTACGGAGAATATCCAGAAGCTGGTGGCGGCCCGCTTCGCCACCGACGTGCTCGACGTACCCACGATGGTGATGGCCCGCACCGACGCTAACGGCGCGCGCCTGCTCACCTCCAACGGCGACCCGCGCGACCACGAGTTCATCAGCGGCGAGCGCACCTCGGAAGGCTTCTTCCGTTACCGGGGCGGAATTGAGGCGGCCATCGCCCGCGGCCTGGCTTACGCGCCCTACGTGGACATGCTCTGGTGCGAGACCTCCGAGCCCAACCTGGAGGAAGCGGAGATCTTTGCCGATGGCATCCTGAGCAAGTTCCCCAAGATGTTGCTGGGCTACAACTGCTCGCCCTCGTTCAATTGGAAGCGCAAGCTGGACGAAGCCACCATCGCCCGTTTCCAGCCCGAACTGGCGGCCATGGGATACAAGTTCCAGTTTGTCACCCTGGCCGGCTTCCACTCGCTCAACCTGGGCATGTTCGAGCTGGCCGGGGCCTACCGCGACCGCGGCATGGCGGCCTACTCCGAGCTGCAGCAGCGCGAGTTCGCGAACGCCGAGCACGGTTACGACGCCGCCAAGCATCAGCGCTTCGTCGGCACCGGGTACTTCGACCAGATCACGCAGGTGGTCGGCCAAGGCATGGCGTCGACCACCGCGCTGGCGGGCTCGACCGAGGAAGAACAGTTCACGGCCGCGGCACCGAAGCCGGTGAACGGCAACGGCAACGGGCGCTGCGAGGCTGCGATCCCGGCCCTGTGCGAACATCGTCCGATCACCAGCCCCTGCGTGGTCTGCAACCTAATGCCCTGTCCGTAGAAGGGTAGAAAACAATCAGGGCACGGCTTCCTAGGGCCGTGCCCATTTTTTATACCCGAGCAAAACTAACGCTGCGCTGTTTGCGAAACGATGGTGGTTGACTCCATATCCATGGCGTAGGAATAGCCGCTGCATTTGACCGCAGGATTGGTCGGAGAGAACATCCCTTCGGGATTGTCTTTAAAGAGCCAGACGTGCAGGTCGTAGTGGGCGGCGCTCGCCGGCATTAGCGGGTAGTGCCCTTCCATGGGTCCCCAGAACTTCTGGCCAAAAAGTTCAGGCGCTTTGTCCCCCGCGAGCGCCAGCGGCACGAACCACTCGGCTCCCACCAGGCGCAGTTTTTCTCCGTCGGGCTCGTAGAGCAGAACTTGCGGGCGCATAGGATCGAGCTTGGGGCCGACTAGCGCCCCGTTGAAGAAATGGATTCCCATCGCTCCCTTGGGATAGGGTTCATGTCCGGGCTTGGCGGCGTGTGGGAAATTGGCGCATCCCAAACTTGAGAGGTATCCATCGTGAACGGCGACCACAGGGTCTTGATATTTCTCCAGCGCGGCACGAACCCGTTGTAGCTCAGGGGAAAGAGAGTTCTCGGTTTTCGCTGCCTGGGACCAGCCAGGCATGCTTCCCACCATCAGCAGAACCGTTAGGCCCAAGATCATCCGTCTGAACATCTGTGCACCCCCTGTGGAATTGGTTGCTGAGATTAGCCCGGCGGGGTGGTGTCTGTCCACTGCTTCCATAGGTTTCTCGTACAATGCCATCTCGAACCCCCTGCGGAGGTGACCATGCCTTCCTCATCGCGAGTCAAGGTGGCGGCGGCGCAACTGGGATCGATCCTGTTCGATGTTCCAGCAACCCTGCGCAAGGTTGAACAGACGTGCCGGCAGGCGGCGCGGGCGGGCGTCCGCCTAGTGGTTTTTCCCGAGGCGCTGCTCGGGGGATATCCCAAGGGCGTGGATTTCGGTTCCAAGGTCGGCAGCCGCAGCGATGCTGGCCGCGACCTGTTCCGCCGCTACTGGAATGCGGCTGTGGTCTGCCCCGGGCCGGAGACCGAGCAGATCGCTGCCTGGTCCAGCGACCTCGACTTGCACCTCGTGCTCGGGGTGATCGAACGCGATCAGGGAACGCTTTACTGTTCCACGCTGATCTTTGTGCCTGGCAATGGGTTGGTGGCCAAGCATCGCAAGCTGATGCCGACCGCCTGCGAGCGCCTGATCTGGGGCTTCGGCGACGGCTCGACCATGCCGCTGGTGGACACCGAGATCGGCCGCCTGGGCTCGGCCATCTGCTGGGAGCACTACATGCCGATGCTCCGCCAGTATCTCTACGCCGGCGGCGTGCAGATCTGGTGCGCCTCCACCGTGGACGAGCGCGAGATGTGGCGGGTGAGCATGCGGCACATCGCCTACGAAGGCCGTTGTTTCGTGGTCAGCGCCTGCCAGTACTTCACCCGCGCCGACTGCCCGCCCGATTTCGAACCCATTCAGGGCAACGCGCCGGACACCGTACTGATCCGCGGCGGCAGCATGATCGTCTCGCCGTTCGGGGAAGTGCTGGCCGGACCGCTCGAAGGCGGCGAGGGCCTGGTCGCGGTCGAAATCGATCTCGACGAAATCGCGCGCGGCAAGTTCGATCTCGATGTGGCCGGCCATTACGCGCGGCCGGATGTTTTCCGGCTCACGGTCGACGTGGCGGCGAAGCCCGCAGTCTCGACGGAAAGCGGAGAGCCGTCGGTCGTTCGCGCCGCACCCACCAAGGTGATCACGACCGAGGTTTAATCAGATCCTGAGAAAAATTCGCTATCCTGCCCCATCGATTGTGAGGACGCATGGCGGACCAAAACAAAGCCGCCGAGAGCGTCCAGGACGAACGACGAAACAGCGCCGTAGGCGCGGCGTACTTTAGCCCACCACGTAAGTGGTGGGTCCGTGGAGCCGAAGAAGTCAGCGAGCGCGAGGGAGCATGGCGACTGAGCGCGAGCGGTCTTGGGCGCGGGAAACGGGAGAATATTGGAACCAAACACAAGTTAGAATTGGGCACGCTGGCCCAAAGAACTGGCCCAAAGAACCAGCCTTGGCAAAAGCAGCCAAGGGCGGGGGCCCGCGCGCTGCGATTTAGGAATAAATTGTTCTGTGGAAACGTTAAAACCTTTCTCGGATATGCATCTGCCGGACGGGCGTAATTTGATGTTCGTCCAAATTGAGACGTTGAAGCCTCTGACCCTGGAGGAGCACCACACTGCGATTGCCTCCACAGTGTTGAACTCCAGTAGTTCCCGAAGAATTGCGGAGCTATTTCGCGACTATTCAGAGCGTCTGTTTGTACGCTTGGTTCGCCTACGACCTGTACGCACTCGTGCAGTTCCTCTGTTTCACGGCGATGGAAATGGCCTTGCGAATGCGCCCCCCACGTAAAGGCCAGGACAAGCGAGGTCTCAGAAATCTGTTGGATGAGGCCGTCCAAAAGAAACTTATCAACGCGAAAGGGTTTAGCCATATTCGTGAGATGCGACAGTCTGCGGCGGAGCGACTTAGGATGGATCGTCAGGTCCTCAGGCAGTCCGGATTCTGGCCGAAACTGTCTCGGTCGCAAGCCGCAAGGGCGGACTATGCAAAGATCCTGGCGGCGGTAATACCATCGTTGCGCAACACCTTTGCTCATCCGCGGTGCCATGCGATCATCACGCCTGGAGACGCTCTCTTCCAACTCCAGATCACCTCAGAGTTCATCAATCAACTGTTCGCCGCGAAGTCGCCGCGCTGAGCCAGGCACCCCTGTCTTTGTTGCGATGGATCTTTATGCAACCCCGAGCTCGCGCTCAGTCGCGTTGCTCCCTCGCGCTCGCTGACTCTTTGACCGCAGCGCACCCACCACTTACGTGGTGGGCTAATGTATGCCGCGCCTACGGCGCTGCCCTATGGCGGTTCCTCTGCGTTCTCGGCAACCTCGGCGGTATGGTTTTGTTTTGCCCCGCCTTTACCACGTGGACTCGCGGGAAGCGTGCGCCCACCAAAAATTTTGCGCACAACCGCATCCCCAGCACATCTTTGGCAGAAGACACTAATGAAAATCGCATTCCTAGGAATCGGCGCCCTGGGAGGCTACTTTGGTGGCCGACTGGCGAAGGCGGGAAACGACGTCATCTTTGTCGCCCGGGGCGCCACGCTCGAAGCGCTGCGCAATAACGGCCTGCGCGTGGAGAGCCCGCTCGGCGATTTTGCAATCCCGCAGGTGCATGCCAGCGACGATCCCGCGAGCGTGGGGCAAGTTGACGCCGTCTTCGTCACCACCAAAGCCGAGCAGGTACCGCAGGTCGCGCCGAAGATTCGCAGCCTGATCGGGCCGGAGACTGTGGTGGTCCCCTTGCAGAACGGCGTGGAGGCCTACGACCAGTTGGCGGCTGCGCTCGGTCCGGAGCACGTGCTGGGCGGGATGTGTCACGTCATCGCCTTTGTCACCGCGCCCGGAGTAATCCGCCACGGCGGATTGACTCCGGTGATCACCCTCGGGGAGTGGAACAACACCCGCACGCCGCGCCTGGAGAAGCTGGTGGCGTGCCTGAAGGCCACCGGGATGGAGGTGCGTGTCCCGGAGAACATTCAGGTGGCGCTGTGGGAGAAGTTTGAGTTCATCGCCTCGTTCGGCGGCGTGGGTGGAGTGACGCGGGCGCCGATCGGCGTGATCCGCAGCCTGCCCGAAACCCGATCCCTACTGGAGCGCGCGCTGCAGGAGATCGTGGGCTTGGCGAACGCCTGCGGGATCCCGGTGCCGAGCCAGTCGGTGGCAAGCACGCTGAAGTTCATCGACTCGCTGCCGCCCGACGGGACCGCCTCGATGCAGCGCGACGTCGTGGCCGGACGGCCCTCGGAACTCGAAGCGCAGAGCGGGGCGGTGGTTCGGCTGGGGTGCGCCAAGAAGTTTCCCACCCCCGTCCACGAATTCATCTACCACGCGCTGCTACCCGGCGAGCTGCGGGCCCGGGGCAAGATTTCCTTTTGAACGGCCGCACCTTTTGGTCAATGGTTGTCGGCTGCCGTCGTTGCCTGTAAATCGGACTGCAGTAACAATGTGCTCCGCACCTTCTCGGAAAAATCATCGACCGCCAGGGGTCGGCTGAAGTAGTACCCCTGGACTTCGTCGCAATCATGTTCTTGCAAGAACGCCATTTGCTCTGCGTTCTCGACGCCTTCAGCGATGACCTTGAGATTAAGGCTCTTGGCCATGCTGATGATGGTGCCGGTGATGGCGGCGTCATCCGGATCGACCGTGATATCGCGCACAAACGAACGATCGATTTTCAACTTGTAGACGGGCAAGTGTTTCAGGTAGC
>Ga0209517_10005820_pt1 | contig 15505 bp, 15 predicted proteins | sample PeaSoiMetSII2010_FD_187695 | JGI IMG/M metagenome (GOLD analysis project Ga0209517, IMG submission 187695) | Peat soil microbial communities from Weissenstadt, Germany - SII-2010 (SPAdes) (version 2) | ecosystem: Environmental > Terrestrial > Soil > Wetlands > Peat | place: Germany... | reverse complement strand
TTATGATTTCGGACGAATATATGAATGGGACCGGAAGCATGTTGCAAAGTGAAATCGAAAAGGCAATACAGTTGAACGAACGTTTTGGACTCATCCTGCTCAATGACCCTGAATCGAGCAGACTGCTCCGTAAGCTTCGCGATCTGGTTCGCAGGACCGATTCGGCAATGCTCCAATCCGGGGTGGTATCGGCGTGCGCCAGGTGCGCCAATGACAAAGGTAGTTGCTGCTTTAAGGAAATGGGTGAGAGCTACGGAGCTGTCGGCCTTTTTATAAACATGCTGCTTGGATCGGTGTTTAACGAAGAAAGCGAAATAACAGAAAAAACGGATCTTCCGGGAAGCTGTCATTTTGTGGGAAGCAGCGGGTGCAAACTTTTCGCCCGGCAATCTTTCTGCCTGAACTATTTCTGCCCGGACCTAAAAAACTCTGTTGATGAGGACACAATCCTCGGAATTCAACGGTCGGTTGGACAACAACTGCTTGCGGGCTGGGAACTGGAACGCGTTCTGGCGAGGTATATGGCCGATGCAGATCGACAGACACACATTTGACGACCCTCTTGTCACGCGATCGACAACTCGTACGCAATCCAGCGGTTCGTTCGAGGGGCCACGGTCGATCTTGAGACGCGGAGATGATGAGGAAGAAAGAGTAAGCAAAGGCGAATCGGATGCTGAGGGCCTTTATTTTCCTATTTCGCCATTCATGATTTATCCGGAAGCTTACGGCGAATTTGCCGTTTTTGTGAGGAAAGGGAAAAACCTCATCCTGTTTACCCGCCAGGGGGAGCAGTTCACCAAAAATCATAAGGCCATCCTGCACCAAAACGGCATTCAGGAATTGTACATCCAATCATCTCAAAAACCGGACTACGATCGATATCTTGAAGAACACCTGGGAATGGTCCTTGCCGATGAGGCCGTTCCTTTAGCCGTCCGTTCCAAAGTGCTTTATCACCACGCCACTTCCGTTCTCGGTGAAATCTTCGAAAGCAGCCGGCACGACCTGAGCGCGGGTTCCATGGAAAAACTCAAAAACATAGTGCGATCCAGTTGGCACTTTTTCTCCAACAGCGATGCGCTCAGATCCATGGCGCCCATCCTGTCCCATGGCTACGGTGTTCATACACACTCGGTAAATGTTTTCATCTACTGCGCAGCCATTTTGGACTCCTGGAAGATGTCCATTGAAGAAAGGCTCAAAACGGAGCTGGGGGCTATACTTCATGATATCGGAAAGGCAACCTTACCCAGAGTTATCCTCAATAAGCACGGCCGACTCAATTCCGAGGAGCGGGACCTGATGAAAATGCATCCTGTCAGGGGTGTAGGGATGTGTTCAATGCTCCACATTGGGCAGACGGTTATGCATTCCGTGCTTTTTCACCATGAGAAGCTGGATGGAAGCGGGTATCCCGCCGGCCTGCGGGATTCGGCCATCCCGTTGTGCGCCCGCATAATAGCCGTGGTTGACGCCTTCGATACGTTTACATCGGAAAGATACTTCTATGCGGATCCTCTCTCCGCCCACCAGGCGCTGACATTCCTGCAAGAAGAGATGAGCGGCTGGTACGATAAGGGAGTCATCACTCAGTTCGGCAAAAAACTCCGTGAAGCGGAAATAGATTGAGGGAGTGCATTTTGGATTTTTGATTTTAGATTGGATCAGAAATTCCGCGATCTTGAATCATAAATCTTGAATCGTAAATCTAAAATCTAAAATCAAATATTCCTCCATTCCAGCGCATTCATAACTCCATGGCAACGGCAACTGGTTGCCACCAGGTATCCGCCTGGTTTTGAACCAATACCTGTAATCAGTTCGCGGAGGCTTCGTCCCGGGTAGCCTCCAACTCCCGGAGCAAGCTGCCAACTCCTGAGCACCGCGACATCGAACCCGGTCGCTTGGATAGCGCCGAAAACTTCATAAAGGTTTCCGGGCCGCTCTTTGCCGGTGTAAGTACAAATTTCCTCAGGCTCGCTGCAGTAGTCGGGACACAGAAAGGTGGCAAAGCTGGCGTAAAGAGTTCCTGATGGAACTCTAAGCGGGTTGGGGACTTTTAAATCGACCTCTTGCGGGACTGCAAGTCTGCGAGCCTCTCCAGCCCTGTTGAGCACACTGAGTACCCATTCGAATCCAACGTGGACCGGTATGGCCGGGATCAGCCACAGATCATCAGCCGGCTCGATACGGCTTATACTCAGGATGGAATCTTCCGCCTCACCCGTAATTCCCAGCTCCCGGGATAGTTGATCAACCTTTGCCGTGTTCCTGTCAGTTACGGAAAGGAGCGCATCAGGGAAGCTCCGCTTTAGCCTCTCGGCCGCAAGCCTGCCAAACCGTCCCGCCCCCAGAACTCTTATGCGCTGCGGCGGAAAAATATCCCGGAAGAAGTTTGAAGCTAAATTGTCTGAAGACATCTTTCGTTCCTAACTCCCGTGGCCTATGATAAAATTAAAAGAAATTAAAAAAACGGAGGTCGAGCGTCACACGCGATGCGCTCCGTTCAGGAGCACCACTTATGGGTAATATATTCGAAGCATTCGACAAAATCGCGGAGAAAAAAATCCGCGAAGCGATGGATGATGGAGAATTCGACAATCTGCCCGGTAAAGGGAAGCCTCTCTGCCTGGAAGACGACAGGCATCTTCCGCAAGACATCCGTTTGGCGCACAAGATATTAAAGAACGCCGACTGTCTCCCGCCAGAGCTCGAAATCAGAAAAGAAATCTTGACCGTTGAGCAATTGCTCGACGGAGTCAGGGATACAAAGGAGAAATATAGGCAAATAAAGAAACTGAACTACTTGATAATGAAGCTCAACATGTCACGACGCAGTTCGCTGGACCTGGAGAAAAACCAGGTATATTACGATAAGGTCGTAGACAAGATGGGAAAAAGGACCGAGGAATGACGGACACCGTCCTCATCCCTCGTTTTTTGTTTCACTTTTGCCTTTTTACTTTTTACTTTTGCTTTAATCTCTCTTGTGGCCTGGCAGTTCTATGGCTGTGCACGATTGTCCGGGTCCGCATGAGCGTGTCGTTGCTGAAACGCCGGAGCCTGCGGACGAACCCGATGAACCCATCGCATAATTCGTTCGGCTCAGAATGCGTTCAAGCTCTTCCCCTCCGCATGCCCCGCACTTCATTTCGATTTGTCGGCTTCCCGCAAGAATGAATTCTTCGATATTTCCGCAACTCGCACACCGGAATTCGTAAATTGGCAATTTTGTCTCCTCGAAATAAGCTGAATCGGTTTTTAATGTACCGGATTGTAATCAAAGCCGGGAGGTGGTGTCAATAATGCTGAATCGGTTGATTTCTTTGTGTATTGTTATTATTACAGCAGGCTGGCAGCCGAATATGAGGCAGGGGCAGCCGAAATTTCCAGAGTCAATCGAGATCTTGATGGTGTCGTAGGCGACTGACGACTGGCCACTGCTAATCAGTTCGCCTGCAGAAAAGTCGCCAGGCTCGCATCGTCTTCCACGTTCAACACTTTCGCGTTTCGGTCTATCCTTCGCATAAGCCCGCGCAATACTTTCTTCGGGCCTGCTTCGACGAAATTAGTGAACCCACCGGCAATCAACCGCTCCATAGACTGCCGCCACAGGACCGGGTTGCAGATCTGGCGGTTGAGCTTGTCCTGAGCTTTCGAACCGGTTTTCAGGATTTCCGCATCAACGTTGTTTACCACCGGGATTCGAGGATCGCTGAAAACACATGCCTGCAGGATCGGTTCGAATTTTTCGCGCGCATATTCCATACACCGGCTGTGCCATGGGCCGCTGACATTGAGCCTCACGCACTTTTTGGCGCCCGCCTTTTCGCACATCATCGCGGCGCTGTTTACATCGACTTCAGGTCCTGTGATTATGACCTGCTCAACGCAGTTTATGTTGGCAACCTGCGCTCCGGCCAGGGTGCAAATCTCGCGGATTTTCTCCTCTTCCAGGTCCATTATAGCGGCCATGCCGCCCGGCTCAACGATAGCGGCTTCCTGCATGAACCTTCCTCTGTGCTGGACAAGTTTTAAAGTGTCCTCCAAACTTATAACCCCCGCCGCATACAGTGCGCTATATTCTCCCAGGCTATGTCCCGCCGTTGCCGCCGGGTAGATTTCGTGCATTCGCAGGACGGCAAGGCACGCCAGGTTTACCACAGTAATAGCCGGCTGGACGTTCTCAGTCAGCACGAGCACCTCTTCGGGGCCTTCAAAACACAGCTTCGCGATATCCATTTTCAGGATATCGTTTGCATTATCGAATAGTTCCCGCACTTCGTCGTATTTGTCGTGGAATTCTCGCCCCATCCCAACGTATTGCGATCCCTGCCCCGGAAAAAGGAACACCCAGTTTTTCATTCCAAGTCCTTTCGGTTTCACACTGAATGGCAGCGGCGGCAAGAAACCGGCAGCAGACAACAATCCCTCGTCTTAGCTTCTTGCAGCATTGTTTCTCATTTTATGAACGCTTTTATTAATCTCCGATGTGGAAGTCAAGAGCTGAATCGGATATTGGATGACGTGAAGCTTTTACCTCAAAAATAAGGGTTGAGAGGGTTAAAAGGACTGGGGGCAGCGCGAATGGAAGAATTCAGATGGGCCGCCGGAATTGATTCGTGAAAATTAAGAATACAAACTCGGACCTCTTGATTTCTGAAGTCCTGAATTGGATTTTATGCTTTTCGATACTTCAGGCGCAACAGCACTCCGCTTCACACCTGGTTCCTGGGCCATCCCGGGCCTCGCTGATTTCAGCAACTTCGACTTCGAAAGCAAGGTCCCTGCCGGCCAGGGGGTGGTTGAAATCGACTATGATTATTTCCTCGTTGACGAACTTGACTATCGCGGGACGTTCCTGCCCGTCCCGGATCATAAATAAAAGCACTTGCCCCGGAAAAGGTTCGTTTTGCATCTGCAGGGCCGCCCTGTCAAATCTGCGTTCGAGCTTTTCGTCCCTGTTGCCGTAAGCATCATCGGGTCCGATGATAAACGACTTCCTTTCATCCACTCCCATTCCAATCAAGGCGTCCTCAAAACCTTGCACCACGCTTCCGTCTCCAACCTGGATCGCAAGTGGCTTGCATTTGTCCGTCTTATTGAAAACAACGCCATTGTCGAGCCTGCCCGTGTAACACAGTTTGACAAAAGCGCCATATTTGATTTTTTTCATTGATGAACTCTCCATCTGCCGCCGCCGAAGGTTTGAGTGGTGAACCAAGCTGGCGTCACACCGCCTTCATTCCCCTCCGGTAAAGGAAATGTTTCTGTATTCGATTTTCGTCGAATCCCTGTCGCCAGGAATAATTGAAGGCGGTCCGGGTTTCCGGTCGGGAATAATCGAACTCGAAGGAGGTTGGTTAACTGTCGTGTCCTTATCCAAATCGGACTGCAAGACAAGGAATAATCCGACGGCCAGCATCGGAACCATAGCCAGGCCGATGATCCTGGAACTTTTGAATAAATTCATGGTGCTTCTCCTGCGAATAAATAATGTCAGATATTTCCCTGCAAGAACACGCACTCGCGAATCATTAGCGTCTGATACCTATTATTTTATTTAAGAACTCACAGGAGCAAATTCAATTGCCTCACTTCCTTGGGGGTTGCGGGCCCAAAAGGGCAATTGGTAATTAGGCGCTTAAAATTGGAATTCGTGCTTTTTTTGGCAAGAAATTCCTTCGTGTGCTTCATAGTTCTCAGTGTACGAGCATGTGATTAGCTTAGTCGCCACAGAAAAAGAAACTTTTTGGTCACGAAGAGCACGAAGGATTCACGAAGATCCACAGAGAACCCCAATCCGGATATGGATCTTGGTGGCCTCTCGAACCTAAAAAGTATTGGTCGAACACGAAGAAGACGGAGCACACGAAAACATTTCGCTTGATTTTCCTTCGAGCTCTTCGTGTATCCTTCGCGTTCTTCGTGACCCGATTTTGGTTCCGGCTTGTCCGGGTTAGGTTCTCATCGGATGAGACTGACCTTGAGAATTTGCCTGGTATCGGCTTGCACCTTAACTCTATCATCCAGTCTCATTCCAGCCACCCAGCATATTTTTTCACTATCGCATAAAATCGGGATATTTTGGCGCTCTTCCACGGGGACCAAGCAATCGGTAAAAAAGTCCTGAAGTTTTTTAGACCCGGTCATGCCAAGGGGGCGAAATCGGTCTCCGGTCTTTCTGAACCGCAACTGAAGAGGCCATTCAAGTTTATCCGAATCCATCAGGGCGCAGGCGGCTTGTGAACACGGTGCGCACAAGGAGTTTCTATCAAAAGTTCGGAACTCGAAGCCCAATTTACCAAAAACGTAATCACCCGGCTCATGGACGAGCAGGACCTCATCCGGCTGCCCTGCCCCCGGCGCGTATTCCCTTGACCTGATAAGCAGTCTTGTTCCTTGCCGCAAGGCTTCGATCTGCCCCGGAATCCGGACCGATTTTCCCTTCTTGCCTGACGAGACGAGTTCGATAAGGGGTTCGAGGTGCACCAGGCCGACCCCTGAGAGATTCCCTTTGACCCTGTCGATAGCTAAACGAAGCACTCGTCGCAAAAGGGCGGGGTGAAGCTGCTTTAAACGCTCGAAGTCGAGCGTGCATCTTCCTTGTGTGAGTTCAATGCATAGGTCGTCCCACAGGTTTTGGGTTTGAGATGTCCACCAGGACTCTTCCTCTCGAGCCAGATCGGCGCAGCGTGTAATGGTTTGGGCGATTTGAGGGTGAAAGGCCTCTCGCAGGAGTGGAAAGATCTTAAGGCGAAGATAATTCCTCTGGCATGAGGGTGTGAAATTGGTCGAGTCATTCCTGAATACAAGACTGGATTGCGCCAGGTATTCCAGGATCTCATCCCGGGTGGCAAAAAGGAGTGGCCGGATTATCCCGCCGCCGGCAAGCGGCAACATCGCCTGGATGCCTGAAGGACCAGTCCCCCTTAAGATCCTCAGGATCACCTCTTCAGACTGATCGTCTGCGGTATGCCCCAGGGCAATTTTGTCGGCATTGAGCTGGGAGGCAGTCTCCATAAAGAAACTATGGCGACACTCCCTGGCTGCCATTTCGACAGATATTTTCCGGCTTCCGGCAAAAGCGCGTACATCCGCTGTCCCGCAATGGAAATCGAGGCCGGCGGAGCGCGCCAGGGCGCGTACGAACTCCCTGTCCCCATCGGATTCATCTCCCCGGAGCCGGTGATCGAAATGAGCGACGGTGATCAGTTCTATTCCAAGGATTTCTTTCAGGCAGATCAGCACATTCAGGAGGGCTACTGAATCCGGACCGCCGGAGACCGAGGCTAAAATGTGATCACCGCGGGATATCAGGCTGTTTTTGCTTATATATTCGGCTGTCCGTGCCGGAAGGGATTCAGGGCGGGCGGGCGTCAGAGGCATCCGGCGTGAGCTAAGATCCTGATTCTTGTTTCGAATTTGCCGGTTTTGTTCAATTGCCGGCCTCGGCGTCCTCACAGGGAGGCAGGATGGACTCTGCCCCGGGCCCCGACACGGGGTCTTCTGCAACGAATCCTTTTGATTGCGGATTTTTCTCTTTGCCATTGTTTTCGCCGGTCGCACCGGGCAGGAGCTGCAGGGCGGCCTTTTTGAACTTGCTGCCGTTGACCAGGAGCTTTCCCGAGCTGTTCAGGACCGTGTTGTCTTCCAGGATTACAAGACCGAATTTTTCAGCCACCTGGGTCTTATACTGGTATTCCATCGCCGTTTTTCGAAGCCGGTAGTTGAGAATAATCAGGATCAGCGCGAAGATGGAGCCAAGAAACAAAATGACGCCAGCAGAGATCAGAACAATCTTGACCGACTTTTCTCCGATTCCACCGATAACTGACACAATGGCGTTCAGTTTATAAAAAAAAGCAATCCCGACGCCAAGCAACAACAGCAGGGCCAAAAACGGAAGCCTCTGGAGCCATTCGACCATCCGGCTCAACTGTTGGGTTCTTCCCTCTCCGCCGGAGTCAACAGCTTCGCTTTCCAGCATGCCCTGGCCGGGTTGTTCGGGTTCTGCGAAGTACCTGTTGAACCCAGTAACGACTGTTCCAACAAGAAAAGTGATAGCGACGGGGGCAAGGAAAGCGATAAGAAAATAGAGATGCCACGGGAAAGTGGACTCTCCATCGCGCCCGCTGTCACTTATCTGGTAGAGCCAGCAGGTAATAAGAATGCCCAGTTCGACCCAGCAGAGGAAATAAAGGTATTTGCGGAAAAGGTCCTTGCGCTCCATATCGTCGAACAGAGCCGCTATTCCGTGCAGACCTTTCGATTTTTCGTTCGAAGTGTCCATCCTGTACCCGATTTTGATCAAAGTTACCCGTATACATTCCGAAGATAACAGATGGGGAAAACTCGGTCAACCAGCTAAAGAGTTTTGAGTTAACTAACAACTGAAATCCCTCAATCCCTCAATCCCTCAATCAATTCATATCATTCCCTCCTCGCAGAGAAGTTCGATCAGTTCTTTACAATCCCGGGCAACCCAATCGGCGCCTGCCGTTATGAATTCGTCTTTGCCGGTGTTGCCGCTGCAAACGCCGGCGGTCATGACCCCGGCGGACTTGCCCGTTTCAATGTCCAGCGGATGGTCCCCTATCATGATTGCCGTTCTTAAATCCGCGCCAATGGCATCGAGTGCCTGGATGAGATGCGCCGGATCGGGTTTTGGGGATAAGACGTGGTCGCGTGACAAAAAAGCCGAGCAATAGTCGGAGATGTCCGGAAAGACTAGCCTTACTGCCGCTTCACAGTTCCGGGTAATAATGGCGGTTTTGGCGCCCTTTTGTGCCAGTGCCTTCAGAAGCGGCCTGGCAAATGGGAAAAGTTCTCCATTTTTGGCAGCTTGCAATTCCATTTCAGAGATCAGGGCGAGCGCCTCCCGGCGGAACCCGCTGCTGCGGCCTCCCGTCTTAGGAATGCTTCTGTCCAGCCAGTCAAGCCATTCCAGTACGGGAAGAAACGGCCGTGGAGGTGGTGGGGCAAAATAGCTCCGGGCAAGTGTGCTCAGCCGTCGTTTCATTTCTGCGAAATCCAGCCGCAACACTGCCAGGGTGCCGTCAAAGTCGAAGACGAAGGATTCTATTTTCATCGCGGACTCGAACTGATTTGATCTCTTGTAAAATCGAATAGACCGCCGCTATTATGAACGCAGTGACTAAAGGAACTATAATATTATAATCAGGCAGCAAGATTTTTTTTTGCCGCCGCCAAAGGCAGCGGCAAACCCGGCCGGCGGTCCCACCGCCCGAGGAGGCGAATATGACTTTACCCGTATTGAGTTTCGATCAGATTATAGACAGGCTGCTTTCGATGAGGCAGACTTATTTTTCGAAATACCTTGCCGTCTATTCAAGCTGGTATGGCGGCATCATTACCGATCCCGCCCTTATGATGCTACCCCTCGACGATCATATGGTCCACCGAGGGGACGGCGTATTCGAAGTTTTCAAGTGCACCGGCTGGAATATCTACGCTCTTGGCAGGCACCTCGACAGGATGAAGTGCTCGATGGCGGCGTCTTTTCTGGAACCCCCGGTCACAGATGAGCGCATTACCGACATAGTTTGTCAAACGGTGCGGGCAGGCAACACCGGGGATTGCCTGGTGCGGCTTTTCGTATCGAGAGGGCCCGGCAGCTTCTCCGCAAACCCCTATGATACGGTAGGAAGTCAAATCTATGTGATAGTCGCCGCCCGCGAGCCTGTTGCCCCGGAAAAATATGAAAAAGGCGTCAAACTCATAACCTCCGGCATTCCGATTAAGAACAATTATTTCGCGACCATGAAAAATTGCAACTACCTTCCCAACGTGCTGATGAAAAAAGAGGCGGTGGACAGGGGCGCCGATTATTCGGTTTCACTCGATGAGAGAGGTTTTCTTGCCGAAGGCTCAACTGAAAATGTTGGTATTGTTACGAAAAAAGGTGAATTTCTCATCCCGCGATTCTCACGAATCCTCAGGGGAATTACGGTAATGCGCGCAAAGGAACTTGCCGGTGGTTTAACAGGCGCCCAACTTAGTTCGGCAGCCGAAGCGGATATTACCCCCGAGCAGGCCGCCGAGGCCTCCGAAGTCATGATTTTCGGCACTTCCATAAATATCCTTCCGGTTGTGGAATATGATGGAAAAAGGATCGGAGGCGGCCGTCCCGGTCCGGTATTCAATAGGTTACTGGAACTCATGACGGAAGACGAAACAAAAAACCCGGAGATGTTGACGCCCGTAAGGCAGGGTTGATATCGAAATTTCCACAGAGCCGTCACTGAAATGACACACTAGCGCATGAGTCGTAACGGAGTCGTCGCACTTATGTAACATAACTCGTCTATCTTCTCTTTCACCGTGAGCAGCACATATAAGGAAAAGTGGGCAAAGATACGCTTCGGATTAACCTGGCCTGCCGTGTTCGGGCAGGTGAACGCCGTTGGTCTATGCTGAATATGCGGCCTGTTCTTCAAAAATATCACCAGGCTTTTGCGTTTGTCGTTTTATGCCTTTCACAGGAAGGAGGTGGAATTCAACGTTCAAAATCAGTAGTCAGGGGCTAGGTTAGAACACAATTAAAAAATGGGGAGGAAGTATGGAAAGAACCGGAGGGAAGAGAAAATGGCGCGGGATTGCGTCATTTGTGATCATGCTCGCATTTATTTTTTCGCTCGCATGGCAAAGTTCAGCCTCCGCCGATCAGACATTGGCGGAGAAGCTTCTGGACATTATGCGGGCCAACCATCAGATAACAGAACAACAATATAAGGAATTGAAAAAGCAGGCGGAGGATGAAAAAGCAGCCCAGTCCGCCGGCGCCGCTAAGGCCGCCGCCGATGCTCAAGCCGCAGCGGCCGCTCAAGCCGCAATCGCTGCTCAAGCCGCAGCCAAGCAGGTCAAGACCGAACTGGTTGCGGAGAACAGGTCCCTGTTCGATATGCACGGTACGGGCATAGCTGCCGATAACGGCGAAGGCGGCGTTGAGTTCAATATGAAGGGCATCAAAGTCAACGTTGGGGGTTTTATAGAAGCAGCGGGCATTTACCGCAGCAGGAACGAGACTTCCGATATCGGATCGCCGTTCCAGAATATTCCTCTGCCCTACGCGAGTAAATTTAATGCGAACTATTTTCAGGATGAAACCAGGTTCTCCGCGAGACAGTCAAGGCTTTCCATCCTGGCCCAGGGCGATTACAGCCCAACGATCCACTTGGCCGGCTATTACGAGATGGACTTTCTTGGCGCGGCCCCAACGGCCAACTCCAATGAATCCAACTCGTACAACTTGCGGATACGCCATCTCTACCTTACTGATGATTGGGACACTTGCGGCCTGCACTTCCTGGCCGGCCAAACCTGGTCGCTTGTAACCCAGAATACCCATGGCATCACACCGCGCCAGGAAGAAATACCGCTGACAATTGACGCCCAGTACGTACCCGGCTTTAATTGGACGCGCCAAGCACAGTTCCGCATTGTAAAAGACTGGGACAAACAGTTCTGGCTGGGGCTTTCGGTGGAAAACCCCCAAACCACTTACGTGCAACAGGCTAACTTGGCGAATGCGGAGAATTATGCGCTCAATCAATCAGGCGAGGGCGGCGGTCTTCTAAACCAAGGCGGCGGGTTTTCCGTCAACGACATCCCCGACATTGTCGCAAAGGCGGCATGGGAGTCCTGCTGGGGTCACTTCGAAGTCTTTGACCTGGTTCGCTCCTTCCGGTCAACTTTGACGGTCGGTCCGAACGGTCAGGTCGTTCCGAATTTGGGCGGTCACTCCATCAGTGATCAAAATATTATAAGGGATTCCGTAGGCGGCGGCTTCGATATCCCGATAATTCCGAAACAGCTCAGTCTCCAGGCGACAGCCATGTACGGCGATGGCATCGGGCGATATGGCTCGGGCCAGTTGCCCGACGTCACACAGGATAATTTGGGCGAAATTCATCCGATTACGGCGTTGCATTTTCTCGGCGGCTTGACCTGGCAGCCATGCGCCGCTTTGCAATTCTACACCTACTACGGCCTGGAACAAGCAAACAGGGTGGATCTGTCTAGCGGCACCACGGGGTTTGGGTACGGCAGTCAGTATTATGATGAGGCTCTCGGAGTGTTTCCCAACCCCCAATTTCAAGGCTATGGCCAAATCCAGTCAATCAGTCAGATTACAGTAGGGGATTGGTGGAGTTTCTATCAGGGCAAGTTCGGGACGATGAAGCTCGGACTGCAATATTCGTTCACTACAGACAATTATTTCAGCGGCACCGCCACCCAAGGCAGTCTTGTCCCAATAGGCGGTCCTTCGACAAACGACCACATGTTCTTTACAAGCTTTAGATACTATTGGAATTAGAAGAGCTTTGAGTTTCGAGTTTCGAGTTTTCAGTTAACTCAAATCGGATTAGCTGTGCGTTTGCCCGGATGGATGACCTCCATCCGGGTTTTTTGATCCGATCGGATTGTGACCACTTCAAACCCTCAAGTGTATATTTAGATTTCAGGGAAAGGCCCTCATCCTTCCCGGCCTTCTCCGGATGCTGGCAACTATACCTCGAAGTTAGTGAGATTTGCTGAAATTGCCTTTCCGATCGATTATACTTAAAATCGAGTGCATCGGGAGGGCTAAAGAGCAGGACTGAGTGCTGAGGGACTGAGGACTGAGTGAAAGAGTTGTTTTTCAACCCTCAACCCGAAACCCGCAAGCTTGCCCTCTCCTACAAAAGAACTGCGTGACGATGCCGCAGGGTCTGCGTGATTGATTTTTAATCAACAATTCGTGACACTTGGGTCTGCTGAGGTGTAAATCGGTATGAAGCTTCCGGAAATAGATGTGTGCGCGGACGATGCGGAAGCGATAGCAGCCATTTTGGATGGAGATGTGAATGCTTACTCGACGCTGGTTTTGCGTTACCAGGGAGCTATTTTTAACCTTATGTACCGGATGAGCGGTTCTTACGAGGATGCGGCCGATTTGGCCCAGGAAACTTTCATCAAGGCGTACGATCAACTGTATCGTTTTCAGAAGGGCAAGAAGTTCTTCCCCTGGCTTTATACGATTGGTTTGAACCATGCCAGAAATTTCCTGCGCGACAACAAAAGATCGCGCCTGGTTGCTCTGGATGATTACGAGGCGGGCTCAGGGCTGGACTATCCAGGCCAGCAGGAAGAAAATATTGTCGTAAAGCTCGATTACGAGCAACTTTATGCAGCACTCAATCAACTTCCGCTCGATTACCGGGAGGCGCTTATGCTGCGCTACCATGAGGGCCTGCCCATGGAGGATGTGGCGGAGGCGCTGAGTCTCAAACTTAGTGCCGCGAAAATGCGGGTGCATCGCGGCCTCGCTAAATTGCGCGACATCCTGGAAAATAATCATGATGGAAAAGGAAGGGCCTAAAAAGAGCCATCTGCAAACAGTCCCGGGTGTGCGGGCAAATGCGTGCGGCTCAGAGGAAATGGCGGACCCTCACTACGTTTCGGGTCTCCCGCTACACCCGGAGGCCGCACGGGTGATGCTTCAAGTCCGCGCCCGATCTCTTGTGAGGGCGGACCCTCACTACGTTTCGGGTCTCCCGCTACACCCGGAGGCCGCGCGGGCGATGCTTCAAGTCCGCGCCCGATCTTTTGTGAGGGCGGGCCTGGTCAAAACCATGATCCACAAAATGCCTCGGGTCGATCCCCCGGCCGGATTGCTTTCCTCAGTGCTGGAAGCGGTCAAGTCAACGCGGTCTCGCTGTGGTTGCGTGTTTATCGAAGAATATCGTAACTTTGGCCCGTCAGGTTCATGTCTTTTGCGCGCCTTGCCGCGACGGCGTTGCCGGCCATTGCGGTGTTCTTTAACAGCGTAAAATTTTTTTTGTGACCATTGTCCCTCCCTGTTTGTATAGTTAACATAAAAGTTGATCGGTGTATCGGCATTCGATCAGGTGATTCTCGGGAACCATCAGTAGGAGGAGCCAATGAAGTTCAGAGGGAAATTCACAGTTATCATCCTTGCGTTTGCATTCATAGTTGCTTCGGCTTACATCGCCAATGCCCAGCAAGCGTCGCCCAGTGAGCCAGCAGTGGCCCCTGGCAATGGTGCGGTACGTGTTGACCGGGATTTCGGAGCGTTCCATAAAGACGATCAGAACCAGTTTGGAGATGACCGTGCGTACAATTCATCAGAAGGTCACGCCAACAGGGAATCGGATTACCAGTCGCATCATTGGACACCGAATACTTACGGCCTGATGGGCAACTATGGGTATGACTCCAATAATTAAGAAACAGCATCGCTGTAAGGCCCCTTCGGGGGGAAAAGAGGCGTCTTTGGGAGGCGCCTCCTTTCTTATTCTGTAATGCCGGCTACAATTTATTGAAGAGAAGCCCGGTAGGCGATGTTCAACGAAAGACCATATAGGGGAGGTATTATGAAGTTGAGGGGCAAACTCGGTGTTAGCTTGCTTGTGCTTGCGTTCATACTTGCTTTGGCTTACATCGCAAATGCCGGCATGGGCGGCAGTGTAGACGATCGGTCGGAGCAGGCTACCAATGGGAAAGTCTCCAGCGACAATGAAAATACCAAGGCCGCCCCTGCCGCTTCGCAGTCGCAACCCGGTGGCCCAGCGACTACCAACGGCAATGGAACAATGCGCGTTGATCGGGATTTTGGAGCCTACCACCAAGACGATTCCAACCAATTCGGCGATGACCGGGCCTACGATTCGTCAGATGGACGCAAGAACAGGGAAGCCGATTACCAGTCGCATCACTGGACACCGGAAACTCACGGACAAATGGGTGACTACGGCCACGACGAAAAATAGCATCTCTACAGAACCATCGGGTAAAAAAGGAGGCGCTCCCCCGGGAGACGCCTCCTTTTTATTCTCTAGGACCGGCCTGCGATTTACTCTGTGACCTTGTTCCCTCTACGATTGTATAAGTATAAGTGAATGATAGGCAAATTGGCATTCGATTTCGATGATTCGCAGTAATCATCAAACAGGAGGCGGCAGTGAAGGTTAGAGGCAAACTCGGTGTTATAATGCTCGCACTTGCGTTCATACTTGCTTCGGCTTACATCGCTAATGCCGGCATTGCCGGCAGTGTGGACCAGCCAACGGCACAGGGGCAGGATAGGGAAGTTTACAGTGACAACCAGATTCTCACGGTGGTCCCTGTTGTTTCGTGGTCGGAGCCGGGTCAGCCCACATCGTCCGGCCATGGCGCAATGCGCGTTGACCGGGATTTCGGGGCCTTTCATAAAGACGATCTCAACCAATTCGGCGATGACCGGGCTTACGATTCGTCAGATGGACACACCAACAGGGAAGCCGATTACCAGGCCCATCATTGGACACCGGAAACTTACGGGCTGATGGGCAACTATGGGTATGACGCCAAGTAAAAGCATTTTGCGCTGTGACCTTGTACCCTCCCTGTTTGTATAGGTAACAGTAAATGATCAACAAATTGGCATTCGATCTCGATGATCTCCAGGAACCATCAAAGAGGAGGCGGCAATGAAGGT
>Ga0209517_10005819_pt1 | contig 15505 bp, 14 predicted proteins | sample PeaSoiMetSII2010_FD_187695 | JGI IMG/M metagenome (GOLD analysis project Ga0209517, IMG submission 187695) | Peat soil microbial communities from Weissenstadt, Germany - SII-2010 (SPAdes) (version 2) | ecosystem: Environmental > Terrestrial > Soil > Wetlands > Peat | place: Germany... | reverse complement strand
CCCGGCGTCGGCCCCGCCCTGGTCCGCGGCGTCGAATTCATCCCGCTGGATTAACCCGCATCGACCTACCGTCTTTCCGCAAGCAATTGGTAAATAAAAAGTCTGTCATCCTGAGCGGAGTTGGGAGCGTTGTTTGCGCCCAATGCAGTCGAAGGACCTGCGGTTCGGGACCGGCGCACGCTCAATCCAGAATCGTGGTGGACGCCCGCCACGGCCCCACAGCCTCTCGGTACTCGCCCGCCATGGTCTTCACGATCTGGGCAATGTGCCCCAGGTCGTGAACCACCCACGTCGCCAGCAAATTGCCCAACGTGACGGAGCCAAGCTCCGGATGCCTGCCCGGCCATGCGAGTTCTCTCTCTCCAACGCCAAGTTCGCGGAGAGCGCGAAGGCTCTCACCCCGCAGCCTGGCGAATTCATCCAGCAGCTCATTCACGCCCTTGCCGGCAATCGAAGCCCGAAACCCAAACCGGTCGAACGGCTCGAAGACCACCGAGTCCCGATGCTCCAGGATTATGCGCACCCGCGGAACCCAATCCGTCATCTCTCCATGGATCAGATGACCAAGCACATCCAGTGGGCTGAATGACTCAGCCATCTTTCTCGCGTTCAACCACGCCGGCGACTTCCCCCGCAGCAGGGCGCTCAGCACGGCTGGCGTCTGCGCCAGAACCTCAATCCCATCGTCAACATGAAACTCCATCCTGAACCTCCATTCTCGTCACCGCTTCGCCCATCGAGTACCGGCCCACGCACCGGCCCAAAAACCAAAGCCCCCAACCCTGTCTCCAAGGCCGGGGGCCAAAGCTGTTGGCGCTGAGCTTTTGACTGCCAGCTGTTAGCTGTCAGCCGTCAGCCGCCTCACGGCTTCACCCTCACCTTCGGTTCCACCGACAACCCCGGCCGCAGCGCGTGATTCGGGTCTTCGTTCTTCAAATCGGTAAAGTCGATGCGCACCGGGACCCTCTGCACCACCTTCACGTAGTTGCCGGTGGCGTTCTCCGGCGGGAACAGGCTGAGCACCGAGCCGGTGGCGCCGCCAATCTGCGTCACCTTGCCCTTGTAGGTCTTCCCCGTCGCGTCCACTTCGATCTCCACCGGCTGTCCGGCGGCCATGTGCTTCAGTTGCGTTTCCTTGAAGTTCGCCGTCACCCACAGGTCGTCGAGCGAAACCAGCGTCAGCAGGTTCTGGCCCGCCGACACGTTCTGATCGATCTCCACGCTCTTGCGCGTGATGATGCCGTTGGCCGGCGCCACAATCTTTGTGTAGCTCAGGTTCAGTTCGGCCATGTCCAACTGCGCCTGCGCCTGCTCCACCTGGGCCAGCGCGGCCTTGGCCCGCGCGCTCTGCAGCGCCACCTGCTGCGGACCGGTTTGAGCAAAACTCAATTGTGCCTGAGCCTGTGTTTCTCGGTCGTGCGCCACCCGGACTCCGTCACGGGCGGCCCGCTCACCGGCCTGTGCATTGTTGATGGCAGCCTTGGCGCCGTCCCGCGCCGCCACGGCGGCATCGAACTGCTGCTTGCTGATCACGTCCTTTTCCACCAGCGGCTGGTAACGCGTAAGGTCAGCCTCGGCCTTGGTCAAGCTGGCCTGTGCCTGGGCCACCTGCGCCTTGGCCGCCTCCAGTTGCTGTTCCGCCTGCGCCACGGCCGCTTGCGTCCCGCTCACGTCGGCGTCGGCCGAGCGCAGGTTGCTGCCCGTGTTGATGGTGGTGATGGGCACATTGACGTTGGCCGCCGCCGCGTTGGCCTGCGCCGTGGCCAATTGAGCCTGCGCATTCTCTACCGCAACGTCGTAGTCCTTGGGGTCCAGTTCGGCAATGGTGTCGCCCGCCTTGACCACCTGGTTTTCTTCCACGTCCACCTTCACCACTTGCCCCGCAATGCGCGAACTGACCTGAATCAGGTGCCCGTTCACCTGGGCGTCGTCGGTATCCTCGCTGAAGGTGGAGTGCCACCAGATCGCGCCTGCCGCCACTACGAGCACCACCAGCACCACCACGACGATGCCCCTGCGGCGGCTTTGCGGCTGAGCAATCTCAGTTTCTTGAACCGGCGCCGTCGGCGCAGGTGTTGGAGTCGAATCCGCCACGTTTACTTCCCTCCCAGATAATTCTTGTAACTCTGCCCCGAGCCCAGGGCACGCGCCAGGCTCAGCTTGGCCACATTGTGCCGGTAGAGGCTGGCTACATATTGACTATCTGCCTGCGCCACGCTCTGCTCAGCCTGGCTCACCGCCAGGTTGTCGCTCACTCCGTTGGCATACCGCTCCTGCGCTTCTGTCAGCGCTTCGTTGGCCAGGTCCACGCTGGACTTGGCCACTTCCACCAGCTTCTGCGCCGAGGCAATGTCCAGCAGCGCATCGCGAATATCCGCGTCCACCTGCGCGTTCTTGTCGCTCAACTGGGCCTTGCCGGTGTCCAGTTGCGCCTGCGCCATCTCGGCCTCGCCGCGCAGGGCAAACTCCGCAAACAGCGGCGCGCTCACCGTGCCGGTCGCGTCGCCGGTGCCGTGCGAGTGCCGCACGTTCACGCCGATGTCGCCGTAGTCGCCGCTGAAACTCAAGGTTGGCAGCCGGTCCGCGGTTGCCGCCTTGCGCTGCTCCTCGGCCGCCTTCACCTGCTCCACCATGGCCGCCAGATCCTTGCGGTTGGCGTGCGCCTGGCGAATGGTCGCCTCCACATCCAGCTCGTCGAAGGCCGCGTAGGGCGCCTTGTCGGCCAGCGTGAAGCTCTGCGCCAGCGGCAGGCCGATGGTGCGGGCCAGCGCCAGTTTGTCCTTCTCCCGCGAGTTCTTCGCCACAATCAGCTGCTGCTCCAGGCTCTGGTAATCCACCCGCGCGCGGAGCTCATCGAGCAGCGGCGCCGTCCCCGCCTGGTGATTGGCAACTGCCTGGTCGAGTGAAATCTTGGAAGTAGCCACCTGCGCCTCAACGCTCGAAACCTGTTTCTCATCGGCCAGCGCCAGCAGGTAGGCATTGCCCACCGTCAGCACCACCAGCTCGCGCGCATCCTCGGCGCTCAACTGAGCTGCCGCAAAACTATGCTGCGCCACCAGGTAGTTGCGCAGCGAAGCCACATCCACCAGCGACCAGTTCAGCGTGGCCCGGAAATCCTGGTAGCCGAAAGGTCCAATAATTGTGGGAAATCCCTTGATGCGCAGGCCCTCGGCCGGCAGATCGGCCTGCATCACCGCATCCTTGGCGCTGAAATCCACGCTGGGCAGCAGCGACTGCAATTGGCTCAGCCGCTGTCCGCGCGCCGACGCCGTCTGCGTTCCGCTCAGAATGATTCCCAGGTTGTTCTTGAGGCCCCTTTGGATGGCCTCATCCAGGGTCAGGTCAAGAACCTGTCCGGTGGCCTCGCCCGCAGTCACGCTACCCTGGAAGCTTTGTGCCGTGGGTCCCGAGGCCTGACTGGACGCAATCCCCGTGATTTGCTGGCCGGCAAGCCCGCCGCTCGCTGCCAGCACGCACGCGCCCAAAAGCGACAAGCCCAGCAACATGCCGCAGGGGAGGATCTTGCCTTTTCTTCGATAATTTGACGGAATCAAAGTCGTTCCACTCGCTTGAGAAGCTCTTCTGCCTGAAAATGTTTGCCCTTAATGGATGCACAAAACGGCCGGCAAGGTTCTTAATGTGTAGTGTAGCGAATTGCGGAAGAGGCTGCCCGGCCGCCTGTGGCAGGGCGGCCGTCGCATGCAACCTGCGAGAGCTGGGATTTGCCGGCGATTCCGCACCGAAGGGGGCTTCCCATGAATTGGATACGGCTTGCTGCTGTGGTGATCGGCTCGGGCGTCCTGTCATCCCTGACAGACTGGTTTTTTGCGGGCGACTGGATCCATAGGCGCTTTACCTACCCGGAGATTTGGCGCAAAGGTAATGAAGGCCGGGCTATTGCGCTTACCAGTCCGCTCCCATTCCTGACCTGCGCGATCTTTGCCTATGCTGCCGCCCGCCTGGGTCTCCATTCTGTGAGAGCGGCGCTGAAGCTTGCCGTGGCCGTGTGGCTGATCGGCCCCTTGCCGCTGATCCTCACCAACGCCGCTTTCATCAAGCTGCATCGCGTCTTTGTGGTCTCGTATGCGCTGGGCTGGCTGGTAAAACTGGCGATCGTTGCCATCGCCGCCGGCCTGTTTCTCCACTGACAGCTGGGCCCGCGCACGGTGGTCAGCAGCTTCCCGCAATCCGCTGCCCATGTCGTCAGGGCACAGAGCCGGAAGCCGCAACCTACCGGTTGGAAGCCTGCAGCAGTTGCGACGCCAGCGAACACAGGGCTTGGCGGCAGAACTCGCGCACCGCTTCGGTCGTCCATCCGGCAGCCTGTTGGCCGCCATGGGCGGCCAGCATTGCGGCGGTTTCGGCCGCGTTGAAGCCGGCCACGGCGCGCAACACAAAGATGGTGCGCACCAGCGTGGGCAGGCCGGCGAGCCAGTTCCGCGCCCGGTCCCGATCGGGACCGGCAAGCATGCTGAGCAACTCTTCGCCGGATTGAGCGGCCGCGTCCAGATCGTCGTCCTCAATGCAGCCGCCTGCAGCCTCCAACGCGCCGGGCGCAGCCAGGCCGGCGGGTTCCCGCTGCGCCAGCTGTTCGAGAGCCGCCACACACAACGCCCTGCGGCTGCTCTGGCGCGCTTCCACGGGGTCGTGGCAGGCCGATACATCCGCGTTGGCAATGGCCGTCTCCACCAGCCGGATGCTGTCCTCGCCTTCGCCCACCAGCATGGAGGCCAAGCTGTAAAGCCCCGCCGCAATCAGGTCGACCACGGCGTCCATCCCGTCCAGGGCCCTGGTCACGGTCGCCTCATCCTTCGGCTGGCCGTCCATCAGTTCGAGCACGCGCTCGCGGAACTCATGGGCGCACTCCGGTATGGGCTGGGCAGGAATCAGGCTGTCGCTCGCTGTGATCGTTTCCTCGGGCATAAAGACCGCTCCTGGATAAGCTTTTGCTAAATGGGATGCAATTCCGGCGATGAAGTCGCACTCATTCAGTCCTTATCCTCAACCCGCCGGGCCGGGGAGTCAATGTGCGCACTCGGGCCCACCTTTTTGCCTCCCATTAACATCCATCCCCGGCTCCATCTTGTATCCATTGCCTGACGAGGTGCTTTTCTCTCCGAAAACCAGCTCCCCCTTTCCGCTTCCCCTTTCCGCTTCCCGCGAAAACGCTGTAGACTGCCAACACGGCGAACTGGATACGCACAATGGTCCGAACCACGCAGAAACAAAAGCTCTTCAACGGTCGCGACTACTCCTGGATGCAGTTCAACCGGCGTGTGCTTGAAGAGGCCGAGGACGCCGCCAACCCGCTGCTCGAGCGCGTCAAATTCCTTGCCATTACCGGCAATAATCTTGACGAGTACGTCGAGGTCCGCCAGGCCGGCCTGATGCAGCGCATCGAGGACGGCTACCGCGAGCCGGGCTTCGACGGCCTGCGCCCCGACGAATCGCTGGACGTGCTCACCGCCGAGATTCACCAGTTCGTGTCCGCCCAGTACCGCTGCTGGAACCACCTCCTGCTGCCGGAGTTGCGCAACCAGCGCATCCGTCTGCTGGAGTGGAAGGAAATGGGCGACGAGGCGCGGGCCTATGCCCAGAGCTACTTTCAACGCGATGTCGACCCGCTGCTGACCCCCATCTCGATCGACCCCGCGCATCCATTTCCCCGCGTGCTCAACAAGGCTCTTTGCCTGGCCCTGCTGCTCCGCGCCAAGCGCCGCAGCTCCGGCCCGCAGGTCCTCGGCGTGGTCACAGTTCCACGCGCCCTGCCGCGCTTTGTCCGCCTGCCCGCCGCTGAGGGCCACTTCGACTACCTGCTGCTCCAGGACCTGATCGCGCAGAACCTCGCCGGCATGTACCGCGGCTACGAGGTGCTGGCCCGCGCCGCCTTTCGCGTCACCCGCAACTCTAACCTCTACTTCGAAGAGGAAGAAGCCCGCTCGCTGCTCGATACCATCCGCGTGGAGTTGCACAACCGCCGCAAAGGCGACGCGGTCCGCCTCGAAATTGAATCCAGCGCCGATCCCGAGATTGTCGAGCGGCTGCGGGTGAACTTTGAATTGGAGGAAGACCAGGTCTTCCGCTGCGAGGGCCCGGTGAACCTCTCGCGCCTGATGTTCTTCTACGGCGATGTGCGCCGCCCGGACCTGAAGTTCGCTCCATTCGCCCCGAAGGCGTTGCACCTGAGCCGCAAGTCGGCTAACATCTTCGACGAGCTGCGCCAGCACGATGTGCTACTCCACCACCCCTACGACTCCTACGACCCGGTGGTTGAGTTCATCCAGGAGGGCGGCAAAGACCCCGCCGTGCTGTCGATGAAGCAGACCCTCTACCGCACCAGCGAGGACTCGCCCATCTGCGAGGCGCTCATTGAGGCCGCGGCCAGCAAGGAAGCCACGCTGGTCGTCGAGCTGATGGCCCGCTTCGACGAGGCCTCCAACATCCGCTGGGCGCGCAGCATGGAAGACGCTGGCGTGCAGGTCTTTCACGGCGTCGTCGGCCTCAAGACCCATTGCAAGCTGGCCATGCTCGTCCGCCGCGACGAAGACGGCGTCACCCGCCGCTACTGCCACCTCGGCACCGGCAACTACAACAGCGTTACCGCCCGCTTCTACACCGACCTCAGCCTGCTCACCTGCGATCCGCAGATTACCGAGCGGGTGCACATGGTGTTCAACTACCTGACCGCGCACGCCGAGATCGACGATTACAGGCCGCTGCTGGTGGCGCCGCTGACCATGGCGGAGAGCTTCCTCGGCCTCATCCGCCGCGAGCAGGAGCACGCCCAGGCCGGCCGCCCCGCCCACATCGTCGCCAAAATGAACGCCCTGCTCGAGCCCTCGGTCATCGAGGCCCTCTACGCAGCCTCAAAAGATGGCGTCCAGATCGACCTTATCGTTCGCGGCCTCTGCATCCTGCGCCCGGGCGTCAAGGGCCTGTCGGAAAACATCCGCGTGCGCTCCATCGTGGGCCGCTTTCTGGAGCACTCACGCATCTTCCACTTCGCCAACGGCGGCAACGACGAAATTTATCTCGGCTCCGCCGACTGGATGCCGCGCAACCTCTTCGAGCGCTGCGAGGTCGTCTTCCCGGTGCGCGATCCGGCCGCCAGGGCCCGCATTCACGACGAAATCCTGCCCGCCTACCTCGCCGACACCGTCAAGGCCCGCCTGCAGCAGCCCGACGGCACCTACCTCCGCGCCGCCAAAGTCCTCAAGGACACCCCGCAGTTCGCCAGCCAGAACTTCCTCATGCAGTTAGCCGAAGGCAAAGCCGACCTCGACGCCATCCCCAGACCCGCCGCAGTGGCCAAGGCCGCAAAGCCGCCCGCGCCCAAGCCCCCCGCCAAAAATGCCACCGCCGCCGACTCAGCCAGGCAGCAGGCCGGACGCCCTCAGTTTGCCTGAGGGCTCAGCCTCCATAACCGGCACGTCAGCCAGATCTATCAACTAACACTCATAGAATCGATAACTTGCAGTGGCAATAAAACGGTTGACACACATTTTCCGATATAATCGTGCGCATACGACTGGCCCCGGCTGCGAATCGGGGCGCTCGAACTGCGACTTGGGCTGGCACTCAAATCATGCGATGAGGTGCCCCGTGCAAGCCAGCTTCACTCGCGTTCAAGTCCTGCCCGCGCGAGGTGTAGATTGCCTTTTATTTCAAGCGGTCCGCCCGTTCTCACCCTCACTCAAAAACTCCAGATTGAGGCAGAGCTTATCCGTAAGGGAGCGCTTCGACCTTGCGCTCGTTGCGGCCACGAAAAGTTCGCCATTCTCGATACAGTTTTCACAAACAGCCCGGGTCCACTACTGGCTCAGGCATCCGTCCAGCGGTTCCCTTCGATTGGTGTGGCTTGCGAGAACTGCGGTGCGCTTTACTACCATCTGCTTGGAACGTTGGTTCCCTTGGAGCAATTCTTCCGTGGCCGACTCGCCTAAACTTCTATCGCCAGAACAGATGGAGGCCTTTGTCCAAAAGGTGTCCATTCGTACTCCTGGAGTGCAGGAGCTAATCATGGTTTCTAAGGATCGCGCTACACTTGTTTTCTCGCAATGGCAGGATCGCATCCGTAGCCGTTCCGCGTGGGAGGCACCACTCGCGCTTGCAGTTTCCCTCGCAGTAACCCTTCTAACGGCAACTTTCACAGATCAGCCGTGGATCAAGGCCGGAACTATCAAGGGAATGTTTGGGACAGTCTTTTTGCTTGCATGTGTATGGCTCGTTTATGAAGTCATTAAGGTGTGCAGAGCCCCGAAGCTGTCAGCAGAGCGCTTCATTGAAGAACTCTCTACGGGAACGCACCTCGCGGACCTCTCCGCGTCCACAATAGAGCAAACGGAAACGAGGCAATGAAACACGAATACCGCGAAGGGACGAAAGCTGGCGAGAACTTCGAGCAACTGGCGCCGGGCGCCAGGCTTTGCTTCCGAGACCCGCGAAAGCACAGCTCTCAATCCGCATTATCTTCATCGATCTTTGCGAAAAGCTCCGGCAGGGAAAGATAGATCGGCGAGTTCGCCACCTCGAACCGCTCCTTGCGCACCCAGTTTCGGTCGCTGCAATCCCACCCCGCGCGCGTCTTCGGGTCCACAACCCAGATGTTCGGCACGCCGAAGTCACGAAAGTTGCCGGGTGCCCCATCCTTGCGACTCTTTTTTGTCGCAAGGGTGGGAGACCACGAACCCCTTGGCGCGCAAGCGCCGTCTGCCCCACCGCAGGTGGCCGTCTGCCCCACCGCAGGTGGTTGCATATAATTACGTTCCTTTGGCGCACAATCGAATCTGGAGACGATCGGCGATGCAGACCCTTTGGCCCTGGTGGGAAAACACGACTGGCGAGCCCGGGATCGCCCGTTTTCGCCGGCTTTTCTCCCCCACCGTATCTTCCACTTTCGTCCCATCCCCTTGAAAACAAGCAGTTTACGTAAAAAATGACCCTCAAATCACGCCTATATTCAAGAAAACAAATGACTTATTTTCTGAAAATCATGGCCCTTTGAAAAAACAAAGGACTTACGGGCAGCACAAGCTGCCAGATTACACGGCAATGTCCGTCAAACTGCTACCATTCAACTGAATTCAGCACAGGAGAAACGCCGTGTCCGCCACGCCCCGCATGTCTTTTCCAACATCGGTCCCGCCCAGTATGCCACCCTGGTCCAAAAGCCGCCGCCGGCACGTCCAACTCGATCCTGCTCCCCACGGAAGCGCCCCTTGCGCCCCTCGCAAACTGTTACAAACGTGTTAATATCGTTGCTCCAGGATTGAGAAACAGCAGCGAGATTGGAGCGGAAAAAGGAGCGGAAGAGCTGAAGTTTTTCCCTCTGCCGAACGAACGACTATGAACCTCTACCTCATGCGTCACGCCAACGCCGGGCTCCGCCGGGACAATCCAGCGCTCGACGCCAAAAGAGCGCTGATCAAGGAAGGCAAAGAGCAGTGCATGCTGATGGCGCGCTTCCTCTCGGCGCTCAAGGTGCAGGTCGACGTGATCGTCTCCAGCCCGCTGAAACGCGCCTTGCAGACCGCCCAGTTTGTCGGCACGGAGCTCGGCTACGATGGCAAGGTCGAGATCAGCCCCGCCCTCGGCCTCGATGCCGATTACGCTGACTTCCAGCAGATGCTGGCCAAATATGCCGACCGCGAGGGCGTACTCGCCGTGGGGCACAATCCCAACATGTTCCAGTTCCTCGGCCGCATGATCACCGGTAACGGCGGCGCCGCCATCCGCATGCGCAAGGGCTCCATCGCCCGCGTGGATATGGACCGCCATCCGCCCCTCCTGCGCTGGCTCATCGATCCGCGCATGGCGCGCTCCATCTATGCCAGCGTCGCAAAGAGTTCGCGGCCGAAGACCTCGCGGAAGTAAGCAGCCTCCTTGCGCAGCGACCACAGTTCCAGCTCCGCTCCCGTCCGCCCCGGCTCCACTTCGAGATAAACCCGCTTCGGATAGACCTTGGCCCTCACCCGCAGCACGTCGCTGGCGCGGTCCTGGTTCAGCGCCACCGCCAGCCGCAGCAGCACCACCGCCCTGTGCACATGCCTGTGCTCGTCGGCCGGAATGTTCCGCAGCGCCCGGTCTCCTGGCTGCGGACGGCTCTTGCCCAGGTAGCGCGCAATGGCGGAAACCGTCGTCCGCTGCACCTGCGTGTACCCGTAGATTTCGGAGCTCGACACAATGTACTGCGTGTGCCGGTGGTGCCCCTGGTGGTTGATGAACTTGCCCGTATCGCGCAGAACCGCCGCGGCCTGAAGCCAGCTCTCATACTCCGGCGGCAGTTCGTGCAGCGTCTTCAAATCCCGGTAGAGTTGAATCGCGTGCGCCCGCACCGGCTCGGCCAGCTTCGGGTCCACACCGTAGCGTCGCGCCGTGGTCAGCACACTCTCCCATCGTTCGTGCTCGAACTCCCGGTGCGCCGTGGCCCGCGCGTCCTGCTCGGCCAGCATCTGCGCCAGAATGCCGTCGCGCAGCCCCAGTGGCGAATAACGAAAGCCCGCCAGCCCAAAGCTCTCCAGCAGCTCCGCAAAGACCTCGGCGCCGGCCACGATAATCTCAGCCCGCCGCGGCCCGATTCCCGGAACCGCCTCCCGCTCGGCCACCGTCATCTTGGCCAGCTTTGCGGCCAGCTTGCGCACGTCTCTTGTCGCGGCTGTTCCGGCAGGCGCGGTCGCTCGCTGACCAGCCGGCTTGCTGACCCGCTGGCTCGCTGCCTTGCCCGCCCCGCCGCAAGCCTCCGCCAGCGCTGCCGCCGTTCCCGACGTGGCAATCACGGTCGAGACGCTGGCCGGCTGAATCTTCCGGTGCGCCCGCCGCAGCTCCCGCTGAATCCACCGCTGCATCCGCGCCAGCCCCTCCGCCGGCACCGGGTCACCGGTCAGAAACTCCTCCGTCAACCGCACCGCCCCCAGCGGTACGCTGATGGTTTCTTTGATCCTCTTGTGCTCGGAAAAGGTGATCTCGCAGCTTCCCCCGCCCAGGTCGATCAGCAGAACCCGCCCCGCCAGCCCAGGCCTCGCCATCCCGCCATCGGCCGCCATCACCCCCAGGTGGATCAGCCGCCCCTCCTCGAGGCCGGAGATGGTTTCCATCGTCCAGCCCGTCTCCGCCTTCACCCAGGCCTGAAACGCCGCCGCATTGCGCGCATCGCGCATGGCCGCCGTCGCCACCACGCGAATCAGGTCCACGCCATGCTCCTGCACTGCGCGCTGGAATCGCTTCAGCGCCTGGATGGTGTTGGCCATCGCATCCGGCGAAACCAAACCCGACTCGAAGACGCTGGTCCCCAGCCGCGTCACCTCGCGGTCCTCATGCAGCGTGCGCAACTGGTGGGCCACCACTTTGGCAATCTTCAACCTGCACGAATTCGAACCGATATCGACAGCGGCAAAAGTAGGCATGGGCTTTGCGTTGCTCTCCGGAAAGGGGAATCAGTCTCTCCGGCCAAGATACACGACCAAGCCTCACCGGCAAGCGTGCGGAAATCTCGATCGATGAAGGGCGAGAGCTTCATTCCCTGAGGAATGCAATTCGCGAGCCAGCCAGAACTTCCCACCACCGCCTCCGTCCAATCTCCAACCCGCAGGGAACTTTTCCCTTGCTCGCCGCATTACCAGGAGTGAAGGCCCAGGATGGAACCGCATGGAAGACGCACTGCCCGCGTTCGTTCTACACTCTGAGGCGGTCAACTCCGCCCCCATGAACGGCCCGCCCATAATCCCCGGCGCTGAAACCGACGAGCAGTTGATGCAAGCCTATGCGCAGGGCCGCTCCGCTGCGTTCAGCGCGCTCTTCGCCCGCTACCGCCAGCCGCTCTTCGGCTTTTTCCGTCGCCGTGTCCCCGACCCCGCCCACGCCGAAGAGCTGGCCCAGGAAACCTTCCTCGCCGTCCTGCGCGCCGCCTCCCGCTACCAGCCAACTGCCCTGTTCCGAACCTGGCTTTACGCCATCGCTTTCAAAATCCTCCGCGCCCATCGCCGCAAGGCCGCCTTCCGCGCCACCTTCCTCGGCGCGCCGCGCGAACTTCCCGAGCCCGCCGCTCCAGGCAGCCTCGATGTCGAGGTAATGATGCGCCAGGCCGTCGCCAGGCTCGACGCCCTGGACCGCGAAGTGCTCCTGCTCCGCGAGTTCGAGCAGCTCAGCTACGCCGAAATTGCCTCCCTGCTTGCTCTCCCGCTCAACACCGTCCGCTCCCGTCTCTTCCGCGCCCGTCTCGCCCTGCACAGCCTGCTCGCCGCCCCGCACGTCCCAGCCGCTCCAGCATCTAAGGAGGCTCTATGATCGCCACCTCCCATCCCGTTGCCCCCGAAGATCTCATGGCCCTGCTCGACGGCGAACTGACCGCTGAAGAAGCCCAGTCCGTCTCCGCCCACCTCGACCACTGCGCCGAGTGCGCCAGCCTCGCCCAGCAGTTCCGCGCCGTCTCCCAGTCGCTGAGCACGTGGACCGTCCCCGCCGCCCCGCCGGCCCTCAAAGAAACCGTACTGACACAGGCCACCCAAGCCGCCGCCTCCGCCAGATCGGACCGCACGACTCCCCTGGTTTTTTGGAACTGGAAGACCTTGGCCTTTGGCGGAGCCGCCGCAGCCGCAATTGTGCTCGCTGTCGGCTCCTTTTTGTTCACCAGCAAGCCTGCTCAGATTGTGAGTGAGAGGCAGATGACCGAGCCTCAAGCCAATCCCCAGTCCATCGCAGCCCCGGCCATGGCCACACCGAAACCCCAGGTCGCGATGGCCGAACAAAGGGAGATGAACTCACTCGCGGCAATGGATTCGCGAGTTGCCAAAGACTCGAACGGGCTGTTTCAAGGCGCGGCCGTGATGGCCCTGCCCAGCCCGCCCATGCCAAACCAGGCGAGCTTTGCTACAGGCGCAAGTGCTCGAATCAAGGGAAAAGGGATCGCTGCATCGACTGGAAACGCGGCATCCTTCGCCCCCGCCCCGCCCATGATCGCCCGCACCGTCTCGCTCTCGATCGTGGTCCGCGACTTCTCCGCCGCCCGCGGCGCCCTCGACTCGATCATCGCGCGTCACCAGGGCTACTCCGCGCAACTCAGCGTGACCACCGAGCAGAACGCCCAGCGCACCTTGCAGGATTCGCTCCGCATTCCCACCTCGCAGCTCGCCGGCGCCCTGGCCGAGCTCAAGTCCCTGGGCCGCGTCGAATACGAGACTCAAACCGGCGAAGAGGTCACACAGCAGCACGCCGACCTGGCAGCCCGCCTCCAGAACTCGCGCGAAACCGAACAGCGCCTGCGCGACATCCTCGCCCAGCGCACCGGAAAAATCGAAGACGTCCTGCAAGTGGAAGAGGAGATCGCCCGCGTCCGCGGCGAAATTGAAAGGATGGAGGCCGAACAGCAGGCCCTCGAGCACCGCGTCGACTTCGCAACCATCGATCTGCACCTCACCGAGGAATACAAGGAGCAGTTCAACTCCACCACTCCATCCGCCTCCACCCAGATGCGCAACGCCTTCATCTCCGGCATGCGCAGCGCCGCCGCCACCCTGCTTGGCCTTGTGCTCTTCATCGAGGAAGCCGGCCCGGTGATCCTGATCTGGCTGCTCATCCTCGCCGGCCCAGCCATTCTCCTTTGGCGCCGCTTCCGCCGGCTGCACGCCAGTGCCTGAGCCGTATTCAATCCCAGCTCGCCGTGCACTATGGCACAGTCACCGTAATGTTTGTGCTCGCAGCCAAAGTCGGATTGCTGGTGACCTCAGGCGAGTTCCCGGCCGTAATGGTGTACTGGTAGGTCCCCGGCGTCATGCTGTCCATCGCGCCCGTACAGGCTGAGATCGCGAGCCCACCCGCCAGGCTCCCCACCGCCAGCACCATCAGCGCCAGCCAACCGCGCGCCCTCCGCCGGATGGCCAACCCCAGCAGCACCGCCCCTGCCAGCGCCACGCCCGCCGTCCCACTGGCCGTCCGATTCCTCGCCAGCGGGATCGCCGAGCCATACGGATAAAAGTAGACCGTGCCCGTGACGGTCTGGCCGGCCGTGACTGGGGTCGCCACGATGGGCCCGTAGGTGCAGGTGGGTATCTTCGCCTCGGTCGCAGGGCCCGAATACTGGCAAACCACGCCGAGCGTGCCGGTGTTGGGGATCGCAGTCACCGTGTAGGAACTCGACCCCAACCCAGTCGACGGCATTGTGACGTTGGCCGCGGTTACGGCGAACTGCGGCGTCGCCGCCCAGCTCAATGCCGCGGAAAACCCAATCAACCAAATTGTCAGGAAGGAAAAACGAAGGCCCCGAACGTGCATGACGGATTCCTTTCCGCCGGGCCGCAGAAGCCCGGCCTGCACGGTTGGACGCGCCGGCTAACTGTCCGAATGCAATTTTTCAGACAATTTTCGCCTTGCCCGGCGCGAAAATCCCTGTCATCCGCCGGCTGCGGCTCTATACCCGGCGTCTCACGGCACGGTCACCATAAATGAAGAACTTGCCGTTGTATTCGTGCTCATGTCGGTTCCCGTGATGGTGTACGGGTAGGTCCCGGTTGTCAATCCGTTCCCGACGCCCACGCACGCGGAGATTCCCGCCAACCCAGCCAGCCCCGCCAGGGCCAGCAACGCCACCGCGAGCCATCGGCTCGCCCTGCGCCGCAATCCGAACCCCAGCAGCAGAACTCCTGCCAACGCCACCCCGGTCCCCGTGCTCCCTCCCCAACGGTGCGGCACGTTCGCCGCCTCTGGAGCCGGAAATGCCGTCAGCGGAACCGTTCCGGTGACCGTCGCGCCGGCGGCTAGTTGCTCCGCCCTGATTGGCCCACCGCCGCAGTAGGGCAGCCTGGCGCCCGCGGGCGGATCTGTGGCGTAGCAGGTGACCACAACGGTGCCTGCATAGCCGTCGACCGAGGTCAGCGTAAAGTTGCTGGTTCCCGCGCCGCCTGCGCCTATGGTTGCGTTTGTGGCCGCGACCGTGAATCCCGGCGTCGCCGCCGCCATTCCTGCGGCTCCCAACAATACCAGGCACAGAAGCAGCGAAAGTCCGATGGAAATCGAAAGTTCCCGAACTCGCATGACGGATCCCTTTCCACCGGACCGAATGTCCGGTCTGGCCTCTTGGACGACCCGGCAATTCAACCGTGTACCGATCTTCAGAGAATATTTTTGCACCAGTCGCCGACCTCTCGGGGCCGCGTCCTGCATTCAACCGTCCGCAACCGAGAATTTCTCCCTGCCCCGCCGCCGCAAGATCTTCATCTCCGCGCCTCAACCCGGCTGTTATCCTTGCTTCAATGGCCTTTTCTTCTTTATCCAGCTCCGACGCGACGCACCAGCGCTCCACCCAGGGCCCCTCCGCGCTGGCCACCTGGCTGCTCTTTGCCGCCATCTATCTCGCCGTACAGATCGGCTCGCTTTTCTCCCCACCGCTGCTCGACGACGTGGACGCCTCCCACGCCCAGGCTACCCAGCACATCGTGGATAGCGGCAACTGGATTACCTGCCAGATCAACGGCATCCGCTACATCGAAAAGCCCCCGCTGCCCTACTGGCTTGT
>Ga0209517_10005818_pt1 | contig 15506 bp, 13 predicted proteins | sample PeaSoiMetSII2010_FD_187695 | JGI IMG/M metagenome (GOLD analysis project Ga0209517, IMG submission 187695) | Peat soil microbial communities from Weissenstadt, Germany - SII-2010 (SPAdes) (version 2) | ecosystem: Environmental > Terrestrial > Soil > Wetlands > Peat | place: Germany... | reverse complement strand
TTCGATCGCTTAGGCATCTGCTGGACGAAAATGAATTTCTCTCCGCCTATGGAATCCGCTCTTTGTCCAAGATCCACGAGAAAAGTCCTTTTGAGTTCAAATTAAAGGATACTTTGCTGAGTGTTGGCTACGTTCCAGGGGAATCCGACTCGTATCATTTCGGTGGAAATTCCAACTGGCGGGGTCCGATCTGGTTTCCGATCAATTACCTGCTGATAGAGGCGCTTGAACGCTATCATCATTTCTACGGAGACAATCTGCGTGTGGAGTTCCCCACAGGTTCCGGGGAACTGATGAACCTGGATCAGGTGGCCAAAGAACTAACCAGAAGGCTTGTCGGCATTTTTATGCCGGGCAAAGACGGCCGCTGTCCCTGGCACGGGGAAATACCGAATTTTGCAGAAGATCCCTTCTGGCGCGATCTTACACTTTTTTATGAGTATTTCCATGGTAATAGCGGACGAGGTCTGGGGGCCTCCCATCAGACCGGCTGGACCGCCCTGATTACAAGAAATATAAGGGACCTGGCCGGAAGCGGCAGTAACACATGAAGAAGCCCGCCGAGGAAGGCGGCGATGCCTTTACCCTTTATTCCCGTGTGGCGCCGCCGGCGCCCAGCCGCATGAATGCTTTCTCGAGCCTTCCTCGGAAGATGACCGCAAGCGCACCGGATGCCAGCCCAAAAGCAGCGATGGACCAAAACATCCAGTATTGCTCTCCCTTGAGAGAACTGCCTTCCAGGCTGAGCAAAATTGTTCCGAAGAGCCTGCCCGCAGTTGACAAAACAAGGTATTCCATTGTGGAAACGGCGCTCAGTCCAAAAATATAGCAGAAATAATCCTTAGGTATTCCTGGAATGAAAAACAGCAAAAAGACTAGGAACAAACCTTTGCTTTTTACAATATAATCGAACCGTTTCATGATTGCCGGGGGAACGATTTTTTCCGCCAGTGGTTTCCCGAACACTCTGGCGAGCAGGAAAGCAACGTATGATCCGATAGTCAATCCGATGGTGGACAGCACTGTCCCGTTGATAAGACCATATAAATATCCGCCCAGTATTCCTGTGACCTCCCCCGGAATGGGTGCGATAATGACCTGTACAGACTGGAGCGCAATAAAGCCGGCAGCGCGCCAGGCGCCCAGGGAGTCCAGGAACTGAAGCATCTTTTGCTTGCGTACAAAAAGACTGACCAGGTCGAGATGGTAAAGGGAAAAGGACATTCCCCCTATTATCAGAACAAAGGCAAAGAGCCTGAGCCACACGAAGTTGAGTTTTCGAGCTTCGGTTTCCGCCATTGCACCCCCTGTTGTCATCGGGTTTCCCTGAATCAGATTAATCAATCTCCGGCGTTACGCCAAGGTAATATCTCAATTCCTCAATCCCTAAATTCTTAAATTTAACTTCTAAATTCCTCAATTCCTAAATTTAACTTCTTTATTTACCATCACCTTGCAAGCTATAATCCTTTACTCACTCTGTAGCTCACACAGATTTTTGAAACAATTGCCTGCGCAATAAAAAGCTTTTAGCGAACGGCGTCGGCTTTATGATTTCGGATTTGCGGAAAAAAATGGCTGTCATAACGATATCCGGAGAGCCTGGTGTTTTAGACAAAGAAGTGGCGGCGCGGCTTGCCGGTCAGTTGGGGTTCTTGCTGATAGACAAAGCCGGGATTGCTCAACTCTCGGGCGAAATGGATCTGGAAGAGGCCCGGCTTCAAAAGGTGGACGAAGCGATCTCAAGGGGGGACACTGATATCGATTCGGAAACCGAAGCTTGCGCCCGGCTCTTGCAAGACTCTGTTGCCCAGTTGGCGGAAGAACAGGACGTAGTGATAATCGGCAGGGGCGCACAGGGATTATTCCGCAATCTGCCGGGCACATTGCATGTGCGGTTTATTGCGCCGCGTGATTTTCGCGTTTCGCAGACGATGACCCGCGGGAGATTGTCCGAGCGGGAAGCCCGAAGGCTGATTAAAACTCAGGAACTGGAGCGGGCCCGTTACCTGAAGTTTCTTTATAATTTGAACCCGTCGGACCCGGGCCTCTACGATTTGACCATCCGGATTGATCGGTTGTCGATCGGGCAGGCATTGAAAGTGATAGTGACGGCTGTTGATGAGATGGAGCTTCGGCAGGTCCCGAGGGACCGGATCGTAAAGGACCTTTTGCACCAAATGCCGGAAAGAAAAGACAACGGACGATTTGCCAACGCCGCTGAAACGGAATTTGCAGGTTTTCTCGAATTTTATCATATCCCGTTCGAATACGAATGTCGCACTTTCCCTTTGGAATCCGATGCGCACGGCAAGGTAACGGAGGCTTTCACACCCGATTTTTACCTCCCGGAACAGGACCTCTTCATTGAATTAACCACTATGAAACAAAGTCTGGTGACCCGTAAGAACCGGAAAGTCCGGAAACTGCGCAAACTCTATCCCAATGTTAATATACGCATCTTTTACCAGCGGGATTTTTACAATCTGATGGCCAAGTACGGCTTACTAGCCGACAAGCCGGTTCGCAATGGATGATATGCCCGATAATATTGTCGAGATTTTGATCTCACAACAGGCGGTTGAAAGGCGCATTGCCGAAATGGGCAGGGAAATCGCCGCCGCCTATCAGGATAGTCTGCCGCTGCTGGTCGGGGTGCTCAAAGGATGCATGATCTTCATGTCCGATCTGGTAAAACAGATCGATATCCCACTGGAAATTGATTTTATTTCGGCAATGAGTTACGGAGGCGTACAAAAGTCCAGCGGCGCGGCGCGGATAACAAAAGATCTCGACTGTGTAATCGAAGGACGAGACGTACTCCTCATTGAAGGTATCGTAGATACCGGGATGACCGCCGGGTACCTTCTGCGCAACCTGCAGGCCCGCCAACCCCGCAGCCTGCGCGTGTGCACACTCCTGGACAAGGAAGTCCGCCGAATCGTTAAAATTCCCATCTCATTCAGGGGCTTCAGCGTCCCCGACAGGTTCCTGGTGGGCTACGGCCTGGATTTCCGCCAGCTCTACCGTAACCTGCCCTACATCGGCGTCCTGAGTAATGAAATTACCGGACTGGACCGCAGGTGAAGAGTGATCCCCGAAAAATGATCACTGATGCTTGACACTCAATTTTCCGTGCATAACTTCATAGCTGAGTCCTGAGAGGTCGGAGTAAGAAGCCCAGTGAATACGCTCGGCGGAAATACTCAACGGAAAAAAGAAGGCTCAAAAGCTTTCGATGGGAAGTTGAGAAAAAAAGCCGGGATGAGCGCAAGCAAAAGCTGGGAAGCTGAAAAGGTCACTTAGGGCTCAACTTTTTTCGATTGCCTTCTCCTTATCTTTACAGACGAATATTGTTGATAAAAAACAGGCCGGATTGACTCTTCCGGCCTGTTTTTTTCATAACAGTTCACTCCAGCAACTCATGTCCCTGCCGGTCATCCTGTTTCTTGACGCCGCCGGAGGCTGCGACGGAACCTGCCGCGGTCCCACCGCCCGCCGCCGAAGGTTTGGGTGGCGAACCTGTCTGCGGTCCCACCGCCCGATCAATGCAGCTTTTTCACGTTTACCGCCATAGGCCCTTTGGCCCCCTGCTCCTCCTCGAAGGTGACGAGATCGCCTTCATTGAGGCTCTTGAAACCCAGTCCCTCGATGCACTTGTGATGGACGAACAGATCTTTTCCACTCTCCGTTTCGATGAAACCATAACCCTTGTTGTCATCGAACCATTTTACTTTGCCTTCCATAATAGCAATCCTTTCACGGATGTTAGCATCCAAGCCTGATTTATTAATAATTTAATACATTTGTTTAGAACAGTCGTTAGTGGTCAGTGGTCAGAAAAGACTGGTTTCTCAGCTTTTTCCGGCCACTGGCCACTGCCTTTTCCCGGGCACCGGCCACCGGCCACTCTGACTTGACAAGGGCAATGGTCCGTTTACGCGAGTTGATGCCTTCGGTGCTGAAGGAGCACGGTGAACTTTTGCCTGCTTTCGATATCGCCGAGGCTGACGATCATTCCATCGTTAAGGCCGATCTGCCCGGGATAGAGCCCAAAAGCCTGGATATAAGCCTGAGCGGAAATGTCTTCACCATAAGGGGCGAAAAGAAAGAAGAACGCGAGGAGAAAAACGAGCGTTATTACACTGTGGAGCGGCAGTTCGGCTCTTTCAGCCGTACGTTCATGCTGCTTCGGAAGTCAAGGAAGAAGGGATTGAAGCCTCCTATAAGGATGGCGTACTGAACGTAACGATTCCCAAATTGCAACGTGCGAAACAGAAGAAAATTCAGGTAAAAATGAACTGAACGAAATTGGGCGAATGGGTGAAAGGCAAGTTGAACAGTGCCGGGATGCTTTTTTCCCGTTCACCCATTCACCCGTTCTAAGCAACTCATCCGTTCTTTACAGCTTGTAGCCGATCTTTCGGAGCAGGTCCTTGCGCCAGTTGATTTCAGCTTCGTCTTCAACGCCCTTGGTTGAAAAACCGTCCACAACGCCCATAACACCACGGCCCTGCTCCGTTTGCGCCATAATCACTTCCGTGGGGTTGGCCGTTGCGCAGAATATCCGGCACACCTCCGGGACCATCTTGATAGTGTTCAAGACATTTACAGGATAGAATCCGGGTCCGAGAAAAATGATAAAGCTATGACCGGCCGCAATGAGTTGGGCGTTCTTTCGGGCAAGCTCGATCATTTCCGGGTCGGTCCCCGACCACCGGACCAGGCATTTGCCCGAGGCTTCGCAGAATGCGACACCAAACCTGATGCCCGGCACGGCAGACACAAGCGCCTCGTGGATGTCCTCCACGGTTTTGATGAAATGAGTCTGGCCAAAAATGAAATTGATCTCTTCAGGCTTTTCGATCCTCACGGTGATTAGCTGCATTATCAATACTCCTTCCCCGCCCTTTGGGCTATTCCCAAAACCGTGCGGACATATGCCTTACTGTGGTTGTATTCCCAGATAACCGCTTCCCTGTCCGAAGGGAATCTTGCCTCACACCACCCATGCGCGCGCAGATAATTGGCGGTGCTGAAAATAGCGTCCTCAGCATTATAGAGGTCTATGCGCCCGTCACCATTGCCATCAGCACCAAACTTTGCCAGGCTGCTCGGCAAAAATTGCGGCCAGCCGATGGCGCCCATTACGGATCCTTTGAGTGACTCGGGCCTTATCCCATGCGTATTTTCCAGATCAAACAGGGCGTACAGTTCCCTGTAAGCCCAATCGGAACGGTCAAGCAGCTTTTTGTCGAAAGCCTCACGCCCCCACTTCTGACGGTCCCTCGCCGAAAGAAGCCTCCACACTTTATCGCGGTTAGCCTTCCGATCCATTATGGAAAAGGTCGAAAATACTGCAAGCGTTGAGGTTTTTCCGGTGTATGATCCGAAATGGGTTTCGACCAGCATAATCGCCGCAATGACTTCGGGACCCACTCCGTAAGCCGCTTTGGCCCTTCGGAAACAATTGCGGTGATCGGCTATGAATTGTCGTACTGCCGCTATTTCCTGAGGCGCCAGGAAATGGTCATAGTTCGCCTGGCCTTCCCGGATCTTCATGGTCTGGGCTACAAGCCCGAGCATAGGGGGCGGGACGGAGCGGAAGGCGCCGGCGACCTGCGAAGGCGAAAAACCGTCCTGCAACAACTTGTGCTGAAGACCTCCATAAACCTCTTCAGCCGAATTGGCGATCCAGGGATCAAATAAGAGAACCATGAAAATCAAAGCGCACAGAAATGCAAGCAGGCAATTCAAGCGGTGGGACCGCAGCCAGGTTCGCCGCTGCCTCCGGCGGCGGCAGGCGGTGGGACCGCCAGCACGGACAGGGATCGCTTTTTTCAACATCTGGTGACACCTCATAGCGGATAACCGGAATCAGTGAATCGACTTTTGAGTTTTGCCTTGAGATTAACAAATTATTTATTATAGTTTATCGGCGCTGTTTATGCAAACGTGGCTGACGGGGATCCACGGTAAATTTGTTCTCCTTCAAGGATACATGCATCAATTGTTACAATGACGAACAGAGGACTCTCAGAGGGAAACAATTGAATAATCCGGAAAAACAAAAAGCTATTAATTCAGACCCCTGCGCATCAGCCTGCCACGGCAGTGCTTCCGGGCCGGGGGCGGAATTTAAAAGGGAGGGAATCGATGATTTCAAACACCGCAAGGACCGTATTTTCGAAATAATAGCAAAGATGCTCGACCTGAACCTGTCTGATCGAGACTCATGTCTGGAATGGAAAGAGAAGCTGGAGGCCAACAGATTCAACATGGTAGTCGTCGGGCAGTTCAAACGCGGGAAAACCTGCCTGATAAACGCACTGCTCGGCTCGCCGATACTTCCGGTTTCGGTCATTCCCCAGACATCGATAGTTACCATACTCGTATACGGCCAAAAGCCGGCCGGGAGGGTGTTTTTAAAAAATGAGAAAGCCTTCGATATTCCCGTCCAGGCACTGGCCGATTACGTAACCGAGACCGGAAACCCCAAAAACGAGAAGGAAGTCGCCGAGGTTGTCGTAGTCTTCCCCTCACCCTACCTCAAAGACGGGGTTCGACTGGTCGATACGCCTGGCGTCGGATCGGTCTACATTCACAATACCGATGTCGCATACCGTTATCTTCCCAAATGCGACGCAGCCCTGTTTTTACTATCTGTGGACCAACCGGTGAGCAGCGCCGAAATCGAATTCCTCAAAGACGTGCGCGAATACGCCGGCAGGATCTTCTTTCTACTGAACAAGACGGACTATCTTTCGTGCGAGGAACTCGACAGTGCCCTCCTGTTTGCAAAAGAGACACTCCAACAGATTATGGGACCCGATGCCATAAAGATCTTCCCCATTTCCGCCAAACTCGGGCTCCAGGCAAAACTCGACGGATCTTCCCAGGGTCTTGCGGCAAGCGGACTTCCCTGTTTCTCCGAAGCTCTGGACCGATTTTTGGTAAAGGAGAAGGGCAAAGTGCTTATCGAGTCAGTCTCCGGGAATCTTCTAAAGGTGCTTTCCCGCGCAAGACTTGAAAATGAACTCGAGCTGAAGTCCCTTGTGACTCCGGTCGAACAGATCCGCGAAAAAATAGCCGCTTTTGAGACCAAGAAACTGGAACTCATCGAGCAGAGGCGGACATTCGACGACCTTTTTAGCGCGGAGATCAAGCGCCTCATTGTAAGTGAGTTGGACCGAGGGGTCGCCGCTTTGAAGGAAAGGCTCGTTTCCGAGATGGAAGAGCAGTTCAACCGGTTTTACGAATCAAAAAAAGACCTTTCCCTCAAAGAGCTTAACGATGCCATCGCAGCGTTCGTTCTGGAAAAAATCCGGGAGGAGTTCACCGCCTGGCGCGAACTCGAAGAAGATCGGCTCTCGAGTGCATTTGACTCCATTTGCGCGAGGTTTGCGTCGAAAGTAAACGAGATGACCGATTCGCTGCTGGACTTTTCCTCTCAGCTCTTTTCCATACCATTTGAATCCATCGAGGTTCAATCTTTCCGGGACTCCGGGTCTTCCTTCCAATACAAGTTCCGGGACGACGCGGTTGGCCTTGGAATGCTGGCCGATTCATTGACGCAGGTCGTCCCCGGGTACATAAGCGGAAGGTGGAAATTCCAGCGTCTTAGAGACTGGGCCGTTCGAACCGCAAACAAGATGATCCTCGGTAAAAGAAAACGACACATGCGGGAAATGATAGAGATGCAGGCCGGAAGGCTCCGGTCGGACTATCTGGACAGAATAAATCGCAGCGCTTCCCGCTTCAGATCGCGTATAATCGGCAACATGGACACAATTGCACAGGGAATAGCGCGGGCAATAGAACGCGGAATCGACCTTCGCCTCAGGGGAGAAGAGGAAGCCGCCCGGATGCGATCACATCTGGAAGATCGGCTTTCCGAAACGGATCGAATAAGGAACGAGCTTTCCCGAATCCGTGAAGAGTAGACAGGAGTGCGGGCATGGCCCCGCCATGAAGACCTTGACGCGAGGAGAAGCACATGAACGGAAATATCTCCGAATCTCTTAAAAGACAGCGCGAGTTGATATTGGAGGAAAGCAGCGAGCAGGCGCTCGATCGACACACCAGTCTGCTGGAGATCGCTATCATTTCTTTATACAACCGCCTTGCAAATCGGCCGGGCTCGGAGGCATTCCGTGCAGGTGGTGCGATCGTGGCGGTCGGCCCCTTTGGACGAGGCATATCAAGTCCCACCCAGGCTGTTCCAATCCTGTGTCTTCAGGCCGATGATTCGTCTATCAAGGATCCCTGGATCGATGAGATCACCGGACCGCTCATCGAAGCCGGATGGCCCGTTGAAGCCTTGCAGGGATCGGTAAGAACCATTATGGATCAGGTGAGATCCGATTACGGTTTATTTTTAAAACTCACTGACCTGCGCTATATTTCCGGAAACCGCAACATCGCCGATCAACTCGACCGGGAAATTGAAGATCACATTTCACAAAACAGAGAATCGCTCTTCCGTTCTTTGCGCGAATCAATTGCGGCACGCAAGCAACACCTGGAAAATTCCCGGGAATGGCTTGAACCCGACCTTGAACAAAATCCGGGAGGACTTTACGAAATTCGGGCCATCCGCGCCGGATGCCGCATCGAATCCCGGATCCGAAACCTTGAGGATGCAATTTTCCAGGGCTATCTTACCCGGCAGGAAGTAGACCTTCTTCAAACAGCGGAGAAAGCGTTTTGCAGATACCTTACGCTTCTGCAAGCCACATCGGGCCGGGCAGGCAGCACACTCCTTTTTGACGATCAGGAGACGCTTGCCCGCAAGCTGGGATATGCGGAAAAATCGGGTTTTCTTCCGGTCGAAATCTTCATGCAGCATGTTCACCAGTTGTTTGAAGGAGTTGCCGAGGTTTCAAGGGAATTCTGGGAAAGACTCGATGAGGGTGGCGCCACCGGGGCCGAAGAAACCGAGACCGTCATAGAGGAAGGAATAACCGCCAGGTCAGGGAAGATTTACATCCTGACCGACCGCTACCCGGCAACCCCGGAACGCATGGTTCATCTCTTTGCAGTCTGCGCCCGGCTGGGTCTTGGGCTGGCAAACGTTACGAGACAGTGGATATCTCACAATAAAAACGTCCTGGATGCAGCCTCGGGAGATCCCTGCTTTAAAGATGAATTCATGGAACTGCTTCGGGCCGATTCCCCGGAAGTCTCCGTGTTGCGGCGATTCTACGACTATGGCCTGATGAGCGCCCTCATTCCCGAGCTTGTCTCTGCGCACGGTTTGGTCCAGCATGATCAATTTCACCTCTACCCCGTCCACGAGCACCATCTGCGGACCGTTTCCGAATTAAAAAAGACCATCGCCGGGGTGTACTCCGAAGAAGAACCTGAACTTACCGTGACGGCTGCCGACCTGGGTGACCCAGCCCCCATGCTGCTCGCAGGCCTGCTGCACGATGTGGGGAAAAGTTCAGGCAGCGGACATGCGCTAAGAGGCGGCGAGATGATACCCGCTGTTGCAAGGCGTCTCGGTCTATCTTCCCAGGAGGCCGAAACGGTCCAGTTCCTTGTGTCCCAACACCTGCTCCTGCTCGACAACGCATCTCTCCGCGATCTGGCCGATCATGAAATGCTTTCAAACTGCGCGGCCGCGGTTGGCAGGAAGGAGTATCTCGACCAGTTGGTCTTACTCACCTTTGCCGACATGATGGCCACCGGTCCCCGAGCCAGGGACAAATGGCGAAACACACCGGTGCTGACGCTCTACTGCAACCTCCGGGGCATTTTGGAAAAAGGCGAACCAAGCTCACGGATAATCTCCGAACGGGTAGCCAGGGTTAGAAAGGAGATCGAGACCCGCGTTTCCGATCTTCTAAGCCCAGGTGAGGTGGAAACCTATTTCTCACAGCTCGCTCCGAGATATTTGATTTCCATTTCCCCGGAGGAAATAGTCAAACACATTCAGTTGAGCCGCAGGCTTCAGCAATCCGATGCAACTTTCATCTGGGAAGTTTCCTCCGGGCGCGAGACCGCGGAGATTACTTTCATGAGTTATGACAGGCAGGGGCTTCTTGCAAAATCGGCTGGACTCCTGACCCTGCACGACCTCAACATCAGCAGCGCCCAGGCATTTACGATGAACGATGAGATTACCCTGCTCCTGTTCCAATGCCGGCTTCCGGAGGGTGGCAAGCCAACTGACTGGAATGCGCTGAAAACGGATATGGACCGTCTGCTCAAGGGAAAGTTGGCCCTTGACTACCGGATTGCGGCGCATTCGGCCGGAAGACCTCAGCCAAAGACATTGAGGGCGGCCCCCAGCAAGATAGTCATCGATAACGATTCCTCGGCCATGTACACTATCCTGGATGTATACACGGCTGATCGCATCGGGCTCCTCTATACCATCACCAGGACTTTGCACGAACTCCAGATACCCATATCCGTAGCCAAAATCACCACAAAGAGCGACCAGGCTGCCGATGCCTTCTACATCAGGAATGAAAAGCGCCAGAAGGTCACAGACCCCGAACAGATCGATGAAATAAAGAAGGCTCTTCGCTTCTGCCTGGATGGTGAGTCGGAGTGGGAAAAATAGTTTTCTTTAAAAAGGAGGCTTATCACATGAACAATTCCGTACTGCTTGAAAAAGACCACCCCCTTGGATGCCTGACCCTCAACCGGCCGGAAACCAGGAACGCGCTCTCATTGGAAATGATACGCTCAATTTCAAACGCCCTTGAAGAGATTCAGCAAGATAGCCGGATATCCATTCTCATCATCCGGGCAAACGGCCCGGTATTCAGCGCCGGACACGATATCCGGGAAATGGCCAGAAAGCATGAAAGTATCGATGAACTGCGTGAAATATTCACTGAGTGTAACAAGATGATGCTCAAGCTCCATGAGATGCCGCAAACAGTGATAGCCCAGGTTCATGGAGTCGCTACGGCCGCCGGATGCCAACTGGTCGCAGCGTGCGATCTGGCCGTCGCCGAAACCGGGGCTCGCTTCGCTACACCCGGCGTAAAGATAGGCCTTTTTTGCACCACCCCCATGATCCCCCTGGTTCGTGTGATCGGCAGACGGCGGGCTATGGACATGCTTCTAAGCGGCAGGTTCATTTCCTCCGAGGAAGCCTTGCAATTTGGCCTCGTCAATAGAGTTGTTTCACCTGAAAAACTCGGCGATGAAACCCGCAACTGGGCTCTCGAACTGGCACAGGCAAGTCCCTTTGTCCTGGGCCTGGGTAAGAATGCCTTCTACTCCCAGGTGGACCTCGATGAAAGGTCCGCTTACCAGTACGCCAAAGAAGTCATTGCCATGAATTGTATGGCGGAAGACGCTTTCGAAGGGATGACGGCATTTATCGAAAAAAGAAAACCGGTGTGGAAAAGCAGCAAAAAATAGTCGTTAATAAGATCAGTGGTCAGTCGTCAGTGGCTGGTCTTCAGAAAAAGCTTTTTCTGGCCACTGTCCACTGACAACTGACGGGAGGTATTTGTTCTTTAACTTTTGCCTTTTTAATTTTGCCTTTTGCCTTGCGCCGGCTGCTCCTCGTGCCAGTTTCCATCGGTGCAAACCTTGCACCCTTTCTCAGTTCAAAGCTCATGCCCCAGGGGATAAGACTTTCCCTCGAACGAGCAGTCGTTTTCTTGAGTCGTTTGCATATTTTCCCCCTTATCTCGGATACACTGAACACTCTTTCCAGTAATCCTTATGTAACGGTAAGCATTCCAGGAAACCGTTACCATCCCCTCAGTCCTCAGGTCCAAGCGCCATTTCAAAGCCGCGTTCGGTAAAATTATTATCGAAGGTAAAGGCAGTTGCGATCTCGCGCGCCTCCATGATTTCAAAACTCAGGCTGCCGGTGAGGCTGACGCTTCGACTCCTTTCGGCGTGTAACCGCTGCAAGGCCCTGGGGTGCCACCTCTCATTCGCCCAGACGACATCCAAAATCGGCATGATCTTGCGATTGAAGTCCCATATGGCTTCAAGGCTTACTCTGCGCTGCAGAAGAGTTAGCGTCTCAAGGAGAATAGAGGCGTTTATCAACAGCAGTGTATTGTTTTCCGCGAAGTGCTCGAAGGTTGCCCTGGCGCGAACATGCATGTGATCATCACGGACCAGCAGGGCAAACAGTGCGGCCCTGTATTTTCCAAGTGCCGCCAGGGCTTGCCGGTGGAGCGAGCGGCGGTTGGGCTGTTGTTTCAAAAGGAACTGATCCAGGTGGTTTGGCAACCGCAAAAGCGGTGCTCCATACCGGCAGTTTACGGCTTATCCCTGAAAGACATTCCAGCCTTTGCAATTGACTCTCACATCCCGAGAGGTTAATCCTTCTACCAGTTCTCAATGTTAATCGCGGTTTCCCGGCCCCTCCGGAGTCTCTTTTTCCTGTTGGGAACAGGCTGGAATTCAGGTAGAATTAAATATTATATCGCTCGACCTCTAAATTGATCCCGAAATCATCGCTCTTGTGTTGAGAGCGATTGGAGAACACCCCGTCCATTGACTTGAAAGGCTGCCGGAAGATGAAAGAGGATCGCAATTGAAACCAGGCGTCACAGTGACCGGCGCCGCCAGGGCTAATGGAGCCGGTCTTATCTTCCGATCTCTCCGCTCCAAAAACTACCGCCTCTTCTTCTTCGGCCAGGGAATCTCCCTGATCGGCACATGGACGCAGCAGGTTGCCATCAGTTGGCTGGTGTACCGGGTCACCGGCTCAACGTTCCTGCTTGGCGTAGTTGCCTTCTCCAACCAGATTCCGACCCTGTTTCTCGGTCCTTTAGCCGGAGTGGTGGCCGACAGGTGGGAGCGCAAGCGCCTCCTGCTCTGGACCCAGTCCCTCTCGATGCTCCAGGCGCTGATTCTGGCCGCGCTCGTGCTTACCGGCGCAATCCAGACGTGGCAGATAATCGCGCTCAGCCTTTTCATCGGGATAATAAACGCTTTCGATATACCTATCCGTCAGTCTTTCGTGATGCAGATGGTAGAGAAAAAAGACGACCTCGGCAACGCGATAGCCCTTAATTCGGCGATGTTCAACAGCGCTCGTTTCATCGGGCCCATGGTTGCAGGAATTCTAATTTCCACGGTGGGCGAAGGAGTTTGTTTCCTTATAAACGGGATAAGCTACCTTGCGGTGCTGGCGAGTTTAGCGGCGATCAGGCTTGCTCCGAGACAAAACCTCAAGGTCAAGGCGCCTGTTTTGCGGGAGTTCTACGATGGTGTCCGTTATGCTTGGAGTTTCAAGCCCATTATAGCCATTCTCGCGCTGCTTTCGGTCTTTAGCATAGCCGGTGCTCCTTACCTGGTGCTCATGCCCGCCTATGCCAAGGACGTCCTGCATGGGGGCGCCCACACATTCGGGTTCCTGATGTCAGCGGCGGGAATCGGGGCTTTGTCGGCCACGTTGTACCTGGCCTCGCGCAAGAATGCCCACGGCCTGATAAAAATCATTCCCGTGGCCGCCGTCGCCTGCGGCCTGGGGATCGCCTCTTTTGCCCTTTCCAGAAATATTTCACTTTCGATAATCTGTCTCTTCCTGGCCGGGTTCTGCATGATGACTCAGATCGCATCCAGCAATACGATCATTCAGACCGTGGTCGATGATGATAAGCGCGGCAGGGTAATGAGCCTGTTCGCAATGTCATTCATGGGCATCATGCCCTTTGGGAGTCTCCTTGCCGGAAGCGTAGCGGACAGGATCGGGGTCCAGAACACGCTGCTGCTGGGCGCTGCCTGCTGTATAGCCGGGGCCTTGATTTTCGCCTCGAAACTCCCCATGCTTTCCGAACTGCTCAAACCGGTCTTTGCGAACATGGAGATCTGCGAAACGGAGCAGCCAATAGTGAGCGGTGAAAAGACTTAGACAGGATTAAAAATAAAGAAAAAATTTCAATTTATAAACTGCTGTGCCTTTTTTGACCTGTGGCCGTGAAAAGACTTGGACAGGATTAACAGGATTTACAGGATTAAAAATAAAGAAAAAACAAGTATTCGGGATTTGTTGTCGACAAGAGAGAGGCAATGATCGTGCCGATACCGTACGTCCACTGTGGGATCGGTTTCGTGACGACTTTGGTGTCCATCCCGCTGATCCTGCGGAAAATTCCCATGAACCACGCTTACGGTATCCGTATTCGAAAGGCATTCGTATCGCAGCGCAACTGGTACGAAATCAATGCCTATGGCGGCAAGCTTCTCCTCGTGTTCGGCCTGTTCCTCCTTGCCTTCGGTTGGCTGGGCCAAGGCGTCGCACCGCCGCCCACCAGCCCTTGGGCTCCGGTATTTATGGTCCTTCCACTGCTGGCCATCGTTCCCGTCCTTGCCCTCATTATAGCCTTTGCGCGGCGCTTGCCGGATAAGTAGCACGGATATCCCCATGCTTTGCAACCTGCTGGAATCACTTCTTGCGAATATGGAGATCTCTGAAACGGAGTAGCTGCGTCCGATTTGCACAATTTGCAAATTGAATTGACAATGAAAGCTTGCGAGCAGATGTTTACCCCGAAAGGCTTTAGTGGCGTGAGTTCCTCAATCTGAGGGTGTACGGCGCAGAAGACCGCCCCCATCAATGGGCCTTATGATTTTTGCTCCCAAGCGGTAGGCCGACAAGGGTAAAATGTCCTTTTTCTCGGCTACTTAGAAAGCCGAAAATACTTTCTGTAAAACACTGCCGAATCTGCTGAATAGATGGCGAGCGCTGTCCAGATGAAGAAAAAAGTTGTAATCTGAGCGGCGGAAACCTGCTCCCTGTAAACAGCTACTGCAAAAAGAAAATAACAGCTCGGCACTATGTATTGCATAAATCCCAGAGTCGACAGATGCAGCTGCCTGGCCCCCGAGGTAAAGAGAAGAAGCGGAAAGGCCGTGACCAGGGCCGAGGCCATTAAGGAAAGATCGATGCCGTACCCCATGTGCAGGAAGGCTCCACGGTCCGTTGCATACAGGTAGACAAGCCAGCCAGCGGCGGGCGGGAACAGGAGCAGGGTTTCGATGCTCAGCCCCGCGAGCGCGCTCACTGGCGCCACCTTGCGAATAAGCCCGTAAGCGCCAAACGCGAACGCCAGTGAAAAAGCAATCCACGGGAACTGCCCCAGGCTGACAGTTAAATATAGCACTCCCGTACTGGCCAGAATGACCGCTACTGCCTGAGCTCTTCTCAAACGCTCGCGCAGAAACACCATCCCCATCACGACGTTTAGCAGCGGGTTGATGTAGTAGCCCAGGCTTGCCTGGAGAACAAAACCGTTTATCACCGCCCAGATGAAGATCAGCCAGTTGGCCGAGACCAGCACGGCCGTGCAGATCATGATGCGGAGGATTCGAGGATTTCGCAGAGCCGTCATAAACTCGCCGCGGTTTTTCTCCAGTGCCACAATGGGCACCAGGAAGAAAAATGACCAGACTATCCGATGCAGCAGAATCTGGGTCTTCCGGCAAATGCGTACCTGAGTAGTCTTTGAAAATAAAAAATGGACATGGCAAGGTGCGTCCGTGTTGTTTGACGGCAATCGAACACTACGGAG
>Ga0209517_10005817_pt1 | contig 15510 bp, 15 predicted proteins | sample PeaSoiMetSII2010_FD_187695 | JGI IMG/M metagenome (GOLD analysis project Ga0209517, IMG submission 187695) | Peat soil microbial communities from Weissenstadt, Germany - SII-2010 (SPAdes) (version 2) | ecosystem: Environmental > Terrestrial > Soil > Wetlands > Peat | place: Germany... | reverse complement strand
CGCCGCTGCTGGTTCATCCACAGAGCCACCGTAGGGCAGGGCACCGACATTCTGGGGGATCTCCGCCGGGCCCGGCCCGACGAGCCTCGCGTCGACCCGAACGACCTGTTGTGCACGTAGCATCGGTAATGTGGCAAGCACGACGCCGGAGAAACCGCCCGCGACGGCGGGCAAGCCACCCAAGCGCCGCGAGGCCGGTCATGGGATCGTCATCGGGCGCCCGTTCGGCATCCCGGTGTACATCTCGCCGTACTGGTTCCTGATCGCCGGCGTCTTCATCCTCATCTACGCCAACGATCTCGCCTCGACCCTGCACGGTTCCACCAGGTTCATCGTGGCAGCGGCCTTTGTCGTGCTGCTGTACGTGTCCGTGCTCATCCACGAGCTGAGCCACTCGCTGGTCGCCCGCGGCTACGGGCTGCCGGTGCGCCGCATCCTGCTCTACCCGCTCGGCGGGTTCTCCGAGATCGAACGGGAGCCGCCGACGCCCGGCCGGGAGTTCCTGGTCTCCGCGGCGGGCCCGGCCCTGTCGCTGGCCCTGGCCGCCGCCGGATTCGGCCTGATGCACGTGGTCTCGCCGGACACCATCACCGGCACCCTGGTCCACCAGCTCATGTGGGCCAACCTGGTGGTCGGGATCTTCAACCTGCTGCCCGGCCTTCCGCTGGACGGCGGCCGGATGCTGCGCGCGGCGATCTGGAAGCTGACCGGCCGCCCGGCGGCGTCGACCATCGCGGCCGCCTGGGCGGGCCGGGTGATCGCGGTGAGCCTGTTCGTGGTGCCGTTCGTCGCCGGCGTGGTGAACGGGACCGGCGGGGACATGGTCAGCGTGCTGTGGCTGGCGGTGATCGCGGCCTTCATGTGGACCGGCGCCGGGCAGGCCATCAAGGCGACCAGGTTCCGCGAGCGGCTGCCCGCGCTGCAGGCCAGGCGGCTGGCCCGCAAGGCGGTCTCGGTCGCCGCGGACACCCCGCTGGCCGAGGCGATCAGGCGCGCGGACGAGAACCAGGCCCGCGCGGTGGTGATCGTCGACCACGACGACAAGCCGATCGCGATCGTCAACGAGACCGCGGTGATGGCCACCCCGCCGCAGCGCCGCCCGTGGATGGAGGCGGGTGCGCTGGCCCGGACGCTCGAGCCGAGCCTGGTGCTGCCGGCCGACCTGTCGGGGATGGCGCTGCTCGACGCGATCCGTCGTGCGCCCGCCACCGAGTACCTGCTTGTCGAGCCGTCTGGCCAGGTCTACGGCGTGCTGGCCACCCGCGACGTCGACCACGCCTTCGCCGGGGTATAACCAAGGATGACCAAACCGCGGCAGGGACCGCTTACGCCCGGCGAGCCGGTGCAGCTGACCGATCCCAAGGGGCGCAGCCACCTGATCACCCTGCGGGCCGGCGCGTCCTTCCATACCCACCGGGGCACGCTGAGCCACGACGACATCATCGGCGGCCCGGACGGGAACGTGGTCAGGTCCGGGAGCGGCACCCCGTACGTCGTCTTCCGCCCGCTGCTGGCCGACTTCACGCTGGCCGCCAAGCGCGGCGCGGCGGTGGTGTACCCCAAGGACGCGGCGCAGATCGTGGCGTTCGCCGACGTGTTCCCCGGCGCGCGGGTGCTCGAGGCCGGGGCCGGGTCTGGCGCGCTGAGCTGCTGGCTGCTGCGGGCGGTGGGGGAGCAGGGCACCCTGGTCTCGTTCGAGCGCAGGCCCGACTTCGCCGAGATCGCCAGGCGCAACGTGGAGCAGTACTTCGGCGGCCCGCCGCCGGCCTGGCAGCTGGTGATCGGCGAGTTCGGCGGCTCCGGCGACGATCTGGGCCTGGCCGACTTCGACCGGGTCATCCTGGACATGCTCGCCCCGTGGGACTGCGTCGAGGCGGTCGCCTCTGTGCTCGCGCCGGGCGGCCTGGCCTGCTGCTACGTCGCCACCACGACGCAGCTCTCGCGTACCGTGGAGGCGCTGCGCGGGCACGGCGGCTTCGACGAGCCGGCCGCCTGGGAGAGCCTGACCCGCGGCTGGCACGTGGAAGGGCTGGCCGTCCGCCCCGAGCACCGTATGGTGGGCCATACCGGGTTCCTCGTGACGGCGCGGCGGCTCGCGCCCGGGGTGGTCCCCCCGCCGCGGAGGCGGAGGCCCGCGAAAGCGGCACAGGAAGAAGATCACAACGAAGATCATTGATCCGAACGGTCCGATGTGTTACGCACAAGTAACTAGTAACGCCTTGTGATGCGGTTGTGACTGATTGGTATGTTCGCGGGCAGCAAAACAGCGTCGATACGGTGTCAGCAGGTTAGGGAATGCTCGTGAATAGGTAGAGTCCAGTTAACGGTGCAGGAGGAGGTGAGGGCCGTGGCCACCAGAGATGACAGCGGGCGTGCTTCGCGGCACGAGGATGAGGTGAAGAGCCTTACCGCTCAGATCTCCTTCCTTGATGAGGAGATCGCCGTGCTGCGGCGCAGGCTCGCGGATTCGCCCCGGCAGGTCAGGCTCCTTGAGGACAGGCTGCGCGAGACTGAGACGAGCCTGACCGGGGTTTCCGCTCAGAACGAGCGGCTGGCGACGACCCTACGTGAGGCACGCGACCAGATCGTCGCGCTGAAGGAAGAAGTGGACCGGCTGGCCCAGCCGCCGTCCGGGTTCGGCGTCTTCCTCAACGCGAACGAGGACGACACGTGCGACGTGTTCACCGGCGGCCGCAAGATGCGGGTGAACGTATCCCCGAACGTCGAGCTGAGCGAACTGCGCCCAGGCCAGGAAGTCGTGCTCAACGAGGCACTCAACGTCGTCATCGCCCAGTCCTACGAGACGGTGGGCGAGGTCGTCATGCTCAAGGAGGTCCTCGCCGACGCCCAGCGCGCGCTGGTCATCTCCCAGGGCGACGAGGAGCGCGTGGTCCGGCTGGCCGAGCCGCTGCTGAACCAGCCGCTGCGGGCTGGCGACTCGCTGCTGCTGGAGTCCCGGTCGGGGTACGTGTACGAGCGGATCCCCAAGGCCGAGGTGGAGGAGCTCATCCTGGAGGAAGTGCCGGACATCTCCTACCACGACATCGGCGGCCTGGCCGGGCAGATCGAGCAGATCAGGGACGCCATCGAGCTGCCCTACCTGCACGCCGACCTGTTCAAGGAACACAAGCTCAAGCCGCCGAAGGGAGTCCTGCTCTACGGCCCGCCCGGCTGCGGCAAGACGCTGATCGCCAAGGCGGTGGCGAACTCGCTGGCCAAGCAGGTCGCGGCCAAGACGGCGCAGGATGCCGCGCAGGATGCCGGGGCCAAGGAGGGCAAGAGCTTCTTCCTCAACATCAAGGGCCCGGAGCTGCTGAACAAGTACGTGGGCGAGACCGAGCGCCACATCAGGCTCGTGTTCCAGCGGGCCAGGGAGAAGGCCAGCGAGGGCATGCCGGTCATCGTGTTCTTCGACGAGATGGACTCGATCTTCCGCACCCGCGGCTCCGGCGTGTCCAGCGACGTGGAGAACACCATCGTGCCCCAGCTGCTGTCCGAGATCGACGGGGTGGAGGGCCTGGAGAACGTCATCGTCATCGGCGCCTCCAACCGCGAGGACATGATCGACCCGGCGATCCTGCGGCCGGGCCGGCTCGACGTCAAGATCAAGATCGAGCGTCCGGACGCCGAGGCGGCCAAGGACATCTTCTCCAAGTACGTCCTGACCGCGCTCCCGCTGCACCCCGACGACATGTCCGAGCACGAGAACTCGGCCCAGGCGACCGTCGATGCGATGATCCTGCGCACGGTCGAGCGGATGTACACCGAGTCCGAGGAGAACAGGTTCCTCGAGGTCACCTACGCCAACGGTGACAAGGAAGTGCTGTACTTCAAGGACTTCAACTCCGGCGCGATGATCGAGAACATCGTCGCCCGGGCCAAGAAGATGGCCATCAAGGAGTTCCTCGACACCGGGCAGAAGGGCATCCGGGTCAGCCACCTGCTGGCCGCGTGCGTCGACGAGTTCAGCGAGAACGAGGACCTGCCGAACACCACCAACCCGGACGATTGGGCTCGCATCTCCGGCAAGAAGGGCGAGCGCATCGTCTACATCAGGACCCTGGTCTCCGGCAAGACAGGGACCGAGGCAGGCCGGTCGATCGACACCGTGGCCAACACCGGGCAGTACCTTTGATGGCTGTTCGCGCTCAGGCCCCCGCGGGGGGGTCTAGGGGGGTCGCCCCCCCTCGGCAAATAGAGCGTGTCAGCATGTCGCCGTCGCCCGTAGCGGCATTAGGCTGCAAGACATGAGCGTTCTTCGCGTGATGGGCACAGAGACTGAATACGGCATCTCTGTGCCCGGCCAGCCTGGTGCCAACGCGATGGTGACCTCATCCCAGATCGTCAACGCCTACCAGGCGGCCACGGCCGCCCGGGCGCGGCGTGCCCGCTGGGACTTCGAGGAGGAGAACCCGCTGCGGGACGCGCGGGGTTTCGACCTGACCCGCGAGGCGGCAGACTCCTCGCAGCTCACCGACGAGGACCTGGGCCTGGCCAACGTCATCCTCACCAACGGCGGGCGGCTGTACGTCGACCACGCGCATCCGGAGTACTCGTCACCCGAGTGCACGAACCCGCTGTCGGTGGTGATCTGGGACAAGGCCGGCGAGCGGGTCATGGCGGAGGCCGCGGCCAAGGCCGCGACCGTGCCGGGCAGCTCGCCCATCCAGCTGTACAAGAACAACACCGACAACAAGGGCGCCTCCTACGGCTCGCACGAGAACTACCTGATGCGCCGCGGCACCCCGTTCGCCGACATCGTCAAGTTCCTCGTCCCGTTCTTCGTCTCCCGTCAGGTGGTCTGCGGGGCCGGCCGGGTCGGTATCGGCGCCGACGGCCGCGGCTCCGGCTTCCAGATCAGCCAGCGCGCCGACTTCTTCGAGGTCGAGGTCGGGCTGGAGACCACGCTCAAGCGGCCCATCATCAACACCAGGGACGAGCCGCATGCCGACCCGGAGAAGTACCGGCGGCTGCACGTGATCATCGGCGACGCCAACATGAGCGAGGTGAGCACCTACCTCAAGGTCGGCACGACCGCGCTGGTGCTCGCGATGATCGAGGACAAGTTCCTGGGCACCGACCTGTCGATCGAGGCCCCGGTGGCCGAGCTGCGCGCGATCTCCCACGACCCGGCCTGCCGCCGCCTGGTCACGCTCAAGGACGGCAGGAAGATGACCGCCGTCCAGCTGCAGGCCGAGTACCTCGAGCTGGCCCGCAAGTTCACCGAGGACAAGTACGGCAACGACGTCGACGACATCACCGCCAACGTCCTGGACCGGTGGGAGTCGGTGCTGAACCGGCTGGCCGATGACCCGATGCTGCTGTCGAAGGAGCTCGACTGGGTGGCCAAGCTCGAGCTGCTCGAAGGCTACCGGACCAGGGACGGGCTGAGCTGGGACAATCCGCGGCTGCAGCTCGTCGACCTGCAGTATTCCGACGTGCGGCAGGACCGTGGCCTGTACAACCGGCTGGCGGCCCGGGGCCGGATGGTGCGGCTGACCGACGACGCCACCGTCGAGCGGGCCATCGAGAACCCGCCCGAGGACACCAGGGCCTACTTCCGCGGCCGCTGCCTGCGGCAGTATCCCGAATCGGTGGCGGCCGCCTCGTGGGATTCGGTGATCTTCGACATCCCAGGGCGTGAGTCGCTGCAGCGCGTCCCCACGCTCGAGCCGCTGCGCGGCACCCGGGTGCACGTGGGCGAGCTGCTCGACCGCTGCCGCAGCGCCGCCGAGCTGGTCGCCGCCCTCACTGGCCAGGAGTAGGGAACCGGCGCTGGCTGGCTCACCAGGCCCCCGAGCCCCTCTGAGCCCGCAAAACCCCACGAGCCTCTGGATCCCGGCCGGGACTGCGGATCGCGAGTTCGTACCGATTTCAGCCCGGCGGGATTGGGCGGGACTCCCACGGGTGACGATAACGTTGGGACTACGGAGGTAGTGACATGACAACGAAGGACACAGGCGGTCAGCGGCAGACCACAAGGCGCGCCGAGGAGACCGAAGAGGCCGAGGCGGGCAGCACCGAGGAAGTCAGGGAGCGGCACGAAAAGCTCTCCGACGACGTGGACGCGATCCTCGACGAGATCGACGAGGTGCTCGAGGAGAACGCCGAGGAGTTCGTCCGGTCCTACGTGCAAAAGGGCGGCCAGTAGCCAGACCGGTCACAGCACCCGCCGGTTCGCCGTAGGCGGACGCGTCGGCGGCCCTCGCGTCCTGTCGCGCTCTGGGGTGGCAGTAGGGTCTGTTGAGTACGTTCGCTATGACTACGGGAGGAGGTCCGCGTTGGGCTCGTATCTTGACCGCAGCCAGTCTGGCCCGTTCGCCGGGGACCCGAGAATGTCCGGCCGGGTGCCGGGCGCCGCAGGCAGTCCTCCTGCGGGGTTCATGAACCGGCAGACCTCCTCGTTCACCGACTTCCTGGCCTCGCATTCACCCGGCCTGCTGCCCGGCGGCACGGTCCCGGCCGAGGTGGTCCAGGGAACGCCCGGCCAGGCCATCCGCGACCTGCCGCACGCCACCACCATCGTGGCCGCCGCCTGCGACGGCGGGGTGGTCCTGGCCGGCGACCGGCGGGCCACCGCCGGAAGCATGATCGCGAAGCGGGACGTGGAGAAGGTCTTCCGCAGCGACGAGTTCTCCGCCATGGGCTACGCGGGCACCGGCAGCGTGGGGATCGAGTTCGTCCGGCTGTTCCAGGTCGAGCTCGAACACTACGAGAAGATGGAAGGCCGGTCGCTGTCCCTGGAGGGCAAGGCGAACCGCCTGGCCTTCATGGTCAGGGGGAACCTCGGCGCGGCCATGCAGGGGCTCGTGGTGGTGCCGCTGTTCGTCGGCTACGACGAGGACTCCGGGCACGGCCGGATCTTCAGCTACGACGTGGCTGGCGGCCCGTACGAGGAGAGCAGGTTCTACTCCATCGGCTCTGGGTCGTTGTTCGCCCGCGGCGCGCTGAAGAAGCTCTACGTCGACAACATGCCGCCGCGCGACGCCGTGCTGGCCTGCGTGCAGGCGCTGTACGACGCCGCCGACGACGATTCGGCGACCGGCGGCCCGGACCTGACCAGGCGCATCTTCCCCGTCGTCGCCACGGTCACGGCCGAGGGCTTCAGGAAGCTGCCGGAAGCTGAGGCCGAGCAAGTCGCGCAGGAGGTCGTGCAGAGCCGGATGATCAGGCCAGACGGCCCGTCCGCCCCGCTCCTGAACAGCTAGCCAGCCCATCCCGCTCCAGCCCGACCGAATCACCTAGGTAAAGGAAGCATCCGCGGTGTCAATGCCGTTCTACGTGTCACCAGAACAGCAGATGCGGGACAAGGCCGACTATGCGCGGAAGGGCGTCGCGCGCGGCCGCAGCTGTGTCGTGCTGGAGTACGCGGGCGGAATCTTGATGGTGGCGCCCAACTCGTCGAGCGCGCTGCACAAGATCAGCGAGATCTACGACAGGATCGCGTTCGCCGCGGTCGGCAGGTACAACGAATACGAGAACCTGCGCAAGGCCGGGGTCACCTACGCCGACATCACCGGCTACCAGTTTGACCGGCACGATGTGACGGCACGCGGCATCGCCAACTACTACGCCTCGAACCTGGGCACGATCTTCACCGAGAGCCCGAAGCCCTGGGAGGTGGAGATCGTCGTCGCCGAGGTGGGCACGCAGCCGGACGACGACCAGATCTACCGGATCACGTTCGACGGGTCGGTGACCGATGAGCCAGGCTTCGTCGCCTTCGGCGGCCAGGCCGACCAGGTGTCCGCCGCGCTGAAGGAGCACTATTCGGAGGGCATGTCCCTGTCCGAGGCCTTCGCCGCCGCGCTGTCCGCGCTGTCCGCGCCCGGCAACGGCGAACGCACCGAGTTCGTGGCCTCTCAGCTGGAGGTGGCCATCCTGGAGCGCGCCCGCGACCACCGGACCTTCCGCCGCATCCGCGCCGCCCGCCTGGAAGAGCTCATGGCCGAAGCCCGCTCCGCCTCCGACGCCGCAGAGCCCGACTCGGCGCCCGAGGGCTCGCCCCCTTCCAGCCCCTCGGCCCCGTCCGCCCCTCGCGACTCCGGCCCCGCTACCGGCCCTGACCCGTCCAGCTCCGACCGCGGCACCGGCCTAGGCGGCGGCAGTCCCCTCTAGCCCACACATGCCGCTCAGAGCGGGATGTTGGCGTGGTTGCCCTTCAACTGGGGAGCTTCGGCGATGGCCTGGGCCAGTTCGCGGCGGGTCTGGCTGGGCTCGATGATCGCGTCGATGACACCGAGGTCGAGGGCGCGCTGCAGGCCGCCCGCGGTTGCCTCGTGCTCGGCGGCTAGCTGCGTCTCGGCTTCGTGGAGCTGCTCGGGCGGCACCGAGGCCAGTGTGCGCCGGTGCAGGATGCGGACGGCGGCGACCGCGCCCATGACCGCGACCTCGGCGCCCGGCCAGGCGAAGACGCGGGTCGCGCCGAGCGACCGGGAGTTCATCGCGATGTAGGCGCCGCCGTAGGCCTTGCGGGTCACCAGCGTCACCCGGGGAACGGTCGCCTCGGCAAAGGCGTGCAGCAGCTTCGCGCCGCGGCGGACCACGCCGTCCCATTCCTGGCCGACGCCGGGCAGGTAACCAGGCACGTCCACAAGGACCACCAGCGGCACGCCGAACGCGTCGCACATCCGCACGAAACGCGCCGCCTTCTCCGCCGAGGCGGCGTCCAGGCAGCCGCCGAGCCGCATCGGGTTGCTGGCCACGACGCCGACCGTGCGGCCGGCCAGGCGGCCGAGGATGGTTACGACGTTCGGCGCCCAGCGGGGGTGCAGTTCGACACCCGGCGAGTCGAGCAGCCTGCTGGTCAGCAGGTGCACGTCGTAGGCGCGGCGCGCGGATTCAGGCAGCAGGCCGGACAGGTCACGCTCATCAGCGTCCTCGGTGATCTTGCCCTGGTCGCTGAGCAGGGCCGCGAGCAGCCGGGCCCGGCCGAGTGCCTCCGCGTCGGTCTCGGTCACCACGTGCACCACGCCGGACCGGCGGCTGTGCGGCTCGGGACCGCCTAGCCGTTCCATGTCCACGTCCTCACCGGTCACCGACCGCACGACATCCGGGCCGGTGACGAAGATGCGCCCCGGTCCGGACAGGATCACGATGTCGGTCAGGGCCGGGCCGTAGGCGGCGCCGCCTGCCGCGGGCCCGAGCACGACCGAGATCTGCGGGATCCGCCCGGACGCGCGGGTCATCGCCGCGAAGACGGTTCCCACCGCGTGCAGGCTGGCCACGCCCTCGGCCAGCCGGGCCCCGCCGGAATGCCACAGTCCCACGATCGGGACGCCACGTGACAACGCCTCGTCGTAGGCCGCGACGATCGCCGCGCAGCCTGCGCTCCCCATCGCGCCGCCCTGAACCCGCGCGTCGGAGGCGAAGGCCACCGCTCCTGCACCGTGCACCAGGCCGACGCCTGCGACCACCCCGCTGCGCTCATCCTCGTCGGCCGGCAGGAGTTCCAGCGTGCCGGGGTCGAACAGGGCCGCGAGCCGTTCGCGCGGGTCGCGCGGCAGCACCGCCGGCCGTGCCGCCGCCTGTACTGGGCCTTGATCGAGTGCGGTCATCTCAGGTCTCCCCTAGCCGGAACGAAGGACGATGGACGAAGGCTCAGGCGGCGGTGAAGACCAGCGACACGTTGTGGCCGCCGAACCCGAACGCGTTGTTCAGCACCGCCATCGGCTCGGAGCTGCGCTTGCTGAGCGGCCTCGGCTCGGTAGCGACGTCGACCGGCACGTCCTCGTCCAGATCCTCGAGGTTGATGGTGGGCGGGGCCACGTGCTCGCGCAGCGCCAGGATGGCGGCCACCGATTCGATGGCGCCCGCGCCGCCGAGCAAGTGCCCGGTCATCGACTTGGTGGACGTGACGACCACGCCGTCGATGGCGGCCCCGAGTGCCTTCGCGAGCGCCTGCGCCTCGACCGTGTCGCCCTCGGGCGTGGACGTGGCATGCGCGTTCACGTGCACCACCCGGGTCGGGTCGACCTGTGCGTCGGCCAGGGCCCGGGTGATCGCCGCTATCACGCCGGCCCCGTCAGGCGCCGGGTGCGCGATGTGATACGCGTCCGATGAGTAGCCAGCCCCGGCCGCGATGGCGTACACCGTGGCATCGCGCTGCCGCGCGTGCGACAGCGACTCCAGCACCAGTATGCCGGCGCCCTCGCCGAGCACGAAGCCATCCCTGGCCTTGTCGAACGGCCGGGACGCTCGCTCTGGTTCGTCGTTGCGGGTGGACATGGCCCGCATCACCGCGAACGCGGCGATGTTCAGCGGCATGATCGCCGCCTCGGTGCCGCCGGCCAGCACCACGTCCGCTCGGCCGGAGCGGATCATGTCGATGCCGTAGCCGATCGCCTCGGCGCCGGACGCGCATGCGCTGACCAGGGAGTGCGCACCCGCCCGAGCGCCGATCTCCATGCTGATCCAGCCGGCCGAACCGTTCGGCATGAGCATCGGCACCGTGTACGGCGAGATGCGCTGCCAGCCTTTTTCCTTGAGCGTGTCGTACGCGGCCAGCGTCGACCCGATGCCGCCGATCCCGCTGGTGACGGTCACGCCGAGCCGTTCGGGGTCCACGTCGGGGGTGCCCGCGTTGGCCCACGCCTCGCGCGCGGCCACCACTGCCAGCTGCTCGCAGCGGTCCATCCGGCGCGCCTGCACGCGGCCCACGACCTCTGCCGGGTCGGCGGCGGCCTCCGCGGCGATGCGCACCGGCAGGTCCTCCGCCCACGGCTGGGTGAGCCGGCGCACGCCGCTGCGCCCTTCCAGCATCGCCGACCAGGTCGACGCGACATCCCCGCCGAGCGGGGTAGTCGCGCCGAGCCCGGTTACGACGACCGTCTCGCGTCCTGCCGTCACGCCGAGCCTCCGGCGTTCTTGCTGACGAAGTTCACGACGTCCTGCACGGTGCTGAGGTCCTTCAGCTGGTCGTCGGGGATCTCGACGCCGAACTTGTCCTGCGCGGCGACGGCGATCTCCACCATCGACAGTGAGTCGATGTCCAGGTCGTCAACGAAGCTCTTGCTCGGCGTGACCTCGTCCGCGGGCACGCCCGCGATCTCCTCGACGATTTCACCAAGCCCGGCAAGAATCTCCTGGTCGTTCATGTCCTTCTGCTCCTTGTCTGAAGTGTTCGCAGGTGTCTGCCGCCCAGTGGCGGGCTGTCCCGGCCGGCCGGGACAGCCGGCTCGGTAGGGCGCGGCTAGGGTACCGTGATCACCTGCGCCGCATAACACAGCCCCGCGCCGAATCCGAGCAGCAGCGCCGGAGAGCCCGGCTTGAGATCCCCGCGCTCGGTCATCCGCGACAGCGCCAGCGGGATCGAGGCCGAGGACGTGTTGCCCGAGTGCACGATGTCGTCCGCCACGCGCTCGCGTGGCACGCCGAGCTTGCGCGCGATGGCCTCGATGATCCGCAGGTTCGCCTGGTGGGGAACGAACGCCGCCAGGTCGCTCACCGCGACTCCGGCTCGCTCGCAGGCCTGCGCCGCGATCGGGTGCATGGCCGTGGTGGCCCAGCGGAACACCGCCTGGCCTTCCTGGCGCAGCGATGAGTTGCGGTCCGCGATCGTGATGTTCTGGGACAGGTCTCCGGCGCTGCCCCACACCACCGGGCCGATGCCGGGCGGTTCGCCGTCGGCGACCGGGCCGACCACCGCGGCGCCTGCTCCGTCGGCGAAGATGATGGAGGTGGACCGGTCGGTGAAGTCGATCCACGCGCTCATCTTCTCCGCCCCGATCACCAGCACGTGCCGGGCCGTGCCCGCCCGGATCGAGTCCGCGGCGTTCGCCAGCGCGTAGCAGAAGCCGGCGCACGCGGCGTTCAGGTCATACGCGCCTGGCGCGACGATGCCGAGCCGGTGAGCGACCACCGCGGAGGAGTTCGGTATCGACGCCTCGGTGCTGCAGGTGGCCACGATGACCAAATCGATGTCGGCGGGGGACAGGCCGCTGCCGGCCAGCGCCTTGCCGCCGGCCACGGTCGCCATGTCCGTCACGCTCTCGTCGGGTCCGGCGATCCGGCGGCTGACGATGCCGACCCGGCTGCGGATCCACTCGTCGTTCGTGTCGACCTGGGCGGCGAGATCATCGTTGGTGACCACGTGACCCGGCTGGTGGCCGCCGAAGGACAAGATCCGCGCGCCGGCGGCGGGCGGGAACGGGGTGAAGGACCGGACTGGGGCAAAGGGGGATGTCATGCGCCTTCCCTGGGCTGGACACGGACAAGTGGCTGACCCTCGCTGACCGGATCCCCGTCTTCCACCAGCCATTCGATGATCTCCGCCGGCCACGGTGCCGCGACCGCGCGCTGGCCGCCGCGCGCGACGACCGTGCCGAGGTCAGCGGTGAGAGCGACCATGGCCCCGGTCGCGGCTGCGCCGCCGCCCCCCGCCGGCGAGCGGAACGTTCCCGACGTGGGCGCCACGATCAGCCGCCATTCCGGCAGGTGTCCGTGGCTATGGCGGTCGGAGTCGGCGAGGTGCTCCGCGATGAGTTCACGGGCGGCGTCGAGCTGATCGGGGGTCTTGATCGCCAGCTGCGCTACGCCGGGCAGCGCCCGGCGGGCCAGGCCCGTCAGGGTGCCGGCCGGCGGCAGCTCGATGACCGCGGTCACGCCGAGGTCGGCCATGGTCCGCATGCACAGGTCCCAGCGCACCGGCGCGGCGACCTGGGCGATGATGCGTTCCAGCCATTCCTTGCCGGTCGTGACGGCGGCGCCGTCGGCGTCGGACAACAGCGTCATCGCCGGATCCCTGACCGGGACGCTGGCGGCCGCGTCGCGCAGGGCCGCGACGGCCGGCGCCATGTGGCGGGTGTGGAAGGCGCCGGCCACCTGCAGCGGGCGCAGCCGTGCGCCGGCCGGCGGGGCGGCCGCGAAGGCTTCGAGATCCGCCAGCGTCCCGGCGGCCACGATCTGCCCGGCTCCGTTGACGTTGGCCGGCGTCAGGCCGGTGCTCGCGATGGCCGCGAGCACCGCCTCGGCCTCGCCGCCGAGTACGGCCGTCATCCCGGTCGGCTCGGCCGCCGCTGCCGCCGCCATGGCCGTCCCGCGCACCCGGACCAGGCGCATCGCGTCGTCCGCGCTGAGCACGCCGGCGATGACCCCTGCGGCCAGCTCTCCGACGCTGTGCCCGGCGGCCGCGTCGGCGGGTACGTCACCCGGGTCACTGCCGGACAGGGCCGAGGCCGCGATGATCGCGGCCGCCACGAGCAGCGGCTGCGCCACTGCGGTGTCCCTGATCTCGTCGGCGTCCGCCGTGGTGCCGAACCTGATGAGGTCACAGCCCGCTAGCTCCGAGGCGGCCCCGAGGCGTTCGGCGACCCCGGGCAGTTCCAGCCAGGGCGCCAGGAATCCCGGCGTCTGCGCGCCCTGCCCGGGCGCGGTCATGATCAGCATCCTCTTACAGTGCCCTGTAGAAGTCCGCCACATGAATGTCGAACAGTACGAAGTTGGCGGTCGGAATTTTGTAGATTCTCTCTAACTAGCGTTCATCCGGATGTCATCATCACGTCACCCGCCGCTGTGCCGTCCGCTCGCTTGGGCTCGCTGGCCCCTCAGCCGTGCTTGCTGGCGAGGCGGCCGAGGACGATGGCCACCCACAGGGTGAAACCGTCCCGTCCGGCCGACGGCGTGTACTCGGTGAGCTCGGCCACGCGGCGCAGCCGGTAGCGGACCGTGTTGGGGTGGACGAACAGCAGCCGGGCCGTGGCCTCCAGGGATGAGCCCTGCTCCAGATAGGTGGTGAGGGTGTCGAGCAGCGCGTGACCGCCGCCGGCCAGCGGCTCGTAGACGTCGCTGATCAGCGCGGCCTTCGCGTCGGGATCGCCGTCCAGGGCACGCTCGGGCAGCAGGTCGTCCGCCCCGCTCGGCCGGGGCGCCTCCGGCCAGGCGGGGGCCGCGCGCAGCGCGGCCAGCGCGGCGCGCGCGGAGACCGACGCGGCGCGCAGGTCGCGGACCAGCGGTCCGGCGATCACCGGGCCCGGCCCGAACCGCCCGGCGAACCGCTCGGCCGCGGCGATCGGGTCGTCGGCGCCGCCCAGGACCAGGATCAGCCGGTTTCCCTGCACGCCGGCCAGCATGTCGAGCCGGGCCCGCCTGGCCTGGGCGCGGATGTCCTCGATGAGCGGCGCCGCCCAGGACCAGGATCAGCCGGTTTCCCTGCACGCCGGCCAGCATGTCGAGCCGGGCCCGCCTGGCCTGGGCGCGGATGTCCTCGATGAGCGGCTCCGCCCCGCCCTGGCTGTCCTCGTCGCCGATCGTGCCCACGATCACCGCGACGGGGGAGGACGACCAGTTCAGCGCCGAGGCCCAGGCGTGCAGTGAGTCCTCGGCCTCCCCGCGGACCAGCGAGTCCACCACGAGCGCTTCGAGCCGGGCGTCCCACGCGCCCCGCGCCTCCGCCGTCCGCGCGTACACCTGCGCCGCGCTGAACGCGATCTCCCTGGCGTAGGTCAGCACCGCCTCGCGCAGTTCCCTCTCGTCGCCGGGCGCGGCGAGCTCGTCGACCTGGGATTCCACCGCGTCGATGATCACCCGCACCATCTCCACCGCGTGCTGCAGGCTGACCGCGCGGGCCAGTTCGCGCGGTGCGGTGCCGAACACCTCGGTCAGCGCCGGCCGGTTGCGCTCTGGGTGCCTGATCCAGTCGAGGAACGCGGCGATGCCGGCCTGGGCGACCAGGCCGAGCCAGGACCGGTTCTCGGCCGACATGTTGCGGAACCACGGCAGCCGTTCGTCCATGGCGGCGATGGCAGCCGTGCCGAGCGTGCCGGTCGCGCGCTCCATCCGCCGCACGGTCTCCTCGTGCACGTGCGGCCTGGACCTGCGGGCCTGCTGCTTCGCCGCCATTTCCCCAGACTAAGCGAGCCCGGCTAGGACAGCGCCTCGCTCACCGGCAGGTCCAGCTGGTACTTGGTGATTGCCTGGCCCGGCAGGCTGGCGTCCACCGCGCCGCTGCGCGCCAGTTCCCACAGCACCGCCACCGTGATGGATTCGGCGTCCACGTGGAAGAACCGCCGGGCCGCCGGGCGGGTGTCGGAGAACCCGAACCCGTCGGTGCCGAGCGAGGTGAACGTGCCGGGCACCCAGCGGGCGATCTGGTCGGGCACCGCCTTGATCCAGTCGGACACCGCCACCACGGGACCAGGAGCATCAGCAAGCACTGACGTCACATACGGCACCCGGGCCGGCTTACCCGGGTTCAGCATGTTGAACGACTCGCAGGCCAGCGCATCCCGGCGCAGTTCGGTCCATGACGTAGCCGACCACACGTCGGCGGTCACTCCCCAGTCCGCGGCGAGCTTTTCCTGGGCCGCCAGAGCCTGCTTCAGCGCCACCCCGGAGGCCAGGATCTGGGCGCGCGGCCCGGAACCATCCGAGTCCGGGGCCGAGTCCGGGGCCGAGGCCGGGGCCGAATCCGGGGCCGAGGGCGCGTACAGGTAGAGCCCGCGCAGGATGCCCTCCTCCAGGCCCGCGGTCCCGCCAGGGAAATCCGAAGGCTCCGCGGGCTGCGGGTACGGC
>Ga0209517_10005815_pt1 | contig 15511 bp, 16 predicted proteins | sample PeaSoiMetSII2010_FD_187695 | JGI IMG/M metagenome (GOLD analysis project Ga0209517, IMG submission 187695) | Peat soil microbial communities from Weissenstadt, Germany - SII-2010 (SPAdes) (version 2) | ecosystem: Environmental > Terrestrial > Soil > Wetlands > Peat | place: Germany... | reverse complement strand
GGCGCGAATCCGATCGCGAGCCGTTCCGCCGCATGAACCGCGACCCGCGCGTCATGGAGTACTTCCCGAAACTCCTCTCGCCGGGCGAAAGCGACGAACTGTCCGCGCGCATTGACGCGCACTTTGAACGCCACGGCTACGGTCTGTTCGCCGCTGAACTGCGCGAGAGCGGGGTGTTCGCCGGCTTCATCGGCCTCTCGGCGCCTTCGTTTCAGGCTCACTTCACCCCTTGCGTGGAGATCGGCTGGCGGCTGGACGCGGCGTACTGGAACCGGGGACTGGCGACCGAAGGCGCGCAGGCCGTCCTGCGCTACGGATTCGAAGTGCTGGGCCTCTGCGAGATTGTGTCGTTCACGGCGCCGGCCAACCTCCGGTCCATCCGTGTGATGGAGAAACTCGGCATGCGGCACGACCCCGCCGACGATTTCGATCACCCGAATCTGCCGGAAGGCCATCCCCTGCGCCGCCACGTCCTCTACCGGCTGAAAGGCGGACTCCATTGAAGCGTCCGTCACCCGTAACCTACGAGACCGTGCGTCAAATCGCTCTCGCGTTCCCCAATGTCGAGGAGGGGACGTCGTATGGAACTCCAGCCCTGAAGGTGAAGGGCAAGCTGTTCGTCCGCCTGCGCGAAGATCCCGATTCGCTGGTCGTCAAGATGCCCTTCGACCAGCGCGAGGAGCTGATGGCCGCCGCTCCGGAAACCTATTACATCACCGACCACTACCGCGACTACGAGTGCATGCTCGTGCGGCTCTCCCGAGTGCACCCGGATGCGCTCCACGAGTTGTTGCAGACCGCGTACCGCGCAGCGTCCCCGAAAAAACGCTGCTGAACATGGCTGGTCCGGCGGTATTGAGTGGCTTATGGGGCGGGTCGGAATTGGGCGGCGCATTCAAGTGCGTTTAGCCTGAACCTCCTCTAAGCGATCAGGTTCTCTCCGATAGCCACATACCGTCCACAACTCCGTAGAAGATCGTGGGAGGGCAGACTTAACGGGATTGAGATCTAGTTCGTTATCAGTTTTCGGTCGGAACCTTCTCGGCGTGATCGACAACTACGACAGGAATCATGACCTTCTTCGACTCTAGCTTGAGGCCGAGCTGGTTCTGGAGCGCGCCAAAGATGGTTGGCTCTCCAGCGTCGGGTCGCATCGAGTCGGGGACCCAATAGAGGGAGAGGTCGTACGTCCCTTTCAGACCGGTGGCATCGACCACGGGTTTGCCGACGTGGAAATCGAGGTCCCGGACGAGCCTTTCCATTTTCGCCCGAAGCCACTGGCCGCGCGCGCGGTTCCTGGTGATGCTGACGCCGGAGATACCCGGTATCGCGACGGGGAAGCCGTCGGGGCCGAGGGAGGGCGGCTGAGGTACTGGAGGCGAGGCGTTCTTCGGCGGCTCGGGGCTGGACTCCTTGAACTTGGGACCGTTCTTTGCGACCGTGAGTTCGTATCCCTGCACTTCCTTCCGGTCGTGGTGGACCTTGAGGCTAAAACGCTCGGCAAGCATGTTTTGGAACATCAAGTAGAACTGCTCGCGGGTGGCACCTTCGGGAATCTTGGCCGTGATATCGAAGCGCGGCTCGTTCATCCAGTCCGGAGCTATCAGTTGCTGGGAGCGGAGATTGAAGGCGATCCAGACGATGTTGTAGAGGGACATGTTCTGGCACGTCCAGACTCCCGGGGTCTTGGTACCGGGACCGCCGCGCGAGCCTGTTGATCCGGCATCGGGCGGGGAGAGCTTGATCGAGGCGACATCGAAGGCCGGGGACTGGGCATGAGCGACAGCCAAGCCCGCAAGGAGTAAGATGGATTTCATAGTCTGAAAATCCCTTATTTAATATATCCCGAGCTCCACGTCACGCGGCGACGTTTATGATTAGTCAAAGGCAGAAAAACGGCGTTTGTGGAAAGTATACAAGCACGGTCCGGTTTGGCCGATCACTTTCCCCAAACCCCACATATCAACCACTGCCATCCCTGCCCTGATGACGTTAGCGCGCCAGCCGCACCACGTTGCGCCCGGCATCCACGTAAACAGCCGAAAACCAACGGGCGGGAAGCAGGCCATCATGATCGGCGGAACCCGGCGTGTCCAGGAGGTAGACCTCGGCATGGCTAATGGCCAAGCCACCGACTTCCAGTCGCGCTGTTCTGGCACGCCGTACCCGCCGGTCGCCAGCATTGGTCACAATCAGGCCGGCGTGCTCCGGGCCGCTGAGTTGTGGGCATTTACTGCCGCATTGCAGGATGAGGTCGCGTGCTCCCATGTCCAGGATCATTCGCCACGGACGCATTTCCGGATCGAGCGTGACGGCCACGATAATCCCGCCAGAGGATTGCGTAACCGGGACTTCTGGACCCACCTGGAAGGACGCCCGCCTCGCATCATCACCCAGCAGAAGCTGCTTGCGCTGGTAGTCAACCAGATACGGGAAGCGGCCCAGGAAGCTCTGTCCGAGGATGCCGTCCGCTTTGGTGTTGAGTCTCTGGAGACATTCCAGCCGGTCGACTAACACCTCGACAGAATTGGCTTCGATGGATTCAACGCGGACCGTAGCGTAAGCGGCCGGAAGAGGGCGTTCGCCGCCGATTACCGCGTTTAACAGGACCTGATGGTCGTAAACCAACCCGGCGGCCCGGGCGGCGTCCGGCGTCAAAGCGCATGAGGTGGCCCCGCTGTCGAGGAGCATCCGGAAGGGGCCTCGATGGTTGATTACCACCTGCACAAAGGCAAACCCATCCACCAGGGTGACTTTGGGCCCGTTCTTCGTGGCCGGGCTGCCAGCCATCGTGGAATCCGCAAGGAATATGGCGCACAGAATTGACCGAAACATGGTCGCAGTCTACGCGGCGCGTGGCATGAGAATCCTGATGGAATTCAGATGGTTTTGTAATATGATGTGATTGTCCGAATTGTCGGAGGCAGATAGCCTATGATGGCGCCGAAACCGGCCTCAGCCTACCGGTTTGGGGAGTGCAGCGCAGATCCCAAACGTCTCGAAGTCCGGCGGGGCGGTTCTGTAGTCGCCTTGGAACCTAAGGCGATTCGCGTTCTTTTCCACCTGATAGAGAATCGCGACCGGGTGGTCACCAAAGAGGAGTTGATCGCTCACATTTGGGCGGGCGCTGTCGTGACCGATTTTGCCCTTACTCGCGTCATTGCCCAGCTTCGCAAGCGGCTTGGCGACGATGCTTACCACCCCCGATACATCGAAACCGCCGCCACTACCGGCTACCGGTTTGTCGCGGATGTCACACGGCAGCACGTCGCGGAAAAGACCGCAACCACTCCGCGGCGTCGCGTCTGGTGGCTTGCCGGACCGGCTGTTCTCGTGGTCTTGCTCGCAGCCGCTGTCTTGTGGTTACGCCGGCCAAACACCAACCTGGCGACAGCCATCCGCGCAACCAGGCAGCTCACGAACTCGGACGCCGCCGACCTGTTCCCCGCCTTTTCGCCGGACGGGAGCCAAATCGTCTTCAGTTCCAACCGCACCGGCCACTTCGAGCTCTATATCCGGTCCCTGGCGCCGGGCAGCGAAGAACGCCAGATCACCTTCGGCGGCCAGGACGTGATCCAGCCCGCCTGGAGCCCCGACGGCCAGTACCTGGCCTGCTCGTTCCAGGCCCGCGGCGGCATCGCCACGATGCCGGTTTCCGGCGGAGCGGTGCGGTATCTGTCGGAGAGCGGAAGCGGACCGCAATGGTCTCCGGACGGCCGGACGCTGATCTACTCTCCGTATAACGTGGCGACGGTGTTGCAGGCCAACCGTCCTTTCCCGGCTGCCACCGCTACGTACTTGATGTCGGTGGCGGCTGACGGCGGCACTCCCCGCCAACTCACCTATCCGGGCGATCCTGTGGCTGCCCATTCGAATGCCCGCTGGCTTGGCGATGGACGGCACATTCTGTTTGTTTCCGGCGGTGGCATCTGGCTGATGAATGCGTGGACGGGCCATCCGAGAAAACTCGACCTGGAAGACAAGTGTCTCAATAACTTTGCTGCCTCCCCGCTGGGAAATGCGCTCTACTTCACTACGCCCTGTGCGAGCAGCGTTCAAGGTCTTTACCGGGTACGACTTGGCCGTGACTGGCACGCCCAAAAAGCTGAGTTGCTGATGCCAGTGGCCGCGGCCGTACCGGCCAACATCGCCGTCTCGAGAGATGGTTCACGGCTGGCGTTCAACCAGGAGATGGAGCAGAGCGGGATCTGGAGCGTCCCGATCGACTCGTCCGGCGCCCCGCGGGGCGACCCCAGGCCGGTCGTGCAGGACCTCAGCCAGCGGAACACGGAGCCGGATTTCTCCCTGGACGGCTCGATGCTGGCTTACGCTTCGCAGCGCCAGGGTGAGCGCTCCGTCATAGTCGCGGCGAACGCGGATGGCTCCGCCGCCCAAATCATCTCCCCGCCGGACTCTAGCTGCGAGATGCCGATCTGGCTGACGCAGGGCCGGTGTGCGTACTACTGTATGCCGCGCGCGCTCTGGATCTCCCCTTTGCACGGGCCGCCCCAGCGAATCGCTCAGAAAAGCAAGGCGCAGTTCCCCCAGTTGAGCCGGGATGGAACCAGGGTGGTCGCCCACGTTCGCGACGCGTCTTCGCGGCGTATGAGGCTGGTGGTGGGAGATGTGAATGCCGGCGAGATTCGCTTCCTGACGCCGCCGGATCGCAGCATCGGATACGCCAGATGGTCGCCCGATGGGCGATGGATCGCTGCGGAGGAAGAGCACGGATCGAATGACGCGATTGTGCTCATCTCTCCCGAGAATGGCCGGATACAAACGCTGGTGGATGAGCCCGTTCACTCCTGGTTGCACGATTGGGCGCCGAACAACGATCAAATCGTTTTCGCCGGGCTGCGCAACGGCCTGTGGAACGTCTACTGGGTTTCGCGCTCTACCAAGCGCGTGCGGCAGTTGACGCACTTCCAATCGCGCTCTGGAATCGTGCGATATCCCGCCTGGTCTCCGCGAGGCGATCAAGTGGTGTTTGAACGCCAAGGCCTTGTCGCCAACATCTACGTGGCGGACTTACGGTAATGGCTGGGTTAAGAGTTGCGCTCACTGAGTGCGCAACTGGGATTGCTCAGGGGCGTTCACGTGGCTGAGTAGTCGAACATTTCGGATTCTGGCCTCTCGCAGTCCAAAACAACGATCCCGCTTGGTCGCCAGCGTTTAACGTATCGGTCCAATTGCTGTTCGCGATGAGGGCAGAAAAACGGCGTTACCGGAAAGTACCCGGCGCGGGTCAGAATCCATCCGGTGAACCCGCTTTCAGGCTTACGCTACCGAACCGACGCGATGGGCGTGCCCGCTTCCAGCGGGTTGGGCAGATGTTGCTCCGCGTAATATCCCGGGCGGACGCGTTCCACAATCTGCGCCACCGTCCGGTCCAGCACGCGGAAATACGGCTGCGGATTCAGGCCGATCCAAAATGCCCAGACCACCAGCGGCGAAAAGTACGCGATCTCGCGCCACGATAGATCCGTTAACGCCTGGTTCTTCTCTTTCACCTCGCCCAGCATGGTCCGCTGGAAGAGCCACAGCAGGTAGGCGGCGCCCAGTGCGATCCCTACCGCCGCCCAAAACGCCCAATTGATGGACATGAGGTACGCGCCGCTCAGGATCGTGATCTCGCCGATGAACCCGTTCAACGGCGGCATTCCCATGGAGCTGAGCGCTGCCAGGCCGAAGACGATGGTGAAGACCGGCATCACCTTGAAGAGCCCGCCATACTCGGAGATCTCGCGGGTGTGCCGCCGCTCGTACACGATGCCCACGATCAGAAAGAGCATGCCGGTCGAGATGCCGTGATTGATCTGCTGGATGATCGAGCCCGCAATGCCGGCCGGGTTGAGCGCGAAGATGCCCAGCGTGCAGAAGCCCAGGTGGCTCACTGAAGAGTAAGCCACCAGCTTCTTCCAATCCTTCTGCATGAGGCAGGCCAGCGCGCCGTAGACGATCGCGATCATGGAGAGAATCGCCATCACGTTGACCACCGTCGGGTTCTTCGCCGCTTCCGGCAGCAGCGGCAGCGAGAACCGCAGGAAGCCGTACGTCCCCATCTTCAGCAGGACGCTCGCCAGCACCACGGAGCCGGCTGTGGGCGCCTCGGTGTGCGCGTCGGGAAGCCAGGTGTGGAACGGGAACATCGGCACCTTCACCGCAAACCCCACGAAGAACGCCCAGAAGACCCACCAGGCGATACTCGGAGAAAGCGTCGTGCGCATCAGGTCCGTGATATCGAAGCTGAGGGTCTGGAATTGCTGGAAGTGCTGATAATAGAGGGTCAGGATGCCCAGCAGCATCAGCACCGAGCCGATCAGCGTGTAGATGATGAACTTGATGGCCGCATACACGCGCCGCTGGCCGCCCCAGATGGCGATGATGAAGTACATGGGCACCAGCACGGTTTCCCAGAAAACGAAAAACAGCAGGAAATCGAGCGCCATGAAGACGCCCAGCATGGCGGTCTGCAGCAGCAGGAAGAACGCGTAGTATTCCTTGAGCCGGTCGTGAATGGCATTCCAGCTCGACAGGATGGCGATCACGCCGATCAGTGTCGTCAGCATGACCAGCAGCAGTCCCAGGCCGTCGATACCGAGGTGGTAGCTGGCGCCCAAGGATGGAATCCACGGCGCCCTCTCGACGAACTGAAAGTCCTTCGTGCGATCGAAATCGAAGACCAGCGGAAGCGAGACCAGAAAGCCCACGAAGGCCACCGCGTTGGCCCACAACTTGATGGAGCGCGCATTCGACGAGGGAATGAACAGCATCACCAGAAGCCCCACCAGAGGCGTGAACAAGACAATCGAGAGGATGTGGTCCATAAACAATGGCGATTCGGATTAGCCCCTCATATTATCACGAGGGGCGGGTTCCCGACCTGCCCGCGCTTTCTAGTATTTGCTCCAGAATGTCCGGGATCTCGAAAACCGCGCGGTTGTGGATCCGCTCCGTAGCCGTGCGGAATCGCGCGTAGTTGGATGGCTGCAGCATCTCGTCCACCGCCCTCGCGATCCCGCGGAAGTTGGGCAGCACGACGCCCACGCCCTGTTCCCGGATCCAGTCGGTGTTGTAGCGTTCCTGGGGCAGCGTCCACGCATTCCGCTCCACGATCATGGGCAGCCGCATCTCGACAGCCTCGCTGATGCTGCCGGGGCCGGGCTTGCCGATGAAGTAATCCGCCAGTTGCATGTAGCGCGGCACGTCCTCGGTGAATCCTTCGACGAACATCGGCGTTGCGCGCGGCATCTTTTCAAGCGCTGCGCGCAGCCGGGCGTTGTGCCCGCAAATCAGCAGAAGCTGGCGGTTGAGCAGGCTTTGAGCGATGTGTTGCATGACCGACGCGCCCTGGCCGCCGAACAGCACCAGCCCGACCGGCTGCTCCGGATCGAAGCCCAGCTTCCGGCGCTGCTCCGCCCGATCGCGCGCCGAAAGCGGCTGGATCTCGTAGAACCGGGGATTCAGGATCATGCCCGAGACCCGGTATACCTTGGCTTCCGCGTGCCCCATGGCCAGCGCCTGCTCCACCGCCTTGTCCGATCCGCAAATGAAGTATTGGTCCTGGCGCTCAATCCAGAAGTGCGGAGGGTAGTCGGCGATATCGGTCAGGATGGTGACCAGCGGCACGCCGGGCAGCGCGCTGCGCAGGCTTTCCCCCAAGGCGCGGCCGAAATTCGGGACCAGCGACACCACCATGTCCGGCCGGCTGCGGCGCCAGAACTCCTGGAGCACGCGCACCTGCCGCTTGAGGAAGAGCCGGATGAGCGCGTGCATGCAGGGCATGAGCTGCGCGGATCCGAGTGTCCAGCCTTTCTTGAGAATGAGGTTATAGACGTCCTGCCCCCGCACCCCGGTGAGCTTGCGAACGAAGTCGATGGAATCGAGCTGTTCCTGCAGGTTCACCATGCGGATCTCGAATTCCCGGCCCTGCTTCTGCATGACCTGGCTCAGGGCGGTGGCCGCGGCGCGGTGACCGCCGCCCGCGTCGAAGTAGATGAAGTCGAGCTTCTTCATCAGTCCGATTGTGACACGAGGGAACCGAGCCTTGGAAAAAAACAAAACGGTTAACGCATGTTTTTTGCGACTGTAATGCGATTGTAGCCGCGTCGGCCTTAAAACAAGGACATGCGGTGCGACTTGCATGTCCACACCAGGCACTCGGGAATGTGCAACGTGCCCCTCTTGCGGGCCGTCTGCCGGGAGAGCTACAACGAACCGCGCGAGGTTTACGAAAAGCTGAAGCGGCTGGGCATGGACCTGGTCACCGTCACCGACCACGATTCCATCGACAGCGTGGAAGCCCTGCGCTCGCGGCCCGATTTCTTTCTCAGCGAGGAAGTCACTTGCCGGCTTCCCAGCGGCACGTGGCTGCACATGGGTGTCTACGACATCACCGAGCGCGACCACGTCGAGATCGACAAGCGCCGCACGGATTTCGAATCGCTGGCCGCCTGGCTGCGCGAGCGGGGCCTCTTTTTCAGCGCGAACCACGTGTTTTCCAGCCTCACCGGACGCCGCGCTCTCGCCGATTTCGAGCTGTTCGAATCCGTGTTTCCCGCCGTGGAAACGCACAACGGCCACATGCTCCCGAGGGCCAACCGCAACGCCGCGGCGCTGGCGGATTTCACGGGCAAGGCCGAGGTCGGCGGCAGCGACGCGCATGTCATGGCTTCAGTGGGTTGCGCCTGGACGGTGGTGCCCGGCGCGCGCACGAAACAGGAGTTTCTGGCCGGCCTGCGCCGCGGCTTCGGAAAAGTCCGCGGTGAGGCCGGCGGCTATGGGAAGCTCACGCGCGACGTCCTGTCGATCGGGGGATTGATGATGCGCGAGAATCCCTGGTGCCTGCCGCTGGCGCCCCTCGCGGCCGCGGTTCCGCTGGTGATTCTCGGAAACTACGCCGTCGAGACCGCATACGCGCGTTTCTGGATGGCGCGCTACCTGCGTGCCAGAGCCATGCGGGGGCCGAGTTGTGCCGCTGCGCCGGCGGCCGAGGCCGCGGCATGACTCGCGCAGCCGCCATGCTGGGCTTCATCGCCCTCCGCGATCAGAACCTGATGCGGCGAGTCAACCGGTGGCCCGCGCCGCGCTGGATTCGTCTGTGGATGCTGTGCGCCACGCGCGGCGGCGATGGTTGGCTGTGGTATGCCATGGGCCTGGTCATCCTGCTGTTCGGAGGGGGCCAGCGGTTCCTGGCGATTGGCGCCGGCGCGTTGTCGTCGGGAGCGGGGATTGCCGTGTTCCTGCGCCTCAAGAAGGCCACCGGCCGCATGCGCCCCTGCGCATTCGAGCCGCACTGCTGGGCCACGCTGCTGCCACCCGACCAGTTCTCTTTTCCCTCGGGCCACACCATCACCGCGTTCGCGGTGGCGGTGTCGCTCAGCCGATTCTATCCGGAACTGGCCAGCGGACTCCTGTTTTGCGCCCTGAGCGTCGCGGCGTCGCGCATCCTTCTGGGGATGCATTTTCTGAGCGATGTGTTGGCTGGTGCGGCCATCGGCACGGCCCTGGCCTGCGGCGCCGTGGAATTGATGCGGGCGCTCTGACGGGCGGGACAGGCCAGGAGGCCCGTCCTACAGCACCGGCGAGTCGTCCCCCAACAGCGCCCGCCGCACGATCTTGATGGGCGGGTACCCCTGCGCCATAAACGCGTCGTGAAACTCCTGCAACGTAGATTTCCCGCCCTTCACGCGTCTGTAATCCTCCCGTAACTTCAAAATCTGGAGTTTCCCCAGGGTATATACAAGGTAGGTGGGATCTGAGGTCCCGCGTTTGGCCTCCTTCTCCACCACCGGCCGCACCTGGTGTCCCTCTTTCACGAAGAACTCCAGGGCCTGCTCCATCGTCATTATGCCGGTGTGCATCTGAATGCCGGCCACGAAGCGCGCGTTGCGCAGCAGCGCATCCTGCAACTGGCCCAGCCGCAGCTTGAGATCGCCGTTGCCATACCCTTCATCCAGCATCGTCTGTTCGCTGTAATGCGCCCAGCCCTCGGCATTGGAAGCGCAGCCGATGAGCTTGCGCACCTTGGTCGGCGCGCTCTTGATCCACAGGAACTGCGTGTAGTGGCCGGGATACACTTCGTGGACCGCGGTGCTCACAATGGTGCCCCGGTTGAATCCTTCGAGATACTCCTCCACCTGCCTCTTGGGCCAGGTGGCTTCCGGCAGCGTCACGTTGAAGAACGCCTCTTTGGCCACCGTCTCGTAAGGCCCCGGAGTATCCATCGACGCCGTGGTCAGCGCGCGCTCGAAGGGCGGAGTCTCCTGCACAATGGGCGGCACCGGAGAGGGAATCGTGACGATGTGCCGCGTCTCGACGAAACTCCGCAACCCACCCAACACGTCGCGGAACGATAGCAGCAACTGGTCGCCCGCGGGATGGTCGTTCTCGAGATCCTGCAGGATCTGCTCCGGCGTACGTTTCGGATCGATCCGGGCGGCCACCCGCTTGAGCTCCGCCTGGTTGCGGTGGAGATCGTCGTACCCGATCTGGAGCAGCCGGTCGAGCGGGATGTCCACCATTTCGTCGTACAGCAGCTTCTTGCGATAGTTCTCGGCGCCGATGCGGAAGTCCCCGTGAGACCGCGGCAGCAGGTTGTTCTTAAGATACTCCCCGTACGAGTCGAGCGCGTCGATCACGGCCTGGTTTGTCTTCTTGAATTCGGTCAGCAGCGGAGCGTCAGTGACCTGTTTGAAAGCCGCGGGGACATCCTCGTGGAAGAAGCTGACGATGCCCGGCAGTTGCTCCAGCGCCACTTCGGTGTAGACCCGCGGCGGGTTGTTCAGATTCTCCCGTGCCGATTGGAAAACGCGCGGGATCAGGAGCTCGCGTGCGATCACTGACTTCAACCGCTCGGCCGGCGGCGCAAAACTGCGGCTCATGATCACGAAGATCGCGTTGGTCGCGCCGGAAGAGTAAGTGTCCGGGTTCTTCTCCCAGGCCCGGATCGATTCCAGGCTGAGCAGTTGACCTCGAATCTGCGCCAGGACCAGTTCGCGGTCGGCAGCGATAGCGCCGGAGAGGCCGCTCGGATCGAAGTTCGCCACCTCGGTTTCGAACCTTTTGAGCGCCGAGATTTGGGCCTGAATTTCCGCGCGCGAGGCGGAGGGAAGCTGCGTGTCGTATTGATGGAAGCCGGCGGTAGTGCCTTGGACCGGATCGTACCGGAATACGACTTCGTCGAAGTAGCGGTCCGCCAGGCGATTGAATTCGGCATCCCGGCCCTGAGCGAAACATATCCTGACGAATGCAATAATAAGGAAGAACTTCATGATGCCGATTATACTCAGGGAGGCTTCGGACCCGTACTTACCCCCATGCAGGCCTGCTACACTGGCGAAGTGCTCCCACAGGTAACCCGCGCCGGAACGTGGTTTCTCCGCTCCGGCATTCAGCAACCGGACGGCGGAGTAGCCCGCTATTATCGCGTCGATCAAGAGCGCAACCTGCCGGTCTCGATCGAGATTACGGGCTACACAGTGAGTGCCCACGTCTACCTGCACTCGGTCACCACGGACGAGCGCAGAGAGCACCTGGATCGCGCCTCCGCCGCCGCGCGGTTCCTGGTTCACACCGCTTGGGATCGAGCGTCGCAAACCATGCCGTTCGAGCTCGACCCCGCGGCGCACACCTACTTCTTCGATTGCGGGATCGTCGTTCGCGGTCTGCTTTCGGCCTGGCGCGCCATGGGCGCCGAAGAGTTCCTCGATGTGGCCGCGGCGCTGGGGAAATCCATGGCAACCGACTTCGCGGCTGAGGACGATTATCATCCCATCCTTTCGCTTCCCGGCAAGCAACCCCTGGAGCGCGACGCTCTGAATTGGTCGCGATCACCCGGTTGTTACCAGTTGAAAGCGGCCATGGCCTGGTGGGACCTTTGGGAAGCCACCGGCGACGCACAATTCCGGGATCTCTACGATCGCGTTCTGGAAGATTCCTTGCGAACCTGGGTGGACTTTCTGCCGGGCCATCCGAATCCGGCGAAGGTAGTGGACAGGCTGCACGCGTTTCTGTATTTCCTGGAAGGGCTGTTGCCACGGGCCGCCGAGCCGCGCTGTGCCGCGGCTCTGCGCTCCGGCATACCGATCGCCGCCACTCACTCACGGAGCCTCGCGCCGGAGTTCGAGCGCTCCGACGTGTACGCCCAATTGCTGCGCATCCGTCTGTACGCCGACGGGGCAGGCGTGGCGGCGCTCGATCGCGCCGCCGCCCACTTCGAAGCGCAAAGGCTGGCCGGATTCCAATCCTCCGACAGCGATCCGCGCGTCGACGGCGGGTACACTTTCGGCCGCTTGCGCGGCTCTTGCCTTCCGCACGTGAACCCGGTTTCCACGGCGTTCGCGATTCAGGCGCTGGCGCTCTGGGAGGCGTACCGCACCGGCGCGGCCCAGCCGCATCGTCACCTGCTCATCTGACCTTGAAGCCGGAAACCAAAATCGCGTTTTGGGTTTCCGCCGGCCGAATCGCCGGGAGGTTGCGTCCCAGGCGGCGTACCGTGACGCCCTGGCCGCCGCGCGAAACGCCCGCCGGTATCTCCGTGGTGATTCCATCCCGCAATGGAAAGGACCTGCTCGCCGCCCAGATGCCCGGCATCGTGCGCGAGCTGGAGCGCTTCCCGGCCGAGATCGTTGTGGTGGATAACGGCTCCGACGATGGCACCGGGGACTGGCTGCGCTCGGCCTGGGCGCAGGTGCAGTTGGAAACTTCGCCCGCCCCGCTTTCCTTCGCGCGCGCCGTGAATCGCGGGATTCGACGCGCCAGGTATTCGCATGTCTGCCTGCTGAACAACGACATGATCATCGCCCAAAACTTCTTCGCCGCGCTGGTGCGTGCGTTCGAGCAGGTGCCCGATCTTTTCTGTGCCACCGCGCAAATCCTGTTCCCCGAGGGAGTGCGGCGCGAAGAGACCGGCAAGGCCGTCTACTTCCAACCCGGTCCCGCCGATTTTCCCATTCGCTGCGACGAGCCGCTCCCCGGCGAGGACCTGACGTGGGTGCTGTACGGCAGCGGCGGCTGTTCGCTCTACGACGCCGCCATGCTGCGCGCGCTCGGCAGCCTCGATCCCGCCTATGACCCGGCGTACGTGGAGGACCTGGACATCGGGTATCGCGCGTGGCAGCGCGGCTGGCCGACCGTGTATGTGGCGGGCGCGGTGCTGGAGCATCGCCACCGGGCTACTTCCTCGCGGTACTACACCGGTGAGCAGCTCGAAGAAATCCTGGAGATCAACTACCTGAGATTCCTGGCGCGGGCCGTGGCCTCTTCGGGCGTATTTCGCACGTTATGGGAGCAGGCGTTGCATCGCCTGTGCCTCCGGGCAGCGGCGGCGGACGTCCCCCGCAAAGCCCTGCGCGCCGCTCCGTGGATTGCCCTGAGCGGCGGCCCCGGATACCTCGCCGACTATTCCGAGGAACTGCTCCTTGCACTCGGAAGCGGAGCGATTGCGGTCTTCCCCGGGGGCGTGCCGCCTGCCGATCCTCGCGCCGTCATCGCGAGCACCGGCATCGGCCGGCAGACTCGGCAGGGCGTGGTGCTCGTGGCCCTGAGCGAACGCCTGGAACCGCCGCCGGCCGCGGTGCTGTCCCAGTGTGCGGAGGTGGTGGTGGTGCGCCGCTCGGGCGGATCTCTGGCTTTCCGCGCTGCCTTGCAGCAGACCGTGCGCAAGTGGCAGCCCGAGGTTGCGTACCTCGACGGCCCCGATATGGCGCAATATGCCGCCGATTGCGCACCGGCGCGCGCCCTCACGCGCCCGCCCTCTTGACAACAGCATCATGAGCCGGTTGCTGTATACTCTTCCTGAGCGGCACTGCGTAGCAAAAAACCCAGACAAAGAAAGAGGCTGAGACTTATGAAATACATCGTCAGTTGGACTCTGCCCCACGCGACGTTTCACACCGCCGTGGGACGTTTTCTCGAGGCAGTTGGAATGCCCCCGCCGGCGTAACGCTGATCGGGCGGTGGCATGGAATGAGCGGGCGCGGATTCGCCATCGTCGAAACTACCGATGCCAAGGCTCTCTACACGTGGGTCGCGACATGGTCAGACCTGTTGCCGCTGGAGACCACGCCGTGCTTGGAAGATGCCGACGCCGGCCAGGTCCTGGGATCGCTGAAGCGCTGACGTCGCGCGGGCTTCCACCGCGATTCCGGAAGCGCCCCAGAGCGCACCTGCCGGTTTGAGCAGTGCGCCGGCGTGAGGCGCCGATTCCAGTCCGGGCCGCCCGCCCGTACGCGAAAACTATCCCGCTCACAGCCACCAGCCGTCCGTTCGTGTTTTTTTTCGGGACCTCCGGACCAGTTTGGTGTATAGCTATCTCAAGAAGCGTTCGGCCGGCGTTACCTTAACGGTAGTCGCCGCCATGGGCTTCGCCGCACGCGCCCAGCAGCGGCCGAATCCCTGCGATGCGCTCACCTTCAACGAGCAGGCCTGCCAGGACGCGGTCCAGAAGCGCGGCTACTGTTGGAACGGGAAGTGGGTAAGCATGACCTACCACTACCCGTTTCCCTACTACTACGACGCCTACCAGGAATACCTGACGCAGGGAGGCCTCGCGACCCCCGCGGCTGTCGGTGGAGCTTGCCGGCATGGATTGTTTGCCGGTCTCCACGGTGTGTCCCGGGCGGGGTTCGGGGCCAGTGGCGCTGGTCACAGCGCCGGTGGGTAGACCCGTCGCGAGGCCGCGCCCGCGAAGTCCGCCGCACCGAAAGCCGCTGCAGCGCCGGCTTTTCCTGCCGCCAGGATGGACTTCCACATGGAAGACATCGCTTCCTACTCCGACGACCAGATCGGCGCCAACGGGCTCCAGCCCGTGTTCGATGGCGTCGAGGGCACCTGGTCGTGCGGTATCGTCCCTGCCGGCAGTCCTGGCCACGATCTACACCGCGCCCTTCACCGTGGCATACTTTTGTACACTGAAGTTGTGGCGATCACCTGGGACCATGAGAAATCGGTATGTAATAACGCCAAGCACGGCATCCGGTTTGCCGAAGCGGTTCCGGTGTTGGAAGACCCCCTGAGCATCACCGTTGTTGACGACGAATCGGAGCCCCTGGAGCAACGCTTCGTGGTAATGGGGTCTGATGCCGTGGGGAGAATCCTGGTTGTGGTCTACACGTGGCGCGGAAGACATCCGTCTGATTTCCGCAAGACGCGCCGAACCTCACGAACGGGAGGCCTACGAAAAGCAATGAAGACCTACGACTTCAGCAAGGGCAAGCGGGGCGCGGTTCTGCCGATCCCGCCCGGCAAGCAACGCATCACCATCCGCCTGGATCGCGACATCCTCGATTACTTTTTGGATCAGGTGGAGAGAGCGGGTGGAGGCAACTACCAGACCGTCATCAACAACGTGTTGCGCGACTATATCGAGGGGAAAAAGGCCGCCCCCGAACTGGAAGACACCCTGCGGCGCGTCATTCGCGAAGAGTTGCACCCGGCTCGGTAGGGATCGGAATCGGCTCGTTGGGCTGGTTGCAGGTCGCTCACACGTTCCAAGCGATCAGAAAATTGC
>Ga0209517_10005810_pt1 | contig 15516 bp, 14 predicted proteins | sample PeaSoiMetSII2010_FD_187695 | JGI IMG/M metagenome (GOLD analysis project Ga0209517, IMG submission 187695) | Peat soil microbial communities from Weissenstadt, Germany - SII-2010 (SPAdes) (version 2) | ecosystem: Environmental > Terrestrial > Soil > Wetlands > Peat | place: Germany... | reverse complement strand
GCCGCCGCCAGTCCGTCCGCCACGCCCGTCAGCAATTCCACGATCTGCTTCCAGGTCCGCTGTTCCTGCTGGGCCCAGTCTTTCAGCGTCCCGCTGTCGACAAACTCCGTAACGATGTATTGGCGGCCTTCAAACTCGCCCACATCGTACACAGTAAGGATGTGCGGATGGTTCAGCGACGACGCCATCTGCGCCTCGCGCTGGAACCTCCGCCGCGCGGCCGCATCGGCCAGGTCGTCGGAAAGAACCTTGATCGCCACCGGCCGGTTGAGCTTGGTATCGAGCGCGCGGTACACCGTGCCCATGCCGCCTTCGCCCAGCGGCGCCTCGATACGGTAGACCCCGATCAGCGTGCCCGGCGCAAGCGCTTTCCGGCCCGGATTGTCCGCGAGGCTCCATTGATCGGAATTCATGTCCGCTCAGCCTATCCTAACTCCTATTTCCCGCCGGATTTTGATCGTGAATCCGCCGGCTTACCGCCGGGCATGCGAGACGGTCCTCGCCTCTATAATGGCCCCATGAGCACGTTAGCCCATTCAGCCGCCAAGGTCGCAGTGCGCCAACGCATCGAGCGCTTGACCCCAGGGACACCGCGCAAATGGGGCCGGATGACTCCGCACCAGATGGTGTGCCACCTAACCGATGGCTACCGCATGTCGGCAGGCGAGCGAAAACCGAAGGCGGTGGACAATTTCGTCAGCCGATCGATCGTGAGGTTGATAGCGCTGCACACTCCCCTCGCTTGGCCCAAGGGCGTGAAGACGATTCCTGAAGCCGATCAGGAACAGGGCGGCACCAAGCCGGCGGAGTGGGATCGGGATCTGACGGAACTGCTCCGCAGGATTGATGCCTTCAAGCCTCTCGAAGGCTACCGGCATCCTATATTCGGCCCACTGACCGAGAACGAGTGGAACGTTTGGGGCTTCCGTCACGCCGACCACCACTTGCGCCAGTTCGGCCTCTAGGAGCTTGTTGAAAAACGCAATCATCCGCTCGATAACTCTCGCGGCTCGGAATCGGTGGTCTGCGTTTACACTAACTTACCGAGCCGCGACAGTGATGGAGCGCCGTTCTACCGCGTTTTTCAACAAGCTCCTAGTGGTGCGGGCCTGCTATTGGTGTGGATCCGCGGAAGACGGTGTGGACCCGGCCCCAGCGCTGGGCAACTCCGCCTTGCCGTCGAGCCCGAATACCAACAACTGGGGTTTCGTCTGCGTGGTAATCGCTCCCGGATTGGTTACGCCTGGACTCTGCGTACCGCCCGAGCCGCCCATCAGCGCGATGTACTGCTTGCCGTCGATGGCAAAAGTGATCGGTGGGCCCATGCCGTTGTGCAGCCCCGTGGGCAGCTCGAAGATCTGTTCGCCCTTTTCCGCCGCGTAGGCGATCAGGCGGCCATCCGGCGCGACTTGGAACAGCAGATTGCTCGCGGTGCTCAGCGTGCCGCCGAACCTGCTGTTGCCGACCGGTACGCGCCAGCGGATCTCGTGTTTAGCCGGATCATAAGCCACCAGCGTACTTACGTTTCCGCCTGGGAGCGGCTCCGGACCAATGGCCGGTCCCCCCGGCTTCCGCGGCATTCCCTGCGTGTTTTGCTTCATACCGCTTTGCCCCGCTCCGCCCACTCGCGAGGCGTCTGGTTTGAAATCGTAATCCGCCGCATAGGTGAACGTGTCCCAACCCCGGCTCGGAATATAGACCAGACCGGTTTGAGGATTGTAGGACATGGGCGACCAACTGTGGGCGCCGCCGCCACCGGGCGAGACCGGCGTCGGATCCTTGCCGTACTTCACCTCGGTGTTGATGATGGGCCGTCCCGTCTTCTGATCGATCCCCTTCGCCCAGGTGACTCGTGAGAAGGGTTCCCCGGATAGGAACTCGCCCGTAATGCGGTCGAGCACATAGAAGAAGCCGTTCTTGTTGGCCTGCATGATGACCTTACGCGTCTTGCCATTGATGTTCAGATCCGCGAGGATCATCTGTTGCACGCTGTCGTAATCCCACTCGTCGCCGGGAACCATTTGGTAGTGCCACTTGAGGATGCCAGTATCCACGTTCACGGCCACGATGGAGGCCACGTACAGGTTGTCGCGGCCGGTGCTCGTGTCCTTGGTACGAAGCGCCTCGGGCCACGGCTCGGCATTGCCTGTGCCGACGTACACTAGTTCGCTCTCGGGGTCGTAGGATATCCCGTCCCATACCGCGCCGCCACCGCCGAGCTTCCACCACTGGCCCTCCCAAGTGGCGGCGGCCTTGCGCATCGCCTCCGACTCAAAGCCCTTGGCGGGATCGCCGGGAACGGTGTAAAACTTCCAGACCTGGCGCCCGGTGTCCGCATCGTACGCCGCGAAAAAGCCGCGCGTGGGACGATCGCCGCCCGCCGTGCCGACGATCACTTTCCCCTTGGCGATGCGCGGTGCGATGGTCAGCGTCTGCTCGTCCTGTACATAAGAGACGCGCGTTTCCCAAACGGGTTTGCCGGTGTCTGTGTCGAGCGCCACCAGCCGCCCATCGTTCACGGGAACATAAACCTTGTTGTGATAGAGTGCCAGCCCGCGGTTCACTACGCCGCAGCACAATTTGTCGCCCGTCGCTTTGCGATTGACCTCGGGATCCCAGCGCCATTTCTGCTTGCCGGTGCGCGCGTCGACGGCGAACACGATGCTCCAGTTGGTGACGCCAAAGATCGTGTTATTCCATTCGAGCGGCGTGGCTTCCTGGTCGCCTCCTCCGTCGCCGACTGTATAGGACCACATCAGGCCGAGCCGCTTCACGTTAGACGCGTCGATCTGTGTGAGCAGGCTAAAACGCGTCTCGCCCGGCGTAAGGCCGTAGCTCAGCCAGTCGCCGTCCGACGAGGATTTTGCGGCATTCTTGAGCAGCGCATCGTCGACGCGCTTGGCTTGTCCGAACAAACTCAGAGAAAGGATAATTGCAAACAGGTAACGCATAAGAAAAAAATACGCCAGTGCGATTTTAGCATGTGGCGCGCGTGGCGAATCACGACTGCGAAACTCGCCTGCGCAGCGGGAGCAGCGATCGAAGACGCTCCTCGCGCAGGTAGATTCCCGCCCAGGCGATCAGGCTCGTCGACAGCGGCACCAGCACCGGATAAGGCTCTCCCATTCGCACATAGGTGGCGATCGCGCCGCCCAGGTAGCCCGTCAGCAGGACCGCGCCCAGAACCGCCGTGGGCGGAATCACGTACAACACGATAGCGGCCAGCTGCAGGAAGGCGAGCAGCGGCAACGCGCTCGCCGGCCAACCGATTCTCGCAAACTCCGCGACGTACCACGGGTTCCGCGTCAGCTTCCAGGTCGCGCTCAGCAGCACGATAAAGACCGGCTCGAGCGATAGGACGCGGCCAGTCCACAGCATCCAACGCTTGCTCATGGCCGTTGGATCATCTCAATGCGGTTGCCCGCCGGATCGATCGCGATGCCGATGAGGACGCCGGTGTTTCCGAACGGACGCGGATCGCCGGCCATCGAGCCGCCGGCAGCCTTGATGGAGGCGACCGTCGCCGCCCTGTCCTTCACGTTGAGGATCACGTGCGCGATCGGGTCCTTGAGGTCGTCAGAATCGCGATGCATGATTACGATCGGCTCGCTCTTGTTGGCCTTGGCGCTTTCGATCGTCGCACCGAAGTTCACAAAGACCTCCGGTCCTGCAGCGGAAGCGATCCGATTGACTTCCTGCATGCCGAACGCCGCCTGATAGAACTTCGCTAAGGCGACGGTGTCTTTGGCGCCGATTCGCACCGAGTTCAGCGTCACCTGGGCGTGTGCGGCGCTCGCGAGCAGCAGCGTGGCGGATACCGCGATGGCAGTCGTGTAGATTCTTTTCATGGAACCTCCCGTAGCATGTCTCATACATAATACGCGTTTGCCTGGCCCCGGCAGTAGAATGAACGGAGGAGAAAACACGAATGACCCTTGCCACATTCCCGCGCCAGTGCGCCATGATTCTGTTCGCAGCCTCGGCGGCCTTCATCGCGTATGCTCAATCGAAGCTCCCTGCCGACCTTGATTCGCAATCGCGAGCCCGCCTGCCGTATCTGAAGAGTTCCGAGGTGGACGGCAAGGGAAAGAAAGTCGTCGACATCTTTGGCAAGGGCGGAACGGTGAACGGTCCGCTCGCGTTCGCCACTTATAACCCGGGCGTGGGACAAGCCTTGCTGGACCTCCACGACGCCGCCGTGACGGGCGGAACGCTCGACCCGTACACGCGTGAACTCGCCATTCTGGTCGCCTGCCGCGAAACCAACTACAACCTTGAATGGAACGGGCACGAGGCCAGCGGTCTGAAGGCTGGAATCGATGCCAAGTTGATCGACGTGGTTCGGAAACGCGGCCCACTCGCTGGGTTGAATGAAAAGGACGCCACCGTCATTCGTCTCGGCCGCCAGATGCTCACGGATAAGAAGGTCGATTCCGCCACCTTCGCCAAGGCCGTCCAATTGTGGGGCAAGCGCGGCACCATGGACATGGTGGCCGCCATGAACACCTACGCGGTCAGCGGCTTTTTTGCCATCGCCGTCGATGAGCACTCTGCCGAAGGCAAGCCCGAACTTCCTGCGGTAAAGTAACTCGCGAAAGTGGGGCAGGTCTCCAGACCTGCGCGGAGCTTAAGCTCCGCTTCGATCGATAAAATAGTTGTTGACTTAGTGTCTCTTATGCGGCTCCTGGCGCACCGCGCGCACTACTTTCTCTTAAGGAGTGCGAGCCCAGCCACCCGGATAGGGTGCGGACCACACAGAGGAGGAACGCAGTATCTCAAGTCTCCACGTGCCCTGTTCCGAAACGATCTGGCCTTCTAGCGCGCCTGCCGACCAGTAGCCGGCGCCTCCGGAAGTGCCACCGAGATCCAAAAGGCGCGCGCGAACCTTCGCGCTCTTGCCGTCCGGCGCGACGTCGATCACCGGTTGCAGGATCTGGCTTGCGAAGAGCGTGCCACCTTCCGGCGACGGAGAATCGTCCCGGTCGTAGCCGTACGCGCCGATCAGATTCTCGGCTGCGTCGTAGGCTTCCGCCGCGGTGAGACTGCGCTCGACCTCCGCCACACGAGCCTCCAACTCCGCTGCGTTGCGGATCGCCGGACCCGTGGGGGCTGGCGCCGCGGCAGCGGGTCTCGCGGACGTCGCGGATGACAAGCCTTCGGGATACTGCGGAGGCTTTCCCGTCACCGGGTTGTCGAAGTGGAACGGGGCGACCGCGAACTTCGGATAGATCTCATAAGTTGCGGTCGGCGGGCGGTCCGGCGGAAACTCCTTGCTGGGAGCGGGCGCGGGCTTCGCGCTCTTGGCCCAGCCCGTCGCGGCATCGACGATCATGCGCGGGTAGAAGTGCACGGACTGAATCTTCCATGCACTGCCCTGCTTGGTTCCGTCCTTTACGAATGTGTTCTCGAACACGCCCTCGCTCAGCTCGCCGCCGCTGTCAGAAGAAAAAATCAACTCGACTCCACGGGCGTTCGCTGTGCGCCCGTCCGGCGCGACCGTCACCAACGTCTCCAAGTAAACATGATCGTTCAGCTCGCCCGCACGCAACCCCTGCGGCTCGAATTGATCGAGCCCGCGCCGGATGCTGGCCCTGCCCACGTACACGCCCTGCAAGCCCACCTCCATCGTTCCATCGTTGGCAAAGAGCCCCGCCGCCTGATCCCAGAGTCTGCGATCGATAGCGTAGCCGTAGGTGTCCTGAAGATTGGTGACCTCGGCCTGATCGTTCAGCCGCGCGGCACGCCGTGCGAGCTGGTTGACGCTTCGGCCAAGCGATTCCAGTGAGGGAGTTGTGCCGTTTGTCTTGATCGGCAAATCCGGGATCGCTGCCGCGACGCTCCCCGCCGTGACGTTCAATGCGGTGTAGTGAAACGGGACGTGCGCTCCGGAGTCCTTCCAGCCAGCGGCAGTGTACGCTGCCGTGACCTTGGGTTCGGAGTGAAGCAGGCTGATCTTCCACACGCCGTCTTCTGAAGAACTCGCCCGCACAACGGAGCCTGGCGCGGAGGTAATGCCGAGAGTTCCTTCACGACTCCGAGGCCGCGCCGGCCCTGTGCGGGCTTCCAAAACATACTCATTCTCATAGACGCCGCTATACCAGGTGGCCGAGCCTCCGTAGCCTCCCAACATCGCCAGGATGCGCCATCGCCCCTTCGCGGTTCGGCCATCCGGTGCGAGGGTGATCACCGGCTGGAACAGGATGTGCGGGTAGATGCGGCCTTCGGAGAGGCCGAGCTTTCCTTGCCCGACCTGCTCGAAAAAGAGCTTACGGACCGCGACTTTTCCGCGTGCGCCCTGCTGATAGTTGGTGGCGGCGTCCTCGGTGAACAGATCCGCGAAGTCGTTCCACAAACCGAATTCGACGTAGTGTCCGTAGGCATACTGCAGGCGCTTGATACTGCGGACGGACTCGATGCTTTCCATGTGGGCTTGGAGGCGTTCGACCCTTGCTTCGAGGGCCGGCAACGAGTCGGACCTTTGGGCCGTGGCCAGCATACTCCATGCGCCGATCGCGAGGACGGCGACCAGCATGGGTTTCAAGGGCATCGGCAGGATTCTACCACCTGGCGCCTCAATTGAGTTCGACGGACCGATTCGCGTTCATTTGAGGCCAAGCGAAACCGTCCCACTCGCACATGGGTAGGCGGCTGTCGCATAAAATGGCTGTGGGTTTTCTGGTGCCTTCTCCGCAGCCAATTCGTGCCGTCATTCTAACAGCACTGATGCCGGGCATCCTGATGCCGATCGTGGTGTTCGCGGGCAGTTCGCCGCAAAAGGTATGGGAGGTGCGTCTCTCCGAAAAACTCACCGAGCCGGCGGGCTGGAACGCGCCCAAAGGCCATCCGATCATCGATCTCGCGTTTTCGCCTGACGGGAGCAAAATCGCCGTGACGATGGACGATCACTATCAAGCTAGGATCTGGAAAACTCACGTGCTGCTTGTAGATGTGAAGAGCCCTCAGGCGCCTTTCCGGCAGTTCGATCTTGAAACTTGCGGAAACGACATCGCTTGGTCCCCCGATGGCAGCGCCTTGCTGGTCTGTGGACGCATCCTTCGCCTGGACGACGGAAGTTCCTGCGACCTAGGCCCGCTACGCAACACTGCATACCCGGGCGTTTTGGTTTCTCACAGCTTTTGGTTCAGCGCAGATCGCGTGATTCTATTTAATCGGACGATTGCCGATCTTTCTTGCCGGCCAGTAGACAAGTGGACAATCGCAGGGGATTGGTATGTTGAGGATACGATACCCGAGAAGGGTTGGATGCTACTGCGAGAATTGGTGACACGAACCACCGCCAACAGCAGAACTTTCTCGTTCCTGGATTACGCCATGGCGGATAGCGACTCACACCGGCTGACTTCCGGCCTGCTTGTGCAGGCAGCGGTCTGGAGCGGTAGTACAATGATGGCGCCGGGAGCTGGAGCAGTATGCTCATCATTGGTCCCGGAGGGCCGCTCTGTACTTCATTGCTGGAGACTTCCCGGCGGTGAAGTTATCCCGCTCGCTCCAAGCCTGACGGACTATCGTGTCACGCAAGCCTCACGCTCCTCGCCACGTGTCGTCGCCGAGCGGTGGGGATACCATTGGTGGGAACTGTTCGATGAAATCGGGTATATGGCGAGCCGGATCGTCTTGGAACTACCTTCCGGGCGTAAGCTCGCCTCTTTGAATCCCCGCCCGCAGCACCAGAGTTCTTTGCTGTCCGAAGATGACAGGTATTTCAAATGCACATTGTCCCCTGCCAGCGACCTTCTCGCCGAAGGCGGGGACGGTTCGCTGAGCCTTTATCGACTTCCGTGAGTCGCGTTGGGCGTCAGGCGTAGCCTGGAGATTCGCGTCCATTTGCGGCCATGCCAAACCTCCGGCGCCTCCTGTGTTATCCTTGAAAACGATACGTAAGATTAAGAACTGACGAGGAGTATCGATTCTCGAATGGCACTGGCGGGCGAAGCAAAGATTAAAGTCATCACGCAGTTCCGGATCCATAAGTCGGATACCGGCTCGCCAGAGGTACAAGTGGCGGTCCTGAGCCGGCGCATTTTGGAGCTTCAGGAGCACTTCACGTCGCATGCGAAAGATCATCATTCGCGCAGAGGTTTGCTGCAGATGGTCGCGCGGCGGCGCCGGTTGCTGGATTATCTGCGCAGCCGGAGTCCGGAACGCTACAGGACTCTGATTACGAGTCTGGGCATCCGCCGCTAACTCATTCGTGGATCGGTCTCGAAGCCCTGGCCCTGGCGGCTGGAGCGTCCCCGCGGGAAACCCTCCAAAGTCTCCTCTTAATCAATAAAAGATTAAAGGACGATTTCACACATGTTGCATTCCGTTGAAGTAGACCTGGGCGGCGGACGTACGGTCACGCTCGAAACCGGGAAGATGGCCAAACAGGCCAATGGCTCGGTCATCGTGCGATCCGGCGAATCGGTGGTCCTGGTGACTGCCTGCTCGAACCCTGAACCCAAGCCCGGAGCGAACTTCTTCCCCCTGACTGTCGATTACCGCGAGTACACTTACTCCGCGGGGCGTTTTCCGGGCGGCTTCATCAAGCGCGAAGGCCGCATGTCGGAGAAGGAGACTCTCACCTGCCGCCTGATCGACCGTCCCATCCGCCCGCTGTTCCCCGAAGGCTATTCGAATGAGACCCAGATCATCGGCCTGGTGCTCTCCGCCGATCCTCTGCGCGATCCGTCCACGCTCGCCATTATGGGCGCGGGCGCGGCGCTCGCCATTTCCGATATTCCGTTCGAGCATGTGATGGCCGGCGTGCGCGTCGGCATGGTCGACGGCAAACTGACCGCCAATCCCACTTACGAAGAAACCAAGGCTTCCAAGATCGGCATCGTCGTCGCCGGTACCGAAGGCGGCATCGTGATGGTGGAATCCGGTGCCCAGCAGGCTACCGAAGCCGAAGTTCTGGCCGCCATCGAATTCGGCCACGATTGCTGCAAGAAAATCTGCAAGGGCATCCATGAGTTGATGAAGAAGGTCGGCAAGACCAAGCGCGCCTATACGCCCCCAGTCATCAATCAGGCGCTGTACGATCAGATTTCCAAGGGCGTCAGCGCCGAGCTGAAGGATGCGCTCAATACCCAGAAGTACGAAAAGCTCGAGAGCTATGCCCGCGTCGACGCCTGCAAGAAAAAGGCGATGGAAGGCATCCCCGAAGAGCAGGTAGCCGAAGCCAAGAAACTCTTTGATGCGTTAAAGGAAAGAATTTTCCGCGACGAGATGCTCAAGGAGCGCCGCCGTCCCGACGGGCGCAAGTTCGACGAAGTCCGCAAGATCGAAGTCGAAGTGGGCGTGCTGCCGCGCACCCACGGGTCGGCGCTGTTCACCCGCGGCGAGACTCAGGCGCTGGTCACCGCAACGCTCGGCACCAAGGACGATGAGCAGCGCATCGAGCTGCTCGATGCCAGCGAGACTTCCAAGCGCTTCATGTTGCACTACAACTTCCCGCCCTTCAGCGTCGGCGAAGTGGGCTTCATGCGTGGCGCGGGCCGCCGCGAAATCGGGCACGGAGCATTGGCCGAGCGCGCCGTTGCCGCCGTGGTTCCCGACGACAAGGCTTTCCCCTACACCATGCGTATCGTCAGCGACATCATGGAATCGAACGGTTCGAGCTCCATGGCATCGGTGTGCGGCGCGACCCTGGCTCTGATGGACGCCGGTGCGCCTATCTCCTCACCGGTCGCCGGCATCGCCATGGGTCTGGTGCTCGAAGGAACGGATTACGCCGTCCTCACCGATATCGCCGGCGCCGAGGATCACTACGGCGACATGGACTTTAAAGTCGCCGGGACCAAAGACGGCATCACCGCGCTGCAGATGGATATCAAGGTACCGAACGTCACGCACAAGATCATGACCGAGGCGCTGGAACAAGCCCGCAAGGCCCGCCTCCACATTCTGGATAAGATGAACGCGGTGATCGCCACGCCGCGCACCACGATGTCCCCGTACGCGCCGCGCATCTTCACACTGCAAATCCCCACCGACAAGATCCGCGAGCTGATCGGGCCCGGTGGAAAGGTGATCCGCGGGATCGTCGAAGCCACCGGCTGCAAGATCGATGTCGAGGACGACGGCAGCGTCAAGATCTTCTCCTCCGACGGCACCGCCGCCGACCGCTGCATCCAGATGGTCACCGACATCTGCGCCGTGGCCGAGGTGGGCAAGACCTACCTGGGCAAAGTGGTGCGCATCGTCGATTTCGGCGCGTTCGTCGAGATCTTCCCCGGCACCGACGGCCTGCTGCACATCTCCGAAATCTCGGAGAGCCGCATTAAGCAGGTACGCGATGAGCTGAACGAAGGCGATCAGATCCTAGTGAAGGTTCTGGCGCTCGAAGGCAACAAGATCAAGCTCAGCCGCAAGGCGATCCTCAAAGAGGAACGCGAAAAGCTCAAGCAGCAGGAAGCCACCAAGGCGTAGTTTTTCTCTACAACCACTGAAAAAGGGGACAGGACTTAGGATTCTGCACGCCAGCTAGCGTGCGAGAACATCGCGGCCTGTCCCCTTTTTACGCGTGGCCGACGCACTCGTGCCGTGTCGAGACTCGTCTCGACGCATCTCCCTCATCAGAACTCTGGCTCATGCTCCCGGATTAGTCATAACTATATATGAGTAGTTAGCTATACTTAACTCCATGGCTCCGACGCGGACTTGGACCATCGAGTTTGCCTTCCTGCTTACCTGCCTGCCAGCCGCTGCGCAGTCGTTGGGCGGAGCCGGCACCTTGCGCGGAATCGTCACCGACCCCGCCGGCGCTCCCATACCGTCCGCCATGGTCGAGCTATCCAACCCGGTTACGGGTTTCTCGCGACAAACGCAGACCCAGCCGAACGGAGCATTTGCCATCAACAACATTCCTCCGAATCGTTATCGGCTGCGGATCTCGCTCAGCGGCTTTGAGCCGTACAGTGCCGATGTTGACATTCGGACCGCCGTCCCGCTCGATCTTCCGGTGCAACTGCAGATCGCCACGCAGCAGACCAGCGTAACGGTGGAATCATCACCGGATCGTATCCTCGAAAACAAGACCGCACCCAGCGACACCATCGATCGCCAGCTTCTGGCGGCGCTCCCCGCCTTTTCGCCCGATTCCGGATTGAACGATGCGATTATCTTCACAACCCCGGGGCGTCGCTGCCGATTCCAACGGTTTTTTCCATCCTCTGGGCGACCACGCCCAGGTCAGCTACATCCTCGACGGCCAGCCCATCACCGATCAGCGCAACAAGGTTTTTTCGACGTCGATTCCGGCCAACGCGATTCAGTCCATGGAAGTGATCTCCGGATCGCCCGCGGCCGAGTACGGAGACAAGACCAGCCTGGTGATCAACGCCGCCACGCGTTCCGGGCTCGGCCAGAAGCTCACGGGCGACTTTATGGCGACCTACGGCTCCTTCGGCACTATCGGCGAGGAGGCCACCCTCGCGGCCGGGACCTCGCGCTGGGGCAACTTTACCGCGGTGAACACCGAACGCACCGGGCGGTTTCTCGATACCCCGGAGTTTTGGCCGATGCACGACATCGGGAACACCGGCACTATCTTCGATCGCGCCGATTACCAGCCCAGCGGACAGGATGCGTTCCATCTGAACCTGATGGCCTCGCGAAACTGGTTCCAGGTTCCCAATACCTACGATCAGCCGAATCAAGACCAGCGCCAGCAGGTGGTTTCGTTCAACATTGCGCCGGGCTATCAGCACACGATCAACAGCCGGACTCTGCTGAGCGTCCATGCCTTCGTCCGCCGCGACCAGGTCAATTACTATCCCAGCCGCAACGTGCTCGATGACTCGCCGGCCACGCTTTCGCAGGACCGGTCGCTCGCGAATTTCGGGCTGGACGTAGACGTGAGCGGAGTGCAGGGCCGCCATAACTGGAAGGCTGGCCTCAACCTGACCCACACCCAGTTGGAGGAAGAGTTCAGCATTGGCATCACGGATCCGGCGTATAACGCGCCCGGCAGTCCAGCGTTCCTGAGCACGCTCCTTCCCTACGATTTGAGCCGGGGCGGCCAGCCGTTCCGCTTTCAGGGCGGCGCGAGTATCAACCAGGCCGCGGCGTTCGCGCAGGACTCCATCACACTGGGCGATCTCACGCTGAACATCGGCCTGCGTTTCGACCGTTATGACGGCCTGACGGACGGCAGCGGGTTCCAGCCTCGCGGGGCATTCTCGTATCTGCTCAAAGCGACCAACACGGTCATTCGCGGCGGCTACAGCCGCACCATGGAAACGCCCACGAATGAAAACCTGGTGGCGTCCAGTTCCACCGGATCGGGTGGCCTGGCGAGCAATCTGTTCAAGGGCACGGCCCAGCAGGAGCCCATCGCCCTCGGCCGCCGCAATCAGTACGACGCGGGCCTCCAGCAGAGCCTGGGCAAGTGGATGATCGTCGACGCGAGCTACTTCCGCAAATACACACGCAACGCGTTCGATTTCGACGCCCTCTTCAGCACGCCGGTCACGTTTCCCATCGGGTGGAGGCAGTCGAAGCTCGACGGCGTCTCGGCGCGCATCAGCACTGTCGACCTGCGCGGCCTGCGCATCTACGCCACCATGGGGCACGCCAACGCGAGATTCTTCGGCCCCGAAACCGGCGGGATCATTTTCAATTCGAATCTCACGATAGGCGCGTACCGCCAGGATCACGATCAGGTCTATCAACAGAATGTGAACCTGCACTACCAACGGCCCAGAACCAGCTGGTGGACCGATTTCACCTGGCGCTACGACAGCGGCCTCGTGGTGGGCGCAGTGAACGACCTGAGCGATGCGCTGGCGCTCACTGCAGATCAGCAAGCGACGATAGGACTCTACTGCGGATCGGATCGGGCCTCGCTCACCAATCGAATCACGGCGTGCAATTCCCCTGACTACGGCGCCGAGCGGATTCATATTCTCGCTCCCGGAACTGAGAACCCGGATCGCAACCCTCCGCGGACCACGTCGCGGCACGTATTCGATCTAGGGATCGGGTCGGACAATCTGTTTCGAGCCGACCGCTTCCGAACCAAGGTGCGCTTCACCGTGCTGAACCTGTTGAACCAGGCGGCGCTCTACAACTTCCTGTCGCCTTTCAGCGGAACGCACTGGATCGCGCCGCGAACTTATCAGGCGCAAATCGGCTGGGCGTTTTAGGCTTTTTCCACGATCACCGCAGTCCCGTAGCACAGCACTTCGGTCACGCCCTGCATGACCTCCGTCGCGTCATAGCGCGCGCCGATGATCGCATTGGCGCCCAGTTCCATGGCATGCTGGACCATCAGCTCGAACGCGTGCGATCGGGTCTTCTCGCACAGCTCGGTGAGCAGCGTGATATTGCCGCCGACGATGGTCTGTAATCCCGCGCCGATGGTCCCGAAGATCGAGCGCGAGCGGACGACGATGCCGCGCACCAGTCCCAGGTTCCGCACGATGCGGTACCCGTCCAGGGTGAAAGCGGTGGTTACCAGGTCATGAGTCATGTCCTGGATTATCTCGCAAGTAGGGCGGGTCTCCAGACCCGCGCGGGACGTCCACGTCCCGCTTAATTTTCCGTGGGCGTGCGATCCAGCTTATCGATAACCAGGATTTCCACTGGCTGCCGCCGCTGATTGAGCTTAAGGCCGAGTTGCTGCTGGACCGCGTCGAACATCGTGGGACCCGAGCTGCCGTTATTCGCCTGACCGTTGGTAATCCATTCGAGCTTGAAGTCGTACATGCCTTTTAGGCCGCTCGAATCGATCACCGGTCCGTCACGGAAGTAGCCGGGAGCGAGGGCTTGCACCTGTTGCGCGATGTCGGCGGATGTCATACGGGTGCAGACGGCGGCCAGCGTGGCTCCTTCGCGCTCGGCAAACGATCGGATGCAGCGAGCTTCACCCGCCGCGCCTTCAGGAGACTCTTTCATCTTCGGCCCGCCTTTGGCCACCTCCAGCGCATACACCTGCATCGTCTTGTTTTCCCGATGAAAGCTGAGGTGAAAACGTTCGGCCAGCAACGCACCCAGCATAAGGGGCACTTGTTCACGTGTGGCGCCGGTGGGCACCTTCGCGACTATGTCAAAGCGGTCAGCGGGTGCATCCGGGCTGCCGTTCAGAAAACTTGGGCCCTGGATCTGACGCGCGCCAACACCGTAGGCGAGCATGATCAGATCGCGCAGCGTTATCTGAATAAAGGTCAGCCTGCGGTCGCCGCCCACGTTGAGGCTCGGCGTGACAGCGTTTATGAATCCTTGATCGGGGTTCGAAGCGCGAACGCTGGCCACTTCGAATTCAGGGGCCGATTGAGCATGGAGCGCCGTCACTGCAATCGCGATGCCGAGGAGTTGTCGCACGAATTTAGACATTGGTCCTCCGTCCGACAACCATAATATTCCAACACGCGAGTGGGGCGCGTCTCCAGACCCGCGCGGGACGTCCACGTCCCGCCGTTCACGGCGAAGCTCAGTTCCGCCGATACTTATAGCGGTGTGAAATCCGCCAGGCCGACCGCGGTTGAAAAGACGATGCCGAACAGGAAGCTGGCAATTGGGACACTTGCCGTCGGCCTGATCCTTATCTTGTCAGCGAGCCTTAACGCTTACTTCATTCGCATTGACGGTGGCGGGGAAGCGCTCTGGAACGACAAAGAGGCGTACCTATTCATTGCCACTGACATCCGTGGACACCATGTGAAATGGATCTGGTATCCGCTACTGATCGCGCGTGAAATGCTAGGTGGCACTGAACTACCGGACGACAGCGGCGGCTCGATGTATGTCATTCGGGTGACGTCTTCGGGTGTAGAGCGCCACGTTTTTGAGTTAGTTGATCGCAGACCGGGGAGCGGACCCAGCATGTACACGCCTATGGAGGGCCGGATCTGGCTGAACTACCCAACGCTCGGCGGCCTCTGTTGGTGGGCGGGCGATCACTTCGAGCGGGCAACTCAGGAAGAGTTGCGAAAACTAGATGGGATCAATCATCTCAACAATAGGTTCTATAGGAATGAGAACGGTTGGTCAAAGGACATGGTGACGGATGGGCGCGATTCTAAGATAAAGGTGGGTGACAAGTTCGAACTTCTGGTGGGCGGCGGAAGAGCGCCGGATGGACAAGGCTCTATTTCGGTCGACATGCGAAGCCAAGGTCACGAGCCAACTATGGTGTTCAACCTCGACATCCGAGTTGGAATGGCTAGCCAGAGCGAGTACCGGCGTACCTTCCTTGACCGCAGGTGAGCATATCACCGCCTTGCTTTCGCTCCATCCCTTGTCTCGCCCGCGACTTCCCGCATGACGGTGACCCGCACCGCGATCCTTGCCGGTATCTTCAAACCAAGGAATTCGCGCGCTCTTCCATTGGAGAGCCGAATCGGCCCCGCTATCAAGCAAAGACTCGGCATTCTAGATCCTGCCGGGGAGGGCCTGCGTATCAGTGGATGTCGCCGGTACAGTCTCCGGACTCCCGCCGTGGGGAGTAAAAGCGCACGGCATTGGGGCCCCGGAATGAAAGATATAGCGGACGTAAGTCCGCTAAACGTG
>Ga0209517_10005809_pt1 | contig 15518 bp, 3 predicted proteins | sample PeaSoiMetSII2010_FD_187695 | JGI IMG/M metagenome (GOLD analysis project Ga0209517, IMG submission 187695) | Peat soil microbial communities from Weissenstadt, Germany - SII-2010 (SPAdes) (version 2) | ecosystem: Environmental > Terrestrial > Soil > Wetlands > Peat | place: Germany: Weissenstadt... | reverse complement strand
TCCCGGCCATGACGATCACGTCCCTGGATACCAACTCGGTGGCCCCCGGCTATGTCTTTTTGGGCGTCGCCGTTCCGGTGACCAACGGGGGCTTCTATGTGATGATTTTACAGAACGACGGCACGCCCGTTTGGTATCAGCAACTCACCAACGAGATTTACGATTTTAAAGTCTTGCCGGACGGCTACCTCCACTATGCGGAGTTTATCCGCCCGCATTCCTGGGTCGGCGGCGGCGATGCGATCCACTACATTGTGGATACAAATTACGCCGTGCATGAATCGATTGCCGGCGCCAATGGCTATATACCGGAGTCTCACGACTTTTCGTTGCTGCCCAATGGGCACGTGATTCTGCACAATTATTACCGGACACCGGTGGACATGAGCGGCCTGGTCGCGGGCGGTTGCCCCAACGCGTTGATCTCTGCCGCTACCATCCAGGAACTGGACACGCAACGCAACGTCATCTGGCAATGGCGCACCTGGGATCACTTCACTTTGAACGGCTACCTTGCCCCCTTCCTTGCCACGGACGCCACCTTGGTCAACCCGGTGATTAACGAATTCCACGTCAATACGGACTTTATGGACGACGACGGCAACCTGCTCATCTCCAACTTCAGCGTTGACATTTGGAAGGTCAATCGGCAGACGGGTCAAATCATGTGGCGGTTGGGCGGCCCGAACAACCAATTCAGTTTCGCGGGGGAGGACCCGACCCAGGCAGTAAATCATTTTGCCTCTCATGCGGTCAACCGCCTTGCCAATGGCCATCTGCTTCTTTATTGCAACGGCAACAACACGGGGACGCGATCCTCGGTGGTCTATGAGTATGCCTTGGACGAGGTGAACAAGGTCGCCACAAAGGTCTGGAGCTACACACCCAGCAGCCCGATCTACGGCTGGCACCGAGGCAATGCTCAACGCTTGCCTAACGGAAACACGATGATCGGTTGGGGCGGCTCTGGGTTCCAACACATCCCGGCTTGCACGGAGGTAACGCCCGACGGACGCGTGGTATTTCAGTTGACGTTCAATGATCCCACGCTCGAGAGCTTCCGGGCTTTTCGTTTCGTTTATCCGCCGCTGACCCAAGCCAACCAAGCACGCGTAATCGACCTGGCGACCGGCGACACTTACAGCTTCGGGAGCACGGGCGTTTCGCTGGAAGTTGACGGTGGAGGCGGCGGCTATAATTCGGTGGCCGTCACGCGCTCGCCATACGCTCCAGTTGACCCTCTGTTTAATGGTCAGGCGCCGGTCGTGCTCCCCGTGCGGGTGCAGTTAGCCGAGTCCGAGATTACGACGCTGCAGGCCACGCTGCAGTTCGACGCCACTAACTTCGCCTTTGCCAATCCCGCAAATCTTACCGTTTATTATCGCGCTCTGGCTGACCAGGGCGTCTTCGAACCGCAACCGACCGACTACAACCCGGTGACCGGCCAATTGACGGCGAGTGTGTCGATGACTGCTCAGTCTGGCCAGCTCGGTGAGTTCATTTTCGGGTACCCGGACGTGACCCAGATCCCCTATTCTCCTATCTTGGCACAAGTTGTAACCTACCCCGGGGTGCAACCGGACGAAGTGATCGCCCCCTGGATGGCGATGCCTGGAACAAATTACACAGTCAACCAGTTGATGCCGATCTGGCTGGCCTGGTCGCCAGTTGGTTTTGCCAGCTCCTACTATCTCCAGATCTCCACCAACCAGGACTTTTCCAATCCGGCAGTTGACATTCCCTACCAAACCGACGCCATGTTCGTCTGGAGCAACGCCGCACCCAACACGACTTACTTTTGGCGGGTTAATACCTCGAATGATGGCGGAACGAGCGACTGGTCAACCGGTTCCTTCCAAACGGTCGCACCCTTTATCCAGGTGACCATTCCCAGTGGCGTCGCCTGGCGCCGGGGTCTTTCCCATTTTATCCAATGGAACGACAACTTGAACACGAACCTGGTCATCGACCTTTACAAAGGAGGTTCGTTCCTCCAGCACATCAACACCAACGCTCCCGACAATGGCGCTTACAAATGGTCCATCCCGGCAAGTCTGACGCCGGGCAGCGATTACGCTATCAAGCTCACCAGCGTCGTGCAGAGCTCGATGTCCGATGTTAGTCACGTGCCCTTTAGCATCGTTGATCCGCCTGCCTTCAATCTCGCAGCGATTGTCCGCCACTCGGACGGCCACGTGGACTTTGGCATCACTGCTCCTGGCGCAGCCACCGCCACCGTACTGGGTTCCACGAACCTGGCCTCCTGGCAGGTGTTGCAGAGCGTGCCGATCACCAACGGCGTCGGCATTTTCACAGACAGTGCATCCAGCAATCCGCAACGCTTCTATAAGGTGCGGGTGCCTTGAAATTCGAACCTCGTTCCCATCGAACTCCGCTGCATCAGGTAGCCGGGGTCGGTGTGTTGCTGGCAGGCTTGGCATGCCTGCTTGCGGCAGTCTTGCCAGCAGCCGCCGATGACTATCGCAGTCTCGGTTACCTGTACCTGTCTCCGGTGCCCGGGGCGGAATATACGTCGCCTCAGACGACTTTCGCCCTGGTGCGGTTTCAAAATATTGCTCCTTCTGCGGTCACCAATCTGGCGCAGTTTATCCAAGTGACCGGATCGAGATCCGGCCCCCACGGGGGCCAGACCAAAGTGGCTTCCGACGGGAGAACGGTGATCTTCACCCTATCTGCCAATTTTTCCCCTTATGAGGTAGTGACAGTCGCCTTGAACCCCATGGTAGCTCCAGGCACGACCGGGTCGATTGCGCCCTATCAATACCAGTTCATGACTTCGGGACCCATGCTGGGCTACAGCACGAACCCGCCGCCCAACGGGACGATCACCGCCCTTGGCGATAACCCGCCTAATGAAACAAAGGACCGCGCTTTTGACGGAATTGTCGAAACGAAGTGGTTGGATTTCACAGTCCCCAATGGCACCTCGGCTTTTAGCTGGATTCAGTATCTCTACCCGACCAACGATAGCCGTATTGTTGTGCAGTACTCAATCACCTCGGCCAATGATGAGCCCGAACGCGATCCCTGTGACTGGCAATTCTATGGCGTGGACGCTTCGAGCAATTTAACGCTGCTCGACACCCGAACCAACCAGACCTTCACCAGCCGGTTCCAAACGTTGACCTACGGGCTGGACAACACGAACGCGTACCGGGGCTATCGTCTGGTAATCACGCAAGTATCCAACCCGGCCACGGCCAACTCGGTTCAGTTGGCTGAGTTGCATTTTTTTGAGCCCAGCTCGAGCCCCCAGATTACTGCTCGGGGGGACAACCCTCCGAACGAAACCAAAGACAAGGCCTTTGACAATAACACCGCCACCAAATGGCTCGACTTTATGGTGCCGAACGGCACTTCGAATTTTAGCTGGATTCAATATGCTTACCCCGGCATCGAATCCTTCGTGGTGAATCATTATTCCATTTCATCTGCCAACGATTTCCCGGTTCGAGATCCGGCGAACTGGCAGCTTTTTGGTGTCAGCGGCTCCGGCAATCTCACGTTGTTGGACACCCAAACCAACCAGGTGTTTACCAACCGATTCCAGACGCAATTTTACACCAACAACAACGCCGGCGCCTTCCGGGGCTACCGATTGCTAATAACGCGCTTGGCCGATCCCACCACGGCCACCTGCGTTCAACTGTCGGAACTAAGTCTCATCCCGGCCAACGGCGCGGCGCCGGTTTTGGTGAGGCAGGGCCAGCCCCAAATCTCATCACCCGCGGCGCCGTCTGTCGCGGCAGTCCGGGCGGTATCGCAAGCACAGGCCGCCCAACCAAGAGTCCAGACCAGCGCCGTATCCACACTGGCCGCCATCATGCCAAACGCAGTCTCGATTCCATCGGGCTTTCCGCTCATCAACATCACCGTCAAGAACAATCCCGACCCGGATTATATCTTTATGGATGACAAAAACGCGGGCACTCAAGGCTACGATGTCATCTTCGATAACAACGGTTCACCGATTTGGTATCATCCGGTTGCGATCGGGAACGAGCAACGTGACCAGAAAGTGCAGCACAATGGTGTTTTTACCGTGCTGGATCATACTAGTGGAATTCACTTCAACGGCTTTGACAACCATTACCAGCAGATTGCCACTTATCAGGCGGCCAATGGTTACACTGGTGACGACCACGAGCTGCAAGTGCTTGCGGACGGAACCTATTTTCTGGTGGCAATGAATACCGAGATTGTGGACATGAGCCGGTTTCTGCCCAACGGCAATTCGGCGGCGTCGGTGACCGAAGAAATACTGCAGGAGTTTTCGCCGCAGGGGGATCTTATCTTCCAATGGCGTTCCTGGGACTATTTCGACATCCTTGACGAGGGGCAGTTCATTGACCTCACGGGAACCGGCTTTGATTTTCCACACATGAACGCCATTGACGTTGACACCGACGGAAACATCGTGATTTCCAGCCGTAACACCTCAGAAATCACCAAGATCAACCGCGACACTGGGGACATCATCTGGCGGCTGGGCGGCGGGCACAACCAGTTCACCTATGTCAACGATCCCCTCAACGGAACGCGCAACCAGCACTGTGTGCGTGTGGTCACCACCAATGATTACACCATGTTCGACAACGGGAACCTGCACAACCCGCCAGAGTCGCGCGGGGTGGAGTATGTGGTGGACACCAATAAAATGACCGCGACCCTGGTGTGGCAATATCCGGCCATTCCGACCAACACCATTTATTCCGACTATATGGGGAATGTGCAGCGATTGACCAACGGCAACACGCTGATCAACTGGGCAGTGGGGAACCTGCCCAAGCTCACTGAAGTCCGTCCCGACGGGACCAAGGCGTTCGAGATGAACTGGGTGGATCAATGGGAAACCTACCGCGTCTGGCGTTGCCCCTGGCAGGGGGTGGCGCTGCAGCCCTACCTGATCACAGAAGCCTATCCTGACAACCTGACGCTCATCTTCAACCAATTTGGCGACACCAACGTGGCGTTCTACCGCATTTACGGCGGCACCGCGCCGCAATCGACCAACCTGCTGGCCACATCCGGGGTCACGCTGAAGCAGCTCAGCAATTTGCAGAATGGCAAGACCTATTACTTCCGGGTCACCGCCGTGAACAAGCAGGGCATTGAGGGACCCTATTCCAACGAGGCCACCAACACGATCCACATCATCCCTCCGGGCCAGAACATGATCCAGAACGGCGATTTTTCCCAGGGCACCAACAACTGGATTTGGACCTTAAGTGGAGGGGCAACCGCTACCTGGGCAATTCAGAATGGCGTCAGCTACGTCCACATCACCAACGCCTCCACCACTCTGGCCAATATTCAAATCAAACAAACCGGCCTGCCCATTATTCAAGGCAAAACGTACGTGCTCCAGTTCGACGCCTGGTCCGCCTCGCCGCGCTACATCCAGGTGATGGTGGCCCAGGATGCCTCCCCGAACCAGAACTATAGCAGCACCCCCAGCACCTACCTGACGCCATTGCACAATCATCTCCGTTATGTTTTCACGATGAGTGCGACGTCAGACTTCAACGCGAGCCTGTTCTTCAATCTGGGTGGGTCGGGGGTGGACGTTTACCTGGACAATGTGTCGCTCTACAACCCGCCCGTTGGCGATCTTAACCTCGATGGGCGAGTCGATTTGCTCGATTGGCAGATCCTGACCGGGCAATGGCTCAAGCAGCAAAGTGGCTTGAGCGGGGACCTGGATGGCAATGGAAAGGTGGACTTCGGCGATTTCAGCATCATGGGGGAAAACTGGAGCCCCGGCAATTAGGGCACCCCGCATCGTGAACTAAGCAATAACTGAACACTGACAAATGAAAGAAATGCAATGAAATATCAAACGAATCTTAAAGCCTCTATGAACTCCCTAAATAACATTCGGTTTTGTCTCCTGCTGGCCGCGTTGCTCGCTCTGACCGGCCCCCAGGCAAACGCCCAACTGCCGGTGAATTTCCCGGCCCTGACCGTGACCACAAACTACGCTCCTGGCGTCGCAAATGGGTACATATTCCTAACCGACAGTTACAAAGCAACAAACTACGGGTACTATGTGATGATGCTCACGAACGATGGGGGGGCATTCTGGTATAAGCAACTGACGAACGCCGCCTTTGACTTCAAGGAATTGCCCAACGGCTATCTGCATTACGCGCAACAATATCAAGCGCTCTCATGGACAGGCGGCGGCTACGTGACGCATGAAATTCTGGACGAGAACTTCAACGACGTGGAATCCATCCGCGCTGGAAATGGTTACAATGCCGAATGTCATGATTTTCAAATGCTGCCCAACGGCCACGCTTTGGTAACCAGCTATTACATGACGAAGGTTGACATGAGCAAGATCCTCACCAACGGCAATCCGGCCGCGCTGGTCACCGGCGCCATCATTCAAGAACTGGATGCGCAACGGAACGTCGTTTTTCAGTGGCGGTCCTGGGACCATTATCCGTTCACGAGCCAGTGGGTCAATTCCTCCGCTGCCGTGATTGTCGAGTTTCACGTGAACTGCGTTTTTGAGGATACGGATGGGAACCTCATCATCAGCACGCCCCAATGGGTCAAGAAAATCAGCCGGCAAACCGGCAACATCATGTGGCACCTGGGCGGAACCGAAAATCAATTCACATTTGTCGGCGTGAGCCCGCAGGAAGGCACCAACGATTTTGCCGGGCACGGCATCAATCGCCTGCCCAACGGTCATCTCCTCATCTACAACAACAGCACCTTCGGGCCGGGCGCAACGTCCACCGTCCATGAATACGCGCTGGATGAGACGAACAAGATCGCGACGTATATCTGGAGCTATACGCCCAGCCCGGCCGTTTCGGGGCCATCTCAGGGCAACGCCCGACGCCTTCCCAATGGGAATACCTTCATCGGCTGGGGCGGCACTTTTGGTTCCGGCCTTCCCGCATGCACCGAAGTTTCCGGCACCAATGTGGTCTTCCAAATGGGATTTACCAATTCGCAAACGACCAGCTACCGGGCTTTCCGGTCTCCGTTCCCCTCCGCGTCACAAGCCAACTCAAGCAGCACACTCGACTTGGCAACCGGCAACAGTTACAGCTTCGTCGGCACTGGCGTTTCGATTGATGTGTTGAGCGGCGGAGGCGGTTACAACCGGGTCACAGTTACCAACGCGCCCTATGCACCGGTTTATCCTTTGTTTCAAGGCACAGCTCCATGCGCGCTGCCGGTTCGCGTCAATTTGAGCGAAATCGGCATTGGCAGCATGAATGTAAATGTCAATTTCGATGCCGCGAGCCTTGGTGTGTTGGATCCAACGAACACAACCGTGTATTATCGTTCCACTTCCGGACAGGGCATCTTCGCGCCGCAGCCCACGAGCTATAATCCCGTTACCGGAATCTTGAGTGTTTCCATGAACCTGACGGCGCAGGGTGGAGATTTCGGTGAATTCATTTTTTGCTACCCCGATCTGCCTAACTTGGCCATTGCTCCGTTGCTCGCGCAGGTCCAGAGTTATCTCGGAATCCAGCCGGCCGATGTAATCGCTCCGCCCCTGGCCAATTCAAACGTGACTTACAGCGTCAACCAGCAGCGCCCGATTTTGCTTTCCTGGTCGCCAGCCGGCATCGCCGCCTATTATGAAATTCAGGTCTCTACGAACCAGGATTTCTCAAATCCGGTGCTGGCGGTTCCCTATCAGACCGACGCATTTTTTGTCTGGAGCAACGCCGCCGCCAACACGACCTACTATTATCAAGTGCGGACGTGGAACGACGCCGGTGCCAGCGTCTGGGCGACCGGTTCGTTCAAGACGGTGGTGCCGTTCCTTACCGTGACTGCGCCCAACGGCGGTGAAATGTGGCGGCGAGGTTTGAAGTATTTCGTGCAGTGGGAAGGAAACCTTGGCGAAAATGTGATCATTGATCTTTATCAGTCCGGTGTCTATGTGACGACGATTACCAATACACCTGACACCGGCGCCTATCAATGGAAGGTGGGTTCGAGCCTCCTTCCTGGTAATAACTACACAATTCGAATCACCAGTTCAACTAACTCCGCCTTATTCGCCACCAGCGCCGCGCCGTTCAGTATCGACATGCCCTATATCAACGCGTCGTCACTAACGATTCTTCCCGGTGGGCAATTCGGCTTCAATCTCGTGGCGCCGGGCGCCGCTCAAGTGTCCGTTTTCGGCTCGACGAACCTTGTCAATTGGCAGCTCCTGCAAGTCGTGCCCGTCACAAACAGCGCAGCTTCCTTCACGGATACCACCGCGACGAACGCCGCACGTTTTTACCGCTTCCACATTCCGTGATGCCAGGGTGAACGAGGTTCGCGCGCCCGAGGCAAGCCACCGCAATCCGATTAAATCCTATGAAATTGATTCGAGTATCCGCCGCCCGGGCAGTCATTCTCGCCGCCCTGCTCACCACGGCCCGCTCCGCCACCGCCTCCGTTCTGGAACAGGGCTGGGCCAAGGATGAATATTGGTACACCGCCAACCCAGGCGTGGCGACTTTTATCGAGAACGTCACCAACAACAGCGGTTTCATTACCTCGTACTTCGCTACGAATTACAGCACCGCCCCCGACGACACGATTTTCCAGCCGCGATTCGAAGGCTCGTCCCGGAGCGATGAGGCGGGAGACAATTACACCGAGCGGCTCAGCGCTCTGTTCTACCCGCCCGCGACGGACAATTACGTGTTCTTCGTCAACTCAGATGATGATTCCGCCCTGTTTGTCAGCACAAATTCCAGCCCCGCCAACTCCGTCCTGGTAGCACAGGAAACGGGTTGGAGCAACCCGTGGCAGTGGACTACCGCCAACGGCGGTTCGTCCGCTACGAAATGCTCGGCTACGTGGACAGACCTCAACAACGGCAAACCCTGGGCGAGCGGCATCCACATGATTCAGGGCCAGCCATACTATATTGCGATCATTCATCACGAAGGCGGCGGTGGCGACAATTGCGAAGGCACCTTCATGACCATGGCGCAGTTTAACGCCAGCGGCAACACGGGGCCGGCGCTCGGCACCTACAGCCGGCTCACGGGCAACCTGGTTTCCGCTTACGTGCCGCGGTCCTTTTCGATGTCTTTCTTGCAGCAACCGGGCACGGTTATTGCCCGGGCAGGCGGGTTCGCCACCTTTAGGGCCGAGGCTACCACCGACTCAACCAGTGCGGTCGGCGACAACTTTGACCCGCGGAACGAGTGGACCAACTATGTCTTCTACCAGTGGACGCAGAACGGAACGCCAATCCAGGGCGCGACCAGCAGCAGTTTCTCGTTCGGACCGGTCTCGCCCCAGGATGGCGGACAGCAGTTTGCCTGCATAATTCGGGCATTAGGGTATGTGGACACCAACGGCAACGATCTTTGGGTCACCAGCAGCGTTGCGAATTTGGAAGTGACCGGTACCGCTGCTTACGAACCCGGTTTTGCGCTCCACGAATATTACAGCTCCAACCCCGGACGGGCTGCGATCGAAAACAACACGGCGGGAGTCCCGGACTGGTCGATGGCCTCAACGGCGTTCGAGGTCGGGGACACCGGCGTCGAAATCGCCGACAATTTCTGCGACCAGTTGATTGGTTTTTTCATCCCGCCCACGACGGGCAATTACGTCTTCTTCTGCAACGGGGATGACGACACCGACCTGTTCGTGAGCACCGACAGTTCCGCCAGCGGCCGGCGCCTGGTGGCCCAGGAAACCGCCTGGGGCACCGGACCCCTGCAATGGGGAAGCAGTAGCGGTAACCCAACCCAAGTCCGGTCCGATACGTTTGTTGATCCAACCACCGGGAGCACGCCCTACTCGAATGGCATTCCCCTGGTCGCGGGCCAGAAGTACTTCATGCAATGCGTGCATCACCAAGGCGGCGGGGCCACCTATTCCTGTATCACCTACGAGCTGACCACCGAGCCCAATTATCCGAATCCCCCGGCCAGTGGCACGCTGAGCGCGATCCGGGGCAGCCAACTGGGGACCTACGTGCCCAAGTGCACCTATGTGACTTTCACCAACCAGCCCCAAAGCGTCACGGTCAACAATTTCTCGAGCGCCACCTTCACTGCTGGCGGTACGACCGATTCGACCACTGCAATCGGAGGAGAAGATGACTGGAGGCAGTACTTTAGCAATTACATGGAGTTTGAATGGTACACGAACGGCGCACTCGTCGCCGGAGTGACTAACTCAGCGTTGACGCTGCCGAACGTGCAGACCACTGAGGATGGCACGACGGTCTTCTGCACGATGCGAGCGCTCGGCTACGCCGATAATGCCGGTAACCCGCTGTGGGCCACCAGCTCGGTTGCGACCATGAACGTGATCAGCGCGCCGTATGCCATGGGCTTGAGCGTGCCAGATCCCCAGGAACTCTACGTGTATTTTTCCACGAACATGGATGCGGCCACCGCCCTGAATCCCAGCAACTACTATCTTAATCACGGCGTGACCGTGACGAATGCGGCCTTTGCTCCCGCCCTGGGCACAAACGGACCTCAGAGTGTCGTCCACCTTTACGTTCAGCCGGCGATGGGGATTTTCTCTGACTTTTACCTTTCCATCAGCAATGTGCTGGGCGAGGGCAAGGGCGGCCTAATATCCATCGTGCCCAACCCGACGGTGCTTGCGTTTCAGGTCAATTACCGCAACCTGGGCTATCTTTACCTCTCGCCCTTGCCCGGAGCCCAGTACGTCTCCGCCCAAAACAACCTTGTGCTGGTCCGATTCAGTTCTATCTCCCCCAGTGCCCTGAGCAACCTCGGTTCGTTCATTACCGCGAGCGGCTCCAGCAGCGGCGTGCACAGCGGCCAGACCCATATCGCGCTTGATGGCCGAACGGTCATCTTCCAGATGAACACTAGCTTCATCGTGGACGAGATCGTCACAGTCGCCTTGAATCCGCAGGTCGGGTCAGGTACGCCTCCCGAGCCCTATCAATACGAATTCGTGGTGGGCGGCCATACGCCCGATCCTCCCATTATCACGGCTCGCGGTGAGACTCCGCCCTATGGGGCGGCGGCAAACGCTTTTGACGGCAACCCAAGCACCAAATGGGTGGATTATATCGTTCCCAACGGCACCACCAACTTCAGTTGGGTTCAATATCTCTTTCCCGATAGCGGCACTCTCGTGGCGGGCCAGTACGCACTGGTCTCGGCCGCTGATTCACCGGAGCGCGACCCGGCGAACTGGTATTTCTATGGTGTGGACGCTTCCAGCAACCTGGTTCTGCTGGACCAGCAAACCAACCAGGTCTTTAGCAGTCGCGGTCAGACAAACACTTATCCGCTGACCAGTCCGCTGGCGTTCCTGGGCTACCGCCTGGAAATCACTCGAGTAAACAATCCCAACACGGCTTCGGCTGTTCAGCTCGCTGAGTTGCAATTCACTCAGCGCCAAGGTTCGTTGTTGCGCGAGTACTGGTTGAACATCGCCGGCAACGCCGTCAGCGATCTAACCAACAACCCCAATTTCCCAACCAACCCCAGCGGCAGCGGGCGGATCCCGACGTTTGAGTCGCCGGTGAACTTTGGCCTCAATTACGGGGAAAGGGTCCGAGGCTTTATTACCGCTCCGGCCACCGGCACGTTCACCTTCTGGATCGCCAGCGACGACGACAGCGATTTGTTCGTGAGCACCGATGCGACGGAGGCCAACAAGGCGCTGGTTGCCTCGGTTGTGGGCTGGACGAATCCACGGCAATGGGATGTGTACCCGTCTCAGCAATCTGCCGGCATCAACCTGACTGCGGGCCAACGGTACTATATCGAGGCGCTGCACAAGCAGGGCGGGGGCGGTGACAACCTGGCGGTGGGTTGGGCCTTGCCGTGGCAAAGTACCGCCGGCCCTTCCCAGGTCATTCCCAGCGGGGTGCTCTCACCCTGGATTGGCGGGCCCACAGTAGCTACGACGAAGGCGGCCATGAACCAGTCCCTGACCAAAGGCAAGCCGGGACTGCAGATTCACCCCCTCTACGCAGTCCTGTCCAATAACGTTTCCATCCCAAGCGATTTCCCGCAGATCACCATTTCCGTCCGGCGCAACCCGGCGCCCGATTATATCTGGCTGGAAAACGCGGGCCAGAACGGGCAGATGTACAAAATGATCCTCGACACCTGGGGTAACCCCGTGTTCTACCAGCGCGGCGGAGCGCGCGACTTTAAGCCCCAGAAAAATGGCACGATTACGTGGACCGGCTTTACCGCCGTCGATAATAATTTCAATTACCTGCGAAGTTACGGCACGGTGAACGGCTACGGCACCGACGACCACGAGTTGATCGTCATGAAAGATAGCTCCTACTTCCTGATCGGCGGGGCCACTGAGACAGTCGATATGAGCCGCTACGTCGCGGGCGGCAATCCCAGCGCCTCGGTCCTGGACAATGTCGTGCAGCAGTTCACGGCGGCCGATGAGTTGATTTTCCAATGGCGGGCTTGGGACTATATCAACATCCTCGGACAGCAGCAGTTCATTGATCTCACCTCCGCCAATTTTGATTTCCCGCACATGAATTCAATTGATGTGGACGACGACGGGAATATCCTGCTCTCGAGCCGCAGCACCAGCGAGTGTACGAAAATCAACCGCGACACGGGCGACGTTATCTGGCGGCTGGGCGGAACTTACAGCACTCTGACCTTTGTCAACGATCCGTTGAACGGCCCGAGCAACCAGCACGGCTTCCGAGCCCTTGGCGGGGGACATTATATTCTGTTCGATGACGGCAACCTGCACAACCCACCCGTCTCCCGCGCCGTCGAATATGTGGTGGACCCCGTAGCCAAGACGGCCACCATGGTCTGGGAGTTCCGCGATACGCCCGACAAATACGCCTATTACATGGGAAACGTCCAGCGCTTGACCAACGGCAACACCCATATCGACTGGGTGCTGGGCGCCTATCCTCATGCAGTCGAGGTGGACACCAATGGCGTCAAGCAATTGGAAATGAGCCTCACGCCCCAGTATGACCTCTACCGGTCGTGGCGCGCGCCGTGGAACGGGGTTGTGCCCGTGCCCTATCTAATCGCCGAATCGTATCCAGACAATGTGACCCTGATCTTTAACAAGTTCGGCGACACCAACGTGAGCTACTATCGCATTTATGGCGGCACCAGCCCACATCCCACCACTCTGCTCGCCACCACTCCTTTTACACTCATCCAGCTCAGGAACCTCCAAAACAACCAACAGTATTACTTCGATGTCACCTCCGTCTCCAGCGATGGCACTGAGAGCGCCTATTCCAACGAGGAGACCGTCATGGTCAACCTTGTGCAACCCGGCCAGAACATGCTGCAGAACGGGAATTTCGCGGCCGGCACAAATGACTGGACTTTCGTGGTCACCAACCCCGCCGCGGCCACATTCAATATCTCCAACGGTGCAGCTTGGATCCACATCACCAGCCCGGGCACGGAGTTGAATTATATTCAGTTGAGCCAAGCGGGCCTGGAACTAATCCAGGGCAAGCAGTATTACATCGCCTTCGACGGCTACTCCATCGGCGGCACTCACGCCATCGACGTGCAAGCAGGCCAGGACCAATCGCCCTTCAGCATTTACTACACTGCCACGCCGCTGCTCACGCCCGTTCTGCAGCATTTCGTCTATAGTTTTACGATGGCGAACGCCACCGATCTCGGCGCCCAGTTGATATTCAGTATGGGCGGTCTGGCCCGGGACATCGTTCTGACCAATGTTTCTGTCTATATGGCTTATCCCAGCCAGGTAACCGTCACGCTTGCCACACTCCCTGAAGGATTGACCATCTCACTGGATGGCACCAATCACACGGCGCCGGCCAGCCTGATCTGCGCCACCAATTCGTCCCACACCCTTTCCGCCCCTACGACACAGCTTTCACCTGACGGCCACATCCGATACCCATTCCAGGCCTGGAGCGATAGCGGAGCGCAGACCCACACCATCACCACCTCGTACTTCGACGCGGACTACATTGCGAGCTTCTCCACGCAGTACCTGCTCGATACGGCCGTTGCACCGACCAACGCCGGCAGCGTGAGTGCCCTGCCCGGCGGCCCTTGGTACGCCCCCAATCAAACGGTTTCCCTCACCGCCAATCCCAACCCCGGTTTCGTGTTGGGTTCCTGGAGCGGTGTCGATAGCCAGTCCAACAACACCGCGCTGGCACTCATGAACGGTTACCGCAGTGTCACGGCGGTGTTCCTGCCGCTGGGACCCGTCGCCATCGACACCTCCTCCATAACGCGCCTGCCGGACGGGCGCATTCAATTCGCCATCACCGCCGGCACTGGTGCCACACAGGTCACCGTGTGGGGCTCGACGCTCCTTTCGGCTCCAGCTTGGACAGCGCTCGCAACCGTTCCCTTAACCGGCGCGCGCGGCCTCTTCACTGAGGATACCGCCGCCACGACCCCCACCCGCTTTTACCGCGTCACGGCGCCCTGACGATGTACTTAGCACCTGTTGGAGCTCCATACGCGAGCACAAGCGGCAATTCGGATCAACGAGCACGGGCTGCGGACGCTTGGCAGAGTTCGCTTTGGCCCTAATCCGGGCCTGTCAAGGTACATCCGGGCACATTCGACCAGATCCGAGGAAAAACCTGCTCGGCGATCAGGGTAAATCAGGCTAAATCAAAGTAAATCAGGCTAAATCAGACTAAATTTGGGTTGAGGGCACACGGCCACACGGCCTGGAGTCCCTGTGATTTGATTTCCTTCGGGCTTCGCCACCTGCGCGCGAAGACTCCTGCTCGCGAAAGCCTTCGGAGCCTGCTCGCGAGAGTTTTCGGAGTTCGGAGTTCGCCATTCGTCATTCCGGTCCCGTCCTGAAATCGATTCCTTTCAGTCCCTTGGCGGCATGGCCCAAAGCAGGACCGGATCCGGCCAAATCCGGGTAAATCCGACTAGATCCGACCAAAAAATGCCCGCACGCTGGCAAACCCGAAAGGCCCTGAAAATCATGCCACGTGGCTCTTATTCGCCTGCTCCCCATTCTTTTGTCACAATGTTCTGTCAGGCTCGGGGGCACAGTTCCGGGTCGGTGGGCGCGAAGTGTCGTTAGGCCTCCCACAACTCCATCGCGGCAAAAATGGGACAAAATAGCACACTTGGCATCCCCATGCCACCCAGACCGCGGTCAAGCTCCGCATCAAGCTCAGCCGAGGCTAGTCAAGGCAGGTCAAACCAAAAAACTTTCGCCCAGGGATCAGGGCGACTACTGATTGATCATTCGCTCGCAGTTACCTCATAGAGCATCCGCGCCCCCTCGGTTGGCGCAGCCGCCACGTTGGCGGTGAACCGCAAATATTCCGAATCGGTGGTGAAGGGAACCTCACTGAGGCGGCGGCCACCCGGGCTCAAAGCCCAGATGTGACATTGCCGGCGCGCTCTAACCCGACTTCGCGGATTCGACCGCTGAAAAATTATTTTTGATCCGGCCAACCCTCGATTTGTTGGGGAATCTGCTGGCGGCGCTGTGAAAAAGCTCTGTAGTGCAGACCCACCCCCTTTTCACCCTCG
>Ga0209517_10005808_pt1 | contig 15519 bp, 10 predicted proteins | sample PeaSoiMetSII2010_FD_187695 | JGI IMG/M metagenome (GOLD analysis project Ga0209517, IMG submission 187695) | Peat soil microbial communities from Weissenstadt, Germany - SII-2010 (SPAdes) (version 2) | ecosystem: Environmental > Terrestrial > Soil > Wetlands > Peat | place: Germany... | reverse complement strand
CAGGGCCTGCAGCAGATAATCAGTGATATTTCGACGAATCATACCGGCCAGACTAGCGTAACATGGATGATATTACACCATATATTGGATGATAATCAACCAGGACGTGGTCCTCTCGCGGACAGCTTTAACAATCTGAGAAGACCCCGATTTGAACGCGCTCCACAGCGATCCGCGGTTCGCTGCCCTGGTCGCGCATGCAAAGAGCGCGCCGCCGCGCAAAAAAGCAAATTAGCGGCCGCGAGTCAATGTCGATTCACGCTTTTTGTGCTCACGGCCACGCTCACGCAGCCAGACAAATGGTGGTAGACGTTGCTCCGACCAGGTAACACCGCTGACTTTGATTTGAGGGGAGTCGCTAACCAGCCTTCTTGGAAAGGCTCATCGGCGATCCGATCTCTGGTCGGCGGTCTGTCCTATGTCGATCGTGAGAAGAATCTCGGCGGATCAGGCCTTGTCTGGTGGGTTTTTCTGCTGGGCTCGTTCCCAGTTCTCGCGGCAAATCAGCTCGATGTGTCCAAGGTTGCTGCGTAGTACATCAGGGCAACCAAGCAACCGGCGTGGACCTCAACCCTGTCCTCCCTCAAACATTCTTGATCACACCTATAGCCCAGGAGTGCGGGCAGGCCACACCGCAGGGCCATTTACTGGATCCTGGGACGGAATCTACTCTTGCCACGAGCAGTTCCGGGGTGGGACTGTTCGACGGCGCCCCATTGATCTCTCGACGGAGTCTGGGGCGCTTCGTTTGTCTAACCCAATGAAATGGCGCACAACAAGACAGCGCGCGAGAGCGCGGGTCTTAGGAATAATCCTAACCGGCAATGCACGGGATTTTCAGCAAGCTGCCGAATTTCGCCCGTCTCAGTGGAAAACCCTGCCCGATGTCATCTGAAGTGAGCGTCTGCGCACGGCTCCGTTTGATAAGGACCCATCGAGGCGAGATTTCCATCGCCCCGGTTTTTGCTGAAACAAAAGGACTTCTCGGGTTTGTTTTGAAATTCTTGTCCCTGCGGTGTCAGGTCAATATTTTTGGCACATCGGATTTCGATCTCAGCGCCAGAAGCATTACGAGCGCACGGTACATCCGGCGCTCTATTGTTGTCTCCGCTCTTAAGAAATGATCGGAATCTTCTGCAGGAAAGATGGACGCGACCGAACGTGTTTTTGCTTCCCACTTTTCTGCGTACTCCAAACTTTTTTTTCTGAATTTTAGCTTGTGTATGGCCACTCTGATCGCTGCTGATAGCACTTGTGTGTACATACCTTTATCGAGCTCAGGCCCCTCCTCTCCGGTTCCCTTCTTCCCAGTTTCCTTTGCCTTCGCACGATCTTGTTCGTCAGTCTCGTTCGCGGGTGCTCCGGAGGTCTTTCTGAATTCCATGACATTTATGAGATTCAACTGGAGACACATCTGCCCGAGTTCATTCCCAAATCCGCAGCACGCTAATATCATGGTCAGGCCCTCTGGTGAAACTTGGCCTTTCGCCTGCGCCTCGGAGTCCACACTTTCCATCCGCTTAATCAAGAACTCGACGCCAAGAGATGTTCCAGCCAGTTGCTGGCGAACTTCTTCCAGCTTTGCCGTGATCGTGCTGGTGTCCTGAGGCGGTTGAGACGATACCGCCAGTAGGTACTTGCGTAAGAGATCGGAAAATGGGACTTTGAGCGATTCGATCTCATCGGAGCGTCGGAGCTTATCTCGTATCCATAACGTTTCGAAGCGATTCTTTAGGTCCGCAGATTCCGCGCGACGGACTCTTTGCCGGCGCCACCGATTCTCTACGACATCGGCCACGAGCATTTCTTCGAGAGCGCTCGTTGGTTGAAAGAGGTTCCACATTTCCTTCTTGAGTCGCTCGAAGTCCTCTCTCCGCTCTCCCAGACTCTTGATGACGATGTCTTTCGAAAATAACCCATCCTTCAGCGCGTTGAGCCGAACCTGGTACTTGCCCCTGGGGGACTTGGCGCCTTTAGATTTAGCGCCGTTTTTGCGACTGGCTTCGGTCTGCTTTGCTGAGTTGATACGCATGTCAGATCCTCCCTTCCAAGATTGCCCGCCTCGATCCGTACCTTGAGGGACGGCACGTACTGCACGATCTACGCCTGCGGCGCCCTGGAAACGCCCAAACCCACTGGAATCGTTTTGCAGGTTCTCTAATAAAATGCAAAAGCCCGACCGGTTAGGTCGGGCTTAAAACACGTCTGCAGCACTTATTTTACACCCAAGAACGTTCGAAAACCTATACTTTCATTCCGATTGCTTTTTACTCTCGCGACGCGTCTTCCGGGCCCCGACGGGCGTCTGGCGAGCCTGCCTAGCTAGAGAGGGTGGAAGGGTCTACGGAAGGCGCTACAAGCTGTCCTTTCCGGTCAGCAACCACTCGATAGTTTTCCCGGACCGGCGGGCAAACCGAAGAAGTATCTCTGCGCCGATTTCGCTCCTTCCCTGCTCATATCGTGAAAGCTGTCCCTGGCTGATGCCCAGTTCCCGCGCAAACTGCGCCTGAATTATCTCGAGCCAAGCAGCGGTGACTACGCCCCCGGCGGGGAAAATTTCCCAAGCACCCGTTTCAGCGCCTCCGACGCCGCCGCAAGCGAAACCGACGCCAGCCCCGGTTGTGGCCCCGACCAATCCAGCGAAACCGAGCCTCCCAAAGAGGTCAGTGTCGGGGAGCCCAATCATTTGGGGGAATGCTATGGCGCAGGCTTGAGTAAGTCATTGCGCAGGCTTCATTGCAGCTTCGCGTACTCTGCCTTGGCTGCTTTCAGGATGGGAATGTCGGGGTCGGCGTCTTTCCAGAGGGTGAGGAAGTCTTGGTATGCGCTCTTCGCTTTTGCGGTATCTCCTGCCATCGCGTAGGCTCTACCAAGTTGGAGATGGGTAAGAGCGGCGGTGGGATCGTTCAGGGGAGCGCCGGGATGATCGAGCAGCTTTTGAAACTCAGCAACTGCTGCGGTGCCGTTGTGGGCCAACAAGTACGCGTGACCACGAAAATAGGCAGGGGCGAAACGTAGAATTATGCCCGACTCATATGGACTTACGACCTCCAAGAGTGCGAGCGCTCGGGTAGCATCGCCACTGTTAACTTGGATAGCAGCATTGACAAATGGCAGGTTCACCTTCTTTAACATTGTGTCCAGCGGGTAATCCTTCTCCAGTTCCGCCACTAGTGACTTTGCCCGTGACGTATCGCCGGCCTGCGCCAGAGCGACAGCAGCGTTTATTCTCATAAACCTCCCCGAATCCAATTGCAACGCTGATCTGACAGCGCGCTTCGCCACTTCGGCATTGCCCAGGTTTGCCTCGCGCAGCGCGCTGTTTACCAGCGCGTCCGCGGCTACCCCCTTGGCATCTGCGCGGAGCGCGGACTCTATCGCACGCCGGCTCAGTTCTCGTGCTTTCCGATTGCGCCCGTAATACCCCTCGGTATCGGACTGCATGTTCAATAGTCCGGTTGCCTCTTCTGGATGGCTCGTCGCCCAAGCCAGTTGTCTGTCCATCCCTGTTTGGTCACGAATCAGGAAGGCCCAGAAGTAACGCAGCTCGCGAAATTCACCGAATTTTCGCGCTTCTGCTTGATCAAGAATTTTCTTGGCATCGTCTAGCCAGTTGAGGAAGATGTATGTCTCCGCTAAATTTGAGTAAATACCCCACGCATCGGGATCGAGCTTTAGACATTCTTGATATTCCGGCACCGCCTTCTCGACAGGCCCGTATTCGGAGTATATGATCGCCAAACCGTTGCGGGGACCGATATCTGTAGGATAGGTCTGCTTCCAAAGCTCGTAAACTTCGGTGGCTTTGTGCAAGTCCTCGGCGACAAATTGCTCATAAAGTGCCGAGATGTTATATCTTTCGCTTTCGCTCGTTCGCTCTCGAAGCTCGTAAGCCTTTTTGAAATTTTCAATCGCCAGCCTGCCCTGGTGAAGGTCGAGGTAGGCCCCTCCGAGGCTAAGATAGGCTGCTGCGAAGTTTGGATCGAGTTCGATGGCATGTGTGAAGAAGGTTATAGCCCGAGAATCATCCTTTAGCTTTACACCGATGCTGTAAGCCTTCAGAGCCTCCATCGAAGAAGTTGTCACGTCAACCGGAGCTTCGAATTTCTGCACCGACGCAAGCGATTCACCCAGCTTCTCTCGTACGCGGTCAGTCACCTGAGCTAGTGCCTTGAGTACGCCCTCTTTGTTAGCAGTTTCAACCTGCTCCTTGGCTAAGACATCCCCGGTATTGCAGGTGACGGCTTCCAGACCCACTACGTATTCGCTGCCGAGGCTGGAAATCGACCCTGCCAAAACGGCCTTTCCACCCGTGCGAATGCAGATTTCCTTGGCCACATCTTTCGTGACATGATCATCGGGGGAGCGACCCATCAACTTCAGGGTTTCGCTCATCTTCCGATCAGAGACAGTGTTAAGGAAAGGCGACTGCGCCAGGTGCACCGAGAGTGCCTGCTTCAGTGCGTCGTCGAAGATCGCATCGCCCGTGTTGTTGGCAAAATCGGCGAGAACGATCGTGTCTTTGTCAGTCAGTGGCCTGCTTCGATGCGAACTATAGTAAAACCCGCCTGCCGCAAGCAAACCGACGAGAAGGACGGGAACCACAATTCTCAAGAGCTTGGCAACCCGTGGCGCTGGTGCGCTCCCCGAACTCGCCACTGCAACGCGGCCCGTCTCCGTATCCCGCTTCAGCCGTTGCAGGTCCGTGCGCATCTCTGAAGCGTGCTGGTAGCGCAGATTACGGTCTTTCTCCAGAGCCTTGTTGATGATGTCTTCCAGCTTCGAAGGTACTGCTTGATTGAGCCGTACCGGAGGAACCGGTGCTCGGTTCAGAATGCAATCGAATATCACTCCCGTGCTGTCACCCTGAAAAGGCAGCACCCCCGTCGCCATCTCGTACAACACCGCACCAAAAGAGAAAAGGTCAGTCCGGGCATCCAACTCCTTGGCACGGACTTGTTCCGGCGACATGTAGGCGATCGTGCCCATCGCTGCACCGGGGCTGGTCAAATGCTCTTCGGAAGTAAGTGTCGATGGCTCCGTCGCCCCAGCCACTCCGCTTTTACCCAGAACGGCCGTCACCTTAGCCAGGCCGAAGTCCAGAACCTTTGCGTGTCCGCGCTTGGTCACGAAGATGTTCGCCGGTTTGATGTCACGGTGGATTATGCCTTCTGCATGGGCGGCGTCGAGTGCATCCGCAATCTCGATGGCCAGCGATAGAATCTGGTCTGTTTCCAGCGGTCGTCCGGCAATGCGGTGCTTCAACGTCAATCCATCCAGGAACTCCATGGCGATGAACGCCTGGCCGTGCTGGTCGTCAATTTCGTGGATGGTGCAGATGTTCGGATGGTTCAGGGCAGAAGCAGCCTTGGCTTCGCGGCGAAAGCGGCTTAGAGCATTTGGATCATTGGCAACATCGTCTGGCAGAAACTTCAGGGCCACAAACCGGCCGAGCGATGTGTCCTCGGCCTTGTACACCACGCCCATCCCACCACCGCCAAGCTTCTCCACAACGCGATAACGGGAAACTCTACTGCCAATCAGGCTCGCCCCACCATCAGTCATTGGCCGACCCATGGCGACCAGTTTGCCCATAACCTCCAGCGCGGGCGAATCAATAAAATGCTCGGCTTTTTTCTCCTGAGCCAGCAGCGACTCCACTTCAAGCCGAAGTACTTCGTCGTTTCCACAAATGCGTTCGAGGAATTCAGCGCGGCGATCCTCCTCCAACTCCAATGCCCGGTGACACAGATCTTCGACTCGGTGCCAGAACTCAGGCTCCATTTCCATTCCCTTCGCTCAACTCCCTCAAGAGCCAGAGCTTTGCCAATCTCCAGTCACGCATCACCGTTTCAACCGACACTCTCAACACTTCGGCAGTCTCTTTAGCGGCCAAGCCACCAAAGAATCTCAGTTCTACAACCCTGCTTTTCCTGACATCAACAGCCGCCAGCGCTTTCAACGCATCATCAAGCGCCAGCAGGTTTGGATCGGCTTCCTTGCACACCGACGGTGCGTCGTCCAAGGACATGTGACGCGCCCCCCCACCTCTTTTCTGGGAACCGCTGGAGCGGGCGAAATCGATCAGAATGCGCCGCATCAGTTGTGCGGACATAGCAAAAAAATGAGCTCGATCCTGCCAATTCATTTGTCCGCAGTCCACAAGCTGCAAGTAGACCTCATTAACCAGAGCAGTCGTCTGCAGAACGTGACCGGAGCGTTGTCCCGCCATGCAGTGCTTCGCTACTCGATGCAGTTGCTCATAGACCAAAGGGGTGAGCTTTTCCAGGGCCTGTGCATCCCCGGCAGTCCAGGCCTTGAGCAGCCGGGTGACCTCATGGGGTGCAGGCGTAACCATCCGAGCCTCCATGGCTTCAATACATTACACCGAGAGCCGGCAATAGCCTAGCACGGATACCTCTCTTGCTCCGGGCGGCGTACTAGGCTGAATCAACTTCTTGGCTTTTTATTCACTCGGTTACAGTTTTGCCCCTGATTTCCCGTCTTACTAGATAGAAGCCGGTTCGTGGAGACCTTGGGCGCGGCTGGTCAGTGCTAAGAACCATCACAACTAAGACAGAGGATTCGGTACTAAGAGCGTACCGACTCAGAGGAGAACTCAATGATGACGAACCATATTACGTTTGCCCAATTCTGTTCAGCAGTCCTACGGAAAGGTGCGCTCGCCCTTTGTTTGGTGCCGTGCACGCTCGCGCTGGGTCTTTCCGCGAGCGCTAAGGAGCCCCAAGCCACTACGTTCGATGCTCCCGGTGCGGGCACAGTCGCAAACATCTACAACAGCACCTTCTCCGCCGGCATCAACCTGATCGGGCCCTTCGCGAGAGTTGCGGAAATGAGCGGAACCCGAACCACCACTAGCAGTCCGAACAATTTTCCGAGCCGGCAAGGAGGGTACGCGATGGGTCCGGTGGTTCCGCGCCGAATAAGGCCAGCGGCTGATACGACAGCGACAGCACCGAACACGAAAGAAATCGTGCTACACAATTTCACAAGTCCGCCGCACGGGGCATATCCCGGTGCAGGTGTGGTCCGCGACTCAGCGGGCAACTTTTATGGGACTACTAACGGTGCCTACTCAGACGTATCGGGTGGGGGCGCACACAACGCGGGAGTCGTGTTCAAAATCGATACGTCAGGCAATGAGAGGGGGCTGTACGCCTTCACGGGCGAGGCCGACGGGAGCTCCCCGAATGGTGTAATCCTCGACTCGAAAGGCATTCTCTACGGGACTACTACCTACGGTGGTGCATCGGGTGCGGGCGTGGTGTTTAAAGTCGACACGTCAGGCAACGAGTCCGTGCTGTACAGCTTCATGGACGGGGCCGATGGAGGCAACCCGAACAGTTTGATCCGCGATTCTCAAGGCACCCTCTACGGGACTACCGACGGTGGCGGCGCGGCGGGCGTGGGCGTGGTGTTCAAAGTCGATGTGTCAGGCAACGAGACGGTGCGCTACAGCTTCACGGGCGGGAACGATGGGGCATACCCCAACGCATATGTGACCCTCGACTCGGTCGGCAACTTCTACGGGGCTACCAACGGTGGCGGCGCGGCGGGCGTGGGCGTAGTGTTTAAGGTCGATACGTCAGGCAATGAGACGGTGCTATACACCTTCACTGGCGGGGCCGATGGGGCATACCCAAATGGTGTGATGCGCGACTCGGCCGGCAACCTCTACGGGACGACTTCCAACGGTGGCGTATGGGGCGCGGGCGTGGTGTTCAAAGTCGATACGTCAGGCAATGAGAAGGTGCTGTATACCTTCACGGGCGGGGCCGATGGAGGCTACTCCGACGCAGGTGTGACCCGCGACTCGGCTGGTAACCTCTACGGTACTACCAACGGTGGTGGCACGGCTGGCTTGGGCGTGGTGTTCAAAGTCGATACCTCCGACAACGAGACGGTACTGCACACTTTCATGCGAGGGCTTGATGGGGACCAGCCCTACCTCGCGGGTGTGATTCTCGACTCGGTCGGCAATCTTTACGGGGCTACCGCATTCGGTGGCGCCGGGGGTACTGGCGTCGTGTACAAGTTGGATACGAGCGCCCACGAAACGGTCCTGTACAACTTCCCGGGTGCGGCCGACGGGCAGTACCCCTACAACGCGGGCGTCATCTTTGGGTCGGACTGCCACCTCTACGGGACCACCTTTTATGGCGGTAGGAATGGCCACGGCGTCGTGTACCAGCTGGATGGGGACGGCAATGAGAAGGTGCTGTACGGCTTCGACCTCCTCACAGGCAATGGTTTTGGCCAACCAACCGGTGGGGTGATTCTCGACTCCGCCGGCAACCTCTATGGGACTACTTTCATAGGCCAAGCGGACACGGGCTACGGGTATGGCGTGGTGTACAAGGTGGATGCGGCTGGCCGTTCGACGGTGCTGCACAACTTCACGGGCGGGGCCGATGGCTCCGACCCCTACGGAGGTGTGATCCGCGACTCGAAAGGTAACCTCTACGGGACCACCAACGGTGGCGGCGCATCGGGCGCGGGCGTAGTGTTCAAAGTCGATAAGTCAGGCAATGAGGCCGTGCTCTACAGCTTCACCGGTGGAACCGACGGCGGCTACCCCCTGGGCGGATTAATCTTCGACTCGTTCGGTAATCTTTACGGGACTACCAACGGTGGCGGTTCATCAGGCGCGGGTGTCGTCTTTGAGGTCGATACTTCAGGTTATGAGAGGGTGGTGTACAGTTTCACCGGTGGGACCGACGGCGGCTACCCCCTGGCCGGTGTAATGCGCGACTTGAAAGGCAACCTCTACGGGACCACCAACGGTGGCGGCGCATCGGGCGCGGGCGTGGTGTTCAAAGTCGATACGTCAGGCAATGAGACGGTGCTGTACAGCTTCACCGGCGGGGCCGATGGCGGCTATCCCCTCTGGGTGGTGTTGGCCCGCGACTTGGCCGGCAACCTTTACGGGACTACCGACGGTGGCGGCGCATCGGGCGCGGGCGTGGTGTTTAAAGTCAATGCCGCTGGCCAGGAGACCGTGCTGTACAGCTTCACGGGCGAGGCCGATGGCGGCAACCCCTTCGCAGGCGTGATCCTTGGCCCGGAAGGCAGCCTCTACGGGACAACCGCGTTCGGGGGGCAAACAAACGCCGGCGTTGTGTTCGAGATCAAACCATAGTAACGGCGCAACGAGGGAACCCTCTTGTGGCGCCTGCATTGTATCAGTGGGGATGATCCTCATTAGGAACATCCCCTCTCACTTTTCGTGCCCGGTAGCGCAGATGTTGCGCTACCTCGGTCAATGACCATCCCCGGCAGTTTTTTTGGAGTGGCACTGGTCACTTCAACTTTGCGTTCGACGTGTGGCAGAGGCGTTTCGACGGTTGTTTAAAGATGGCGAACATCAAGCACGCGGACGGCTCAGTGAAACGATGTGATATCCCGCTGGGAAACAGTTCTGTTCACACCGAGCTGGCGCAGATGGTCTAGCGAACGAGGCGGGCGTGTATCCTGTTTTTCACGTATGAGAGTAAAAAAACTTGCAAGCGGGCGACCTAGAAGTCAATGCGAAGCCCGAATTCGGTTTCGCGGGGAGCGCCGACCGCGAACACGCCGCTACCACGTCCGACTCGGACCGTGTTGGAACCGGCATTAGTACCGGCGACCGTGCCATTGATGGCGCCGCCTGCTGCAGTCAGGCCACTGAGAGACCCGAAGTTCGTGAAATTGAAAATGTTGAAGAACGAAGCGCTGGGAGACATGATCACACGTTCATGGAACTTAAAGGGCCAGCTCAGGATCGTGTCGACGTCTTTGTAGTAGCCGTTGCCGGAATTGTGAACGGGCGGCAACTGGATGGAAGGAACCACCGCCCCCAGAGTAATCAACTCATCCTGTGTGAACAAACCGGCTTTGACCAGCGCCTGGCCAGCTGGCGTGAGCGTACCCGCTACGGTGTTGTTGAAGTTCGTGAGGTAGGCATTCAGGTCGCCGGGCGAGACCCCGCGCATAAATGTTCCAGGGTGGCCGATGCCGGTGGCGGCAGAGTTCAAGAAATCACCAGTCGTGCCATCACCCGTCAGGTCGGAGCGGAAGATTTCTCCCACGCTTCCTTGCGTGGGCAATGTCAGATTGGAAGGCGGAGGCGAGGCAAAGCCGCCGATAAGGCTGAGGTGGGGACCGTGGTGAGCAAATTCGAAGGTCGCGCCGAACTTGAATTGGTGGGTGCGATCCTGCCCCGTGGGTCCCATAAAGGCGGTGGGGTTACGGTTGTCCCAACCGTTCGAGGTGAAATGTTGGTCGCTGCCTCCATTGCTGACGAAGCGGGATAGGGTGTAGTTGACTTGGAGATCCAGACTGCCAACGCCGTGGAAGGGACTATTGACTTGTTGCCGGTACTCGCTTTGCAGGCCGTTGTACACCGAGCGGCCCATGGGAAAGTTGACACCCAAACTGCCTAGGTTTGGATGGATACCCGCGAACGCTGCACCGGTGTCAGGAGTAAGTCCAAAGTAGGGAGCGGAAAACCCTCCGTAATACACACTGCCCTCATCCAGGCCGTTGTTGGCGAAATCATTGATGCTCGCAGGAGTCTGACTATTAGCCAACACCGCGATGTAACAAGCCACCGTTTTCGAGGCGTTGGTCCGGGTCACGTCACCTGCCGGAGAACAGGAAGGAGCGTTGTTGGCCACTGTAGCCCCGATGGCATGGAGAGCCGCATTCAATTCGAGGAAACGGGCATCGCCGACATGGTTTACATCCTCCCCCCTCTGAAAGTGCAGGCCAATGTTGCGCAGGTAGTCCACCGTCAACACGCCGCCCTTGGTGAGTTGGCGCTGAATGCCAATATTCATCTGATAAGAACGGGCGGTGCGGTAGTTTGGATAGTAGGGCCCGAGCGTAAGAGTACTGCCGACAAAGTTGGGGTTGACCGCAGCGAGGCCGACTGCCGCACTGGCCGCAGCATATTCGGCTTGCAAATCGGCCATTGCCTTGGCTGCGCCTTCTGCGTTGACGGCGCCGGGCCCCAGTGGCTGGAAGCAAACCTGCGTCGCCAGATCGTAGCCGTCAATGGACTGGACAAGTCTCGGCTGGGTGCTACCGGCGACGGGCAATGCGAACGACAGCGAACCTACACTGGCGCTGGGCTGACAATTGAGGTATGGCACCTGGAGGAACAAGCCGGTGGCTAGCTTGTTGCCGCGATCGAACACAACATTGTTGAAGATGTTGTTCTCGTAGTAGAGGCCGCCGCCGCCGCGAATAGCAGTTTTCCCGTCGCGCCAAGGGTCCCAGGCAAAACCAATTTGTGGACCAAGGTTCGCGTTGGGCTGGCGAACGCGGTTGCCCAGCTCCGATCCCCACTGATCCAGGAGATTTCCCGTGCAAGTGATCAGGGTCGTGGCCGAACAGGGGATGGGCGCCAGGTCGCTGTCGGTGCGTCCGGTATCGCGGACGTAGCGCACTCCATAATTCAAGGTGAAGTTGGGTCTGATCTTCCAGGAATCGCCGACGTAGGCTTCAAAGCGGGTATCAAACACACCTCCGGCGGGAGAGCCGAAGGCGGGCAGATTGGTAAAGGAGCCCTGCCCATTGCCCACGAGCCCGCCGGTGAATGGATAGTCGCCGATATTGGGATCGCAGCCACTGAAGGGCACACTGGGGTTGGTGTCAAGATTGCAGGAGTAATACGGCTTCGTTTGCACGCTTCCGAGGGGCAACAGATTAAAGTTGACATTTGTAAACAGCTCCGGAGCCAGTCCGAAGAAAGAGGCAAACCCGCCGCCGGCGATGCCGTTGACGGTGGCGCCAAAGCGAATAATGTGCGAGCCCCAAACTCGGCTGGCATCGTATTTGATCTGCTTGTTGCTCTGAAACGTCTGCTGCGGCGCGTTAAAGTTCGGCCCCATGAGCAGACTGGTGTCGTTGAATGCAATCTCGGCAAAGGGGAATGAATTAATCGCGAGCGGTTGCGAGTTGGTGTCCCCGATGATCTGGTTGTGGAACTTCGAGTATCCGAGGCGGATGCTGTGAGACCAGTTACCTTGATTGATGTCAATGCCAACGGCATGGGCGCGCGCGTAGTCGCGGTTGGCGTAATAGGAGAAGCCTTGGCCAGCAGAGGTCGGAGAAAAATTCCAGTCATAGACGAACTTGTAAAAAACGCGGATGTTCTGCGTGGCCTGCCAGTCGAGCCGCCCGCTGGCCTGCGAGCTCTTAAAGGGAGAACTGATGCCTTGTGTCAGGAATTGAAAAGGAGCGCCCACAACAATCGCATCGGCACTGTCCTGCTTGAGCCGTTCGGAATCAATAAAGAAAAACAGCCTGTTCTTCTTGATCGCGCCGCCGAAGCGGCCGCCGAACTGGTTGCGCTGAAACTGCGAAGAGACGGCACCGGGAAGATCCGCAAAGCCGGCGCGGTAGTCGCGGAACAGGTAGAAGGCCTGGCCGTGATAGTCGTTCGTGCCGGAACGCGTGGCCAAGTTGACCGAGCCCGAGCCCGTGATCTCCGTTGAGACGTCGAGCGAAGAGCGGCCAATATTGAATTCCTGAATAGAACTTAATGCGATGTTCTGGGTGGTGGTGCCAACGGTTTCGTCGCTGACGTCGAGGCCGTCCACTTCGATGCGGGGGGTGCGGCCGAAATCGCCGTTGATAGAAATGGAGTTGTAGCCGACTTTGGTTGGATCAAAGTTTGCTCCATCCTGCATCTGGACACCGGGTTCCAACTGGGCGAGGTCAAGGAAGCTGCGTCCATTGACCGGCAGGTTGTCGATCTCCTCGCCACTGAGTACCCCTTGCACTGTGGATTGTTCGGTGTTAACGGTGATGGCGGTGCTTCGCACTTCAATCGTGGTGGTCTCCTGGCCAACTTCCAGCTTCACATTGCCAGACGACGTTACCGCGATCTGGACCGGGAGGGCGAGTTGCACCGTCTTGAAACCCTTGGCCTGCACGCGAACTTGGTAATCCCCGACAGGGAGGCCGCCCGAATTGTAGGTCCCTGTCGAGGATGTCCTCACCGTGACAACCTGGCCCGTAGCGCGGGACGTGATGGTGATGGTTGCCTCCGGCATGACCGCGTTGGTCTCATCGGTGACCGTCCCCTGAATGCTGCCCTGGCTGACGGTGGTCTGGGCGCGGGAAGAAAAAGACAATGACGACACCAATAATGCTACGCAGACAGCTGTTGAGAACAGGGAGAAGCTCGTGGGTAAGTCCTCGCCCTCACCGGCGTACCAGTTCGCCAGTAAGCCATCGACGATTTTGCGCGGAAGTTGCGACAATCAGCATCCAGCGCGGAATCCGCAGAATCTTGGCCAACAAAGGTAGTCTCGCCGGGCACTAAAGTCAACCGACTGAAAACGCAGATATTTCGTCCGGGCGATTAAGATCGCCGATGTGCGTGCGCTGAATCCCCGCTATCCCGGCGCTTCACAAACCGGGTCTTTCGCAATCATCAACAACGGAGAGGTCGCCGGGGGATGGGTGGACACCAGCGGGAACTACCACGCCTTCGCACTCAACAGCGGTGTTTACTCTTCGTTCGATGCTCCGGGTGCGTTTGAGACCGATGCGTACGGGCTCAACGACAGCGGTGAGATCGTAGGACAGGAAGGACAACTTCGCGGTCTTCGGCAAGCCACGCAGCGTACCGAAGCGCTTGCAGAACATCTTCGCGCTCTAGATACGGGAAGTCAGCGAGGATCTCGTCGATGGTATGACCGGCTCCTATTTGGCCGACAATCATGCCGACCGTCACCCGCATGCGCCGAATGCATGCTTTTCCGCCCATCGCGCCCGCATCTTGGGTGATGCGATCAAGCTGTATCATGCTGTCCTCCTCTCAAGTCTGCCATCGACCCGAGAATAACACGGGACTACTTTTGTTTGCTTCGCATTCGCCTGAAGGAGGAATCGGCCGACGAAGGTTGATAAGCTGCGCTGGCCGGTGGCGGCGAGTGCAGATTCAAATTGACCTGCGGAGCTATTGGAGCCGTTTGGTCACAAGCAGCAGCGCCTCCAATCCCCGGATCATGCATCTTTGCCCCTGGCCTTCTGCTTGGCAACCAGGCGCTGCATGAACTTGGGTCCTTCCTTCTTGTAGGCCTGGACACCCTCAGACAGAAGCAGTCGCCCGGACTTCGAAAATGACCAACCCCGCTGGACGGAACCAGGAATGAAGGCATTGCACATGCACTCGCCGGTGGCCACCGCGAATGTGTTCGAAGCCGTCTGTCCGCCGAAAACGCGTCCCGCAGGAGACGCAGTTAACGAATCGTGCGCTACACGCTGTCCTTTCCGGTCAGCAACCACTCGATAGTTTTTCCGGATCGGCGGGCAATCCGAAGAAGTATCTCCGCGCCGATTTCACTCCTCCCCTGCTCATATCGCGACAGCTGTCCTTGGCTGATTCCTAGTTCCCGAGCAAACTGCGCCTGAATTATCTCGAAACCTCGGAGTTCGCGCACGCGTCGGCCCACAGCCTTCCAGTCAATTGCGGGTTTTGTGACACTGTGCATTCAGGTTGACGAATATGTACATATGCATATATAATTCTTATGTACATATGTACTTGTGCGGACAATGTTCAATCTACTTTTACATTCGATTCGCCCAGGAAACAACCACTAGAGGTAATCGAGGGGGTACACGATGAACACACATGCCAAGAAGACTGCCACTTTGGTGCGGCGGAATCTACGACTCGCGCGCTCCAGATGGGGGAAACGCCTGGGCGCAGCTCTTGAACAGGCACTCGCGGCTTGGTCGGAAGAGTTCAGAATATCGATTGAAAGTGGAGACCTGCTCCTTATCGAAGGAAAGTGGTACGTGACCCATTCTGGTCTCCTTCGTTTGGCCCGGCGCAAGAAATGCTGTGGCATTCACGTTGAGATGGCACCGCAATTCTGCGATCCCCGGACCTCGCGCTGGGCCTGCAGAGCTACCGTCTTCAAGTCCCCCACGTGTAAAGGTTTTGTGGGCTATGGCGATGCTGATCCGTCGAATGTCGATCCGTTGGTCCAAGGCGCGGAAATGAGGGTGGCAGAAACCCGCGCAGTGAACCGGGCACTGCGCAAGGCATACGCCGTCCCTCTCTGCTCGGCCGAGGAGATCGGATCTTTCGCTGGCCAACCCGCTTCGAGTCCAGAATCCAAGAAATTGCCGCAGCCTACCAGTGGCAATGGTCATGGTGGCCCGAAAGTTAGAGACCGCCTCTGCCAGTTGATCCGTCAGCATCAACTGGACGCCAATCTCGTCAAGTCCTATGCGATCGATTTCTGCGGAGTCAAGACGCTGCGCGACGCCACGCGGGATCAGGTCGAGGCTTTCGTCGCCCACTTGTCCGACTGGGCCGAGAAAGACCGCAATGCTCTGCTCTGCCAACTCAACAGCTATCTGGGCCAGAAAGACGGTGCCGCATGAGACGCCGCATCCAAGGCTTACACGAGGCAGATCCGTCTGCGACGGGACAAGTTCGCGATGGGCTCCTGCTAGTCCGGATCGAAAAAGTCCACTATCGATGGGACGCGC
>Ga0209517_10005805_pt1 | contig 15522 bp, 12 predicted proteins | sample PeaSoiMetSII2010_FD_187695 | JGI IMG/M metagenome (GOLD analysis project Ga0209517, IMG submission 187695) | Peat soil microbial communities from Weissenstadt, Germany - SII-2010 (SPAdes) (version 2) | ecosystem: Environmental > Terrestrial > Soil > Wetlands > Peat | place: Germany... | reverse complement strand
ATTCCACAAGTATCCGGACCGAGGCGGTGAGGTCAATGAATAAATCCAGCGAAAAATGAACGCCACGCAAATTTTTCTCTTGACACAATGTACTAGTCTTATAGTACATTGATCTCGTCGTGAATCCCCGGCCCAAATCGAACGGCTTCCGATTCCTCCTCGACCTGCACTCCGGCATGCCCGTCTACCGCCAGATCATCGACCAGGTGCGCGGCGCCATCGCTTCAGGCGCGCTCACCCCCGGCGATCAGCTGCCCACCGTGCGCCAGCTCGCGGTCGATCTCGAAATCAATCCAAACACCGTCGTGCGCGCCTACCGCGAGCTCGAATTCGGTGGCCTGCTGGAGACGCACCAGGGCACGGGCACATTTATCAGCGCGCAGAAGATGAAGCGGGCCGATGCCGAGCGCGAGCGGCAGTTGGCGCAGATTGTGGCCGACTGCGTAGCCCGCGCAGGCGCTGCGGGATTCACGCTGGATGAATTGATCGAAGAGTTGCGCGCACTGGCTTCAGAGCCGGCGCGCAAGAGATGAATGAAGGAGATGAACAATGAGACCGAAAGTGGAAATGGTGCCGTTGAACAGAGTCGCGGTAACGGCGTTTGTCCTGTGCACCGGCGCAGGCCTGTATCTGACCGCATTGATCAAAAGCAACGTGCCGGCGATTGTCGGCGCCCTCATCGGCGTCTACCTGCTGTACGCCATCAAGGTCGTGCAGCAATGGGAGAAGGTGGCCCTCCTGCGCCTCGGCCGCTACGTCGGCCTGCGCGGCCCCGGCTGGTTCCACGTGATCCCGGTCTTTGAGACCATCAGCCCCTTCATCGACCAGCGCGTGCGCGTGCACAGTGTCACGGCCGAGTCGACGCTGACCCGCGACACCGTTCCGGTCAACGTGGACGCCATCGTCTTCTGGATGGTGTGGAACGCAGAGAAGTCCATCCTGGAAGTGGAGAACTTTACCGATGCGGTCAACATGAGCGCGCAGACGGCGCTGCGCGAGTCCATTGGCCGCCACGAGTTGGCGCAGATGATTACCGAGCGCGAGGTCATGGGGCGCCAGCTTCAACAGATTCTCGATGAGAAGACCAATCCCTGGGGAATTACCGTTCAATCCGTCGAGATTCGCGACGTGCGCATTCCGCAGAGCCTTGAAGACGCCATGTCGCAGCAGGCACAGGCAGAGCGCGAGCGCCAGGCCCGCGTCATTCTCGGCCAGGCCGAGGTGCAGGTCTCCGAGCAGTTCGCCACGGCCTCGCGCGTCTACAACGACAATCCCGGCGCTCTCCATCTGCGCGCCATGAACATGCTGTACGAGGCAATCAAAGAGAAAGGCTCGATGGTGATCGTCCCCTCGTCGGCAGTCGAAACAATGGGCCTTGGCGGCACGCTGGCCATTGCCTCGATCGGCAAACAACAGGGTTGAATGCCTGCACAGGAGTAGAGAGATGAAGAGCAGAACTCTTCTTGTGTCCGTAGTGATGGCGATACTGGCGGTGACCGCCCTCGCTCAGACGAGCCCCGCCGCTGCCTCGTCCAGCACGGCCTCGATCGAGGGCGTCTGGCGGGCGGAGGCGGATGGCTTGCCCAATATAGCGCTCGTCCTCACAAACGAATCCGGCAGCTTAGCAGGCGCGGTTCAGTTTTATTTCCACCATCGCGATGCTGTCGGCCAACCGTGGACTTCGACGCCGGGACTTCCGGAGCCGTTGTTCAACCTGAATTTCGACGGCAAGACGCTGACCTTCCAGGTGAGTCATCGCCGCGCCCATCCGCCGGGCTCATTGAACGACCCTCCGGTCACCTTCCGCTTCAAGCTGATCGCCCCGGACAAGGCCGAACTGGTCAACGAGAACGAGAGCGGCTCAGCAGGCGTCCTGGTGCGGAGTCAATACTAGAGCAGCGCCAGAGAGACAACCCCCTTGTCCCGAAAGACAGCGAGCGCCCGCCGACCCCTTCCCGATCAGGCCGACTCAATAATCATGTTCGCGTACTGAATGGTGTCTCCCGTCCGAATAAGCCCGATGGCCAGCGGAACCCTCTTCTTGAATTCAATGTGCGGCTCCAGCGTCACCGGTACGCCGGCGAGCGCCGCATCGAACTCCCGCAGCGTCTCCGGCGTATTCACGCAGCGGAACTCCTCGGCCATGAAAGCGCGGCCGACGTTGAAGTTCGCGCGTATGGCGTTGAGGACGTCTAGCACCCGCGGCACATCGTCTACCAGCGCGATATCGACGGTCTCAATCTGCGGCCAGAAGGGAAACCCGCGGTCGGCAATCACCAGCGTATTGGTGTGGCGCACGCGGCTGAGCAGAGAATTAATTCCCGGGTTCAGGATTCCTGTCTTCAACATGAAGTCATGGCTCCGTGGAGCAATCAAGCCGCTCCTCTTTTCGCCTTCGCGCCATCATTGCACACCTGCGCCAGCCGTCGAAAGGCCCAAACGGTCAGCGCGGCGAAAGCAACCGTTTGCGACACGTGCACCCAGAACCAGATGTCCGTCCCGCTTTGCCAGACCAGGCGCCGTGCTGCGTCGTGCGGCCAAATCAGCGTGAAGAAGATCAGCAGTCCAATCACGTGCCCTGGAATCGCCGGCAGGATCGACTTGGTCAGGTAGGCCGTGGTCCCGAACACAACGCCCACAAGAAAGTAGAAAACCAGCTTGGGCCACAGAAAACCCTGGGTTGGGCCATGGGCCAGCGCGAAAAGGACGGATGAGATCACCACCGCCACGGGGCCGCTGAACTCACGCTCCAGAATGACCTGGCAATAACCGCGGAAGGCGGGTTCCTCAGTCAGCGGGGCGGCAACGGAGCCCATGATGATCATGGCCGCGACGGTGAACCAGGGATAGTGGGAGAGATCGGGAAGTGCGTTGCCGGGCATCCTGACTAGCTGCGTCATCACGATCCAGAGTCCGGCGAAGGCCACCACCGACAGGCTGCCCGCCATCACCGACCAGCCGAACACCGGCGCCGCCACAAGCTTGGCGCGCAGACACAGACGGCGCGCCTCCGCTGTGCCGCGCGGCCAGCCCTTGCCCGCCAGGTAGACCCACACAAGGACCAGCACCACCGACATGGCTGGGACCGCCCAGGGAATTGCCGGGCTGACGCTGAGGTTGACGCCAACCAGCGCAGACCAGATGCCCGCGCCGAAAACGAGGATGACGGAGCCCAGGATTCCCGCCCAGGCTACCGCCAGGATGCGGCGAGTGAGAGAGCGCATGGTCTTGGCGCCTCCTTCGGGACGGCTCGGCGGTCCCGTGGAGGATCTCCTCCGGAGAGCCCTCACGCGGATACGCCAGTCCTCTGCAATTGATCTTCACTACGCAGGGAAGAGTGAGGTTGTTCCTGACTGTTTTCAGGTGTACTGGCAGCGCGACCTTCAGCCGGCGAGGGTCTTCGAGGCGTATTATTATTGCCGCGAGCCGACGGAAGCGGAACTCCCGCGCCTGGGGCTCAACCACTGCCGGCAGATGAGCCCCTGACTCGCATGGAGGGCCTCATGCTGCCACGCACCATCTACCTGAGCAGGCTCATCGGCCTCTACTGGATTCTGGTCCTGCCGTCCCTGGCGATTCACAAGCAAGCCACCGTGGACTCGGCCACTGCGCTGTTTCACAACCCGTCGCTGATGCTGATCGTGGGCATCTTCACGGTTATCGCCAGCCTGGCCATGATTCTGGCGCACAATCTCTGGTCCGGCGGAGCGCAACCCGTTGTTGTTACCCTGGTTGGCTGGCTGGCGCTTATCAAGGGCATGCTGTTCCTGCTGATGCCCTCCGGGGTGGACACCGAGATGATGCTGAGCTGGTTCCGCGATCCCGTGCTCTTCTACGTGTGCCTGACTCCGTCCTTCCTGATCGGCATCTACCTGACCTACGAAGGCTTCAGGCCGAGAGCAGGTTCCTAGCAGGGCGCGGCGGGTTCGTCTGTCTCAGCTGGTGTGGTCAAGCAGAATCTTCCAGCCCTGCGGCCCCTTGCGCCAGACCAGCGAGAAGATGCCGTCGTCTTTCGTGGCCTCGCCGTGAGCGCTGCGTTCCAGGTGGAAGTTGCCGGTGACCACGGCGTACTCCACCGTGCCGCAGGAGGGGGGCAGCAGGCGGATATCGAGATTCACAAAGGTGAGCCTGCCCATCTGCTCTTTGGTGCTGTAGGCCTTGGTGTAGCGATCGAGAATCGGCGCGTAGCCCTTGGCCAGGTGGGCGCCGATGAAGGTCGTATCCGGCGAGTTCTCGTAGGCCTGCATGAAGGCCGGAATGTCCGCGCGGTTCCACGCCGCAGCCTGCGCAGCAATCGCGGTGCGAATGGCAGCCTCGTCCGCCACCTGCGCTGGGGCAGACGCCGCCTGTGCGGGCGCCTGCGGTGCGGCGGCGATCAGAAACAGTGCAAGTGCGGGGAGCAGGAAGCGCTTCATCGAGATCCCTCCGGCGTAGAATTCATCAGGAATCAGCTTACAATGACAGCATGAGCGCGGCTGCCGCTTCCCCTCCTTTTCGCATCGTCCACACCGTCTGCTCCCACGACTGCCCCGACTCCTGCGGCGTGCTCGTGACGGTCGATGGCGACGGCCGGGCAGTCAAGGTAGCGGGCGACCCGAAGCATCCCGTGACGCAGGGATTCCTGTGCGGCAAGGTGGCCAAGTATCTCGACCGCGTTTATGCGCCGGAGCGGATTCTATTCCCCTTGAGACGAAAGTCCGGAGCGCAAAAGGGCCCACGGCCCTGCGGCCGCGAGCACGAGGCCTTCGAGCGCGTCAGCTGGGACGAAGCCCTCGACGCAATCGCGGCGCGCCTAAAAAACATCGCGGACGAATTCGGCCCGGAGTCGATCCTCCCCTACAGCTACGCGGGCACCATCGGCGTGCTCGGCTATGGTTCGATGGACCGGCGCTTCTTTCATCGCCTCGGCGCCAGCCAGCTTGACCGCACCATCTGCTCCGAAGCCGGCGGCGTCGCGTGGAACCTGGTCTACGGCAAAAAACTCGGCACGCCCACCGAAGACTTCCGCTTGGCGAAGCTGATCCTCGCCTGGGGCGCGAACATCCACGGCAACAACGTGCACCTCTGGCCCATGGTCGAGCAGGCCCGCCGCAACGGCGCCCGCCTCATCGTCATCGACCCCTACCGCACCCGCACCGCCGCGCTGGCCGACTGGCACATCGCCATCCGCCCCGGCACCGATGGAGCCCTCGCTCTGGGCCTGATGCACGTGATCCTGAACGAGGGCCTCGAAGACCGCGAGTACATTGCCGCAATGACCTATGGCTTTGACCGTCTCGCCGAGCGAGCCCGCGACTACACTCCCGACCGCGTCGCCGCCTGGACCGGCATGACGGCCGCCGAGATCGAGCAGCTCGCCCGCGAGTACGCCACAACCCGCCCTGCGGCGCTGCGCCTGAACTATGGCGTGCAGCGCACCGAGAACGGCGGCACAGCGGTGCGTGCCATCGCCATGCTCCCTGCGCTCACCGGCGCGTGGAAGTACCGCGGCGGCGGGGGCCAGCTCTCCACCTCCGGCGCGTTTCCCTGGGACAAGAAGGCCGTGGAGCGGCCCGACCTGGCGCTGGCCTCGCCCCTCGGCCGCCTGGCGCGCGTGGTGAACATGTCCGCGCTAGGCGCGGCCCTCACAGAGCTGGGCCAACAACCGTCGCCGGACTCAGACGCACAGCCGCAGAGCGGCCCGCCCGTGAAAGCCCTGTTTGTCTACAACTCGAATCCCGGTGCGGTGGCGCCCAACCACAACGCGGTCAAGCGTGGCCTTGCGCGGCCCGACCTGTTTACCGTGGTCCACGAGCTCTTCTTCACCGACACGACCGACTATGCGGACTACATTCTTCCGGCGACCACGTTTCTTGAGCACACCGACGTGCAGGGCGCGTATGGCCACTACTTTGTGCAGCTCTCGCAACAGGCAATCGACCCGCCCGGCGAGGCCCGCTCGAACGTCTGGCTTTTCAGCCAGCTCGCGCAGCGCATGGGTTTCGATGAGCCTTGCTTCCGCGATTCGGCGGAGGATCTGATCAAAGCCGCCCTGGCCATCGGCCCCGATGGCCACTCGACGCGCCCCGAAATGGAGCACATCACCCTCGATGGTTTGAAGCAGCAGGGCCACATCCCGCTCGCCTTCCACAGCGATCCCGAAGGCCACCCGTTTCAGCCCTACCTTGCTGGCCTGCTGCCCACGCCATCTGGCAAGATCGAGTTCTATTCCGAGACCCTCGCCGTGCAAGGCCTCGATCCACTCCCGGCCTTCATCCCCGCCGTCGAGTCCCGCTTCGGCGAAGGCGCGAAGCGCTATCCCCTCGAATTTCTCGGCAGGAAGGCGGACAACTACATGAACTCCACCTTCGCCAACCTCGACGGCCACCGCAAGATGGAAGCGCGCACCAGCCATCGGCTGGAGATGCACCCGGTCGACGCGGCGGCGCGCGGTATTGCCGATGGCGATCTGGTGCGGATATGGAACGACCGCGGCGAACTGTGCCTGACGGCGCTCGTGAACGCCAGCCTGCCCGCGGGAGTTGTGGCGGGAAAGCTGGATTGGGCCAAGTTCAGCGCCGGCGGGGCCAACGTGAACGCTCTGACCAGCGAGCGCCTGACCGACCTGGGCGCGGCGGCCACCTTCTACTCGACCCTCGTGGAAGTGGCAAAAATGCAGGGAACAGGGATCAGGGATTAGGGAACAGAAAAACATTCAAAGCTCTGGCCGAACCCTACCGCAATTGCCGCCCGCTCTATTTCGGCAGCTGCGACGTATCCCAACCGCCGCCGAGTGAGCGCACCAGCCCCACGCTGTCGATGAATTGCCGCGTCTGCAAATCGATCGCCGTCCGCTGGTTCTGAATCAGCGTCGCCTCCGCCGTCAGCACTTCAAGATAGCTGGTCACGCCCCCCTTGTAGCGCTGGCTGGAGACGTCGTAAGAGTGCTGCGCCGACTCCACAGCCTTCTGCTCCGCGCCCGCTTCCTGCTCCAGAATCCGCAACCCTGAGAGCTGATCCTCCACATCCTCGAAGGCCAGAAAGATCGCGCCCTTGTAGTTCGAAACCTGCGCCTCGTATTCGTGCCTGGCCTGGTCCGTCAGCGCATGCCGCTGCCCCGCGTCAAACAGCAGTTCCGTGGCCTGCGCCCCCAGCGACCACAGCGCGCTCGGCCCCTGAATCCACGTCCCTCCGTGCGTGCTTTCAAATCCGCCCGTGCCGCCCAGCGTAATCGTCGGGTAAAACGCGCTCACCGCAATCCCGATCTGCGCATTGTCCGCGGCCGTCCGCCGCTCTGCCGCCGCAATGTCCGGCCGCCGCTCCAGCAGTTGCGACGGCACCCCGAGCGGAATCTTCGGCAATTGCAAATTCAACGGCGAAAACGGAATGCTGAAGTCGGGCAGCTTGTAGTAGGCGATGGTGCCCACCGCGTGCTCATACTGCGCCCGCGCCACGCCCACATCTACCAGTTGCGCCCGCACGGTTTCGAGTTGCGTCCGCGCCTGGGCTACATCGGCCTCGGTGGCCACGCCACCCTTCAGACGCCGCTCGGTCAGGTCCAGTTGGTTCTCCAGGTTCGCAATCGTGGCTTTCAGCAGCTTGGCTTGCGCATCCAGCCCGCGCAGCTGGAAGTAGTCCGCGGCCATGGCTGCCTGTAGGCTCAGGTTCACAATGGCCATATCCGCCGCGCTGGCCTGCGCGTTCTCGTGCGCCGCCTCCACTGTCCGCCGGATGCGTCCCCAGAAGTCCGGTTCCCAGCTCCCCTGCCCGCCAACGACCAGATCGTTGTAACTCGTTGGCTTGCCCTGTGAAAACGAGGGCCCGTTTGCCGAAATGTTGTCGCGCGCCACCGAAGCCCCGGCAGAAAGCCTGGGATAGAGCGCCGACCGCACCGCCTTCACCTGGTCCCCGGCCGCCAGGTAGGTCTCCAGCGCCTGCCGCAACGCCTGGTTGTACGGCTCAATCCGTTCCTCAAGCTGATTCAGCTGCGGGTCCTGGTAGATCTCCCACCATTTCCCCTTGAGCATTCCGTCCGAAGGCGTTGCCGGCTGCCAGCCGCCTCCCGCGGGATTCGGCGGCGGCGCAAGGACCGACGATGCGCCCGCTTCCTTGTACACCGGAGGCGCGCTATAGCCCGGCCGCTTGTAATCCGGCCCCACCGGCTTGCAACCCGCCAGCAGCCCCAGCCCGAGCAAAGCGCACACTCCTCCCACGCGAACAAGCCCCGCATGTCGGCCGCCGAATTCGCGCTTGTGCGACCCCATCGCTACCTGCCTCCCGCATCGGCCTTGGCGCCGGGGCTCTCCACATACACCTTCTCGCCCTCAATCAGCGAGTCCGGGGGATCCTCGATCACCTTGTCGCCGCCATTCAGCCCGCTCACAATCTGCACGTTTGCACCGTCGTCCTCGCCAATCACCACGGGAACCAGGTGCGCCTTGTTCCCGTCCACCACAACTCCCACCCGCAACCCCTCCCTGCGGAAGATCAACGCCGCTGCCGGCACGATAAACGTCGCACCCGCCGCCGGCGTCTTGAAGTGAACCTGGGCCAGCGAACCCGGCAGCAGCTCGCCGCCGCGGTTGTCCACGTCGATTTCAACCAGGAGCGTCCGGCTGGCCGGATCGATGGCGTCGGCGGTGCGCACCAGCGTGCCCTGGTAGATTTTTCCGGTGTGCTCGGCGAAGGTCAGGTCGATCTTCGTCCCGCGCTTCACGTTGCCGGAGTAGATCTGCGGCAGGTTCGCATACACGCGCAGGGTTTGAATGGCCTGCAGGTGGAAAAGTTCCTTGCCCGCGCCGGAATCGATCAGTTGGCCGGTATCAATTACGCGTGCGGTCACCACTCCGTCAAACGGCGCATACACCTTCTCAAACGACTGCAGTTCCTTAAGCCGCTGCACGTTGGCCTGCGCCGACTTCACCGCCGCCGCCGTCGCCGCCGCCTGGTTCACAAACGTGTCCGTGTCCTGGTGCGACACCGCGTCTGTCTTTACCAGCCCCGTATAGCGCTCTGCCTGAATGCGCGCATTGTTCGCAGTGGCCTCGGCCGTATTCAGATCAGCCTCGGCCTGCGCCAGTTGCTGGTCCACCTCGGGAGTGGCAATCTCGGCCAGCAGCGCGCCCTTCTTCACCCGGGCCCCAATGTCGAAGTACCACCTGGTCAGATAGCCGGAGGTCCGCGCATAGATCGGCGAATCCGTGTATGCGGTCACGTTGCCCGGCAGCACAAAGCTGTCGACCGGCGCGCCCTGCTTTGGAGTCACGGCAATCACCGATGGCGCAGCCAGTTCCGTGGTGCGCTCCGCCAGCACCGTGCTGGCGGACCTGCGGCTCAATATCCCGTAGCCCGCCAGCACCGCGGCCACAATCAGCACGATGGCTACACCCACCAGCGCCTTGCCGCCGGAGATCGGCTTCTGCTCCGGCGCGGTTTCCTCGCCATGGCCGCCCTGTGCAGCCCCATGCGTGTTCGGTTTGGATTCGTTGGTCATTTTGAAAGCTACTCCGAAAGCTCGTCAAACTCGTCGATCGTTCCGGCCCGTGCTGCGCCATGCGCCGCCTTGCGCCGGCCTTCCAGCCAGCCGTGGACGACAGAAAAGAATGCGGGAACAAAGAACAGCGTGGCCACCGTGGCCAGCAGCAGACCGCCGATCACCGCCCGGCCCAGCGGGGCGTTCTGCTCGCCGCCCTCGCCCATGCCCAGCGCCATCGGCGCCATGCCGAGGATCATGGCCAGGGCGGTCATCAGCACCGGGCGCAGGCGGACAAAGCCGGCATTCAGCGCGGCCCGGCGCGCGTCGCCCACCAGGACTTCCAACTCCTCGCGGGCAAAGCTCACCACCAGGATGGAGTTGGCCGTGGCCACGCCCATGCACATAATGGCGCCGGTGAGAGCCGGCACGCTCAGCCGCGTGTTGGTGAGGAACAGAAACCAGACAATCCCCGCCAGGGCCGCCGGCAGACCGGAGATAATCAGAAACGGATCGAGCCACGACTGGAAGTTCACCACGATGAGCAGATACACCAGCAGAATGGAAAACGCGAGGCCGGCCAGCAGGCCGATGTAGGACGTTTTCATGGTCTCGCTCTGGCCGCGCAGGGTGAAGTGCGAACCGCGCGGCAACTCGGATTTGTGTTCGGCGATGATCTTTTCCATCCTGCGGGTCACGGTGCCCAGATCGGTCCGGTTCACATTGGCGTAGATGTCGATGACCGGCTGCACGTCGTAGTGGCTCACGGTGCCCAGTTCGGCGCCGGGGGTGATGGATGCAAGGTTGCCCAGAATCTGAGTTGGAACGGGAGCGCCGGGAGCAGCGGTTGAGGCAGCGCCGGGTGCGGCGGCGATGTTGGCCGGCTGGGTCACGGGAAGGCCGGTGACGGGCAGACTCTCAAGCGCGGCCAGCGAGTCGACGCCATACTGCGGGGCCTGGATCGCCACGTTGTAGCTGACGCCGTTGTTGGGATCGAGATAGAAGTTGGGGGCAGTCTGAAAGCTGCCACTGAGCGCCACAAGCAGACTCTGCGCCACATTCTGCTGCGTCAGGCCAATGGCCTGGGCGCGGGTGCGGTCCACATTTACCGTCAGATTGGGATAGTTGAAAGGCTGCTGGATGCGCGCATCGGCTGCGCCGGGCACATACCGCACCTCATCGAGCATGCGCTCGGCGAGGGCGCGATTGCCATACAGGTCCGGGCCGACAACCTGAATGTCGATGGGGGCGGAGAGACCGAAGTTGAGAATCTGGGTCACGATATCCACCGGCAGCACGTAAAACGTGACACCGGGATACTCCCGAGCCAGCACACCGCGCAACTTATCGACGTAGGCCGCGGTGGGATGGTGATCCTGGCTCAACTGGACCTGGATGTCGGCGTCGGCCGGGCCGATGGGCGCCGAGGTCGAGTAGGAAAGATTCAGGCCGGAGTAAGGCACGCCGACGTTATCGAGGATGGTGACCAGTTCGCTCGCCGGAATCTGCTCGCGGATGGTGGAGTCGATCCGGTCGCAGAGCGCGGCCGTCTCCTCGATGCGCGTTCCGGTGCGGGCGCGCAGGTGAATCTTGAACTGGCCAGCGTCCACCGAGGGAAAGAAGTCCTGGCCGAGCCAGGGCGCCAGAATACCGATTGAAGCCAGCGCAAACACCAGGAAGAGGATCAGAAACACCGCCGCGTGGTCCACGCACAGGGTGAGCAGGCGCAGGTAGCCGTGGCGAAAGCTCTCAAATCCGGCTTCGAAACCGCTCTGAAAGCGGAGGAAAGGGTTACGGCTGGCGCGCTTCCTGGCGGTCTCCGCGTCGTCGTGCTCCTTGAGCAGGTACTTGGCCATGGTGGGCACTAGCGTTCGCGAGAGGAAATAGCTGGCCAGCATGGCGAAGACCACCGCCTCCGCCATGGGCACGAACAGATACTTCGCCACGCCGCTCAGGAAGAACATTGGCACAAAGACGATGCAGATGGCGAGGGTGGAGACCAGGGCGGGGACGGCGATCTGCGCCGAACCGTCCAGGATCGATTGCTCCAGCTCCTTGCCGGTCTCCAGATTGCGGTTGATGTTCTCGATAGCCACCGTGGCATCGTCCACCAGGATGCCGACGGCCAGCGCCATGCCGCCCAGCGTCATGATGTTGATGGTCTCGTGCAGCATGGCCAGCACGCTCAGCGAGCAGAGAATCGACAGCGGAATGGAGACCGCGATGATGATCGTGGAACGCCAACTGCCCAGGAAGACCAGGATCATGATGGCGGTGAGGCAGGCGGCGATGATCGCCTCGCGGACCACGCCGTCGATGGCGCCGCGGACAAAGATCGATTGATCGGAAAGATACCTGATTTTCAGTTGCGGGGGCAGTTGGTCCATGATGCTGTCGAGCTTTTCGTGTACCCCTCTGATAATGTCCAGCGTGGAGGCCGAGCCGGTCTTCATGACGGACATCATGATGGCTCGCTTGCCGTCCACGCGGACGATATTGGTCTGCGGCGGGTTGCCGTCGCGGACGTGGGCCACGTCGCGGATGTAGATGACCGCGCCCTTCACCGCCTTGATGGGGAGGTTGTTCAGTTCATCGACGAGTTGCGGGGCGGAGTTGGTCTCGACCGCATATTCGAAGCGGTCGATCTTCATGGTGCCGGAGGGGACGATCAGGTTCTGCGCATTGACGGCGTTGACGACATCGGCGGGCGAGAGCCCCTTGGCCTGGAGCGCAGGCAGGTCGATGTCCACCTGCACCTGGCGCGACTTGCCGCCGTAGGGATACGGAGTCTGCGCTCCCTCAATTGTCGCCAACTGGACGCCGATGTTGTTCTTGGCAACGTCGCTCACCTGCTGCTCGTTCAGGTTCTTTCCGGAGACGCCCAGCATCAGAATGGGAACGGCGGAGGCGTTGTACTGAATGATGAACGGCGGCACCGAGCCGGGCGGCAGGGAGCGCAACTGCACCTGGCAGATGGCGGTAACCTGCGAAACAGCCACGCCGATGTTGACATGCGGCTGGAAGAAGATTTTGATGAGCCCGACGCCGTTGAGCGATTGCGACTCGATGTGCTCGATGTCGTTGACCGTGGTGGTCATGCCGCGCTCGCTGTTGGTGACGATGCGGTTGGCCATCTGATCCGCAGAGAGGCCGGTGAAGTTCCACACCACCGTTACCACGGGGATGTCGATGTTGGGAAAGATGTCCGTAGGCATCGTCAGGATGCTGTAGATGCCGAGGATCAGAATCAATAGCGCAAAGACGACGAAGGTATAAGGCCGCCGCAGCGCCAGCCGGACAATCCACATAAGACTGGTACTCGCTCCTGAGCAGGTTCGCCCGCCCCGCGTCGGCAAGACATTGGGTCCGCGAGAACCCTGGTTCGGCCTTCACCGGCTCAACAGGTTCCGGAACCCCGCGGCCATTCCGCCTGGGACCGGTCCAACATGCAGTTGAAACTACAATGGTAGTCGAAGTTCTATGAATGAGGCGCAAGTTCGAACAAAATGCGGTTTCTTCCCCCTTCATTGGACGCCCAAACCCCCGCAAGAGATGCCCCTTGCGGCCCTATGCATACCGCCATCTGACAGGCTCAAAACAACTCCGAATTCTCCCCCGCAAGACAACCATTCCCCCCTCCACCGCATCGCTCGCCGCACGCCGCCCCGCCCCACGAAACTTCCCCCCAAACCGTTCCGTCCGTAGTATTAGAAAAGTACGCCCACAGTCTTGTTTTCCCGGCCCTTGTCGCAGGACCGCTCTTCTGTCGGCTTTCACCATCAAGAACACGACGGGAATCGAAATCATGTCCACTGGAACTCTCCCGGAATCACCCCTGCCCGCAATTGAGCCGCCTCCAGCCCGCAAGGGCTCCTGGGTCCGCATTCTGGTCTATCTCGTCCTCATCGGCGGCCTCGCCCTCATCGTCTGGCGCATCCACAAAAACCAGCAGTTGAGCGCGCAAATCAGCGCCAACCAGGCCGCGGCGCTGGCCAGCCAGCCCATTCCCGTCCAGGTGGCCGCCGCCGAGCAGAAGCCCATGCCCATCTTTCTCACCGCCCTGGGCACCGTCACGCCGTACATGAGCGTCACCGTCAAGGCCCGTGTCAGTGGCGAACTGCTCCCCGTCCAATTCACTGAGGGTCAGCAGGTCCATCAGGGCCAGACCATCATGACTATCGACCCCAGGCCCTACCAGGCCGCCCTCGATCAGGCCAAAGGCAACCTGCTCCACGATCAGGCCCTGCTCAAAAACGCCCAGGTCCAGTACGCCCGCTACAAGGCCCTCTTCGAAGCCGGCGTCACCTCCAAAGAGACTCTCGACGCCGACGAAGCCGCCCAGGGCCAGTACCAGGGCGCCATCGCAGCCGACAAGGCCGCCATCGAAACCGCCCAGCTCCAGCTCGACTGGTGTTCCATCCAGTCCCCCATCGACGGCCGCATCGGTCTACGTCTGGTCGATCCCGGCAACATCATCACCGCCAACACGACAAACCTGGTCATCATCAACCAGTTCCAGCCCATCGCCGTCTACTTCACCCTGCCCGAGAACGAGCTGCCCCAGGTCATGCGCAAGCTGGCCGCCGACAAGCGCCTCCTCGTCGACGCCTACGACCGCAACGACCTCACCAAGCTCGCCAGCGGCTATCTGCTCACCGGCGACAACCAGATCGACACCACCACCGGCACGGAGAAGCTCAAGGCCGTCTTCGACAACCGCGACCAGTCGCTCTTCCCCAACCAGTTCGTCAACATTCACCTGGACCTCGAAGACCGTCCCAGCGCCCTCGTCATCCCCTCCGCCGCCATCCAGTCCGGCATTCAGGGTGCGTTCGTCTGGGTCATCGGCTCCAACAGCCCCGATGGCTCCGGAACCGCCCGCGTTCAGCCCGTAAGAGTCGCGCTCGTTGAAGGCCAATCCACCATCCTCGACAGCGGTCTGCAGCCCGGCCAGAACGTCGTCATCGATGGCGCCGACCGCCTCCGCGCCGGCCAGGCCGTCATCGCCACCGCGGCCAGCCAGCGGCCCGCCCCGTCTGCAGCGCCGCAAAACGCTCCTGCCGGAGCGCCGCAATCCACTCCGGGAGACACCGAAACTCAAGCCCCAAAACGAGTCCAGCCGTGAGCCTCAGTCCCTCCCGCCCGTTCATCCTCCGACCGGTAGCCACCTCGCTGCTGATGGTGGCCATCATGCTCACGGGCATCGTCGGCTTCCGCCAGCTCCCCGTCTCCGCCCTGCCTGAAGTCGATTACCCCATCATCCAGGTGCTCACGTTCTACCCCGGCGGCGGACCTGAGGTCATGGCCTCCTCGGTCACCGCGCCCCTCGAGCGCCAATTCGGCCAGATGCCCGGCCTCAAGCAAATGACCTCCGTCAGCTCCGGCGGTGGCTCCGTCATCACCCTCGAATTCAACCTCGACGAAAACATCGACGTCGCCGAGCAGGAAGTCCAGGCCGCCATCAATGCCGCCAACAGCTTTCTGCCCTCCGACCTGCCCAATCCCCCCATCTACAGCAAGGTCAACCCCGCCGACGCCCCCATCCTCACCCTCGCCCTCACCTCCGACTCGCTCCCCCTGGACAAAATCGAAGACGCAGCCGACACCAACCTCGCCCAGAAGATCTCCCAGGTCACCGGCGTCGGACTAGTCTCCATCGCCGGCGGGCAAAAACCCTCCGTCCGCATCCAGGCCAACCCCGCCCAACTTGCCGCTTACAACCTCAGCCTTGAAGACCTGCGCGCCGCCCTCGCCGCCGCAAACGTCGACCAGGCCAAGGGCACCCTCAACGGCACACGCCAGTCCTTCACCATCGACGCCAACGACCAGCTCCTCTCCAGCTCCGACTACAAGCCCGTCATCGTCGCCTATCGCAACGGCGCCGCCGTCCGCGCCTCCGACGTAGCCACCATCGTCGATGCCGCCGAGAACTCCCAGCAGGCCGCCTGGATGGACCGCCAGCCCGCCGTCATCGTCAACATCCAGCGCCAGCCCGGCGCCAACATCATCGCCGTCGTCGACCGCATCAAGAAACTCCTGCCCCAGCTCCAGTCCAGCCTTCCCGCCGCCGT
>Ga0209517_10005804_pt1 | contig 15523 bp, 8 predicted proteins | sample PeaSoiMetSII2010_FD_187695 | JGI IMG/M metagenome (GOLD analysis project Ga0209517, IMG submission 187695) | Peat soil microbial communities from Weissenstadt, Germany - SII-2010 (SPAdes) (version 2) | ecosystem: Environmental > Terrestrial > Soil > Wetlands > Peat | place: Germany: Weissenstadt... | reverse complement strand
GTTCAGCACGACCGCCAGCAGCCGTTTCGCCACGCGATAGGCTCCGTCCCGTTCGGCTTCCTTGCTGAGTCGGACTAACCGCTTATGCGTGCTCGGGTGCAATCGCAACAGTCGCGCAAGCATGGCCGCTCCTTCCTAAAACGAGTATGCCACACTCGCCCGCCTTATGTCCCTTTAATTATGCGCGGCTGTATAACACCTTTGGCCAGGGGACACACCGGCCCGAGTTGCCCATCCTTCCGCGTCGAGCCCGCGACGTCACCAACACGCCCTGGAGAATCGGCTGCGCCCATCGTCGGTCCCACAAGGCCTGCGACGCGGCATCGACGGCTGGCGGGAAGTTCCCGAAGGGAGAGGCAGCTTCTGCCTACCCGATCAAATCGTGGACCACGTTGCCGTAGACGTCGGTCAGTCGAAAATCCCGGCCGGCGTAACGGTAGGTCAGTTTCTCGTGGTCCAGGCCGAGCTGGTGCAGGATGGTCGCGTGGATATCGTGGATCGACACCGGCTTGTCCACCGCCTTGAAGCCGAACTCATCGGTCCCGCCATAGGCGATTCCGGGTTTGACGCCGCCGCCGGCCATGAACATGGTGAAGCCGTAGGGATTGTGATCGCACCCGTCGCCGGCCTCGGAAACCGGCGTGCGCCCGAATTCCCCGCCCCACACTACCAGCGTCTCGTCCAGCAGGCCGCGGCGCTTCAGGTCGCGGATCAGCGCCGCCGTGGCTTGATCCATCTCGGGGCACCGCTCCCGCAGGTTCTTGTTCAGCTCCTTGTGATCGTCCCACGGCTGACCGGGGCCGTAGTGCACCTGGACGTATCGCACGCCGCTTTCCACCAGGCGGCGCGCGAGCAAACAGCCGGTGGCATACGGCGAAGTGCCGTATTCCTGGCGCACCGATTCGGGCTCCTTCTTGATGTCGAAAACCTCGGAGGCCGTGAACTGCATCCGGTAGGCCTGTTCCATCGATTGGATGCGGCCTTCCAGAAACGCGTCCTGCCCGAAGGACGCGGCGTGCGACCGGTTCATCGACTGCAGAAAATCGAGTTGCTCGCGCTGCTCGGTCTTGTCCATACTCTTGTTGCGCAAGTAGCGGATCATCTTGTCCGGGTCGGAATCGGAGTTGTTGAGCATGGTGCCCTGATACTTCACGGGCAGAAATCCGGATCCCGAGAACAGGCTTCCGCCGCCCGGACTCAGCGCCACGAATGCGGGCAGATTCTGATTCTCCGTGCCCAGGCCATAGGTCACCCAGGCGCCCATACTCGGCCGGAAAGAGACGATGCTCCCGGTGAAGTAGAGGTTGCGGCCCGGCTCGTGATTGGCGATGAATGAGTATACCGAGCGCACCACGCACAGATCGTCGATGCTCTCGGCCAGGCGCGGCAGCAGCTCGCTGACCTCGACTCCGCTCTGACCGCGCTTCTGGAATTCGAAGGGAGACGGCAGGATGCCGCCGGTCTTCCGCTCGGTGCGCAGGTCCACCGTGTCGGGGCGCTTCCCCGCCCATTTCACCAGGCCAGGCTTGGGATCGAACATGTCGAGCTGCGACGGGCCGCCGGTCATGAAGAGCGAAATGACGTGCTTGGCTTTGGCGGGGAAGTCCGTGCCTACGGGACGAAGGGTCGCCGCGCGCCCCACAGTTCGCGTGCGCTTGCTGGCGGCCACATCGAGCCACCCGATGAACCGCCCGGCGCCGATCTCGGTCTTCTCCGACCAGCGCCGGACGAAATCCACGATCTGGTCCCGCGTGTCGTGCGGAACCCAGACCCCGGTCAGAGTTCCCCAAGCGTTTTTTTAACGCGACGTGCTCGGCCATCAGTTCCGCCAGGACCTCATCCTTGCTCTGGATCCTCTTCTCCAAATAGGCGATCCGCTCCTGCTCGGCGGAATGGTTGGGCCGCTCACACGTCGTCTCGTTGGACAAAAACAGCCTATTGCAAATTGCAATTCACAAGGGCACACGTTAAAACCCATTAATCTTCAACATTGATTCTAAACGATCTCCCTTTCCCAAACCCCCGAAACTGGAGGAGAGGCATTGACACGATCTGTCAATATTGAATTAGGAAGAGAGTTACGCTCCACTGAGCCTCTTCTGACGGTATTTTTCCTGGCCAGGAAACGTTGCACTAGGGTGGTGCTGATCTCCTCGTAGGGCCTTAAGAAAGCCCGAACGGTTTGAACATCGGCGGGGAGACAGTTGGGATCGCGGTCCCGCAATACTCGGTGCCGGAAGCATCGGGTCATCAGAGAGTCGGGCATTCCTCGAGGTCGCGTTGCTGCGAAGCCGTGTAATCCCTCGAAGATGTGGCTCAAACCATTGGCGGCTGGACAACGCACGGCGACAAGCCGGCTCAAAAAGGGGCTAGCCCCGGCCGCCGCAACGAATTTTCGCCTCACGCTCAGCCGTAGTGTGTCTGAGCGAGGGACCAGATCCGGGTGACGCAAATTTTCCACAAAACGCTTTATTTGCGTCTCCCGATTTCGGCACCCCTCCACAACCCACAGAAAAAGAGGAACTTAAGACGCCGCGAATAATAACTCGACACACCCGAAATTTTGCGTCACCTGCGTCACCCGGCCACTGGCCCAGGCCCGGTCCGCCCGCCGCTAACAAAAACTTGACAACGACACACTAAAGTTTGATAATGGACTTGTACTTAACTCGGTCGCCCGTCGGGCGGCCTGCCATCGTACTGCAAATTTTAGGTACTGGAGGATTTCAATCACATGGGAAAGATAATCGGCATTGATCTGGGCACCACCAACTCCTGCGTAGCGGTGATGGAGGCCGGACAGCCCACGGTCATCGCAAATCAGGAAGGGGCTCGCACCACTCCGTCCGTCGTGGCGTTCACCAAGAGTGGCGAGCGGCTGGTGGGCCAGGTCGCCAAACGGCAGGCCATCACCAACCCCGAAAACACGGTTTTCTCCATTAAGCGTTTCATGGGGCGCCGCTCCGACGAAGTCAGCGAAGAGATGAAGATGGTGCCCTACAAAGTCGTCCGCGGCGACAACGGCGACGCCCGCGTGGACATCTCCGGCAAGAAATACTCTCCACCCGAAATCTCCGCCATGATCCTCACCAAGCTCAAGGAGGCCGCCGAGTCCTATTTGGGCGAGAAGGTCACCCAGGCGGTCATCACCGTTCCGGCGTACTTCAACGATTCTCAACGCCAGGCCACCAAGGATGCCGGTAAGATCGCCGGCCTGGAAGTGATGCGCATCATCAACGAGCCCACCGCCGCCGCGCTGGCTTACGGGCTCGACAAGAAGAAGAACGAAACCATCGCGGTCTACGACTTCGGAGGCGGCACTTTCGATATTTCGATCCTCGAGGTTGGCGATGGCGTGGTCGAAGTGAAGTCCACCAACGGCGACACCCACCTGGGCGGCGATAACATCGATCAGCGCATCATCGACTGGATCGTGGCCGAATTCAAGAAGGAGAACGCCATCGACCTCTCGCGCGACCAGATGGCCCTCCAGCGCCTCAAGGAAGCCGCCGAAAAGGCCAAGATGGAGCTCTCCACCCTCCTCGAATCCGAAATCAACCTGCCCTTTATCACCGCCGACGCTACCGGGCCCAAGCATCTCCAGATGAAGCTCACCCGCGCGCGCTTCGAGCAGATGGTGGAGGACATCCTCCAGCGCTCCGTCGGCCCCTGCAAGCAGGCCATGCAGGATGCCAGCGTCACCCCCTCGCAAATCAACGAGGTGGTGCTGGTCGGCGGCCAGACGCGCATGCCGCGCATCCAGGCGATTGTCCGCGACCTCTTCAACCGCGAGCCCCACAAGGGCGTCAATCCGGATGAAGTGGTGGCGGTGGGCGCCGCGGTCCAGGGCGGCGTGCTGGGCGGCGAAGTGAAGGACGTGCTGCTGCTCGATGTGACCCCGCTCTCGCTCGGTATCGAGACCATGGGCGGCGTGTTCACCAAGCTGATCGAGCGCAACACCACCATCCCCACCCGCAAGAGCGAGGTCTTTTCCACGGCGTCTGACAACCAGCCTTCGGTCGAGATCAAGGTCTCCCAGGGCGAGCGCGCCATGGCCCGCGACAACCGCCTGCTGGGCGTGTTCCAGCTCGGCAACATTCCGCCCGCTCCGCGCGGCCTGCCGCAGATCGAAGTGACCTTCGACATCGACGCCAACGGCATCCTCAATGTGACCGCCAAGGACCGTGGCACCAACAACGAGCAGAAGATCACCATCACGTCGTCTTCCGGCCTCGCCAAGGACGAGGTCGAGAAGATGGCCAAGGACGCCGAGTCGCATGCCGCCGAAGACCGCAAGCAGAAGGAAACCATCGAGGCCCGCAACCGCGCCGACGCCATGGTCTACAACGTGGAAAAGACGTTGAAGGAGCATCGCGCCAAGGTCAGCGACGCGGAGGCCAAGGAAATCGAAGCGGCCATCGAAGAGACCAAGAAAGCCATGGCGGAGAACGATCCCGCCAAAACCAACGCGGCCGCCGATCGGCTCACCACCGCCAGCCACAAGCTGGCCGAGGCCATGTACAAGGCTTCGTCGCAGCCCGGCGCCGGCGCGCCTCCTCCTCCCGGCGGTGACGGCGGCTCCCCGGGCGGCGATTCGGGCAAGAAAGGCAAAGACAACGTCGTGGACGCCGAATTCGTCGACGTCGACGACAAAAAGTAAATTGGCAGTCGGCCGAAGGCCGGTCTAATCCCCGGCCCCCGGCCCCTGGCCCCCGGCCCCTTTTATGTCCGCTCCCAAGCACGACTATTACGACACTCTCGGGGTTCCGCGCAAGGCTTCCGCGGATGAGATCCGGAAGTCCTACCGGAAGCTTGCGCGGAAATACCATCCCGACCTGAACCCCGGGGACAAATCCGCCGAGGAGCGCTTCAAAAGGGTTCAGGAAGCCTACGATGTTCTGAGCGATCCCAAGAAACGCCCGATGTACGACCAGTATGGCTTCTATTCCGAAAGCGGATTCCCCGGGGGCGCGCCGCCCGGCGGGGGTCAGGCCCCACACCCCGGAATGGACTTCAGCGGCTTCGATTTTTCGGATTACATGCAGGGCGCGGGCGCGGCCGGCGGACGCCGCACCGAGACCGGCGCCGGCGGTTTCCGCGACATCTTCTCGCAGTTTTTCGGGAGCCGCGGCGCCGGCCCGCAGCAAGCCGAGCCGGAAAAAGGCAGCGACCTCGAGTACGTGATGGACATCGATTTCTGGCAGGCCATCAAGGGCACGCAGACGCGCCTCAACATCACGCGTTACGAAACCTGCGAGACGTGCCACGGCTCCGGGTCCACCGGCGCCGGCGAGGTCACCTGTCCCCAGTGCAAAGGCACCGGTAACGTTACCCAGATGGCCGGCGCCATGAAGTTCAGTCTCACCTGCCCGCGCTGCGGGGGTTCCGGCAAACTGCGCAATGCCTGCCCCACGTGCGGCGGCGATGGACGCGTGACCCGCACCGAAACCGTGGACGTCCGCATCCCGCCGGGCGCGCGCAGCGGCTCCCGCCTGCGGGTTCCCGGCAAAGGCAATGCCGGAACCATGGGCGCGCCTCCCGGAGACCTCTACATCACCACCAAGGTGGAGGACCATCCCTTTTTCCGGCGCGAGGGCGACGACATCGAAATCCGCGTCCCGGTCGCGGTGTGGGAGGCGGCGCTCGGTTCCAAGATCGAAGTGCCCACCATCGACGGCCGCACCCTGCTCAAAATACCGCAGGGGACCAGGAACGGCCAGCGCTTCCGCCTGCGCGAAAAGGGAGTCCTGAATTCGCGCACCAACCAGCGCGGCGATCAGATTGTGGAGGTGGCCATCGAGGCCCCCGAGCCGCGCGACGAGCGCACCCGGGAGATCTTGCGCGAGCTGGGCAAGCTTCATCCCGAGGATCCCCGTCTTGAGATGTGGTCCAAGGTTTGATATGTGGTTAAGAGCCTGATATGGCAAAAGCCAAAACCAAAGCCGCCTACATGATCTCGGCCGTCGCGGAGCAGTACGAAATCCATCCCCAGACGCTGCGGCTCTACGAACGGGAAGGCCTGCTTAAGCCCTCCCGCAGCGAGGGGAACACACGCCTCTTTACCAGCGAAGACCTGGAGCGGCTGGAAGTCATCCTCCACCTCACGCGCGACTTGGGCGTCAACCTGGCGGGCGTTGAAATCATCCTCAATATGCGCGAGAAGATGGGTGAAATGCAGTCCCAGATTCAGGAGTTCATCGCCACCTTGAACCGCGAGCTGGCCTTCCGCACGGCCCGGCCGCCCGAACCCGAGGGACGCAACTCGCTGATCCCGGTGGTGAATGCCCGCCCGCCTGCGTCCACCAGCCGCCGCAACGCCGACGCCCGCAGGTAGGGTCCAGCGGCAATACTGGCTATAACCGGATTCCGTCCGCGTGCGTCTCTATATATTGACAGGAGTTGCTCGCCACACGCGAGTACCAGAAGCGTTCCTTCTCCCTGTCTCCGGCTCCGGCGACGCGGCGTGTCGGGCCCCGCGTTCCGGAGCCACACTCCACGCGTTAGAATAAGCCCTTAGTCCACAATGATCCAACTCACGGGGGCGGGGAAGCGCTACGGCCCCAAGATCCTCTTTGAACATGTAGACTGGCTGGTGACACCCAACGAGCGCACCGGAATCGTGGGCGCCAACGGGACCGGTAAGTCGTCCATGCTCAAGGTGCTGGCGGGCATGGAAGGGCTCGATTCGGGCGCCATCGTTTCGCAGAAGGGTCTCACCCTGGGGTACCTGCCGCAAGAAGGCCTGTCGCTTTCCGGCCGGTCCGTCTTCGCCGAATGCATGACCGTCTTTGCCGAGCTGCGCGCCCTGGAAGACGAGCAGGAGCACCTTACGCGCCGCATGGCCGAGCTCGACCCGGTGAGCCCCGAATACGCACAAGTAGCTGAGCGCTTCCATCGCGTGGATGGTGAGTTTCGCGCGCGCGATGGATATGCCATCGAGGCGCAGGCCGGAAGCGTCCTGTCCGGCCTCGGTTTCTCTCAGCGCGACTGGAAGCGCCGCACCGAGGAGTTTTCCGGAGGCTGGCAGATGCGCATCGCGCTCGCCAAGTTGCTGCTCGAAAAGCCCAACCTCCTGCTCCTCGACGAGCCCACCAACCATCTCGACCTGGAGGCGCGCAACTGGCTGGAAGAATACCTCGGCGCCTATCCGTACGCTTACGTACTGGTGTCGCACGACCGCTTTTTCCTGGACGTCACCGTTCGCCGGATCGTCGAGCTCTGGAACAAGGGCCTCCATTTCTATTCGGGCGGATACACCCGTTACGAAGAGCTCAAGACCGAACGGCGCGCGCAGCTTCAGGCGGCCTACGACAACCAGCAGGACCGGGTCCGCCAGCTCGAGGCCTTCATCAACCGCTTCCGCTACCAGGCCACCAAGGCCAAGCAGGTACAGAGCCGCATCAAGGAGCTGGAGAAGATCGAGAAGATCGAAATTCCGCCGGAAGAGAAGACCATCCACTTCAAGTTCCCGCAGCCCAAGCCCAGCGGCAGAATCGTGGCGGAGTTCAAGGACGTTGCCAAAAGCTACGGCGACCACCTGGTCTTTTCCGGCGTGGACTTCATCATCGAGCGCGGCGAGCGCATCGCGCTGGTGGGAGTGAACGGCGCCGGCAAGTCGACACTGATCAAGATTCTGGCGGGCGCGGAGCCGGTCACCGCCGGCCAATATACCCTCGGGCACAATGCGCAGCCGGACTACTTCGCTCAGGACCAGTACAAGGAGCTCGACCCGGACGCGCGCATGCTCGACGACATGGGAACGGTGGCCCCGCGCGCCACCAATACCGAGCTGCGCAACCTGCTGGGCTGCTTCCTGTTCTCCGAGGACGACGTGTTCAAGACTATCGGCGTGCTTTCGGGAGGCGAGCGCAACCGCTACGCCCTGGCGCGTATGCTCATGATGCCCTCCAACTTCCTGCTGCTGGACGAGCCGACCAACCACCTCGACATGCGCGCCAAGGACGTGCTGCTGACGGCGCTTGAGGAATACTCCGGGACGGTGGTGTTCGTTTCCCACGACCGCTACTTCATCGACAAGCTGGCGACCCGGGTATTGGAGGTGGAGGACGGCCGGGTGCACGTCTACCCCGGCAATTACGAGGACTACCTTTGGAGAAAAAGTGGGGCAGGTCCCCGGCTGGGACAGACTACGGAACCCGCCGATGAATCCCCCAAGCCCTCGTCCGCACCCGTTCCCGCCGCCGCTGCGGCAGCCGCGAAACCGGGGCGCCTGAATCCCATCAAGCTGCGGCGCATGAAAGAGCGCCGCCGCGAGATCGAAGACGAGGTCACGAAACTCGAAGCCGAGATCGCGGACTACGAGGCCGCGCTCGGCAATTTCGTCAGCGTGGAAGAGACGCAGCGCGTGAGCGGCCTGCTGGACGCGCGCCGCGGGGACCTGGTAGCGCTGTTGGCCGAGTGGGAAGACGTAGCGCAAACCATCGAAGCGAATTCGTAGCTCGCAACAAGCGGCCCCCAATCGCTAGAAAAGGACGGACGCCATGCGGGGTTCTTGGAATTCATCGCGACGGATGAGACCAAAAGGAAAATTCCCTGTAGGCGGCAACGATTCTCTCGATCAAAATGGCGCCGAAATCCTCTAACAATTCGATGAACGTCTTGGTCCGCTCCGGCGTGCGGAGGCGGGGGAGCGCTACCAGCAGATCGGGATTCTCGAGCGCTTCAGCCGCCTTCTCTACGGCGACTATCGGGACGCTGGCATAGCCGAAGACACCATCGGAATTCCACGGACCCATTTGCCGCACCACGGGTCCGAATCGCGTTTCGAGACGCCGTAGCTCATCATCCGTCAAAACAATTGCTTCCATTTCAATTTCTCCACGAGAGCCTATGTTCCAGTTGCGGACATCTGTTCGGTTCCGGCTACAGCCTTCCTTTGTTTGGTGCGGCTGCTATAGACGCCGTGACGATCCCGCCAATGCTGCCCGGCGAAACTGACAATTCGGGTCACTTCTTCGGTGTCAAACGGCTTCGCCAGCAGGTCCCATGCCCCAAGGTTCAGGGCTTCCGCCCATAACCGTTCATCCGCCCGCCGGGAAGTCACGATCAAGAGAGGGGGATCGGGAAGAAGCGAGATGTGGTCCAACATCTCCCCCAACGCGCCCGGCGCGGTATCGCAATCGCAAATTACGATTGGAATTGGTATTTCCCGCAACACGGAAAGGGCCGAAGCAATGGTGGCGCTTGGAATCACGGTCCAGCCGGATTTGAAAATGCGCTCCAGAGAAGCGCAGTCTTCATCGTTGGGGCTGATGGATAGAACAACATTGAAAGCGTTCTCAATTCCAGGCGACTTTTTCATGCCGTTCCATCCTTGGTTGGCGATCGGCTTCTCTGCCACGTTCCCTCCAATCCGGCCTACAAAACCCCGCATGCGCGGGGGCAACAGCAAGAAGTGCAGCAAACGTGGCTACCGATTAACGGCATGATAAAGCACTCCAAAACCTCGACGAGGCAGCGCCTTGGCTCCAATCCAGCGGTGGGCAGGAGCGGCGCCTGCGCCTACCGCTTTCAATTTCATCGGGCTTATTTCTTTTTAATAATAGAATTCTGGCGAGGGCGAATGATACTAGGGATTTACCTAGGTAAGCTCTTCAAACGCCCTAATATTGATAAGAAAGTCGTACCCAGTTTGGGGGATTATGAGAGCCTGGGCGGTCAATCATGGGGCGGAAGGTGTCGCCATTGCCGCTTCGCGCAGTGCGGAGAGCCGGTTCTGCAGCGTGCGCAGGCTAATCCCCAACATCTCGGCGGCGAGTTTGCGATTGCCACGAACGTGTTCGAGCGTGAGTTTGATGTATGCCTCCTCAAGCTTGATGAGTGGCTGCCCAGGCTGGAGCATGGCAGGACCATCACGGCCGAGGGATGGCCGGGCATACGGGCCCGGGCTGGCACCGAACACGGGGGAAGCAAGATTGGTCAGCCGGATCAAACCCTCGCCTGCCGTGATGGCGGCCCGCTCCAGAACATTGCGCAGCTCCCGCACATTACCTGGCCAATCATGCCGATGAAGAACATCCAGCACTGCGGCATCGACCCCTGTAACGCGCGTGCCGTGTTTCTTGTTCAGATCGTGCAGCATGACATCGGCGATAAGCGGGATATCTTCCTTGCGCTCCCGCAGCGGCGGAATCAGGATCTGGAATACGCTCAACCGATAGTAAAGTTCTTCTCTCAAGTGCGTTCCGATTTCCTGGCTGGTCGCGGCAAGTACCCGGGCGTCCACTACGATTTCGTGCTTACCGCCAAGCCGCCGCACTCGCAAGTCCTCGATAACGCGCAGTAGCTTTGGTTGTATAGACTGCGGCATCTCGCCGATCTCATCGAGAAACAAAGTGCCGCCGTGCGCCTGTTCAAAGCAGCCGGCCGAGCGCTCCATGGCCCCCGTGTATGCGCCCTTCTCGTGGCCGAACAATTCGCTCTCAACCAGGGTCTCGGGTAATGCGGCTGCATTGATCGCTACAAAAGGGCCATCGCTGCGGGGGCTGCACTTATGGATTTCCCGGGCAACCAGTTCCTTCCCCGTGCCACTCTCTCCACGGATCAATACGGGCGCCGAGGTGGGCGCCACCTGCCGGATGAGCGAGAAGATATGCTGCATCGCCGGGGAAGTCCCTACCAGGTCCCCAAGGGCTCCGCGAAGGCTCAAATCACGCTGGAGCTCGTCGGCTCTCTTCAGACTTCTTTTATAGCGAATCGCGCGTTCCAGAAGGGCCTTGAAGGCACGCGGTTCCACGGGCTTCTCCAGGTACCAGAATGCCTTAAGGTCATGGACGGCGGAAAGCGCTTTCTCTATACTACCGAAGCCGGTGAGCGCGATCGCCGGAGTGAGGTCGCCGCGTTCCTTCAGGCACCGGAGCAGTTCAAAGCCGTCCATGCGCGGCATGACCAAATCCGAAACGATAACGTCTGCGTTGAAGGCAGTAAGCCGTTCCAGTGCTTCCTGCCCGTCGGCCGCGCTCTGGGTGTCAAAGTCACGCTCGGAAAGCATGGCCGCCAAGGCGCTACGCTGCCGCTCGTCGTCATCGACGATGAGGATCCGGCCCGAAACCGCAGGTTGGCGGCGCATCGCGAAGCCTACGAGGAGTTATTGGAATTCATCAACGAGACCCTATGTTCCAGTCGCGGGCATCTGTCCGGTTCCGGCTACAGCCTTCCTTTGTTTGGTGCGGCTGCTATAGACGCCGTGACGATCCTGCCAATGTCGCCCGGCGACACTGACACTTCGGATCACCTCGTTCGTGTCAAACGGCTTCGCCAGCAGGTCCCATGCCCCGAGGTTCAGGGCTTCCGCCCATAACCGTTCATCCGCCAGCCGGGAAGTCACGATTAACAGAGGGGGATCGGGAAGAAGCGAGATGTGCTCCAACATCTCCCCCAACGTGTCCGGCGTGGTATCGCAATCGCAAATTACGATTGGAATAGGTATTTCCCGCAACACGGAAAGGGCCGAAGCAACGGTGGCGCTGGCGATCACGGTCCAGCCGGACTTGAAGATGCGCTCCAGAGAAGCGCAGTCTTCGTCGTTGGGGCTGATGGATAGAACAACATTGAAAGCGGCCTCAATTCCGGGCGATTTCTTCATGCCGTTCCATCCTTGGTGGGCGATCGGCTCATCTTGCAACATTCCCTCCAATCGGAGCTACCAGCCCCGCGCGAAGCGGGGGCAACAGGAAGAAGTGCGGCAAACGTGGCTACTGATCAACGGCATGGGCCGACACCCCGAGGCCTCGACGAGGCAGCGCCTTGGAGATCACGATCCGGCGATCAGCAAGGAGCTGCCTCCGCCTCCGATTTGAACACAGCGGGCTTTCTTTTTGATAGTAGAATTCGGGCGGGCGAATGGGAACTAGGAAGGTGCCTAGGGACCGGATAGCCGGCTGACAGACCACAAAAAGCGATGGTCTGTCCTACTGGGCTATGAGAGAATATGGTCGCACGCCCCCGCCGAATCGGCGGCTTTGCACCACTGGATCGCTTCCCAGGGAGGAAGATTATGGCTCGCAAAAGTTCGGCGAGGCCCAAAAAAAACACTCGGCCGCAGGCGAAGAATTCTCCCGCGACCGCGCCTCGACCGAAGCCCGGCCGGAAGGTCGAACTGGAGGCCACCCCCGACCCGGCTGAGCTCTCCATCCGGGAGAAACCTCACCCAATCGTGGGCGTGGGGGCATCGGCGGGAGGCTTCGAGGCGTTCCGGGAACTCCTCAAGGCTTTGCCTTCGGATACGGGCCTGGCGTTGGTACTGGTGCAGCATCTCGATCCGGGGCATGAGAGCCTGCTGGCTAAGTTGCTCTCCAAGGCCACGGCGATGCCGGTCGCGGAAGTGGAAGAGGGCATGGCGGTGGAACCGAATCATGTCTACGTCATTCCCCCGAACAAGACCATGGGGATCAGGAACGGGACGCTCCACCTGATGGCCCGCGGGGAGCCGACGGCGAAGCACCTGCCCATCGATTACTTTCTGGGCTCGCTGGCTGAAGACCGGGGCAATCGGGCGATCGGCGTGATTCTCTCCGGAACCGCCTCCGACGGAACCATGGGGCTGAAGGCCATCAAAACCGAAGGAGGCATCACCTTCGCCCAGGACATCAAAAGCGCGAAGTACGACGGCATGCCGCGCAGCGCCATCGCCGCCGGGTGCGTGGATTTCGTCCTGCCGCCGGAGGCCATCGCGAGCGAACTGGCGCGCATCGGCCGGCATCCCTACCTGGGAATAGCGCCGCCGGCGCAGGCCGAGGAGGGCGATGACGAGCTGCAGAAAATCTTCATCGTCCTCCAGAAGGCGACCGGGGTGAATTTCACCTATTACAAGTACAGCACCATCAAGCGGCGGATCGCCCGCCGCATGGTTCTGCACAAACTGGAAAGCCTGAAGCAGTACCTGCAGTTCCTCCACGAGAACCGGGCCGAGCCGGCGGCCTTGTGCGAAGACATCCTGATTCACGTGACGGGCTTCTTCCGGGAGCCGGAGTCGTTCCAGGCGTTGGCGGAACGGTTCTTCCCCAAGATCGTCGAGAGCAAGCCGGTTGGCGAGTCGATTCGAGTCTGGGTCCCTGGCTGTTCCACGGGGGAAGAGGCGTACTCCATCGGCATGGTCCTGCTGGAATGCCTGGGGGACCGCGTCAGCAGCATGCCCATCCAGATCTTTGGCACCGATATCAGTGAAGTGTCGATCGAAAAAGCGCGCGCGGGCGTGTACAGCGAGAGCAGCCTCGGCGAGGTCTCCGCGGAGCGCCTGCGGCGCTTCTTCGTCAAAGTGGAGGGAGGCTTCCAGATCGCGAAATCGTTGCGCGAGATGTGCGTGTTCGCGCGGCAGGACCTTGCCCAGGACCCTCCGTTCTCGCGGCTGGACCTCATCAGTTGCCGCAACGTGCTCATCTACATGGGGCCGGTGCTCCAGAAGAAGGTCATGGGCATCTTCCACTACGCTCTCAAGCCCACCGGGTTCCTGATGCAGGGAAAGTCGGAATCGGTCAGCGGCTTCGCGGACCTGTTCACGGCGATCGACCGGGAGCACAAGATCTGTGCGAAAATGCCTGCCGAACCCGGCCGGGTTTTCGATCTGTTCGCCGCCGCGGGTTACGAGAAAGCCGTGGGAGCGGCCGCTGGGAAGCCGGAAGCGCAGTCGCGGTTCGACGTGCAGGGGGAAGCGGACCGGATCGTCCTCAGCCAATACGCTCCGGCAGGCCTCATCGTCAATGAGAACCTGCACATTCTCCACTTCCGCGGGCAATGCAGCGCCTACCTTTCTCCTCCACCGGGCCAGGCGAGCCTGGGCCTGCTCCGCATGGTGCGCCCGGAATTCGCCGTGGAACTGCGCACGGCCATTCACCACGCGAAGAAACAGGAGATCGCCGTCCGCAAGGAAGGCATCCGGGTCCAGCGCGATGGCCATCTCTGGGACGTTTGCCTGGATGTGGTTCCGATCAAGAGCGATCTGGGCGAGCGTTTCTTTCTGGTATTGTTCCAGGAAGCTCCGGCGCGCGAGCCGGCCGGCCCGGAAGCGGGGGGCCAGGCGCCGGCCAGCGGCAAGCGGCAGTCCCGGGAGGACGCCCGGCTGCGCCGGGATTTGCAGGCGACCAGGGAGTCCCTCCAGTCGATGGTCCAGGAGCAGGAAGCCATCAACGAGGAGCTGAAATCCGCCAACGAAGAAGCCCTTTCGAGCAACGAGGAGCTGCAATCGACCAACGAGGAGCTGGAGACGGCAAAAGAGGAGCTGCAGTCGACCAACGAGGAGCTGGTCACGGTCAACGAGCAGCTAGGGAACCGCAACTTCGAGTTGGCGCAGCTCAACGACGATCTCACCAACCTGCTCAGCAGCGTCAGCATCCCCATCCTGATGCTGAGTGGCGACTGGCGTATCCGGCGTTTCACCCCGCAGGCCGAAATACTACTGAACTTGCTGCCCGGCGACGTGGGGCGCCCCATCGTCAGCCTCCGGCCGAACATCGATGTACCGGACTTGGCCAGCCTGGTCACCGAGGTGGTCGATACCATAAGTATGCGCGAGCGGGAGGTTCAGGACCGTCAAGGCCGCTGGTATTCCATGCGGGTCCGGCCGTACCGGACCATGGACAACAAGATCGACGGCGCGGTGATGACCTTTATTGACATCGATGCAGCCAAGCGAATCCATCTGGAATTGCAGCGCGAGCAGACCTTCACGGCGGCGGTGCTGGAATCGGCGGCCGCCCTGGTGATGGTCACCGACCTGGAGGGCCACATCGCCCGCTTCAACCTCGCCTGCCGCCGGCTCAGCGAGTACTCCTTCGAGGAGGTAGAGGGAAAGCCCGTGTGGGACGTGCTGGCGCCCCCCGAAGAAATTGAAGCCTTCAAACAGGTGTATAAGGAGCTTGCGGAGAGCCGCTCCGCGCGAGAACTCGAGAATCACTGGGTGGACCGGAGCGGCCATCGGCATTTGATCTTCTGGTCCAGTACGGTGGTTACAGAGGCGCAGGACGCCACCCGGCACCTGGTCTGGGTGGGCGTGGACGTCACCGAGGCCAGGCTGGCCGAAAAGGCGCTGCAACAAACCGAGATCCTTCGGCACAGCCAGGAGCAACTGCGGACGCTGACAGCCGGCCTGGTGGAGGCCCAGGAGGAGGAGCGGCGGCGGATCTCACAAGAGCTCCACGACGATATCAGCCAGAGGCTGGCGGCGCTGGCCATTCAGGCGGAGGTGTTGCACCAGGCGCACGGAATCTCCACGGACGAACTGCAGAGCAAACTGGGGGAGCTGCAGAAGCAGATGGAAGTGCTATCGGAGGATCTCCGCCGCACCGCGCGCAACCTTCACCCCTTCACGTTGACGCATCTCGGCCTCGAACCAGCCCTGCGATCCTTCTGCGAGGAGTTCTCGAATCTAAGGCAGCTCAAGGTGCGGTTCACAGCGCGTGCCCTGCCGGGGACCATCCCGTCCGCGGTGGCCCTGTGCGTCTATCGTGTGGTCCAGGAGGCGCTGGGGAACGTCGCCAAGCACGCCGGGGCAAAGCGCGCGGTGGTC
>Ga0209517_10005803_pt1 | contig 15529 bp, 12 predicted proteins | sample PeaSoiMetSII2010_FD_187695 | JGI IMG/M metagenome (GOLD analysis project Ga0209517, IMG submission 187695) | Peat soil microbial communities from Weissenstadt, Germany - SII-2010 (SPAdes) (version 2) | ecosystem: Environmental > Terrestrial > Soil > Wetlands > Peat | place: Germany... | reverse complement strand
AACGAGGTACACGTCCCGCGATTTTCGGGATTCCCGGCCAATTCGTTAGCATTCCGAATCTGGTTGTGCGTTTCCTCTCCGTTCGAGCTCTGCAATGGTTGTTCGCTCTGAGTGCCCAGCGCCGTTTCTTCAACAAGTGTTGGGTCTGGTACACGGCTGGGGAAATCGTTCAGATCTACCGTCAGTCCGTTGAGCTAAGAACCATGAAAGGCCTGCAGGACCGGTCCCGCGGGCCTGTTATCCCGTTCTTCTCGAAGCGGGGAAGCCACTGATAGTAATCGAGCGACTGCAGCTCTCGTTTTCGAGCACGCCCTTGCGAAAGGCCATGTTCGTGACGCGGCGAGGCTTTTCAGTTCACAGGGCACTTCGCCGAGATCGAATAGGATTATGTAGCGTTAATCCGATCTGCCGACAAGAGTGAGCTTGCGAGGTGGCCCAGTTCCCGTCGTACCAGGAGCCCGCGAGATTTGCGGCTATATCCGGTCGACGGTTACACCAGATTCGATAGTTACTCCCGCTACCATTTCATTCATGGCTTGACGCTAAGATTGGGATCTTGCGTCTCTGGGCGAAAGGAACGGCGGCAGATTTCGACGATTTCGCCAGCAACGGCCCAAACGTGGCACTTGTTGAAAAACCTCTTCCGCGGGTCGGACTCCCGAAGCCACCACCACGTTTTTTGCGGCAAGATGTGCAGCAAACGATTTAAGAAACTAATGAGCTGACGCGGAATGATCCCGACAGGGCTACGCTTTCCCTTCTCGCGAATGAGAGCTCGTCCATAGTCGTAGTGGTACGCAAGAAAATAGCCTTTCTTGAGGCGGCCTTCCGCGACGGCATGGCGAACGATGGCAGAAGGCACATATAGGATTCTCCCTCCGCCCCTCATGACTCTCGAGCCAAACTCTGTGTCCTCGTGCCGAATCTCGCTTCCAGGAGATGGGCCCAGGTCGGTACGGAATCCACCGTATTTCACAAACATTTCTTTTCGAAATGCCATGTTATTGCCTATCGGGGGCTTGGACATGGGGCCGGACTCGGGACCGAGGTCAAAGAGCGCGAGTATGCTCAACAAAGATTCGTGGCCCTCGATGGCCATCCAAGGCGGAGGTGAAAAATCCTTTGACAAATATACACGTCCACCGGTTCCAGCCCATTCGGGATTCGACAGAGGCTTTGTCAGCTCGCGGAGCCAATTCGGTTCAACCGTAATATCATCATCCATGAACGCAAGGACGCCTGATTCGGCCTCACGAATGCCTCGATTTAAGGCGTGCGATTTCCCCTGTAGCGGTTCAAATAGGTAATGAAAATGGGCGGGGTCGCGACGGCAAAAAGCTTCGGCCACCTCCCGTGTCTGGTCCTTGGAATTGTTATCGATGATGAGCACCTCCCAATCATCGGACTCGGGCATTTGTGAGGCCGCGACACTTTCCAGAGCCTGGGTCAAGCTCTGGCAGCGGTTATAGGTGCATAAGATTATGGAGATCTTCATGAGAGTCGGATTTGCAAATTCATTCTCTGCGCTGGAAGTAGATTGCCCCAAAACTTGCGTTTGATATCTCCAGAAGAGCAAGGTTTCCGGTTGCTAACGACTCTTGTCCTGCTGCCGACTGGAGTAAATTTCAAACAATTCGCCGGCAGCCTCCCAAATGCGGGTTTTCCAAAAGAATCGGCGTTTCGGATCCGGAGACAAAGAAAACATCCAACGAAATGTGCGCGAAAAAATACTCACGTAGTGTCGGGGTATGCCCCAGACTGAAGGGCGTTTGCCGGTCTGCCGAAACATGGCACGACCATGGGCGAACCACCATGCAAGGAAGTATTTCTTGCTAAGGCGTTCCTTCGGAACCGGATGATAGACGACGGCAGAGGGCTCATAACGCAAGCGTTCCCCGGCAGCCATCAAGCGACCACCAAACTCGGTGTCTTCATTGCTGATCAGACTGTCTCCACAGCGACCAAGATCGGGGCGAAAGCCGCCATATTTTTCGAATATGTCTTTCCGGAAAGCCATGTTGGCGCCGAAGGGCGCCTTTCCGAGTTCGCCGGGCACAGTGCCAACATCAAAGAGGGCGAGCACGCCGCTGCTGTCCATGATCCCCCCACCCAGCGTAAGCCAATCAGGCGGCGTGAAATCCTCGGGAGGGCGAATGTTCCCCCCGACACCGGCCCAGGTGCCGTCGTGCAAGGGGGCAGTGAGGTTCTGTAGCCAAGTGGGTTCCACGGTTACGTCATCGTCCGTAAAGGCAAGAATTTCTCCGCGAGCCTCGCGAATGCCGGCGTTGCGGGCGTTCGACAGACCCTGCTGTGGTTCGAAGAGGTATCGCACTCGCCCAGGATGGCGCAGACAGAACTCGTTCACGGCGGCGCGTGTATGGTCGTTCGAATTGTTGTCTACCACCAGTACTTCCCATTCCAGGTCCGGAGGAACGACAGAGGCGAGTACGCTCTCCAAAGCCCTGCTCATGCTATGAGCACGATTGTAAGTGCAGATAATTACAGTGAGCTTCATGCTGTGGTGTTTTGAACGAGGACACTATTTCTTTTTGGTCGTGGCGGACCGAACCGCCTCATCGCGAGAAGCAAAGTTTGCTTGAATCGAAAAAATGCATTCGTAGACAGCCCGGCTCCGGACATTCGCTCGCTGCTCATCTGCAAGTATACTCACGACCGCGTCTGCAAAGCCGCGCGGGCTGTCATACGCTCGAACACCTGCCACCTTGAGTCGTTCTATCGGTATCCCTCGAAAAGCCTTCCAGGTCCCAACGAAAGCCTTGCCGAGGGCGAGAGCTTCGATCGTCTTGATGGAAGTACCGGAACCCGAGACCATCGGCGCAATCACGCAGCGTGCGGAACGATAGTACGGGGCTAAATCGGCAACTGGGCCAACGAAACAAGAGCGGAAGGTCTCGAAAACCCGCGGGAGGCTTTGCTTCACAGCCGTGTCCACAGCCCCGACAATCTTCAGGTTGTAGCGGTTTTCCGCGAGCAGAGGCCAAACCTGTTCAAAGAACCATTTCATAGCTGCGAGATTGGGGGCATGATTCTGCCCCACAAAGAGAAGATCGATCGCATCTTGGAAAGCTGCAGTGGAATTGACGGCCGAAACGTACTTCTCGTCAATCGTTGGCAGGGCCAAAACGTGCGGTTTGTAGGGCATTCGAGCTTGGAAGAAGCGGAAATCGTCCTCAGAGAGATGAACGAGGACATCCGCTTTTTCTAACTGGGAAATTTCGGAACGGACTGTGCGCTTGAGCAGATCAGGTTTGCGAGTCCAAGGGTTTAGTTCACCTCTTTGTTGCAAGAGGTCCGATTGAACGTCGTGGGTCTCAAGAATAATTGGTATCCGGGTACCTTGGCCTCTCAATTTCTTGCGCAAACGCAGGGCGAAGCCCAGTGTTTGGACGTAATTCACGTGAAACAGACTTATGGGCCTACCGTGCAGAAATTGAAGAAGATCCTTGGGCAGTCGGACCGAATTGACCATCGCAAACTCCCAGTCAAGAGCTGTTCCCCGGAATGCATGGCGCAGTGAGGCGGTGCACTTTGCCGCATTGTATCTTTTTTCTTCAAGAGGGGCCGCGAATGAATTGTGGGCGCCCAACTCCTGAATGCCCTCGCTGATTTCATCCCAGATCGGACTCGATCGCATGAACGCCCGATGGAAAGGGACAACTACAAAGACAGTATGGAATCCGCGCCCGCGATAGTAGTCAATTTGATTCTCGATCACCCGTGCAGCGCCGCTGCGTGGCCATGGAGGTCCCACGATGACGACTGTGGAGGGTTGCGCCACGGCATTCTGGCTCCCCTGAGCAAGCCGAGTCTGCTCCACGGATTGTTTGTCGGGCGTTATTTCAGTGGACGGATTCATTTCAAAAAGTTACTGCGCGTCATCGAGCAGGTTAGGCAGGTTGTATCTGGCGCCGGGCTTGCCGTCTAAGCTGAGAATTAGGAAGCGGCGGTAGCGGAATATGCCCTTGCACTTCTTTCCCGGGAAAGTACTCGCACTTCTCGAATCTGACCACGCACATAATTAAATCGCCAGTGCGAGCGAAAGAGATCTTCCGGCCTGCGCAGCAGCCATGCCTTGGCCATTTCGCGGGCTTCCTTGTATAGCGTGCGATAGAGATAACGCGGGACTCCCAAGAGCAATTTTCTCGAGGTAATCTCGTCTGCGTGCCCAAGACGATATTCGCCACGACCGTGACGAATAGCACGCTGCATTACCCAAGCTCTCTCCAGTTGCTCTTTCCGAATAAAATGCTCAACCACCGCTCCGCGAACATGCCAAGCCTTATGTCCAAAGTGGTGCAACCGCCGGGTTAATTCCGTGTCTCCACCTTGGAGGTAATTCGAGCCACGTGGACCCATAGAGGGGTCAAAGCGCACATTAGACTGAAAGACGTCTGAACGGATCGCCATATTCGGCCCCCAAATGCAATTGGGAGGGGTGGGGCCCTCCTTCCAAGTCGGATCGGTGATGGCATAAGCTGCGCCATGGTCTGCCCACTGGATCCAAGATGGAGGGGGGATCTCCCAACGTGGTACCACTGCACCACCAAATATGGAGAAGTCCGGCTGGGCATCCGCGGCGTTGCGCAACTGGATTAACCAGTCTTCGTGCGGAAACACATCGTCATCCGTGAGCACGACGAGATCTCCCTCGACAAGCGCGAGCCCCGTATTCAATGCAAAGTTCTTCCCCGGTCTTGGTTCCACCAAGGATTGCAGGGGAAGGCGGTTTGCGAACGAGGCAATCAGTTGGCTGGTTTGGTCCGTGCTGCCGTTGTCGACAACCAAGAGTTTCCAACCCGAGGAAGGCGAGCGCAATTGGCAGAAGGATTCCAACACCGATGTGAAGACCCGACTGCGGTTCCTGGTTGCCAGCAAAACCGTTAGCACGATTTACGCTCTCCTGAGAGCGTGGACTTGCTTATCACCCGTCAATCTTTCTTGAACCACGCGGTTCGCTTCGATCCCCTGGGCGGCCCAAGAGAATCGATGGCTTAAGATACATTCGATTGCTTCGGCAAGAAATGAATCCACATTATTACTATTGCCTGCCGCCATTGCGAACAGCTGCGTTCCCAATGTCTGTGAGCTCACTTCCACATGCTTACCGACGCATTCAGCCAAAGATCCGGGAGCGGGTCGTGTGCAAATGCGGGCGAAACCACGTGTAGACGATTCACATAGGACCGCAACCATCGAGGAATGGACGGACGGGGATGGTATGAGAAAAGCAGTGGGCTACCGTCCTGCCGATACGAATTCAACTCGTCGGTCCGCGTGAAATCATCGGGAAGCAGGACGATGAGGTCGCCAGGATCCGGCCTTGCACCAGCGTGACACACGAGAGGTTTGCCACGCACGCAAGGACCGTCCTCCCGAATAGCCTGACCGACCATCACAACGTTGCCGGTTGCAATGGTGCCATCCGGGACTCGTTCCATCGGGACACCGCGATAATTAAGATACGCGCCAAATTCCATTACCCTGTTAGGGCGAGCAAATGGAAAAAAGAGCCTCTTCGCATTTTGGGGATCGCTCTCATATCGTGCTTCGATCACGCGGCCCATCTCAGCCTTTGCGTGGATGACGTTCTTTCTCTCGTACATTCGGAAAGCGGAAAGGGATAGGTCCTGCAGCAAAACGAGAGTCAGCAAAGCTACTGCGCATAGCTTGGTCCCGAGACCCATGTTTTCCCTGTACAGCATGACGAGGCGCCCAAGGTACAGCAGCGCGATGAGATCCACAGGAGCGAAGTAGTAAGCGGCCTCCATGCGCAGTGCAAGGTAACTCGCAACATAAGCGATGCCTCCCAGAGCCAGCCCATCCCACAGCAGCGAAGGCACGACCTTGCGCCGCAGGATCAAAATAACTCGAGCCGATACGACGGCAACGAAGACCCAAGCCAAGAGATCTACGTTTAAGTAAGCACTGAGAACTTGCGAAAAGGAGAGCCGAAAAGCGTCGGCGTAGCGCGTGCTATAACTTGGAAACATGGCCGCAAGATAGTAGAGCAAGAACGGTGCTACAAGAAAGGCAAGGCACGCGTCAAGGCGACTTTCGGGATCTCGAAGTCTCTTGAAATCCCAGCCAGCGGGATCGACATTCCAGCAACGCAACAGGAGCCGCCCAACCGCAAAACCCAAGAGCAACAGAAAAGCGGTCTCTTTGTAATAGAGCATGAACTGTGAAGAAATCACAGCGGCTACCGCCCACGCCGTGGATCGTGTCTGCTCGAAGCGTTTAACAGACCACGCGAGGCAGGCCAGCGAAAAAATGAGGTTCGACTCCGGGTAAATAAGTCCACTAAAACTGATCAGAATACTCGGCGTGATGAGAGCCAGAGTGATGAGAGCCACCCGGGACTTGACACTGAGCTCCTCATCAAAGAACAAGAGGATCCCAGACAAGAGCACAAGCTGAACAATGCGCAACGCATGATAACCGGTGACGGAACTGGTGACATGACGCAACAGATTGTATTCCTGATCGCCGAGTGGCCAGAAACGTCCCTCGTTCGGCCAGATAGGGAAAGGGATGTTGTGACCAGCCAGCGTTCCGAGCGTAAACAGTGAGTCGTCAGAATATGCAAAATCCTCCCACACGAGCAAGCCTGCAATGTAGCAGGCCAAAAACACGCTCAGGAAGGCAACGGCGAGGAGGGATGCGCGTGACCAATCGTGCCGCCGGGGATGAGTCGGATGCAGCGGGGCACTCTCCCGCTGCGGGACCATCCAGATCACCAGCACTACTCCGATCACAGTAATGGCGACCCAGATAGGCCAAAACAAGTCAATGCGCTCCCTCCAGAGTACTTTAGGAGGGTGCAGAAGATGCCGGAGAAGATGGTATGTCAAGAAAGCAACCTCTCATCCATGGCAGCAGAGAGAAACACAACCGCAGCCTCCGATCCCGCCGCCTGGACCGATGAGCTGGAATCGGGTCGCCTCCCGTCAGAGTTTCTCAGAAGGCTGCTTTCGAATGAACACACGATGTATGCTGCCGATGAATCGGGAACTGGCTGCGAAAATCCTCCGCCGGCGCGGCCAGAGATATTCCCAAGTGCGTTTTGGATTCCCGATATGATCGAGCAGTACGAGGAGAATCCACTTGGCCATGAACCCGAAATTGAGAGAGTAATTGATCGAGGCCAAGCACTGCCGGTGAAACTCCCAAAATTTGGAATCTCTGCCTTGCAAGGCAGCCATCCCTAGAAAGTAAAAATACGTGTGCTCAGCATCTTTCAGGAAGAATCGGTATTCGTCCTCCGATAGGTAGTTCCTACCGTGAGCGACGATTTTCGCCAAACGAGAAAACAGTTGGAACTGATAAGGACGGATCCGCGATAGGATCGATTCATTGTCACGGCGTGAATACGTCAGGACCTGATGCACAAAACCATAGTTCCAGGTCCGGAGAACATCGAAGCAGGCATGGGAGTCCTCAAAAGGCGCGTGCCGCTCTTCGTAAAATGGATTCCGCGAGCGGACGAGTTCGGAACGCATGAGCAAGGATGTGGGTGAGCCGAAGAGAGACACATGGTTCTGGAAAAAAAGTCGACAGACCTCCCGACCAGACACCTCGGGACTGGGATACGGCAAACCAACGAGAGAGACCCAGCTACCTTCCAATTCGTAGGCACCTACAATGCCAACATTAGGGTGAGCGTCGGCCACCTCCGCCATGCTCCGGACGCAATCCGGAAAGATCCAATCGTCCGCCTGCACGATCTTGCAATATTTGCTTTGGGGAGAGATGCAGGAAAGCGCGTAGTTGTAGTTCTGGACTTGGGAAAGGAATGATTCCGTGTGAAGGAGACGGATCGTGGCCGGAAACCGGGCTGCGTACTGTTTGGCGATGTCGCTGGATCCATCAGTACTGCAATTGTCCACGAGAATGTACTCGTAGTTCGGGTACGTCTGGTGCAGAACGCTCTCGATACACTCGGCTAGGAAATCCCGAGTGTTGTAGAAAGGAGTCACAACGCTGACCAAAGGGATGGATTCCACGCTCTTCTCTCAATTGTTGGACTGATGACGTTTCAAGGCAAGCCTGGCCAGGAAGTCATATTGCCGCGTGGAAGGGGAAGCGGAGAGAATCTCCTGCCTGTAGGAGGTAAGCCGCTCCACAACGGCATCCCTGCGAACCTTGATCCGGTCGAGCGCGTTGAGCACATCTTCCGCTGTGAAATCACGCATGTGGAAAAGGTAGTCGGTTTGGTGGAGATCTTCCATGACCCAGTCCACCTTGGGATCAAAAGAAATCGCGACGGCAGGGGTTTGCGTTACAAATCCAAGAATCGTGCCGTGCAGGCGGCTCGCGATCAGGTAGTCGGCATCGCGGAGCACAGAGACGAGGTCCCTCCAGGTCTTGATGGTGGGAAAATGGATTTGTCCTTCCAAACTACACTTCATTTCGTCGACCACACGCCCCAGAAGTTCGGGGATGACACTTTCATCGTCGCCCAGAGATGAGCAAGCAACGACGATTAAGTAGCCACGCCGGGAAAGGCAGGATAGAACCAGCGCCATTTGCTCGACGTAGCGGTCATGGAGAGCACGGTTCGGAGTGGGCCAAATTCCTGGTTTGGCATAAGCCATTGGGCTTACAACGATGACGGGCCGGCCGCGGGCCATTGTTCGAATATTCCCTACGGGCGACGGGAGCTCGGATTCGGGCAAGCTAAAAGCCAGATCCGGCACGACAGAATCGTTCATTGCGCGTGGCAGGAGGCTCGCAATAATCGCTCTGCTTTTCGTCTCCCGATAGGATCTGTAACAGCACATACGAAGCGCCATTGAGACGAACATACGCGAAGTCGGCGACGTGATCTTCCCAACACCAATACTCGCCGTGGCGCAAGGCACTCGGGCCAACCGGGCCAGCAAAACCCATTTGCAGATTGCGAAAGGGAGTCGCCACGCTCCTCCATATTCTTCATCCAATTGGCCGCCACCGGAAACAACCAAAAGGTCCTGCGTACGAAGAACCCGATAACCTTCCAAGGAATGGAAAATCTCGCGACGAACCGAAGTCAGCCAAGCGCGAGATCTCTTCAAGAACGGCACCAAACCGGGCACGCGCCCGAGCGCACGCCTGATCGGGTTTGACCATACCTTACGGCCCGGATAGCCCGCTTCGGCTGTGGAGCGTTCCGCTCCTTTTGGCTGTTGCGCGAAACTTCTGCCTGATCGATAGGAGAACGGCAGCATCGAAGCCAGAAGCGGAAATGCCCCCACGCCATGTTGCTTCAGGAAGTTATCGCAGTTCAGAGTGATGCCGAAAAATTGAGCGCCGGGCATCCGTCGGCGAAGATTGGCAATCATCGAATCCTGAATTGCAGCGTCACCGAGATTCCCCCCGTTGTAGGGGGTTATCAAAGCGACTCGGGGGCTTAGCTCTACCACTTCCTGGTCAGCCTCACTGGGAATCTGTGTGATTTGCATGCTTTGCACGAGTCACTTGCTTGCGCCAACCACGAGATGTGGCGAGTCACCGATCACCGGTGTGCGTCGTTGCCGGACCACACGTCGATCGCTGGGCCTCGCAGAAAACTAAATTGCCAGCGCGCCGAACATGGTTGCGAAGCTCTTAGAGTCCGAAGGTCAGAAGGTCATGGCCCGCTGCGATCGTGACAATCTGCTTTCCGTCAATGGAGTAGGTCACCGGAGCGGCTTTAATCCATCCGCCAGTGTCAATGCGCCACAACTCGCGGCCCGTCTTAGCATCGAGTGCGAAGAAGGATTGTCCAGCGCTTCCGAACACCACGCCTCCCTTGGTGCTGAGCAATCCGCCCACAGTAGAGGTTGTGTTGTTGCGATATTCCCACCGTATTTCCCCTGTTGACGCATCGAGCGCCTGCACCACACCCACAGGCGGAGGGTTGGTAAAGATCTCCGAGTATCCCCCGGTGAAGAACTCACCCGGATGATATTCGGCAGTTCTCGAATAGAAAATTCCACCCCACTCCCGAATAGGCACGTACATGAGACCGGTGATTGGGCTGTAGGAAGGAGACATCCAGTTGGTAGCGCCCCCGACAGAAGGATAGACCGTGGATCCTTCTGGTGTCGGTATCGCCGCGGGATTCATGACCGGGCGGCCATGGACGTCGATTTCGTTGGCCCAAGTCTGCTTTTCAAGGGGGCGTGCCGTGCGGAAAAGCCCGTTCTCACGATCCAAAACGTAATAGAAAGCGTTGCGATTTGCCTGCCCGAGAAGTCGCTCGTGCTTGCCCGCGACCGTCTTATCGAACGAAATGAGGATCTCCGTGGCGTCCCAGTCGAAAACGTCGTGTGGTGTGAACTGAAAGTACCAGCGAAGGTTGCCATGATCCGCATCGAGCGCGACGACACTATCGGTATAGAGATTGTCGCCCTTCCGAGTGCTGCCGTTGTAATTGGGACTTGGGTTGCCAACCGGCCAATAGATCAAGCTCAATTCTGGATCGAACGTTCCGGTCAGCCACGTGGGGCCACCACCGGTTTTCAAGGCACCCGCTTCCCAAGTCTCTGCCCCTGGTTGTCCCGGCTGTGGAATGGCCTCGAATCGCCAGATCTCGTTCCCGGTGGCTGCATCCCGGGCATCGACAAATCCGCGAATGCCATACTCGCCCCCGGCGACACCCGTGACGACCATGTTCTTGAGTGCAAGCGGAGCCCCAGTAATGCTATAGCCCGCCTTATAGTCAGCGATCTCGACATCCCAGGACACTTTGCCGGTTCTCATATCCAGAGCAACCAAGTGGGCATCCAATGTGCCAAGAAATAGCGTGCTCCCCAGGACTGCCAGGCCCCGATTGACATAACCACAGCACACCGAAAGATGCGGCGGCAGTTCGCGATCGTATTGCCAGATCAGTTCGCCGGTTCTGGCGTCAAGCGCCTCCACACGATTAGGAGGAATGGTCAGAAACACGAAGCCCCCAACCACCAATGGGCTGGTTTCGATCTGAGTTTCCGTGGTCGTATATTGCTTCATCCAGAGCAGCCGAAGATGGGAAACATTGGAAGGAGTGATCTGATCGTTGGTACTGAACCGATGGCCGTCATAAGAGCCGGAGTAAGTCAACCATTGGTCCGGATGGCTCTCCGCGTCGACGATGTCCTCATACCGAACGGGTTTGAGGCCATTCATCCGAGAACTGAGCGCATGGTCCGAAGTGCGTTCAGGACCCTGGACGAGGGACTTTACGTAGGCCTCAAGCCGCCACCGATCAGTCGCCGGCAAGGTGCTGGCGGGCATCGCTGTTCCGGGAATGCCGAGAGAAATTGTCTTGAAAATGGCCCAGTCGCTGCTGCCTTTGCTCATTTGCCGCTGCTTCAAAGCGGGGCCTGCAGCACCACCGACACCATCGGCACCATGGCAAACCGTGCAATGAGCTTGGAAGGCCGCCTCGCCAGCGGCGAGATCCGCTGTTGAAATGAACGGATTCTTGATCACCACGTAAGGACTAGGAGTCTTGACCAACTCTTTCAAATTAAACGGATCACCATGGCGGTTCAGCTGCCAGAGTTCCTCCCAGCCAATATCCGGCAAATCTCCGGACGTTTTCAACCAGACAATCTGAGCCCGCCAGTGAAAGCGCGGGACTAGGATGAAGGCGAGGACGAATGCTACCAACGCAAACCCGAGAATTCCAAAAGCGGCAAGAATCCATCGGATTCGTTTATGTGTGTTGGACACGGCAGGTAAGAGTTCGAAACCAGATTATAACAAAACGTTGCGGGGCTTGTGCAACTGACAGCGCTGCACCTCCGCACGCTCGCCGAACACGCGCTCGATCGCGGCGCACAGCGCTCTAGCTGCGTCGATCACGAACCAATCGCGCCGCTCCGGGTGTAGGTCGCGCGCCACCCGATCTTCCAGCAGATCCTTCACCACGTAGGCTCAGAGAGAGTAACCCTAGCGGGAGTGCGTCGGTGTCTAGCGTTTCACAGCGATGACAAAGATACTCTGGCCAAAACCGGCGCTTTCCTTGAGACGCTTCACCCGTGGCGCTCCAAGCGCTGCACCACAATAATAGTTAATCCTGGCGGAGTTGACGACGCGGAGAAAGCCGAGATGACCTTCCGGCTCCAGGGTGGTGGCGCGCCGGATGGAGAATTCGGGTCGAAGCATGCGCTTGAGCGTCTTCATCGTCACCCACTGCCGGATCCAGCCATCAGGGGGAGCCACGTTCGCGCAGCGTTCGAAAACGGATTTGTTTTGCGTGGTAAGAAGCAAAAATCCACCCGGCTTGAGAAGCTGAGACAATCTGTGCACAAAAATGGGCTGGTCGGCAACGTGAGACAAGACCTCCGAAGTGACAATCACATCAAAGGAATTCGCCGGCAAATCCAGAGTGTTAACGTCACCCCAGCGAAAATCGATCTCGGGATAGGTTTTTTGGGCGATTTCGATAGTTTCCTTGCCGAGGTCAATGCCAGTGACCTTGCCGAATTCGCTGAGCTTAGCGCTTAGCCAACCGGTGCCACAACCGACTTCCAAAATCCTCGCATCTCGAATCTTGAGATCGGCCATTGCAGCGCCGACTTCAAGCAGGCGGCGCTTGGAAGGCTCATCCAACCTCCCAAGGCGGTATGTCAAGTTCCATTTGTCCCAACTTTGTACATCGTTGATGGGTCTTTCCATGTTCAGAATTCTCCCTCGTTAGACTTCGCAGGATTGGGTGGAAGGCACGATGGTTTCTGATTCGATGAGGCGTGGAAAACAATTGACCGCACCACCGACAGCCGTTGTAGAGCCAATGAAGATCGTGGTGGCCGGGTCGCGGCGATCGTAGCCTTTCTGAATATCATAGCGATAAACCTGGGTGACCAAATGGAAGGTGCCGTGGGCGATGTTCAGGCTAAGTTCGAAGGTACAGCGGTAGGTGCCACCCGGTTGCAGGGAAAACGGGGCGGAGCCGAGACGCTCGGTCGAGGTATGGAAAATGATGTACTGCGTTTCGTCCTTGAACCAGATAACCACAGCCAGTTTTTCGAGAGCTTCCCGAGCGGTAACTTCAACGTCCACCCAGGCAGTCTGTCCAGACTCAAAGGTGGATTGTTCACCGGCGCGGTCGCGCACCGTCACTCTAGAAATGTAGACCGGCTTTTTCTCGTCCGGATCTTCCGAGGTTGCGCCGGCGCTGAGGTATTTCCGGATAACCGCGTCGGTGTTGTCAATGGTCACTGCCTTTCCGTGCTCGAGCAGCATCGCGCGTTGACAGATTTCGGTGACGGATTTGAGGTTATGCGAGACAAATAGCACGGTCGTGCCGGCAGCGATGACCGAGCGAATACGATCCATGCAGCGTTGCTGGAAAACGTAGTCACCCACGCTAAGCACTTCATCGACGACAAGCACTTCCGCATTGACGTGCGCCGCAACAGAAAAACCCAAGCGGGCGTACATCCCGGAGGAGTAGCGCTTCACGGGCGTGTCGATGAAATCTTCGAGTCCCGAGAAGGCGATGATCTGGTCCAGTTTCGATTGGATCTCACGCTTGTTCATGCCGAGAATCGTGCCGTGGAGAAAAATATTCTCCATGCCGGTGAGGTCCGGATGGAAGCCAGCAGTAACCTCAATCAGAGCAGAAAGGCGCCCATTTACAATCATGCGGCCCTTGGTAGGCTTCATGATACGGCTCAGTATCTTCAGCGCGGTGCTTTTTCCGGCGCCGTTGCGGCCAATGATGCCCAGTGATTCCCCGCGCTTGACCTCGAAAGAGATGTCCTGCAGGGCCCAAAATTCACGCTTGTCGCTGGCATCGAGTTCCTGCCCCCGAAACATTTTGCCGGTCATGGCAGGCAGAAAATCGCGCAGGGAATTATAAGTCTCTCCCTTGCGGAATTTTTTGTAGATATGTTCCATGCGGAGCGCGACGTCAGACATGAGAAGTCTCCATTAAATACTCTCCGCGAAAGCGGGTTCGAGATGCTTAAACAAAACAAATCCACTCAGAAAGGCAACCAAACTGAACACAAGACTATATAGATACCAATGAACATCAGGGGAGGCGTGGTGGGCGATCGAGGCGCTAAGCCCTTCGAGCAACGGGGCCACGGGATTCAGCATCAGCCAGTTCCCGCGATCACCAAACATACGCACGTCGTAGAACACGGGCGTGAAGAAAATACCGAAGGTCAGGAAGACTTCGACAATGTACTTCACGTCGCGGAAATACAGGCTGACGGCGGACACGACCGCGCCAATCCCCATGCAAAACAGGACCATCGTGCAGAGCAATACCGGAACCCAGAGGAGATAGATGCTCCAGCCAATCTTGATAAAAGCCAGAAAAACCACCAAAGCCGTGAAGGCGACGAGGAAATCGAAGAGGCAGGCGAGCACCGCCGCCATGGGGAAAATCTCTTTGGGGAAATAGATTTTCACGACCAGTTCACGATTGCCGGTGAGACTGTTGCAGCTGAAACGGATGCTGGAGACGATGAACGCCCACGGGACAGACTTAATGGCCACGCTGGCGATATCGGCCGTCCTAAGCGGCGCATGAGCGACCATGGCATAGGCGTAGCGCACGACAACGCCGGACATCACGATGAGGATGGGCATGAGAATCGCCCAGAGAAAGCCCATAATCGACTGCTTGTACCGGACCTTGATGTCGCGGTACGTGATCATATAGAGAAGCTCGCGATATTTGTACAGCTCTTGTAATTCTTCTTTCATAAGTCTGCGTGTCTCCCGTCCGTTTTTCCCAACACCTGGCAATTTCCAATCTCTTGCGCTAACGGCTGGAGGTGTCCGTCTAAATGAACGTCAATTCCACTGCGGGGTGCGGCGCCACGCCGCGGACAGCATCCCAGAATGTCTCCGCGATCAGATCGGTGAGGGGGCGGCTGGAGGGCAATTCGTAGTCGTCCACGCGCGTGATGGGTGTCAGTTCAGCGAGCGTACCCACAAGGCGAAGCTCATCTGCAATGTGTAGTTCTGTGCGATCGATGGGCCGTTCGACGAAGGGAATAGCCCGCGAGTGGCAGATTCCACGGACGATTTCCAGTGTAATGCTCTCCAGCCGGCCTTCGGACGCTGGGGGAGTAATGACACAACCATCGCGAACCATTAATAGGCAGGCACCCGTCGCCTCCGCCACTCGGCCGTACTGATTTAGCAGAATCATTTCCGAGAAACCCCGTCCTCTTCCTTCAATGCGGGCCAGTCGCGCCACATTGTAATTGGCGCTCGTTTTGATTCGAGGCGAGAGGCTAAGATCCGTAGCACGCTGCCAAGTGCTGACACCGACACTTACCGGGCTGGGAGGCTGCTTCGATTGATGGTATGCCGTGAGAACAAGATCTGCGACAGTACCTTCTCCCCAATGTCCCTCGACAACGTACAAGGTAGCGCGAATCCACATATCTTTGTCGCGCTCGTAGAGCACTCGGGTCAGTTTAGCGCACGCCTCTCGGAATTCTCCCAAAGTGACCGGAACGGGAACATGCAAAAGTCGCGCTGAGCGAGTCAGCCGTTCGTAGTGGCGACGCATTTCGACGATCCCAAACGAATC
>Ga0209517_10005802_pt1 | contig 15529 bp, 16 predicted proteins | sample PeaSoiMetSII2010_FD_187695 | JGI IMG/M metagenome (GOLD analysis project Ga0209517, IMG submission 187695) | Peat soil microbial communities from Weissenstadt, Germany - SII-2010 (SPAdes) (version 2) | ecosystem: Environmental > Terrestrial > Soil > Wetlands > Peat | place: Germany... | reverse complement strand
CAGTGCCCCTGCCACGGTGCTGTATTCGATCCAAGCCAAGGCGCAGCCGTTCTCCAAGGACCAGCACCTACTCCTCTCCCCACAGTGCAACTAACAATCGACAGCAACGGTAACATTTGGTTACCATAAGCCAATGTACATTTCAAAATTAACTTCGCAGACTCAAAATCCCAAAACAGCCACCAAAATGTCTTTTTCACAACCTAAGTTTAAGTTCAACAGAATTTTCGTTTAACATAGGTCTAACAGGGACTTGGGAGATGAAAAAGTGACACTGGCAATCAAAACAGTAAGACTCAACAAGTCAGTCTACCTCCGAATCCCCAACGACATTGCCGACCTCATCGGGCTAACGAAAACTGACCAATTCACTCTCCGATTTCAAGAGACGGGAGATGAAATCAAGTTGATCTACTCGCTACCTAAATCAACTCCAGATCAGCCGATTCAGAAGACAACTAAGCCAATCTTAGCCACAGCCAACTAAACTAAAGCATCTAAGCCATCAAGTAGACATTGCCTGTTGAAGGATCGTACTGAACAGGAATATTCTGTAACGGGAATGGAGCGGGTCCTGACAAGACTTGCGCGCCGTTACTAGGGTCATACATTGCACCGTGACATGGGCAGATAAGATCCATGCTTGAAGGATCAAACTGTACCTGGCACCCCGCATGAGTACAGGTGGTACTGTAAGCTACGAATTGTCCGTTTGCTAAGTGAATAAGATCGAATTGCCCAAGGCTCGGATCATTGAACGTCATCGACTGCCCAGTAGGCACGCTGGACGCGCTAACTAACAGCCTACCTCCAGTGGGTGCTGCACTATTCGCTTGGATTGCAGTGTTAGTCACATAGGACGGTATTTCAACTGGTGGGGTAAAGTATGCTGCTTTCAACCAGACAAGCGCAGGCAATGAGATTGCGGCCAATCCGACAAGGTTCCGAAGGAAATTTCTCCGATGCTCTCTGGCGCGCACACGTTCACTACTTCGAACGGTGCCACCGGAACGGAACGACGCACGCGCAAATAATGGGGCAATCTTAGGTCTCGAAGTGTAAATGGAAGCTACAACGTCTTCGGGGACGCTTACCTCATATTTTTGTCTAAGTCGTTTTACGAATTCTTCGTTCTGCTCTTTGTTCATCAAAGCTTACCTCTGTATAGCCGGTTCCAGAGGCTCCGCAGACTCCGTCCAACTATCACGGTTCAAAATATTTTGTAGCCCACTCAGAATTTTCGCAGCGTCAGCGCGATCAACGCCCAAGCTGATCACGAACGCCCTAACAAACTCGAGTATGGTTCTTGTCTCTTCATGACCCAGGAACTGTTCTCCGATTTTGTCGAAAGCTCTATTCACTTCAGTTACTTGTTTCGGATAGAGCGCTGCCCTCTTAGGGAGCGGCAGTGCCTCACTCTGAGTTACCGCGACTTCCGGTTTTACTACAGTTGCAACGGATTGCACCTCATATTTACCGATTAACCATCTAAACGCCGGAACGCGTTTAGCCAATCTACCGTCCACACTCAAGGCTACCTGGGGTCCAGTTAAGAGAAGCGTTAGCCAGCACATTACGAACACGATATCTGAACCGAAATAGAAGGGAAAAGCGTTCCATGTAGCCGAGAGGAAAAAGGTGAAATTCAGAATTAATCCGGCTAGGGCTGCGATCCGAAACAGGAATCCTAACAGAACAGCAATTCCGATTAGCGCTTCTCCAACTCCCACCATGTATCCGAAAGCCACCGCATTAGGTACGACGACGCCTAATAGAAAATCGTGAATCGGTGACCCTACTGCATACTGTGAAACCAGATGCCCGATATACCCGGCTTTTGAAGGGTCGAAGTATGACGAATCGGTTAGATGCTGCAGTCCCGCGTAGAGGAAAGTCAAACCCATAAAAATTCGAAGAGGCAGCAACAAATTGTCCGGAAACATGGCGCTAGCTGTAAGTTTACTACCGTTCTTCATTGAACTAACACAGGAAGATGAAAATCGATTCTTAATAAAAACGGTCGAGTAAGAATGTTCTAGTAGAACTCAGTTCTCCTAACAATAATAGCACTCTAAAGCCATCTCAAGCAATTAAAAACGTGACGAGCAGAATCTGCTTGAATCCTTCCAGCATTCTCGAGAGGTATTTGCGCGAAATACTTAATTGCTGCACGATTATGTATGGGTGAAATCTCGAGCTTAACTAAGCGGAGACAGGATTGATGATTAGACATGACAGGATTGCTGGCTTTTGTAGACATTTTTGTAGAATCGCCAGCCTTGGACGACGTTGTTCAAGCGCTGACACAAATCCCTAACGTCGAAGAACTTTACGAAGTATCCGGAGAATTTGATATCGTCACGCTGGTTTCCGCAGCAGGTATCGAAGAGTTCAGAGAGCTCCTCAAAAATAAGATTTTGAAGATTAAAGGAGTCAGAAGCACCGTAACGTCGATCGCCCTACACGTTCACAAGGGTCCAAGAACCGCGAACGGAAAAACAGAGACCTAACGGAACTACTGCTCGCGGGTGACGTCTAATTCAGTTAGAATGGAGTCCACACATGCGTAACACGGAGGAATTGAGTCCAATTGATCGATCTGATCCAAATCTCAGTCATAATTCTAATCTTCGCATTTGTGATCGCGCTGAGCCGGCTTCTCGCGCCATACGTAACACGAGTATTTGCTTGCGCCCCAAGCAAGCTCGATAGAGTTCTTAATCCGATCGAGAATTTTACGTACAAGCTTGCAGGCGTGAACCCAGCCCACAGGATGGACTGGAAAGAATACATTCTAGCGCTAATGCTTCTCAATGCCTTCCAGATGGCCATCGCATTTGCCATCTTCATATTCCAAGATAAACTCCCCCTGAATCCTCAAGGGTTCCCGGGCTTAACTTGGGACCTCGCATTCATGCAAGTCATCTCATTCGCAACAAACACGAACCTTCAACATTACAACGGGGAGGTCACGCTATCCTACCTCAGCCAAATTGGAGCGGTTCAGTTTCTTCAATTTACATCTGCAGCATCAGGACTCTGCGCCGCAGTGGCGATGGTGCGCGGTTTCACAGCAGGTGCCAAGGATTTGGGAAACTTCTACGTAGACTTCGTAAGATCACTTACCAGAGTACTATTCCCGATATGCCTCATAGTAGCTCTGATTGCCGTATGGCTCGGCGTCCCTCAGACACTAAGCGGCTATACGAGTCTTAAGACGATTGAAGGCGCAACACAGACAATTCTGGTAGGACCTGTCGCGTCGCTCGTTTCAATCATGCAAATCGGCACAAACGGCGGCGGTTACTACGGCGCGAACTCTGCATACCCCTTTCAGAATCCAAATCCTGCGTCCGATATTTTCCAAATCATCCTCATGTTACTGATGCCCACAGTTCTCTGTTTCGTCTACGGAGAGATCCTGGGAAAGAGGAAAGAGAGCAGGCCGATCCTTTGGGGTTCATACGGTCTCTTCGCCGTTGATCTTGCCATAGCGTTCCTCCCAACTCCATTGTTGGGTCTGAATACGGGTATGGAGGTTAGGTTTGGAGGATTTATGTCATCGTTCTGGACGGTTGTCACCACAGCTGTGACGACCGGATCGGTCAACTCCGCGCTTGCATCAAACCATCCACTCGTCATACTCGCGGCCTTCATGGGGATGCTGATTCAGGCAACTCCAGGCGGAAAGGGATGTGGATTGATGTACATGATAATGTACGTCGTCATCACGGTCTTCGTCGTCGGACTCATGTCAGGTAGAACACCGGAGTATTTGGGGCTGAAGATCACGGGTAGAGACATGATAATAGTAATGGCTGCTTTTCTTATCCATCCAATCATCATTCTAATTCCAACATTCGTAGCTTACGCTACCGGAGCGGTTAGCGCAATAGGAATCGGAACTAATTCGGTCGGCTTTACGCAGATTCTCTACGAATATGTATCAGCTGCAGCGAATAACGGCTCCGACTTTCTTGGCGCAACAGCCAACACCCCATTCTTCAACATATCAACTGCCCTCGTCATGCTCGCAGGACGCTATGCGCCGATAGATCTGTTGATCATGCTTGGAGGCACTATGGTCGGACGAAAGAGAAGTGCTGAAGTAGGATTGAAAACTGACAGCATAACATTCTCCATTATTCTCATAGGGAGCACTTTGATTCTTGTCGCATTAACCTTCTTCCCGTTCCTCGCAATCGGTCCGATACTTGAGTACTTCAAAGGATTCACAACAGGCTATGGCTACTAAGTGATCGGCATGTCAAAAGAGAATAAGAGCCCAAGCCTTCTGAATTCAATTTCAGCGAAGACACTCGCAGATTCGGTCATCAGACTCAACCCCGTCTCACTACTGAAAAACCCAGTCATGTTCATCGTTGAAATCACGTTCTTCATAGTCGCAGCCATGGCTATCTCACCACAATCCTTTCTCCCAGTCGCAAACCCGACCGAGCGGGTATTCTACTTTGAAGTCGCAGCGATACTACTCATCACGGTCTGGTTCAGTACGCTCTCAGATGCTCTAGCGGAAACCCAAGCGAAGAATACTGCAAGAAGTCTGCGGAAGCTCGAAACGGAAGCCATGACCAAGAAAATAGTAATCACAGCCGACCAGCAAACTGTTGTTCTCACACGATCAACACAATTGCGGAAGGGCGATCTTATTCTTGTTGAGAAAGGAGATCTAATCCCAATCGACGCGGAAGTGACTGAAGGCATTGCCATGGTCGACGAATCTCTACTCACCGGCGAATCGACTCCGGTCCGGAAAGCTCCAAGCGACCCGCTAATCGGAGGCTCAAAAATCATCAGCGATACATTGACAGCTCGAGTCACCGTAAACCCTGAAGACAGCTACATCAACCAAATGATTCGACTTGTAGAAACATCGAAGAGACCGAAAACACCTAACGAACAGGCGGTAACAATCGTTCTGATCGGCTTTACTGCAATATTCACGATAATCTTATTCGCGCTTCTCGGACTATCGGTCACTCTAAGCCTAGGCGCCGACCTCTCAGTGCTAATCGCCTTGTACGTGTGCCTTCTACCGACGACAATTGGCGCTCTTCTCCCAGCCATCGGCCTTTCAGGAATGTCCAGGCTCTACGCCAGAAAAATTGTTGCGAAATCCGGAAGAGCAATCGAAACGGCAGGAGACACTGACACAATTTTACTAGATAAAACCGGAACAATTACAGTTGGCAGCAGGCAAGCGGTTGAATTCATACCCTTCGAAGGTCACTCTGAGAGAGAAGTTGGCGAGGCCGCATTCCTCTCGTCCTGGCACGACGACACGCCCGAAGGCAGAAGCATCATCAGACTAGCTTACAACATGGCCTTGATCCCGAAAGAGTTGAACGCCTTAGCACTCTCCGAAGCATACGAATTCTCAGCCACAACACGCACCAGCGGCGTAAAACTAACCGGCGGGTCAGGATTCATGCTACCTAAAACAGCGGCGAAACGACAGGGCAGGGTGCGAAGGAAAGTCAACGACCTGTTAGGCGGCATCCTAGGCGCCGGCGGTGACGTAGAAATAATCAAAGGAGCACCAGACGCAATAGCCAAACTCATCACATCACATCCAAAAGGATTCGACGAAGTGATCAACAAAATTTCTCAAGCAGGAGATACCGCTGTTGCGATAACTAAGAATCACAAAATAATTGGAATAATCCGACTAAGAGACGTCTTGAAACCAGACATCAAAGAAAAGATCCAAGGCCTCAAAGCCATGAACATACGCCCCGTAATGATAACCGGCGATCACCCACTCACAGCGAAAAGTATCGCAACAGAAGTAGGGATAGACGAATTTGTACCCCAAGCAAAACCTGAAGACAAACACGGAATAGCACTCAGAGAGCAAGCGAACTCAAGAATCGTAGCAATGATCGGCGATGGCACTAATGACGCCCCCGCCTTAGCCGTAGCAGACGTAGGCCTAGCTATGAACTCAGGAACACAAGCCGCAAAAGAAGCAGCAAACATGGTAGACCTCGAATCCAACCCAGCCAAAATAATCGAAGTAGTCATGCTCGGAAAACAACTGCTCATGACCAGAGGAGCAGTCACAACATTCAGCATTGCGAACGACGTCGCGAAATATTTTGCGATAATGCCAGTACTCTTCGCCACAATACCAGAACTCATCGCATTAAACATACTAGGCCTAGGATTACACACCGCCGTCCTATCCGCCCTCATCTTCAACGCAATCATAATCCCGCTGCTAATCCCACTAGCAATGAAAGGCGTCTCCTTCAAACCTGCTGACACAATGACCCTGTTCCTGAAGAACACAATGATCTACGGAGTCGGTGGAGTAATAGTTCCCTTCGTCGGAATCAAACTGATCGACATCATCCTCGTCCTCATGCACGTATAGAATGTGAAAAACAATGAGCGCTAAAAAGAAAAGAACGGATTACGGACCCACAGTCAGACTTGCAGTATTATCACTCGTGATGTGTGGGCTTATGTTCCCCATATTCGTAACTGGCGTCGCGCAAGTTCTATTTCCCTACCAAGCAAACGGCGAACTAGCGCAGATCCACGGCCGCCCCGTAGGTTCAATGCTTGTTGCTGAAACATTCAACTCCTCCATGTTCTTCCATGCTGACTGGGCCAGCAATTCCGCCTCAGGTGTCGACCCGGACATAACCCTACAAGACGCGTACTCACAGATTCCCATTATTCATAATGCAACAGGAATTTCACCAGACGCCCTCAAACAGATAGTTGACGCAAACGTCGAAAGAACTCTGTTTGTGGCCGGAGACCCGTACGTAAACGTCCTGAAGCTGAACTTGATACTCATCCAAAACTATCCGACAATCTACCAAGCCTACGACCAATAAGTCACAGCGCTAATTCGATCATTTCACAACAATAGTGCCTGTGGTTGCGCTTGCTGAGAAGTAGCTGTTCCCAGCGAATTTCACCGTAACGGAATAGCTGCCATTAGGAGGCTTGCTTAGCGTCACCTGGCAAGCACCATTCGACTTAGTTATACAGGAGCCACTGCTGCTCCAATTCGAGGAAACCGATACCGATATTGTCTGACCGGAAATTGGACCGACTAATCCGTGAGACGACCCAGTCAAAGTCACGGTTATGACAACGCTATTCCCAGTAGCAGAACCGAAGCCGAGAGAGGTCGGAATCTGTGCCTGCACAGTTTTCGTCACGATCAAAGTGGTAGTTGTCAACTCTAAGGAAGAAGTCGCGGAAGTTACACTCGGACTAGTGGTTATCGACGATACTGTCGAACTGCTCGTTGAAGACGAACCGGAGGGGGTGACATTAAACCCTGCAACCGCAGAACCATCATATCCAGCCTGAACCACGTAATGACCTAGATGGACATTACCGACGATGAAGCTACCAGCCATTTGTTCAGTACCGAGATCAAGCGCACAAATAGGGGAAGTAATCAGCCCAGTTGGAGAACTTGAGATCGGACAGCCACCGCTATCACCGAATCCTACGCCAGTAATTGCCACGAAGGTTCCAACCGGACCCGAAGTTGGAGTCAACGTAATCTTGGCCCCGTAATCGGGAATTTGATTGTTGCCTATTGCAGCCACATGGAAACTCCTACTAACATTATTTATAGCAGCTGCAGCGTGAGGACTGCTCACCGGCACCAGTATAGATAACGAAAGCAGAATACTAACAATGAAACGCTTTGGGATGTACAAATCGAACTTTTAGGCTAGGCACGATTTTCAGTATAAGAAATCTATACTAGTACCAGTCCAAGCTTGACAGTCACAGGACCAGATTTTGATTCCGACTAATAGAACTCGGCGACCCAGTCTATGCTGTAACTCTCGCAGACTACGGTACGGTTGATTAGGCTAATTTTTGGTCGTCGTAGTTGTCGTAGTTGTTACTGTAGTAGTGGTTGACTTCTTTGGACCAGATGGCCCCTTCTTCCACAAAATGACAACAATCAATTCGAACAGTAAAATGAGATCAATGAAGACTGCTGGAACACCAGGCGGGTTTCCAAAACTTGTTGAAAGCGAACTCATAGGATTGAAGAGGTAATCGGCAAACTGTGTGTACCTGAACATGTAAGCATGAGCTTGAGAAAGATCAGCGATCTGAATTATGATCCGAAGAAGACTCCAGCCACCAGCCAACGCCAAACCTTTCATGGGTTTCGCGAAAGCTAGACCGGCGAAAATGAAATCTAAGACTACGAAAACGATTAACGCGTAGTAGTGCAACGGAACTCCGACCATAGGATCTACGGCTCCTCGGAGCACTTGATCCAAACTGAGTAGTCCGATTCCTAAGATGCCGCATAGAGCCAGAAGCACTCCGGCTAGTTTGGCATGGTTAGCCATTTCATTCACAAAATTTCATTCCCGCAGTTTAGTATATTAACCAATCCCTGACCGAATGCATATTCGTGACACTTTTATCGTGAACACTGGGATTGCGGCGTTGCGGCTGAGGTTGGCCTCTGAGTGCGAGAGTATTATTCTCCACTAGGCCGTGGTCCAGTTCACGGTCACAATTGTGCTGTGAGGATAACCTGGTCTATGACGGGGGCTTCCCAAGCCTCAAAGTTGCTTAAACGCAACGAGAAAACCCGGGTCCGAATCCCGGCGGCCGCACCACCTCTTCCATAATTGCAGGAAGTTCAGTTCTCGACTTGGAATCTCATTTTCCGAAGTAATGGATTCGGTTTGAGTGCTCGTTTAGCTTCGCTGATACCTCCACCAGAACTCCAAATTCACTGTAAGAGCGAAGAGGGTAATTGCAGTTGCCGATACCGCAACTTCGGCGAATTGCCACGCCGCAGTTAGGCCTTGGAGGTTCCTAAAGATATTGTAGAAAATTGCCGCATTCGCAAGGGTAACTACAAGAATGACCCGTGCGAAGAGATGTTGCTTGCTCGTTAATCCCATCCTGTTTCTTCCCCTTGTTTGGGTTCAGCAAGAGCTTATGGCAAGTAAGGTTTCCTACAGTAACGGTATGTCCGACGAAAAGTAACGGACTAACGTATCCGACGTAGAGGTACCGCTACCAAAGAAAAGGTAACGGGGCATCTACGTTTGGTATGGGAGGGCGCGACAAACCGTTTGGTCTAGCTTTACGACAGCTAGAGGAAGCCTTTGGATAGAAGCAATGAGATAATCGTCCCAATCCAAAGAATTAGGAGGTATCCAGTTACCATTAGTTCAAGAATATGAAAGTCAGTGAACCAAGTTGCAAGTGAAATGTTTTTGCCTTGACGAGAAATCATTGGATGGTCCTTGTCCTTTGCTCTCTCGAAAATTCTTTCTGTCCAAATCATCGGTAAATGTAGTTCTTCGATTTGACACATTCTCTCGCGGAATACTTTGTTTACTCTCATTCCTCGATTCACGTACAATAGGTAACCAATCAAAATTACACTTGCCACAAGTGAAAGACCACACAATCTAATCCATCCTACTTTCTGTGAAAGAACAAATCCTGTTGCGGCCAATGTGCCACCAAAAAGAAAGGAGCCCCACATCCAGTTTTGCTCATCGATATGGCGCATGGCACTAGCGCACAATTTGTACTCCTCAAGATTCGGGTTATCGACCATGATGTGAACTGTTAAGGTCTCAGAAATTATGACTTTCGCCCTTCATTTTGTGACCTTTAGTTCGGGTGCTGATTACGGTATTCCAAGTTTCTCTTGATTTGTTGCAGAGGCTGACGATTTGTGGATGCTTCAAGTAGGAGTCTGGTTTCTTCGGATGCCGAATCGAGAGAACGCCCCCGATTCCAACCTCAATCGAGTCAGCTTCCGTTGCTACGACAGATGTGGAGTTTACCGAGATATCGCTGTCTAAGGCAACGGATCGACAAATTCCTCGTTAACGAAAAATTTCCATATGGAAAGAATGATATAGAGTTGGAGGCGCACAATGAGACAGACAGCCGCTCAATCGTGAGGAGCCGTCATTAGTATGGGAAAGAAATCGTCAATGCTGTTTCTTATCGGACTCGTGACTGGAGTAGCAATAGGAATTGCGCTTTCGAAGAAAGAACGCAGAGATTTATTCACCGAATATGTGAGGCGACTTGTGAAGAAAACTGTTCGACATAAGAATCGACAGTACGATGAAACAGAAACAAGGCGAGCAACAGACTAACCGGCCTGTTTGGAACTCGTGCTAACCGTATGGAATGTCGAACGTCCTCGTGGACTAATTGTGCGCGCAGACAGACAGCCACCTCGACGTCACTGAGGCGTGATCATGGTGTTAATTTCTGCTCGAACGAAATCAAATGTCAGGTTGTCGTTGCGTGGATTAGAGACGGGTCTTTCACGGATGGATCTTCGAGCACGATAACTTTCTCCAAATAGCAGTGCTGCGAAATTTTGCTTGACTCAATCTGTACTCGCACAAACCTCTCCAATTCATCTGACGAGAACTGATCTTCGTTATTTTGGGAGAGCGTGACTAAAATCACTCTGCCCAACGCATTCACCGAGCGGCATGATCCGCGTATCTAATATTTATAAGAATTCGGAAGAAGACCAAAAATTCGACCGACTTTTTATTTTTTACAAATATCGCTACCCTTCACGACAAATGATAAAATTCAGAACGGGGCGACACTCCCAAACCTACGGCTCTCGATCACAAAGAGATGCTGAACTAGAAATTTTTGACTCACTAAATTCGATTTCCTAAAACTTCCAACTACTGCTGAAATTCATTTCTATTGCTGCGAATGTTCTCTTGGCCCACCCCATTTTTTGCGGTAGCATATGTGGCCTTCACATAGATGAAGATGGAAGTCTTCTCGAGACGGACGAATCAGCATTGACGATTCACATGTTAGTCAATATTATATCACGGCAGCCGTTTCCACGTTCATAGGCAGGTCGGTTTCTGTGAAGTTTGGGTTACAACATCCGAGTTTCAGCTTTGACGGGCGTGGTGCACAGATTGTGGATTCATTGAAGCAGCTTGTTCTTCGGGCGGAGGGTTCAGGGTTTGATTCGTTTTGGGCGATGGATCATTTTCATCAAATTCAATTTGTCGGGCCTCCCGACGAACCAATGTTGGAGGGGTGGACGACGATTGCCGCCCTTTCTGGTGTAACCTCGAAAATCAGACTTGGAACTCTCGTCACTGGAAACATTTACCGGCATCCGTCAGTGCTCGCTAAGATTGGTGCGACACTTGACGTTATGAGTAAAGGAAGGCTGTTCATGGGCATCGGAGCAGGTTGGAACGAGGAAGAAGCCAACGCATACGGAATTCCATTTCCCTCAACAAAGGAACGTCTCAAGCGTCTCGAAGAATCAGTCCAGATCATCAAGAAGATGTGGACTGAGGAAAAAGCAAGCTTTAACGGTAAATACTACAAACTTCAAGACGCTTACTGCAATCCTAAGCCTATCCAGAAACCCCACCCACCAATCATGGTTGGCGGCGAAGGCGAACGTGAAACTTTGCGAATCGTTGCCAAATACGCGAACGCATGCAACCTCTTCGGCTCCCCAAATACAGTCAAACACAAGCTGAACGTTCTTCGCGAACACTGCAAAACCAATGGAAGAGATTATAATGAAATCCTCAAAACAAAACTCTCCAGAGTAGTGATCGGCAAAAGCAGAGACGAAGCAGAAAAACACCTAGCTGAATTATTCGAGGAGACACCGCCCGAACGCATCAAGGAAATGGCGATTTATGGGACGCCTGAGGATGTATGTCAAGAGATCGAAGCTCTCAGGGATGCGGGCATAGAATATTTGATTGTGAACTTCGAGGCTAAGTATGAATCCGAAGCGGTAGGCCTCTTTACTGATGAGGTAATCAAACGCTTCTAAGCCAAACGTATTGAGGATGACGACGATTCCTCAAGTCGAATGCTGAGAATCCCTGGGGATCGTTTTCGCCAAAGTTCTCTGCACAGCAAAGCACACTTGTCCCCACAAAACTAAGCCTCCCCCCTCCTACCCTCCCCGCGCGTGCGCGTGCAAACGGCTATTCGGATCGCTTGACTAACCGCTATGGGCAGATGTGGAGTTTTAGTCTATGACTATGGTTGTGAGGGTTGATCGGACGCCTGGTAGCCGTCGTATTTTCCATGTGATGATCTCTTTCAGCTCATCCATTGAGTCTGCTTCAACCTTCACTATCATGTCGTAGGTTCCGTATACGCGACGGCATTCCTTCACATGCGGCACGTCACGAACTTCTTTGAGCACCTTCTCTTCCGAACCTAATTCCACATTCACCAGAACATAGGACAGGGGCATAGGTGATCATCGGTGGAGATATTGTGGGTTTGCGGATATAGGCTCGATGTTACGGGCCGAAAGTGAAAATTAGGTCGATGTAGACGTTATAGCTGATGTTGATTGACCGATTCTCGAGGGCATAAGATCACCATAACTAAGGATGGCCCGTACGAAGTCTCCGGAGAACTACCCGTCGCAGTCCAAGTGATCACTCCGAATAAAGAGGGGTTTTCGTGGGATTGGGTTGAGGGACGAACGTTTAGTCTAAAGTCTAACAATTGTCTTTGTCGCTGCGGTCAATCTAAGGATAAACCATTCTGCGATGGGGCCCACTCACGTGTTCATTTTGATGGAACTGAGACTGCTTCGCGAGCTGCGTTTGCGGATCAAACCGAAAGTTTCGATGGCCCAACGATGGTATTGAGTGATGCTGAGAATCTCTGTGCTTTTGCACGTTTCTGTGATCCTGAAGGAAAGATTTGGTCGTTGATCGAAGCTACAGATAATGCAAGGGTTCAGGATCTGGTGATTCGTGAAGCAATGCATTGCCCGTCGGGTCGTTTGGTTTTGCATGATAAGCGAACAGGTAAGGAAATTGAGCATATGCTTCCTCCTTCGATCGGAGTGGTTGAGGATCCGGCGCTCCAATGCAGCGGGCCACTCTGGGTTCGTGGGGGTATCACAGTTGAATCTCAGGATGGGGCGAAGTACGAGAGGCGAAATCGTGTAACTCTATGTCGCTGCGGAGCCTCCAGCAATAAACCGTTTTGCGACGGAAGTCACGCGAGTATCAAGTTTCAAGACGGACTGGTCAAGAAATAGTTCGCGTACTTCGTTACGGAATGACATATTTTCGGTACTGAACGGATTAGTGGGTTGGTATTATTGATCGAGCTATTCTGCGTTCAGTCTGATCAGGTTCGGATTTCTGAATCGTGTAAACTAAACGAAACTCTCCGTCCTCATCCTGTAATTTCAAAGTGAAATGATCTGTCTGCGTCAGGCCGATCATGTCTGCCAAATCGTTGGGCACTCGCACGTACACAGACTTGTTCAGTTTTACCGGTTTGATGACCAAAGTCATCTTTGTTCATTCCCCGAGCCGCTCAAACCGATGTCATTGAGGTTATCAGAGAATGTGTTTCCGGTTTTATTCTTGATGCGTGCGGTGACCGTGTTTTGGGAGACCAACGTGACGAGTTCCGCTGTGCATTTGCGAAAGTCTGCAACCCAGCCTTTCTGGTCGGTGAATAATTCCGAGGGAATACTTTGGGTGTCTCTTGCAGAGAACTCCAATCGTACAGCTGAAAATGAACCGAGTATGCCGTTGGTGGTGAGTTCCGAGAAGAATGTGAACATGCTGGAGAGTTGTGAGTTAGATATGTATGTGAGGACTAAGAGCGCGTTACTCTTCAGTACCTTCTCCACAGTCAGAATGAAGAAGAGGTCTCGGGCGACAGAGAAGAACTTGTTCATGGCTACAGGGTTAGCGAATTCCAGCATTACCTCATGGTAGGAGCAAACCTCGGCTGGGTACGGATAGACGTCGAAGGCGAAGCATCTAACCAGGCCTGCTGGGGCAAGTCGTTCGTCCCAGTGATATTTTACGACTTGCAGGGAACTGTTCATGAAGGGAGCTTTCCCTATGTCAGCTAAGCGTTTTCGAGCATTCTCTTCGAGCTGGTCTATTATCATCATATCTTTCTCATCGGCGAGGTTGGTATATTCTTCGGGATCGCGGATCTCAAGTTCAGGTTCGCAGTCTTTGATTTTCGCGAGCCAAGTTCCCCATGGAAAAGTCCACTGCATCAGGTCTGGGTTGTAGTACTCGAAGTTCGGGAACGTGGGAACGGAATCTCCCGTGAGGATTAATCTGAATTGCGTGATTAATCCTATATCCTCAAGCGTTTGAATGTACTCCTTGAAATCCTTCAACATTTCGACAGGAACTGCGTGACTGGATAGGTATGTGAAGGTACCTTCACACTTGTTTATTACTCGCCAGAATTTCGGAATCTTAAGCGCGGTCTTGACCGCATCTTCCAAGCCAGGCTTTGACGCTACCAAAACTACTATTCTGATTAATCCGAGTTTGGAGGTTTCTGGCAGGAGATATACGATTCGGCCTGACTTTGCTTCTAGTTTTGCTACTCGATGATAGACCGATGTGAACGGTAACTCGGTTCTTCGCGAGATTTCAAGTAAGTTCCGTGGTCCATATTTCCACATTGCAGTTAGGATTTTTATGTTGGTCCTGTCGAGTTGCTTCTCTATCTCTCCGATGCCTTTGAAATAGCTCGGTAACTCAACAATACCAGTTTGCATCTTGCCACCTGGGATTAGGCTTCTATTTTCTTACCAACTATGCTGGCAACGATTCGACACTTGAGCACATCTGAGAGGTCGTCGTATTCGACTTTCTCAGCAATCATCTTCTCATTCAAAAGTTCAGAGAGAGCGCCGCACCATCGTGAGACCAACATTGCCTTTGACGATCCTGACGCAGGCTTCATGACTGGGTTGGCAATCTCTAGATCTACGGACTTCTCACTACGGAAACTTACTTTGCATACCCCCACACCGGAAAGACGTTGGTCTTGCACGAAAAACTCAATCATCTCCAGAACGGTAGCATCAGGTCTCTCTTTCAGCACTCTCGAAACATCTTCCTTTCCGAGGGCGAAGGCGGTATTGCTGATGATGACTTCAGCTACCTTCGATCCGACCAGTAGGTCAAGATGATCGCATAAGGTGCGTACATCGATCGCAAGGCGACGTTGTCCTAGCACTCGAAGGACTCCTGTATCGGGGAGCTCATGCATTTTGCGAACTACCTGCCTGTCTGGGAAAACTTCACCGACAAGTGTCAAACCGCATCGATTCGGAGTATGCATATCTCACTAATTATGTTTACCGAAGACGTGCCTTTTTCTTGTAAAAAATAAAGTTTAGACACCCATTTTTAAAAAAAACTTAGCGAACATTCAGATTAAGTGTAAATAATGTATATACTAAAGCTTAATCTTTCCTAAGCGCACACTAGCTTAATCTGAATGAAATGTCGCTCGGTGCTTGGTGGAATTATGAACAAAAATAAAATTTTAATGTTAGGATTAGCAGCTTTCCCAGTGGCTCTTCAGACTGGACTACTCTTTGGCGACGTCGCGCTGAGGGGCGGTGGTGGCGGTGGCCACATTATTTCGGCCCTACTGAACGCCATGACACCCCTTAGAGGCGGTGGTGGCGGTGGCCACATTATTTCGGCCCTAC
>Ga0209517_10005801_pt1 | contig 15531 bp, 11 predicted proteins | sample PeaSoiMetSII2010_FD_187695 | JGI IMG/M metagenome (GOLD analysis project Ga0209517, IMG submission 187695) | Peat soil microbial communities from Weissenstadt, Germany - SII-2010 (SPAdes) (version 2) | ecosystem: Environmental > Terrestrial > Soil > Wetlands > Peat | place: Germany... | reverse complement strand
GGGACTTGGGGGGGAGTCGCTGCGGCGCCACCGCCACGGCGGCGATGCTGGAGGAGTATAAGAAACGCGCGGTGGCCGAGCGCGCCGGCCAGAGCACCGGCGCCAGCAAAGCACCTCTCGGCGGGGTGGAATATTGAACGCATCGCGCGGCAGGAGGTTGATGGGGTGCGTTGAAAAAGGAAAGTGATCGTTCGGGGACGCACGAAGGCGCGCACGAGTCGCGCGCCCCGCCATCCCAGAAATTATTTAGGTGACTTTGGCTACCCCTGGGCTACAGTGCGCACGCATGACAGGCTTGCGACTCAAAGACCAACCCCTCGAAGAACGTCCACGAGAACGACTCATGGCCCATGGGGCCGATGCGCTCAGTCCCGCTGATCTCATCGCCATCATGCTTCGCGTCGGCCTCAAAGGAGTGAATGTCGTGGAGGTCAGCAAGCAGATCCTCAATCAATACCGTTCGCTGAACGATCTGGCGAAAGCTTCCGTTGCGGAGCTGCAGACGATCAAGGGCGTAGGGCCCGCCAAGGCCGTCACGCTGGTGGCCGCGTTCACGCTGGCGCGAAAAATGGCGGAGGAGTTGCGCCCGGAGGCGCCGCTCCTGGACACCCCGGAAGCCGTGGCCAACTTGATGCGCGAGGACATTCGCCTGCGGAACGTCGAGGCCTTTCAAGTTCTGCTGCTCAACACCCGCCGAAGGTTGATCGGCGTGGTGAAAATCTCCGACGGCACCCTGGATACCTTGCTCGTCCACCCGCGCGATGTTTTCAAGGCGGCCATTTCGGCCAGCGCGGCGGCGATTGTGCTCCTGCACAACCACCCGAGCGGCGACCCCTCGCCCTCGGAGGCGGACATCAAGGTTACTCGCGACCTCATTCGCGCAGGCCAGCTCCTAAAAATCGAGGTGCTCGACCACGTGATCATTGGAAGCGCCACCAAGGAGCGGCAGAAGGATTTCGTGTCGCTGCGAGAGCTGGGGTATTTCTACGCGTGATGGATTGGGATTTGGTGCAATCGTCGCCACGCGGCGCCACGGAGTTGGGGGGCGTTCCGTGGACTGCAAATCGACTGCAAATCCACGGCTACCTTCAAAGCTCCGCTCTGTGGGGGAGCGGACGGCTATCTTAACACCAATTCGTCATAGACAGTCCTGACGCCGGCGGTATGGCGTACGGCGGAGATAATGGCGTCGCGCTGCTGCTGGTTGTCAACTGTGCCCTGGAGGTAGGCGTTGCCTTCATTGACGGTAATAGTGACATTTTGGAGCCAGTCCGGTGGGACAGATTGCGAACTCAGTTGGTCCAAAATGCGCTGTCCGCAAGCTTGGTCGGGCGTGGTAGTGGCCAGCACCCGCGGGCTGGGACTGATGACCGTTCCCGCAGCAACCGTTCCTGGGGCAACCCTGACTACCGGGGCCGAATAGGCAGGGACAGGGACAGTTCCCTGGTACACGGGCACGGGTGAACTGACTCCAGTAGGCGGATACGGCAACTGGAGTTGGTCATTTACCGCCACGACACCGGGAGTGTTTCGCACCATGGTAAGGAGCATCTCCCGATCCCTCTCGTCTGGAATCGGGCCGCGCACGGTCACCGTTCCATCATCCGCATAGAATCGAACATGCGGCGCGGCGCCTGCCAAATCTCCGTAGCCGTTCAACTCGGCGCGGAGGTTGGCCTCCAGAGCGCGATCGGCGGCCCGTCGGTCCGAGGTGGCACAACCAGCCGCCAAGAGCACGGCGCAAGACAAACCCAATATCCGTGTGATTTTCATGTGCAAACTCCTTTTCTTAATTTCATGTGCACCAAATATCCCCCACTCGTTCGGGCGAGGCAGTGGGGTGTTTCTCTGAAGACAGAGGGGCAAGATGAACAATGCAGTTCGAGCTTGCGTTACGACGCCAATTTTGGTTTAGAAAAAGACAAAATATGCAAAGCGGCCGGGGGTTTACGCTGGAATGTTCCAAGGTGAAACTTGTTAAAGACTAGCAGGGTTTAATGAACCGGTCTCAACCTAGGAAGATCGATCGAAGGGAGTTTTTGCGCCGATATGGCATTGCCTCGAGCGCCCTCACCTTAAGCCCTTTTTTTCTGAGCCGGCTGGACGCCTACAGCCAGACAACTTCGAGCCTGACCCGGGTTTACCGGGTGACAAATGTGACGGAATCGCAGGGATTCGGCATCCCGGCGCTGTTGAGTCTGATGGGAGGGATTGGGCAGTTCATTAACCCCACCGACATAGTCGTGATTAAAGCCAATGGCCAGTGGCCGAACCAAGGCTACACACATACCGGCTGCATCAAAGCGGTGATCGATACAATCCTGGCTATTCCTGGCTTTTCCGGAGAGATCATTATTTGCGATAACCTTCAGACCGGCGGCACAGTCGGCGCAACGGGTTTCGATGCCGGGGCCAACTCGCGGAATAATAATTGGCCGACCTACAATTGGAACCAGTTGGCAAGCAATTATCGGTCACAAGGAAAACCGGTGGCCACCCGGAACTGGTCGCTCACGGCCGGAGGCTCGAGCTTTCTTGCGGCAGGCTGGACGGCCCCCACCACCCTGCCCTCCTTTATTTCCTGGAACCCGGCCAACGGCGAAGGCTGGGGCCGTTACTTCTTCTCCTGCGGCGGCCAGCCCACGTTCCTATCTTGCCCGGTGTTTCAGTCGCCGCTGACGCCGGGCCGGTTAATCGATCTGCAAAACGGCGGCGGGGTCTGGGAAGGCGGGGCCAGCGGGGGTTATACCACGCGGCGCGTGAAGGTTATCTGCATGCCAACGCTGAACAACCACAGCGCGCAGCCGGGCTCTCAAGATGCGGCCGGCGTCACCAGCGCCATCAAGTGCTTCTTCGGCGCCACCGAAATCCCGGGTGGAGCGCCCGCTCACACCTGCGCCCTTTTTAATGGCTTTTATGCCGCTCACGGTTACTGTCAGATCAGCAATGGCATCCAGACCAACTTCGGGCAAACGATCGGGATGCTGGCCGCCAGTTACATCCAGAACGTTTATGCTCCGGTCTTGTTCATTACGGGCGCCATTTACTCGGGTTGGGCCAGCCGCGGTCTTAGCGCACCCGCCGGCACGGCTGTGGCCACGAATACCGTGCTCGCTTGCACCAACCCAGTGACCCTGGATTACGTATCTTGCCGGGATGTGATCTCGCCCTATGCTCCCTGGCTGAACCCGGACAACGCCCAGACGCCGAGCGGCACCCCGCTTTACCAAACCGATCAGACCAACAACACGCGGCAGCAAATGTTGGGGTGCATCAACCAGGGCATCGGCACGATTAATCCGCAGCAGTTCGAGATCGTCACCGCCGACTGCAACGCCGCTCCCAGCGGCACGCGGGCGGCAGTCGAGCAGAAGATCCGGGATTTCAAAGCCGGCAACGCGAGCGAACAGGACGTAAAAAATGCTCTGCAAAATTACATGCAGACCAATCAGTAGCATGCACCCGATTGTCTCTGGTCTGCTGCGCCACGCGGGGCAAACACTCGCAGTTGGGTTGTGCCTGGCGGGGCCGTGGGCCCCACGCCTGTTCGCGTTCTCCAGCGACGGTTCATTACTCACGCGCAGCTTCAGCCCAACGGCTGTGCTGACCAACTCGTGCATCCTGGTGACGGTGAACTTTACCAACCAGGACACCGCCGCCTTGCGCGGATTCTGCTATTCAGATCAAATTCCCTCGGGCCTGAGCGTGACGACGATCGCAGTAACCTCGAGCGGCCAAGCCGTGACCAATTATACCGTTGAGGCCGGCACCAATAGTGAGGTTTATGCGGACTGCACGCCCTATCGCTGGATTCTAGAACAGCCTGCCGGTTTCTTCCAGTTCAATTCCATAGCGCCCGGCGCAACGGTGCAGATTGTCTATGCGCTCAGCTCGGCCACGCCGGGGACATTCAGCCTGCAACAATTTAGCTGGATGGGATTCGATCCCATTAGCACCAACGAAGTCTTCGGGTACAGCGAGACGGCCGATGAGCAAGAGCTGAGCTTCGCGACTCAGCCGGCGTGTTGGTTGATCGGCGCGCGCGCAAGCAACGGTTTCCTGGTACAGTTGAACAGCAGCCCTGCGGGCAACTTCGCCCTGGAGACATCGATCGATCTCTCAAGCTGGACTCCGTTAACGACGAATACATCGCCCTTTGCATTTACTGATACGAACCAGGCCCTCGGCGGTATTCGGTCTTATCGCGCACGTTGGTTGCCGTAAGAAAGTACAGGTCGCATAATGAAAGAACGTCACACCGAAGTTTTAGTGGTAGGGGCGGGGCCGGTTGGCCTGCTGACGGCTGTGCTGCTGGCCGAGGCGGGGATCCGCGTGCAAATCATCGATAGCGAGGAGCGGGTGACGGTGCGCAGTTACGCTTGCGCGCTGCACCCCCGCACACTCGAATTGCTGGCCCGGCTCGGGCTCGCCGCCCCGTTGCTTGAGTTTGGCGTGCGCGTTCCCAAAATGGCGTTTTATGACGGCGGGACCCGCTGCACACAAGTCGCCTTCGCCGCCTTGAGCCGGGATTTTCCTTTCCTCCTGGTGGTGCCGCAAAGCGCGCTGGAAGGCATGCTTGAGCAACGGTTGCGGGATAAATCCTCGGTCGCCGTCAACTGGAAGCACCGCTTTGACGACCTGCAAACGGAGGACGATTCTGCGGTGGCCACGCTCGAGCGCCTGGGCGGGAGTGCCGGGGGCTACATTGTGCCGCACTACGATACCGTGGTAAAAAAGCGCTTTCCCCTGCGCGCCCAATTCGTGGTCGGCGCTGACGGGCATCATTCTCTGGTGCGCCGGCGGCTGGAGATCGAACACGAGTACGTGGGCCGCCGCATGGCTTTTGTGGCCTGCGAATTTTCCTCCGACCCGGGGCCGCAGGACGAAGTGCGGGTGGTCTTGGACGAGAACACCGCCAATGTGCTCTGGCCCTTGCCGGCCAATGGCTATCGCTGGGGCTTCGAGTTGATTCACTCCGATAAACTGGCGGAGTTTCCCGAAAAAGATCGCGAAGCTATTCCGTCGGTTGAGCGAGCCCTCAACGAGCAAATCCGCGGCAGCATTCGAAAGCTCTGCGTGCACCGCGCGCCGTGGTTCTCAGCGAGCGTCAAAGACATCGGCTGGTGCAAGCAGGTGATTTTTGAGCCTCGCGTGGCGAAGAGCTTTGGCCGCCAACGGTGCTGGCTGGTTGGGGATGCGGCGCATCAAACCGGGCCGGTCGGCATGCAAAGCATGAATATGGGGCTGCTCGAAGCCGAGGACCTGGCGTCGAGATTGGCAAAGATCCTCCACGAAGAAGCTCCGCTTGAGTCCCTCGAAGATTACGACCGTGAGTTCCGCGGACAATGGCGACAACTGCTGGGAATAACGGCCAGCCCAAAGCCGCGAAACGATACGAATTCCTGGGCGCGCGCTCGTTGCGCGAGGATCCTTCCTTGCCTGCCCGGCTCGGGCGAACACCTGAGCGCGCTGGCCAACCAACTTGGCCTTGATTTCCCCTAGCACTATTGAGCACCACGACGCCAACCCGCCAGCCAGCGCCGGGCTGGTTCGCAACGACCCACTGGTCGGTCGTGTTGACGGCGGGCGGTGGTGATGGTGCGCAGGCCCAGGAGGCCTTGGCCCGGTTGTGCCGGACGTATTGGTATCCTCTTTACGCTTATGTGCGCGGGCGCGGCCAAGGGCCCGAAGACGCCCAGGACCTGACCCAGGAATTCTTCGCCCGGCTGCTGGCCAAGGAAAGCCTGGCCAGGATCACGCGCGATAAGGGCAAGTTCCGCTCCTTTTTACTGGTCTCGCTCAATCATTTCCTGACCGACGAATGGAAGCGGGCCAAGGCCCTCAAACGTGCCGGGGGGCAAATCATTTCGTTAGACGCAGCTTCGGCTGAGACTCGCTATGCGCACGAGCCGGCGGACCCGGCGACCCCGGAGACGATCTTCGAAAAGAACTGGGCCCTGGCGCTCCTCAATGAGGTGTTCGAGCAACTCCAACAGGAATATCGGTCCGCCGGCAAGGGGGAGTTCTTTGAGCACCTGAAGTTCTGCCTGACAGGCGAGCGCAGCGCCATCCCCTATGTCGAACTGGCTTCCAGGATGGGGCTTTCCGAAGGTGCGCTCAAAGTCGCGGTTCACCGCTTGCGCCAGCGCTACCGCGAACTCCTGCGTGCGGAAGTAGCGCACACCCTGTCTAATCCGCAAGACGTGGAAGCGGAGTTGCGTTATTTATTCGGCGTGCTGGCGGCGTAAGTTCCAAACTCTGTAACCTTTGGCGCGGGATCTCGTGGTACAGAGTGAAAGGCAGTTATGAGCTCGAACGAGACATGTCAACATTGCGGCAAGGCCATCGGTCCCAAGGCCGTGGGAGGGTTATGCGCCGAATGCCTGATGAAAGTAGGCTTGGGCAGCGGGGTCCAAGGTGAACCCGGAGCGCCCCCGAAGCAGAAAACCAAAGCGCCCGCGGTGTCGGAGGTGGCCAAGCTGTTCCCCCAACTCGAAGTTCTCGAGCTGGTCGGCGAGGGCGGCATGGGAGCGGTTTACAAGGCGCGCCAGCCGGAGCTGGATCGCCTGGTCGCACTGAAAGTGCTGCCGACAGAAGGTGGAGACCCCGGTTTTGCAGAGCGCTTCACACGCGAGGCCCGCGCCCTGGCGGCACTAAACCATCCCAACATCATCGCGGTCCATGAGTTTGGCCAGGTTGACGGGTTGCACTATTTCATCATGGAATTTGTTGATGGAGTGAACCTGCGCCAGTTGGAACGAGCGGGCAAGCTCACTCCGCGCGAGGCGCTGCAAATCATTCCTCAAATCTGCGAAGCCCTTCAATTTGCGCACGACGCCGGCATCGTGCATCGGGACATCAAGCCGGAGAACGTGCTTCTGGACAAGAAAGGGCGCGTGAAGATCGCGGACTTCGGTCTGGCGAAAATACTCGGGCACGGGCCGAAAGACCTGCGGCTCACGGGCGTTGGGGACGTGATGGGCACCCCCCATTACATGGCGCCCGAACAGGTGGAGCATCCGCAGCAAGTGGACCATCGCGCCGACATCTATTCGCTGGGGGTGGTATTTTACGAAATGCTGACCGGGGAGTTGCCGCTGGGAAAATTCGCAGCGCCCTCCCGCAAGGCGGCCGTGGATGAGCGTTTGGATGAAGTGGTTCTGCGGACGCTGGAGAAGGAACCGGAGCGGCGCTACCAACAGGCCGGCGAGGTCAAGACCGAGGTGGAGACCATTGCCGCCCAACCGGGCCGGCTGCCGGCGGCGCGCGCCAAAGGTGCCAACCTGGGTTGGACGGGGTGGGCCGCGCGCCTGCTGGGTCTGCTCGGCTTTCTGTTTGTGCTCTTGTTCATCGCGGGAGATGGCTTCCCCACTTTCTGGACCCAACCGCCACGTGTCCAGGCCGAACTGGTGGCGACGCTTTTGATGCTGGCTGGCTTGTTGGTCGGGTGGAAATCGGAAGGTTGGGGAGCCTTTCTCATCGCGGACGGCTGGGCGGTATTCTTCGTTGTGGAGAGAAGCCTCCCGCCGGTGCCCTTCACCGCTTTTCTGGTTGTGGCGGTGCTCTATGGCTATCGCTTTTGGAACAAAGGCGGCATGGCCGGTTGGCTGTCGAGGGCGGCCAACCGGCCTGCTAAACGCTGGCTGCTCGGCGTCGTGGCCGGACTCAGCCTCATCGTCGCTCTCCTGCCCGCGCTCCTGACGGGTTGCGCTGGAGTGGGCAAGTCTGGCGCTCCCGCTGCGCAGCAAAGCCAGCCCGCGGCTTCCCATCCCAGCCCGCTGGCGTGGCTCAGAGAGGAAGGGATCGATTTGGACCAACCGGCGGCTAAGAAGGCGCCCTATACCCAAGTCTCAATCGAGGACCTGCAGGCCGACGGCAGCAGCCGCTTCCATGGCGTGATACGAGAGACGATCAGCGGCGGCGAACCGCGCGACAAAATCCAATTCATCAGTGCCAATAGTGTTGAAACGCAAAAGATATTCGATGCGGACGGAAACTTGATTCCGTTCCGGACGATCCACAGCGCGCCTAACTATCAATACAGCGCCCCGCTCGCCAAGCCGGTGCCGCCGGGCTCGGCGCTGTTGTATGGCAGCGAGGGAATTATTCGCAACCGCGCCGTCGAGGATCCGGAGTTGGGGAGTTTTGGCTACGAATACACCCATTACCCAGGTTCGGGCTCGCGGACACGCTTAGTTCAGATCTTCCGGTTGCCTCGGGGCGCCCAGTTGCTGGAGGTCTCTGCCAAAGGAACGCGCCGAGTGCATCGTGGCCGCACCGAAATTGTGTTTGACGAACTCTTGCCCCCCGGTGGCGGGGGTGACTTGGCTTTCCGATACCGCCTGGCCGGCGGGAATGCACCCACCACCTCGTCCGCGCTACCGCAGACGCCACCCCTGGCGGAACAGCCGGCACAGCAGCCCCAGGCGGCACAAGAACCACCGGAGATCGTTGCCACCTCGCCGCGCCCGGGGGACACCGAAGTGGATCCGGCCATTACTGAGATCACCGTGACCTTTGACCGCGATATGGAAGGCGGATTCTCGTGGACAGGTGGCGGCCCGGAGTTTCCTTCCGGCACGCCAGGTCAAAAACCATCCTGGCGCGGGACCGTGGACCCGAACACCGGCCTTGTGGCAAGCAGGCGCACTTGTGTCTTGCCGGTCCAGCTTGAAGCCGGGCATTACTACCGGGTTGGCATCAACTCGCCCAGCTTCCAGAGCTTTCGCAGCGTGGCGGGAGTAGCGGCCGAGGCCTCAGCTATCTACTTCACGACTCGCGGCGCCAGCGAGGAACTCCAACTCAAGGTGCGTGTGCCGAAATTGGTGAGCCTGGAGCCTGCGAACGGCGCAACGGACGTCAGCCCGGCCGTGACGGAGTTGCGTGTCACCTTTGACCTTCCCATGGGCGGTGGATTCTCGTGGTGTGGCGGAGGCCCATCCTATCCTGAGGGCCAAAAGGGCAAAGCCCCTCATTGGACCGAGGATCACAAAACCTGCATCCTCCCCGTCTCGCTCAAGCCCAGCTACACTTACGAACTGAGCCTGAACTGCCCGTGTTGCAAAAACTTCAAGAGCGCCGCTGGCGTGCCACTTGAGCCCCTCGGCTACACGTTTACAACCAAGGCCGGCCCAGTGAGCCAAGGCGAAGGCGAGCCGTTTCTCCGTGAGCGGTCGCAAGCCGCGTTGACCGGCGACTATTGGGCGAAGTACGCGTTGTGGGCCTCGTATCAAAAAGGCGACCACGGAGTCAAACCGGATGCCGCCCTGGCCAAGAAATGGCTGCAAGAGGTTGTTACCAATGTGTGGCTGGTGAAATTCGAACCTGCGGCCGGCTTTCGCCCCACGAACCCCGGCCAGTTTTTGGATGGCATCCATCAGTACTCGCACACCTACTCGGGCGAGCATGCGCTCGGTTCGGGCTTTTTCCGAACGACCAGGCAGAGCGGCAAACTCATTGGTTCCTTCCTGACAGATGCTCCCGACCGATTGAAAGCCGCGCTCGAGCAGAACCCCAATCTAAAATTCCTCTCGGTGGAAGCAATTACACCGGAGAAGTTCGTCGAATACGACCGCAGTCCGCAGGAATCTTTATCCGACTCCGAAAACAGCAACGAGAGGCCCGCCTTCACGCCTGCTTTGGCCGAGCAGGCCTTTGACCAGCTCTGGGAGGCCTTCGACCGGGAGTACGCCATGTTCGCGCTTCGCCCGGAGGTCGATTGGGGCCAACTGCGCCAGCAGTATCGCCCCCAGGCGTTGGGAGCCAAGTCGGCTGACGAGCTGGCCCGCGTTTTTGCCCAGATGTTGCGGCCGCTCCGTGATTTGCACATCTGGCTCAAGGTGGCCGGCTCCGATGTGCCCGTGTTCAATCGCCCGCGCTCCGCCAATGCCAATCCTTCAGCGGTTCGCGCGTTGCTCGGGAATCTTAACGATGCTGGCGCGGGCGTGCGATGGGGCCTCACCACCGATAAAGTCGGTTATCTGGCCATTCGCGACTGGAGCAACCCGGCGGTGCCGCGACGCTGCTATGAAGCGCTGGAGAACCTGCGCGATACACGTGGATTAATCGTGGACGTGCGACTCAATGGCGGCGGGAGCGAGGATCTGGCCGAGGAGGTCGCCGGGCGTTTCTTGGAAAAGAGCTTTGTCTATGCCTACAGCCAATTCCGTAACGGTCCGAGCCATACCAACCTGACGGAAAAATACGAGCGCGCAATTAGCTCGCGTGGACCCTGGCGCTACAATCGCCCGGTGGTGCTGTTGATTGGCCAAAAATGCATGAGCAGCAACGAATCGTTCGTGGGGATGATGAGCGGCGATCCGGAACTGACTACCATGGGCGATCATACCTGTGGCTCCAGCGGCAATCCACGCATGGTCCAATTGCCGCTGGGCATAACTGTGAGCGTCCCGCGCTGGATTGACTATTTGCCTGACGGAACTCCGCTGGACGAACGGGGCTTCCAACCACAAGTGCCGTTCCAGCCGGGCCCGGGCGCATTCGACGGCGGGCGCGATGACCTGTTCAGCGCCGCGCTCGAACGTTTGCGCCAAGCGCCGATGCCGGACAAGCCGATTGAAGGCTCCCGGTTCGGCGGTGACTCATAAACAGACAAGGAACCACTATGAAAATCACATCCCTAAGAAAAAGTAACTGGACCTTGGTGGCGGCATCTGTGTTGGCTGGCCTTGGCCTCGGCACGCTCACGTTTGGGCAGGGTGCTCCCACGATTGTTTCCACTTCGCCTCGTATCGGTCAGAAAGACGTTGATCCAGCCACGACAGAGATCACCGTTACCTTCGACCGGGATATGCAAGCCGGCTTTTCCTGGACCGGCGGCGGCCCGGAATATCCGGAAACACCGCCCGGCAAGAAGCCATTCTGGCGCGACCGGCGCACCTGCGTTCTGACCGTCAAGCTTTATTCCGGGCACTCCTATCGGGTGGGCATCAACTCGCCCAGCTACCGCAATTTTTGCAGCGCACAAGGGGTGCCTGTTCAAGCGTCGGCAATCACCTTCACCACGAGCGGAACGGCCGTCGTGGCGCCGCGCATCGTCGGTCTGACCCCGCGCAACGGGACCAAGGACGTCAGTCCGGACCTGGCAGAGATACGGGTCACTTTTAATGTCGCCATGGGTGGCGGATTCTCCTGGTGTGGTGAGGGGCCCGCCTACCCGGACAGTCCCAAGGGAAAGGCGCCCTATTGGACGGAGGACCACAAGACTTGTGTTATGCCGGTCTCACTGAAGCCGGGGCACAAGTACGAGCTGGGTTTGAACTGTCCATGCTGCAAGGGCTTCCAGACCGCCGCGGGCGTGCCGCTCGATCCCATTAACTATACGTTCACGACCAAGAACTGATCCGCCGAAGAGAATCAGAACTGCCCGGACGAAAACTTTTGGGGCATTTGCATTCGCTCTCTTCGGCGAGAAACACAGAAAGGTTTCCATGTTAGAGGAACCTCGCCAGGCCAAAGACGGGGGCCCTTCGAGGGTTTTGAGGCTCCCGCTCGTGATGGTGGCTCTCAGCGCCAGCGCTATCGTTGTCGGGCTGCTGATTGGATATCAACTGCCCCGCTCCGCGCCCCCCCTTTCACCACCCGATCCCGCGGGTGCCGCACAAAGTTCCCCCCAACTCAGCATCAACCCGGAGAAAGCAGGAGCGTCCCCCTCTAATTATTTCACTGGTCCTACCCTCGAAGCCGAACTGGAACGCGCGCTCGCTGAACCTACCCTCACCAAGCGCGAGCAAGCCCTGGCCCGCATCTGCGATTCTGTCCTCCCCGCGGATATCCCTCGCCTCCTGGCGTTGCTGGCTAAGAGCCAACACGGGTTGCAAAGTCCCTTAGTCAGTGAACTCGTTTCCCGGTGGGCTGCCCGAGATCCAAGGGCCGCCTTTGCTTGGGCGCAGTCTCTTTCTTCCCTCCAAGCCCGCACCAACGCTATCCAAAGCATCGGCGAGGCCTGGAGCGCGCGCGACCCGAAAGGGGCGGCCGCTTTCGCCCTGGCCCGACCGCCGGGGGAAACCCGGGAAAAGCTGCTACGTTCGATCTCCAAACAATGGACCGCTACCGATCCGGAGGGCGCTGTTGCGTGGGCCAACGCTTTGCCGGCTGGGCAGCTTCGCAACCGGATCTTGGCGGGTGTCCTCGAACAATATGCGCAAACCGATCCCAAAGCTGCCGCCGCGTACGCGCTGGCGATGCCACCCGGCGCGGACCAGAAGCAAGCATGTAGTGTCCTGGCTGGCGCTTGGGCCGAGCAAGATTCCCAGCGTGCCATCTCCTGGCTTGCCACCTTGCCCCAATCCCTGCAGCGGGAAGCTGCCAAGGGAATGCTTTCCAAGCTGTTAAACCTGGACCAACCCCAAGTCGCCGCCCAGGCGCTTGCCGCGCTCCCCGCCGACGGCTTCCAAACCCAGCTCATGTCCAGTTTGGCTCGGGACTGGGCCGAACGAGATCTTCCCAGCGCCGTGGCCTGGTTGAAAGAGTTGCCCGACGGCCGTGGCAAGGAGACCATCCTCCAAAGCCTAAGCGCCACGTGGGCCGACACCGACCCGCGGGCCGCGCTGGATTACGCGCAAACCCTGACCTCGAGCAAAATCGCCCGCGATTTTACGGGCTCAATTGTTAGCACGTGGGTTGCCAACGACCCGGCAGCGGCGGTCAATTGGGCCACCAACCTGCCTGACCCCGCGGCTCAGAAGGATGCCCTCGTGAACCACGTCATGTATCACTGGGCTCACGTTTCTCCCGAAGCCGCCGCCGCCTTTGCTGTTTCCTTGCCACCAGGCGACCTGCAGAATGACGCCATTATGAAGGTTGTCCATGAATGGTCCTTCCGCGACGCCCCCGGCGCGGCTGAATGGGTCAGCGGATTTCCTGCCGGCCCGCTTCGGGATCAAGCCGTGGACCCCATCCTGTTTTGGGGCACCGGGCAGGACCCGGCCGCTATTGCCGCCATGCTTGATACGATTGGCAGCGCAGACTTGGTTCAAAAGCACGGAGAACAGGTGGCCCAGGTCTGGCTTAGCCGGGACCCCCCGGCGGCTCGCGCCTGGATCCAAGGCTCTTCCCTTCCGGACGAGGTCAAGCAGCGCCTGCTCCAACCAGGAGGCAAATAAATCGGCTCCACTTTCAACGAGCAATGAGCACCGCCTCACCACATCCACTCGAACCTGTCCCTGCCCGGGCTGAAACCGCCAGAAAACGGAAACTCTGGCTAATTCTGGCTCCTGCTCTGCTCGTGGTCTTGCTGCTGGTTTTCTCGTTGGCTCTCTTTTCTCACCGCACAAACCCCGTCGCTGCAAGGCCCTGGTCGGTGGCCTTTTCTCCCGATGGCAAAACGCTCGTGACCTGTGGCGGTCCGGATGCGCCGACGGATGGCGCGTTTGGCGAAGTAGTTTTCTGGAACGCCTCGACCGGCAAGAAAAAGCGGGTGCTCGCGCAGACTGCGGCCGTGCGGCGAGTCGTCTTTTCACCCGATGGCAAATTCGTGGCTACCGCTGACTTCGCCGGTTCAACCAAGCTGCTGGATCCCGGCACCGGCAAAACCAGAGCCATGCTCACCCCCCATTCCAGCCTGGTCAATGCGGTCGCGATTTCGGCGGACAGCAAGCTGATCGCCGGGTGCAGTTATGACGGCACCATCACGCTATGGGACACCGCAGGCAGCGAGTCCGCGACTCTGGTGCTGCCCAAGGAGAAGATCCTTAACCTTGCTTTTTCCCCTGACGGCCAAAAGCTGGTGGCCGGCTGTCGTGAGGGGAACGCCTATCTAATGGACGTCGCCCAGCATGACGCGCCCAAAGTGCTGGAGGCGTATGTCGGGCCGCCCTCGTATTGGAGCGGCGTGGAAGCTGTGGCCTTCGCGCCGGACGGGCAGAGTTTTATGACCGGCGGGATGACGCTCCGGCTCTGGCGGACCGATAGCGCGGATTTAATTCGCGAGTTCCATCGCGTTAGCGGCGCCCGGGTAAATTGCCTGGCCTTCGCGCCGGAGGGGAGTGCGGTGGCGGGTGTGGATCGCGATGGGTGGCTGGCGCTGTGGGACCCGGAAACAGGCGAAAAAATCAACAGTACTCATGCCCACGACGGCCCCGCTTTTGGTTTGGCCTTTTCGCCCGATGGCCAGCGGCTTGCCACGGTTTGCCGGAGCGAGTTCGTCGTCAAAATTTGGAACAGCCAAACCCTCGCCTTGTTGGCTACCTTCCACCGGAGATAGGCAGGCATGAGAAAGGCCTTTACGTTGCTCGAACTGCTGGTGGTGATTGCCATCCTTGGGATCCTGGCCGCCCTGCTGCTTCCCGTGCTCTCGCGGGGCAAGCAAAAGGCCCAGGGTGTTTACTGCCTGAACAACGGCAAAGAGATGATGCTGGCCATGACTCTCTACGGCGGCGAGAACAACGAGTTTTTTCCTCCTAACCCCGACGATGGCAATACGATCCCGGGTCACAACTGGTGTTCGGGCCAAGCCGGCGTCGGTGGCTCGGCGGAGTTCAACTCGGACATCCTCCGGGACCCGAAGCGGAGTCTGCTGGCGCCCTTCCTGAAGGGAAACGCCTCCGTGTTCCATTGTCCCGGCGACAAGCGCATGGGCCAGTATCAAGGCGCGGATCCCTCGCGGATCGGCACGACCGTGCCTGCCGCCCGCACCTTCTCCATGAGCCAGGCGGTCGGCACGATTTGTCCAGGTTATGACGTGGCACGCTACGATCATTCCGGCAGCCCCACCCTGTCCGTCAACGGCCCGTGGCTAAATAACGACCGCAACCACCGCCGGGACTCCCCGTGGTTCACTTACGGCAAGCTCTCCAATATCCGTGCCCCGGGACCCTCCATGCTCTGGGTGTTGGTGGACGAGAGCGTCAAGGGCCTGAACGATGCCGCCTTCGCCTTCGGCATGAAAAGCCCGGCCTGGATTGACGCCCCCGGCACTTATCACAATGGCGGCTGCGGCTTCGCTTTCGCCGACGCCCATTCCGAAACTCACCATTGGCTTAGCCACGGCGAAAAGCAGGGCCATACTTGGAGAATCACCAAGCCGGCCGACCTACAGGATTGGCTCTGGATGCGCGAGCGGACCTCCGCCAACGAAACTGGCACGATGCCTCCGCCATCTTAAAGCCCTCTCTCCGCGCCCTCAGCCATTCTGCAATTTGCATTCTGCGTTCTGCACTTGTATATGCCCTGGGTAACCGAACCAAAAACAAATATTTTCTTCCACTTTTTCGGTTGGCCTTGCGGGCCGATGCTCCGCAAGGCCAACCCGAAAAAGGGGAAGCCGACCCGCGTCGCCGGTCCCTCCGTTTGGCGCAGATCATCAGGAATTCCCAGGATTTCCCAGGACAGGAATTCCTCCCGTCCGCCGACCTCCACGGGCGCGGCAACCTGGAACGTCAAGCAATATTTCAGGGAGAACGCGCCTGCCTTGCCGTAGCTCAGCTCCCCGAAGGCAGGCCTGCCCCGCCGTCGCTCCAGCGAAGGGGGCCACTCCGTGCGCGCCGCACTCAAACGACGCGCCGCGGTTCC
>Ga0209517_10005800_pt1 | contig 15532 bp, 13 predicted proteins | sample PeaSoiMetSII2010_FD_187695 | JGI IMG/M metagenome (GOLD analysis project Ga0209517, IMG submission 187695) | Peat soil microbial communities from Weissenstadt, Germany - SII-2010 (SPAdes) (version 2) | ecosystem: Environmental > Terrestrial > Soil > Wetlands > Peat | place: Germany... | reverse complement strand
AGCTGGTGGGCGGCGTCGCTCAGATTAAAGTGGGTGCGGCGACCGAGATTGAGATGAAAGAAAAGAAGGCTCGCGTCGAGGACGCGATGCACGCTACACGGGCGGCGGTCGAAGAAGGCATCGTGCCCGGCGGCGGAGTGGCGCTGGTGCGCTGCATCCCCGCCCTGGGCAAGCTGAAGGCCGCGGGCGACGCGCAGATCGGCATCAACATCGTTACGCGCGCGCTGGAAGAACCTCTACGCATGATCGTCGCCAACGCCGGTTATGAAGGCGCGGTGGTGGTGGCGAAAGTGAAGATCAACGACAACCAGAACTATGGCTTCAATGCGGAGACCGAGACCTTCGGCGACCTCGTCGAGGAAGGCGTCATCGATCCTACCATGGTCACGCGCGCTGCTCTGCAGAACGCCGCCTCCATTGCATCTTTGCTCCTCACCACTGAAGCCCTGGTCAGCGAGTACCCCGAAAAGGAGGATAACGCTCCGGCGGGTTCTCCGGGAGGCATGGGCGGAGGCATGTACTAGGAGGCAGCCGAGCGTGATGCCGTAAGCGCAGCGTTCCTGAGCGCAATAATGAAGGAAGAGGTGAAGTTGATGGCAGAGAAAATCAACGCCGGCACCATCCTGATCAAGGACAGTACGCTTTTGCCGGAAGGCTTGCAGTTAGAAAGCGACCCGTATTTGAAGGGCTGGAGGCTGGTCAAAAGTCCGGGCAGCGCTGCAATTGACCGGAAACTCAGCGAGGCGAGATGGACCTTTTTCTACATGGCGAATGAGGTTGATGCGAGGGCCTTCGGTTCGGAGTCAGAGAAAACGACCCAAAGGGCAGTTAAGAAGGTCATTGCCAAGATCAAAGCGGACACGTTCAATTGCGTGGAAATTTCCCGAGTGGCTGCGAAGGGTTTCCTGGGGCTGCCTTACGTAAGCGTCGCTGCCCATCCGCGACATATTCAGGAAAGCATGTTTCTGTTCCACGAACGCCTTGCGGAATGGGATCGAGCCGGGTTGGCCGCCGTCTGAAGCGAGGCGCAGAGTTCGCAGGGTATCAAGTCCCCTGAAGGAGGACTCCCATGAGGAATATACGCAGATTGGTGGTTTCAATTTTAGGGGCCGTGCTGTTGGCGGCCCCCTTGGTCGGCGCGCAAGGTGTCAAGATGTTTAAGGCAGAGGGGGTCATTATACAACCGCTGCCGATGCAAGCCCTGGGGTTTCTGCCCCGGGGTGCTCCCGAGCGTTTGCTACAAGTGGTCCCCGTTTCGGTGCCTGGCATGGGCGGACCGGATCTTTCCCGTTACCGGGGCTTTCAGTTTGGAGAGACACTGCCGGCAGTCGCAAAACAGGCGGGCCTGGATGTGTCTCAGGCGAAGGTGATCCATGAACGCCCCGCGCTCCTTCAAGAACTGGAATGGCCGCTCTGGCTTGCGAGCAATTTTTCTGCACCGCAGGACCCGGTCAGGACCATCTTGTTCAGTTTTTATAACGGGGAGCTTTTTCGAATCCTGGTCAGTTACGATCCGACTGCAACGAAAGGCATGACCACCGAGGACCTGACCGAAGCGATTTCGGCCAAGTATGGAATTGCCACCAGGCCCGCGAACATCGAAATCGCCTTCTCTTCGGCGCAAGTCTACAACGATAGCGAAGCCGTCATCGCACGTTGGGAGGACCCCCAGTATTCGTTTAACCTGTATCGTTCCACTTATCAACCGACTTTTGGAATGATTGCATTCTCGAAAAGACTGGATGCGCTGGCCCGCTCAGCAACCGCAGAAGCTATCCGGTTGGATGCCGTCGAGGCTCCGCAGCGGGAGATTCAGCGTCAGAACCAGGAGGAAGAGAAGAACCGCGAATTGCTGGAAAAAGTCCGGCAAGAAAACAAAAACAAGTTCCATCTTTAGCGTGCAGTGATGGCTCGAAGCGTCAGGGCCGCTCAGCTGCTTCCCGGAGCCGAAAAGACCCTGGCGCCTGACTTCCAACCGAAGGGAGTTCCCATGAAGGAAGAAATCTCGGCGGTCCTGCTGCACCAACCCGCGGAATCACAGCGCCTGCTGAAGCAGGCTCTGGAAGGCCGATCAATCAAGGTGAATTGGCTGCAAAACTACCAGGAAGCTCTGCCGCTACTCAGAGAGGCGGACCCACCCCACCTGATCTTTACGGAAGCGCTGCTTCCTGACGGCACCTGGGCGGACGTCGTCAAGCTGGCGCTTGCGGCCCTTAAGCCCGTGAAGGTCATTGTGGTGTCGCGTCTCATCGATATCCGGCTCTATATGGAAACGATGGACCGCGGGGCGTTTGACTTCATTGTGCCTCCCGCGACCAGCGATGAACTCGCTCGCGTCCTGGCAGGCGCAGTAGAGAGCGTTTTGGGTCTGCGCCGGACGCAGGCCATGGCCGCGGCCCTATAGCCCGGGCCGGTGCCGCCGACGGCACCAAGCCCCGCGAGCCGCTGGCAGGGGCGAAGTTGGATAGAAGCACTAATTCTTCGATCGGTAAAGGAGACTCATATGCAAACACTTCCGAAAGGCCAGTTCATAAAACACTTCCAGTACGGCCTCGGTGTGGTGACCCATTCGGACGCCGAACGCACCTCTATCGACTTCCCCCTCCACGGACCCAAGAAATTTGCTACCCGGCTCATGACGGTCGAATTCACCGACGAAGCCCCTCCACCGAAGCCCCAGCCGGCCAGGCGCAGGAGAACATCCATCAAGCTTCCTCCCGCCACGTTGTCGGCAGGCGCGTAGTGAGCGAGTAGGGCAGCTTCAACGGCGCCGGTTTTGGGGTCACAGCATTGGACCCTGAAAGCACCGGCAGCATGCTTGAGGTTTCAACCCGAATTCCGAAATTGCGAGGCTCTGTGGGAAGAAACCCCTCACTCGGCTCGCTACTCTCGCCACCCTCTCCCCAAGGGAGAGGGCAGAATTCAATCAACGTTGACGGCCCTCTCCCTTGGGGAGAGGGTATGGAGTTTCTACAATTTCATTGCCCTTGTTTGCGGTATGGCCCTTCTCGGCCACGTGGAGGCACAAGGCTCAGATCTGTGTCTGTCTTAAGCCCCAAAGGGGCGATCTATCACAGCCCAGGCCAACGGCCTGGGTCACCGTCGCGCCTTCAATCTCGAAGCCCTATAGGGGCGAAATACACCTCCAGCGCATGGGTTCGCGAGGCTGGGTGCCGAAAGCGAGATGGACGTACAATTGGGACAAAGATTGCGACATGGGAACTAACTTATTCCGCCCCTTCAGGGCTGACCCAATCTAAACGGGCCGCCATCGCCGACCCAGGCCGTTGGCCTGGGCTTCGTTAGATCGCCCCTTTGGGGCTCAGCAGCCGACCTGGACACATCTGTCTGCACGGCAAAGCGACACGATAAAGGAGCCAGGTCGAGAAACCCTCACCAGAAATGTAGAAACTCCAGGCCCTCTCCCTTGGGGAGAGGGTGGCGAGAGTAGCGAGCCGGGTGAGGGGTTTCTTCCCACAGGCCTCGCAACTTCGTAATTCGGGTTCAAGCGAGCAGTGCGGTACGCGATGGGCGAAATCCGCCGCGCTATTCCATCGCGTCCAGGATTTCATCAAGAGTTACAATCGCAAAAGTTGTGGCGTAATCGGCCGTTCCGTAAGGGATGATCAGCTGCCGGCCGTGCAGAAGACTTCCGCAAGAGTAAACAACGTTAGGGACGTAGCCCTCCCGCTCGTTTTCATTGGGTTCGATCAGGGGTTTCCTCACTCGGCCGATGACCTTAGTCGGGTCATCGCGATCGAGCAGGAAGGCGCCGATGGAATACTTCCGCATCGGGCCCACTCCGTGACTCAGCACGAGCCAGCCGGCTTCAGTTTCAATCGGTGAGCCGCAGTTTCCCATCTGGATGAATTCCCACGGGAATCTCGGACTCAGAATCAGTTCCTTAGTCCGCCAGAAATACAAATGGTCGGAGAACATCAAGTAGATGTTCTCGTAGTCCTGCCGGCCCAGCATCGCGTAGAGTCCCTTAATCTTCCTCGGAAACAGCGCCATGCCCTTGTTTTCGACCGCCGGGCCGCTCAGCGTGACGAATTTGAAACGCAGAAAATCGGGTGTTTCGAGGAACTGGGGCTGTATCTCTTTGCCATCATAGGCGGTGAAAGTTGCGTAGTAAGTGCGCGTGCCATCGTCATGCTGAAAAAGAACAAAGCGAGCATCCTCGATTCCGTTGCTCTGCGCCAGGGTCAAGGGAAACAGCACGCGTTCGGAAAAACCCGCATCGGAGGTGAATTGGACCTCGAAAGTCGCTTGCCCCAACATCAGGGTCTTTCTGGCCGCGTTTTCGGTTTCCAGGTCGCGCACTTGAAACTGCTTTACAGCCTGGCTGACGCTGGCGCGCAGGTCTTCGAGCGTGAACGATTCTCCCAGGCCCTTCAGGACTTCGCGGCTGAAGGCGCCTGGCGCGGTGAGTTGGTCCAGCTTGCGCGCGAACACGTCTTTCCGGAATGCCGCTTGGGGCACTTGTGCCGGTTCGAGGGCGTACGGGGTAGGCACGTCGATCAGGATGTTGCCACGTGTATCGAGCACCCCGGTGCGAAAGGTGATGGAGGAGATATGCCCTTCCCCCGTTGAACGCAGGCTCAGCACGAAGCGCAACGAGCCGGCCGGGAGACACGTTTGGTCCGGGTGCGGCACGATGGAGGGATTGAACAACGCGGCAGCTTCGAAGGAATACTCGTGAGTGAAATACCCACCGATCAGTAGCGATCTTTCTTCGGAGAGTGCCTGGTCGCTTAACAAGTAAGGGTGCACCTCTTCATATCGACGCCGGAAAAAGTCGCGGATGTTCTTGTGGCGTTCGCCGAATTCCGCCCACAACTTGGCAAGCTGTGTCTGGACTTCATCTTCGGAAAGGGCCATGATGCGGGCGCAAATTTCGCTGGCGCGCCGGCCACTCATGAAATGAAAGGGCCGCATCAGGACACGCTTGCTGTCAGGGAATAGAGTCACTTTCGTGCGATTGACGTTAAGGGGTTTCATAGGCACCTACAAAGCCGGCTCGTTGAAAACGGTGACAGCATTTTGCATGAGTTGCAACTCCACCAGCGAGAGCAGGAAAGCCAGCGTCGATTCCGCTCCCTGGTTCGCGTTCACCCGGTCCACGTGCAAAGCGTCACGGCAGCCGCCCGTATTGACAGAGTGGAGTTCCAGTCCCAGGTCGTTCCAACCCAAGAACCAATCGAAGGCGCGTTGCGCCTGGTCGTACCACCAGGGGTCCGAGGTCGCCCGGTAAGCCTCGAGACAGGCGGACACCATCGCTTGAGCCTCGATGGGCTGTTGGTCAAATGTGGCACGCACGCCGCCGCGTCGATAAAATCCATTGCTGCCGATGGGCTGGAAGTAACCATTTTCGGAGGTCTCGACCGCCACCAACCAGCGCAGCGCCCCAAGGCCCCGTTCGAACACAGCCTTTTGCCCCGTGGCGTGTCCGCTGAGGAGCAAGGCGTGCGCCAGCTTGGGATTGTCGCAACTTAGCTCCTCTTCAAACCAAGCCCAATCCGCGTGAGAGGCTGTGTCGAAGATATCCATCAGCCGTGCGGTGAGCGTATCGCGAATCTGCTGGGCCAAGCTGTCGCCACCGAGGCGACGCAGATACTCATGGACCGCGATGAGCGAGAATGCCCAGGCGCGTGGGGAAGTAAACGTGGTCACCACCGGCAAGGCTTGGGCGAAGAGTTGTCCGGCCATGATCTGGAAACTTCGACGCGGGGAGCGTCCCACGCCCACGCCCAGTGCCCAGAGCGCGCGGGCGTGACAATCCTCAGACCCCTGCTCATCAAGCCACCGGCGGCCGAAACTCAGGAAGTTATGGAACCGCTTGATTTTGTCATCGAAGGCGTAATTCAAGAAGGCCAAGTAAATGGTGGAAAGCGCCCGTAGGCGTGCCGGTTCCACTTTCAACTCGTCGAGAAGTGTCGAAAGAATGAAGGCCCGGGCATTGTCATCCGTGCAATATCCTTCGCGAAAATTCGGCACCGTCAGTATTGCATGTTGGAAAATGCCGGTCGAATCAGTCATCCGCGAGAGATGGTCCAGCCGCACTTGCGGCAACTCCCGGGGTTGCTGGTCGAGGGTCTTCGTAGCGAATAATTTTCGCGACAGCACGGCGCCCTGAAGGCGAGCCTGTTCGAAGGAGCGCATGTAGAGCCGCGCCACGTTGTTCCAGACCATTTCACGGCCCAGCTTGTAAGCGTTCTTGCGCATCGCATGACGGCGTGTCGCATCGCGCAGCAAGCCGGCAACTTCGCGCGCGATGGCCTTGGAGTCTCCAAAAGGCACCAGGATACCGCGCTCTTCCGCCAGCAATTCCGCGGCGTGCCAGTAAGGTGTCGAGACCACAGCCTTGCCCGCGCCAAACGTGTACGCCAGGGTGCCCGAGGTAATCTGCGCCTCGTTGAGATACGGGGTAATGTAAATGTCCGCCGCGCCGATGAACTCCTTCAACTCCTCGAGTTCCACAAAACGGTCATAGAAAATGACGTTCTTCTCGACTTTGTTCTTCTTGGCCAGGATTTCGAGGCTGAGACGATAGGCTTCACCGCGCTCCTGCAACTCGTGGGGATGCGTCGCGCCCAGAACCACATACACAACCTCCGGAAACTCCGCAAGAATCGTCGGCAGGGAATTGAGCACTTGCTCAATTCCCTTGTTGGGCGAAAGCAGCCCGAAGGTGAGTAGTACGGTCCTTCCCTCCACTCCAAACTGGTCTTTGTAGTAGTTCGGATCGACGAACGGAATGTCGGGGATGCCGTGCGGGATGAGATCGATCTTGGCGGCCGGAGCCTTGTGGACGTCCTGTAACATCTGGCGGCCGCGCTCGGTCATGACCACAAGCCGGGTGGAGCGGGCGATCAATTCCTGCATGACGCGCCGCTGTGTGTCGTTCGGCTCGCGCAGCAGTGTGTGAAAGGTGGTGACGACGGGCATCTTCAGCTCGCGCACGAGCGCCAGCACGTGACGGCCCGCCGGCCCGCCGTAAATCCCAAACTCGTGCTGAACACACACGACGTCTACGTTGCTGATGTTGATGAAGTCCGCTGCGCGTTGGTAGGACGTAAGATCCTGCTCGACGATTTCGAAACGGACCACGCCGGGATATTCATAGCCTTCCTCGATGTCGTTGACCGACACTGCAAAACACTGGCTTTGGGGGTATTCCGCGGCCACGGCAGTCAGCAGGTCGGATGTGAACGTAGCGATGCCGCACTTGCGCGGTAAGTAGTCACCGATGAATGCTATCTTCCGGATTGCAGGTGACGCTGTTTCCATATCTTCGGACGTGTGGTTCTCCGGCCTGCGCGGTGTTCACCCGATTCTGGCCGGGGCTCAGCCGGGCGCCCGGCTGCACTTTGTGGAGAGACGCCAGGAGATGCCCGTCTAGAAGCTGTTTCAAAACCCCAGCCCCAAAGGGGCGAGCTAACGGAGCCCAGGCTAACGGCCCACAGGCGCTAACCTAATGGCTCAGTTCGCGCTACGTAGCACTCACTGGCCGCTTCCAGAGGCCCGGAGGGCCGACAGAGAGTAGCCCATGGCGTAAGCCGTGGGATCGAGGAGCGGCCCCGCGGTTGTATAAGCCCCGGAGGGGCGACAGATCCCCCGGCAACTGTCTCTGTCGCCCCTCCGGGGCTGCGGATATGAACGCCGTACGGGGTCCCACGGCTTACGCCGTGGGCTACTTTCTGGCGCCGCTCCGCGGCTCTCGTAGCCCTCGCGTCTTTAGGTTAACGCTTATAGGCTAGTTACCTGGGTCTCGGGCGGCCATTTACTCATTGGGACGAGCCCTGAACGGGCGCGACAAACCCCGAGATCTCGCCCCTTCAGGGCCCGCCATCCGACTCATCGGCCTCGGAACCCTGGCCGCTGCCCAGGGCTTTGTTGAGCCGCCCCTTCGGGGCTTACGAGTTTTTGAAACCACTTCTACGGTGGAAGGGGGGAACGGCCCACAGCTCAGCCCCGGCTGCGATGATTCTCCCTCGCGGAGACTGCCCCCCTTCTGGCTTAGCTCACTTCCCGACTGCCTTCCCGAGCAACGCATTCAGCAATTCCACAGGGACTGGGAATACCACCGTGGTGTTTTTCTCGGTTCCAATTTCTGCCAGGGTTTGAAGGTAGCGAAGTGTGATGGTGATCGGCTCGCGTGCCAGGACGGCCGCAGCTTCCGCCAACTTCTCGGACGCCTGGAACTCGCCGTCAGCGTTGATGATCTTAGCCCGGCGTTCACGCTCGGCCTCTGCCTGGCGAGCGATGGCGCGCTGCATGTCCTGCGGCAGGTCTACCTGCTTCACTTCCACCTTGGCTACCTTGATGCCCCACGGCTCGGTCTGCTCGTCGAGGATGGTCTGCAGGCGCGCGTTGAGCTTCTCGCGCTGGGAAAGCAGGTCGTCGAGCTCCACTTCGCCCAGCACGGAGCGCAATGTCGTTTGCGCCAACTGTTCGATGGCGTAGCGGTAATTCTCCAGTTCGATGAAAGCCTTTTGGGCGCTGAGGACGCGGAAGTAAACGACGGCGTTTACCTTCACCGAAATGTTATCGCGCGTAATGGTGTCCTGAGGCGGGACGTCCCACGCTATGATGCGCAACGAAACCCTGACCAGCTTGTCGATCGGCCAAAAAATGAAGATGAGCCCCGGCCCTTTGTCCGGGGTTTGTAGCCGCCCCAGACGAAAAACCACAGCTCGTTCGTATTCTCTTAAAACGTGGAGACATGCTGAGATCCACATAAGAACGATGAAACCTGCGACGATCAAAGGCACATCCATAACGCCCTCCCTGACTGATGTGAGATGACCAAACAGTACTGGAATTCCGGGTACAATCTCCCAGCTTCATGCCGTTCCGCTTCGATGGCGTCGCGTGTGACCTTAGGACCCGAGGGGAGGCTGTACCAATGCAATGTTCGCACACGACAAGGCGTCAAGCTCTACCCACCCTTTAGCAGCATCCCTCATCGGAGGTGTGAAGTCTGGTCACATTTGCTCACTTGGCAGACGGTGGGCGGCCATGCCTCTTTTGCATCGCAGGTTCGTGGTCGTGATGCTGCGGAGCGTTGCCACTGCCGGGGGACGTTCAACACCGCCCCACCTCATCCACTTAACTTCGCAAAGGTGCGAGCGGAACCTTGGCAGCGCGGGGGTGTTCCGGTGGGGCTGAGGCCCCTGGCGCGGCGGCGTCTTCCCCAAACGCCGGACCGCGGAAATGCAAGGGATCTCGAAGGGTCTGCAATTCACGGTAGTAAAAGAGTGGAGTGGGGTGTCTCCCCTTAAGCCTGAGTGCCTTGAAGAACTCGATTTCCTCCGCGGTAGTTCCGGCACTGAGTGAAGCCTCTTGAAGGAATTCCCTCAGCCCCCGCTCCTCCTCGCCGGCAGTTTCGGGCTGTTCAACGAACGCAAACTTCTTAACGTGCCCAGGGGCCACTCTGCGGTTCAAAACGACCTCAAGGCTGAAAGTTGCAAGGTCAATGTCCCAGGACTCAATCAGGGGATCCAGGAAAGAGATGCAATTCTCGATCGACACATTGAATACGTCCGTATCCAGGAATTCGAGAATCGCCACCCGCATCTCTTCGTAACTTCGATCGCTAACCCTTCCGACTAAACGCAGCCAACCTTCACTCCCCAGTTCTTGTTTGGCAATTCCCTTGACCACATCCACAAGTTTCTGGGTGACCAGAAGTTCAAGCTCACCGAAAGGCTGTCTTTCGAAAATCGTTCTGACTTGCTTTTGTTTCTCCGGTTTACACTTGCGAAGAACCAGTTCTCGAACTTCCTTAAACAAAGGCGCTGGCGGATCGGCCAGTTTCCACTTCAGCTCTTCCCTGCGCTGCAACTCAACCAGCTTAGTGAGCTCTCCGCGCCGGAACTTCAAGAATTCCTCGATTTTGCCGTAGATATCTGTCCGTTCAGGGGCGGGAGGCGCTTTTTTCCTGGTAAGTAACTGCGAAATATAAGACTCCGTGACTTGGGCAGCAACCGCCAAGTCCCGTTGCTCATGTCCCAGTTGCTCAAGTCGCTGCCTAAGGATTAAAGGTAGATCCATTGAAGCCATCCTTTTTGTTAACTCATTTTAGTTCATTTCCAGTTCATGTTTCAAGTTTCCCACAAATAACTTGACAAGTAAAGTGAATTAACCTAACATAGTTAAGAGCGAGGGCCCCTCTTAGAGTTGCCTTGGTCATTCTGAACTAATTTAGGTTCATCTGGCTATGTAACTGCGACTGGTGAGCACCGCCAGGTTGTGCTAACCACACTTAGAGTTCGGCGAAGAGGAGACGGCACGCAGCAGAAAGAAATGAGGATTCCATTGCTAACGGCAATCATGAAATTGGTTTCTATCGTGGTGTTGCTTTTCGGGTTCTTTGGGAACCTGCCGGTTGGCTCTCAAGAGTGGTCGGTGAGGAACGGCGGCTATCTTGAGCTTTTCAATATGTTGGTTTGTTTGAGCGCCCTTTTGGTTGTTGTAGAGGGGTTCCGCGGACGCAAGTACTTCTGGGCGTCGGGATTTGTCGCGATTGCGCTCCTTTTCAATCCTTTCGTGCCCGTGACGATTCCCCGGAAAATCTTTCTCGGGCTGGATTCTGTCTGCATCCTGACGTTTCTGGTGTCACTGGTTCTTTCGAAAAGGCAACCCATACTCACCGTACCCTCGATGGCCAATGGCAGGCCGCTAAGCAAGGAGCGGTAAAGGCACTCATAGATGGCTAAGCGATGCGCCCCCATCAGCTATGTCATGCAAAGACAGAGCTCGTGGGGTGAAAGGATTCTCGCATGTATATTCAATATGTAGGTTTCGACACTTCCGCCGGTTCCCGCATTTATTCGTTTCATGTGATTGACGCGCTCAAGGAGGCCCGCGATTTCACCATCACGGTTCAGTCTGCGGCGTTTCGCCCGGACGGCCTGAAGTTTCAGGACGGTCCGGACATCTGCTTTGCCCGCTTGGGGCGCGAATTAGAGAAACAAACGCCAGAAATTCGCACCGAGGCCCACTTGAGTATCAGTGAGCTGGATGTCAAGGATTACCTGGATAATCACCATACCCAAAAACCCACGCGAAAAAAGAAGAAAGTAGAGCCTGAGGTGCCGGTGCCGGCGACCAACGAGCCGAGGGAATGGTGGCACCGGAGATGATGCTGGAGAAAGTATAACCTGAAGTCCAAACTAACGGAGCAGGCCCAGAAAGGCCGCTTCAACCTGGAGGAATAGAGAAACACATGGCTACTAAACTTTTTGTAGGCAATTTACCCCATAGCGCTACCGACGCCACGCTCGGCGAATTTGTAACCAACGCGGGCTTTCAAGTAGCTTCCGCAGTGGTGATCCGCGACAAGATGACAGGGACGCCACGCGGGTTCGGTTTTGTCGAACTCGCCGAGGGCGAAGACGTTCAACGGGCAATCGCCGGCTTGAATGGGCAGTCCCTCGAGGGCCGTCCCTTGACCGTCAACGAAGCTCGGCCGCCGCGCACGGACTTCGCGCGTCCCCGAGGGGGCGGTGGCAGCGGCCGCCGGCGAGATTACTGAGGCCGGGACAGTTTCCTTCGGTCCTGACCGAGGACCCCAAGAAATAAATGTGCTATTCAGCTTGACTTCGGGCCCGGCCGGCCGTACACTCGAGGTCATACTGCACTGCAGTATAAATTGCTCGAAAAGGAGAGTGCGCCATGGTCGCTCAAACCAAGGAGTCATCGAAGGCCTTCTCGCCGGCAAGCCAACTGGCGAATTGGGCTCGGCAAGGAATCGTGAGTTTCGTGGCCGCCCAGAGAATTCTGTTCGATCTCACCGCGCAGCAGAATGCGCTAGTCATGGGGATGGTGCGGAAGGGCCTGCACGAACCCCGTTTGCGCCCGGTCGAGACGATCGCCAAAATCGCTGACAGCAGTGTGGAGCACGTTACCGCAGCCGGGAAGATTCTGCTGGACCTGGCTGCCGGCGAGACCGCCTTGGTGGCGGAATGGGCCAAGGAAGTACCACCACTCCCGGCCGCCCGCGCCTTACCCGATGTCGTACGGCACAGGGTGGACACGTTCGTCGAAATGCAGAAGCGGTTGCTGGACCTGGCTAGGGAGCAGACGCACGCGGTCGCCGAATCCTATGGGAAAGGCGAACTGCCGAAAATTGGCGGCAGCGTGGCCGAACTGGCAACCCGGGCAATCGAGGCTTTCGTCGAGACTGAGAAAAAGTTCCTCGACCTGGCCGCCTTCGACGTCGTGGTGGCCAATCAAGTCGGCAAGCAAGAACGGACGGCTGCCCGGAACCAGCTCAAGATCCTAACGCAACTGGCGCGGGAAGGCGTTGAGAAGTACATCGAGGCCCAGCAGAAGCTCCTGAACCTGGCCATCAACCAGATGGAGTCCACCGGTAAAGCCACCGGCGAGCACCTCGAAGCCGTGCGGAAAGAAGTGAGCACGTCTTGGGGTGAACTGACCCAAAAGAGCATTGGGAATTTCGTGGTGGCCCAGAAATCTCTCCGGGACCTCGCGGCCAAGCCTCTGAAGGCAGTGGCCGCGGATAAGACCCGCGAGACTTCCCCTGCCCGGGCACGGGGCAAGAAACAGGCGGTTAGAACGCGCGACGCTGCCTGACCGCGCGCCCCTGTTCCAGTCGGGGTAACGTCAAAGTCGCCAAATGAGCGGCAGAGGCGTGCAGGGCCACGCATGTCAGCGGACACGGAGGGAGTTCCCATGCCCAAGACGACTCCCATTCAGCTCTCGGATCTTCTGGGGTTAAGCCGGCTGGGTGTTGGCGCCACTGAGAAAGTGGCTGACTTAGTCGAGGCGATGCACTCGACCATCGCCAAGACCCCCGGCATCCTCGGCAGGGCCCAGCAAGGGCGCACGAGCGGCACTACGGGTCTTGTTTACGAGGGCGTGCGCGAGTTAACCAGGTTGGTGGGTGGCGGGATGGACAGCGTTTTCGCGCCGCCAATACCCACTCCGGGCGAGAGGCCTTTGTCGCCCGAACGGGAAGCCGTGCTGGCCGCGCTGAACGGCGTGATGGGCGACTACCTGGCGGCGACTGATAACCCGCTCGCCATTCCTATGCGTCTCGGCCGAGACGGCCAGCGCTTAACACTCGAACCGCAGGCTCTGGCCGCCGCGATTCCCGAGGCCGGCAGCAAGCTGCTTGTCCTGGTGCATGGGTTGTGCATGAATGATCTCGAGTGGACGCGAAACGGGCACAACCATGGAAAGGCGCTGAGCCTGGAACTGGGCTACACTGCGGTCCAACTGCACTACAACACCGGTTTGCACGTCTCTGCCAATGGGCGTGAATTTGCTGCTTTGATGGAGGTTCTTGTGCAGCAGTGGCCTCGACCGTTCGAGGAGTTGGCGATCGTTGCCCATAGCATCGGCGGTCTGGTGGCCCGTAGTGCCTATCACTATGGCAAAGCAGCCGCTCACCGGTGGCCGCGGCATTTGCGCCGGCTCGTCTTCCTCGCCACTCCGCACCACGGTTCGCATTTGGAGCGCGGCGGTAACTGGGTGAACATTATGTTGGGCTTGAGCCCCTACAGTGAGCCTCTCGCGCGGTTGGTCAAATTCCGGAGCGCCGGCATCACTGACCTGCGTTACGGCAATCTGCTCGACGAAGACTGGGAAGGAATCGACCGCTTTGAGCCCTCGCGCGACCTGCGCCACCCAGTACCCCTGCCGAGAAGAGTACGGTGTTACACGATTGCCGCGACCACCGGGAAGAAGGGCGGCGACCTTAGTGGCGAGCTTCTTGGGGACGGGCTGGTCGGCCTCAACAGCGCATTGGGCCGCCATAACGATCCCCGACTGAGCTTGTCGTTTGCCAAATCCCGCGAGTGGGTTGGTTATGGCATGAATCACTGGGACCTGCTCAGTCACCCGGCAGTGTACGAACAGATCCGGAACTGGCTCGCGTCTGAGCGCTAGTGTCCTGTCCCAGTGATTCGCAATATAAGTCGAGACGATTCGGGCACGCGTCAGCAGCCCCGTCAGGGGCGCCATGAAGTAGCCCGGGGCGTGAGCCCTGGGTTTGACGGCCCTCACCCCGCCTGCGGCACCCCTCTCCCGCCCGAGCGGGAGAGAGGACGGGGGTGAGGGAGGGCCTCACAATCCGTCGGTTGACGGACTACTCGCTTACGCCCGTCGGCTGACGGGCTGACATGTTCAACGAACTTCTGGGACACGACACTAGCACCTGCCGACAAAAGTCCGCGTCATATTGCGGAATCCTAGGAAGAGCGGGGCTGAAGCCCCGCCCTTCCACAGCACCCCGTTATGACGGCCATTTCCGTCATTAAGTACTAGTTACAGTGCTGGCCCCGGCATGCGGAGCGGCAAGCCGCAGCAGCTTCCGTCATCATTGGCAAAAGAGCCGGCAGAAGTCTCTCACGCAAATTTGGATTTGATCTGCTCCCAAACCCGCCGCATGTGAACCGCGAACGTCTCCGGCTCAGACTGACTCTCGATCCAGAACCGGCGCTGGCTCCAGCAGGCGCGGAGTTTTTCCCAGTAGTGAGCCCTCATTTCCACAACGGCGCCCGCGCGACCAGTGGGGGCGTATTGGCTGTCGACCTTAAACTCGGGCGCAGGATCGGCAGGCAATTCGCTACCGAAGGGGTATCGCATCTGTAAACTGGATGCCGCTGCCTGCCAATAGGCCTGGGCCGTCTCTTCCTCTTTGGCGCGATGCTTGGCGCTCCAGTAGGGACTCTGATCGGCGAAATCCGACGGGGCCTGAGCCTGCAGGTGCATTTGGACGGGCTGGGGAGTCGAGAAAATCTCGCTCCACGGAGTAACCGTCACCACCAGAAATAGCCCTGCCGCCAACGTTAGCATGCCCACCGCCCCTCGGCGGTTCGAAGGAGATCCGTGATCGACGAAAGCCGCGGACTGCTCTGCCGAACGTGGCATGAAGGGCTCGCTGTACGCTTGCGGCGGGGTCACGTATTGGCTTCGAAACCGTCGTTGCTCGGGCTCCACGTACGGGGCGGTCCTCGATGGAATCTGGTTCAGGAGCGTTTTTCCTGTCTCGATCAGGCTGGCCAATTCGCGCTTGCTCTCCGCTAATGTTCGTTCGGAATGGCCGGCTTCTTCCCGCAGTTTCGCCGCCGCTCCCTCGAGGCCCGCCATGGCGTTAGCCGTAGCCTCGTTGAGCGACGCCAGTTTTGCATCCGCCACGCCGGCCAGTTGTTGCTGGTTCTCTGCCAGCGCCCGCCTGAAATTGCCGACTTCTTCCCGCAGTTTCGCCGCCGCTGCCTCCAGGTTCGCCATGGCGTTAGCGGCGGTCCGGTTGACCGACGCCAATCTCGCCTCGGTCAGGCTGGCCAGTTGCTGGCGGTCCTCCGCTAACGACTGCCGCGAATCGCCGACTTCTTCCCGCAGTTTCTCGACCGCCGCCTCGAGGCCTGAGACAGCGCTAGCTTCAGGCTGGTTGCGCGACGCCAGTCTGGCTTCGATCAGGCTGGTCAGTTGCTGCTGGCTCTCCGCTGACAACCGCCGCGAATCGCCGACTTCTTCCCGCAGTTTCGCCATCGCCGCCTCG
>Ga0209517_10005794_pt1 | contig 15544 bp, 10 predicted proteins | sample PeaSoiMetSII2010_FD_187695 | JGI IMG/M metagenome (GOLD analysis project Ga0209517, IMG submission 187695) | Peat soil microbial communities from Weissenstadt, Germany - SII-2010 (SPAdes) (version 2) | ecosystem: Environmental > Terrestrial > Soil > Wetlands > Peat | place: Germany... | reverse complement strand
CCGGGTCCCCCGGAGTCCGGGAGTTACCGCGCGAGCCGGTGCGCGGCCAGTTTGCCGACTGTTTCCGCAGCGGCCGCAGGGTATAATCTGTCACGCCTATGTTTCGCCTGGATAGCAAGAGCGCGATCGTGACCGGCGCAGGCTCCGGTATCGGCCGCGCGATCGCGCTGACGTTCGCGGCCGGCGGCGCGCGCGTGTTCGTGCTCGATCGCGACCTGGCCGCCGCCACCGGGACGGTGGCCGCGATTTGCAACGCCGGCGGCGCCGCGGACGCGATCGAATGCGATGTCGCCGGCGCCGGCTCGGTGCAGAGCGCCTTCGAGCGCGTCGATGCGGCCGGCGCCCGAGTAGACATCCTGGTCAACAATGCGGGGATCGCGCACGTCGGCACGGTGGAGAACACGGCCGAGGCGGATTTCGATCGCGTCTACGCCGTCAACGTCAAGGGAATCTATCTGTGCTCGCAGGCCGGCGTGCGGCGGATGATCCGCGATGGCGGCGGCGTCATCCTGAACCTCGCGTCGATAGCCTCGCTAATCGGGCTGAAGGATCGCTTCGCCTACTCGATGAGCAAAGGCGCGGTGCTCGCGATGACCCGTTCGATCGCGGTTGACTACGTCAAGCAGGGCATCCGCTGCAACTGTATCTGCCCGGCGCGCGTACATACGCCGTTCGTCGATGGCTATCTCCACCAGAACTATCCCGGCCGCGAGCCCGAGATGTTCCGCGAGCTGTCCGAGTACCAACCGATGGGCCGGATGGGAACGCCGGAAGAAGTCGCCGCGCTGGCTTTGTATTTGTGCTCGGACGAAGCCTCCTTCATCACCGGACAGGCGTATCCGATCGACGGCGGCGTGCTGGTGTTCTAGCGATGAAGCAGTACGGCCAGACCATCAACCTCAAGGACGATCCGGCGATCGTCGCGAAGTATATCGAGCATCATCGCAGCGTCTGGCCCGAGGTCGAGCGCGGGCTCAAAGCGATCGGAATCCGGCGGATGCTGATCTGGATACAAGGCCGCCAGCTCTTCATGTTCATGGAAACGGCCGACGAATTCGATCCCGCGCGCGACTTCGCCCGCTACGAACGCAGCGATCCACGCATCCAGGAATGGCAACAGTTGATGGCCTCGATGCAGCAGCCGGTCGCCGGCGCGCTCCCGGGTGAATGGTGGGCCGAAATGACGCTGATCTACTCTCTGTAGCGGACGGCGGCCGTCGGCGACTCGAGTTCGAATGAATCGCCGGGAAGGCGCCGCGCACCGTCGGCGGGGTTTTCGGCTGCCATCACGAGGCGAATCACGCTAGGCATGGTGACAGTCCCTCACCATATGTTCTAAGCTCGTCTCGCAACAACCCAAAGGCCGCTGTCAGCCGCCGACACATGAGCATCGAAACCAGTTTCGACATTCCCCTGATTGCCGCCATGGCACTCAAGGAGAAACAGATCCAGCAGAACTACCGGCCGATTATCGCAGTTCACAAGTGGTTCGCACGTCGGCCCGGCACGTTGTTCAGAGGCTTGGTCCTTTCCGAGTTCAGCGAACGCCCGCTGGCGGAGACCTTTTTCGAGGCGAACGACTTCTCCGGGCGCGCGGTGGCAGATCCCTTCATGGGCGGCGGTACCCCGCTTCTAGAGGCCAACCGCGTCGGGTGCGACGTGCAAGGGTTCGACATCAATCCGATGGCTGCCTGGATCGTACGGGAGGAGATCGAGCACCTCGACCTCGCCGCGTACCGAAAGGCCGCCGATTCCCTTCTCTCCGAGCTTTCGGACGCCATCGGCGCCGGCTATCGGACCGATTGCCCACTATATGGCGACCGCGATGTTCCGGTAAAATACTTTCTCTGGGTCAAGACGATCGAATGCGACCGTTGCGGACGCCAAATCGACCTTTTTCCCGGGTATCTGATTGCCGACGACACCCGACACCCGAAGCACGTCCTGGTCTGCAGCTGCTGCGGCGAGCTTAACGAGACCGACGATCCCAAACGCCCGGGCGAATGCCGGTCCTGCCAATCTGCTCTCAGCGATCCGGGGCCGGCGCGGCAGGGCCGCTGCGCCTGCCCTTCTTGTGGCCATACCAACGCGTACCCCCGCCCGAAGGATGGGCCGCCGCGGCATCGGATGTTTGCGATCGAGTACTACAACCCTCATCGCCGCGAGCAGCATCGTGGCCGGTTCTACAAAAAGCCCGATGAAAAGGATCTCGCCCGCTACGCTGCTCTGGCAGAACGGTGGCGCAAGATGGCGCCACGCTTCGTCCCTGAACAGGAGATCCCCCCCGGCGACGAAACCGACCGACTTCATCGCTGGGGATACGCGTACTATCGCGATCTTTTTAATGAGCGCCAGCTACTCGGATTGGAACTGAGTTGCGAGCGAATTATGGCCGTCGAAGACGAGCGCGTACGCCGCGCGCTTGCTACGAATCTGTCGGATCTCCTCCGCTATCAGAACATGCTGTGTCGCTACGACACGATGGCCCTTAAATCGCTGGACATTTTCTCTATCCACGGATTTCCAGTGGGCCTGCTGCAATGCGAGTCCAATTTTCTGGGGATTTCCAACCGAAATGGAGGAAATGTGGGTTCTGGCGGATGGTCCAACATCGTTGACAAGTATGAGAGGGCAAAGCGCTACTGCGACGAGCCCTTTGAGGTGCGCCCTCGCGGGCCTAAGATTGCGGTCCCGATCAAGGGAGAGTGGATCGGGGAGTTCTTCGATGGTGCCCGCCGGCGAAACGTCTCACTCCGATGCGCCAGTTCAACCGACTTGAGGCTCGAACCCAAGAGCCTGGATGCTGTTTTTACTGACCCGCCCTACTACGGGAATGTACAGTACGGCGAGCTGATGGACTTTTGTTATGTGTGGCTCAAACGACTCGCCAGCACCGGGGCGGAGGGCTTTGATCGACTATCTACTCGGTCTACAGACGAACTGACGGGTAACTTAACTCAGGCGCGCGGGCTTGAACATTTCACTACCGGACTCTCATCCGTTTATTGTGCCATGGCGCGAGCCCTTAAGCCAGGCGCGCCCCTCGCATTCACTTTCCACCACAACCGCATCGAGGCTTATCACGCGGTGGGGGTGGCTATACTCGATGCGGGCCTCGTCTGTTCCGCAAGTCTTCCGTGTCCTGCGGAAATGGGTGGCTCGATCCACATCCATGGCACGGGCTCATCTATCGTCGATACGGTGTTCGTTTGTCGTTCTACAGGGAAGACCCGCCGAGGCAGCCTCTTCCGGGATGCTGAGGGTCTCGAAGCGATAGCACGGGGAGAACTGGCTCTGCTTCGTAGCGCTGGTATGAAGCCGACAGCAGGCGACTTCCGCTGCATCATGTTCGGGCATTTGACGCGCATGGCGATCTGGGACCTTCGAAAGTCGTGGGATCGCGCCCCCGTGGTTTGTGACCGTCTGAGCCGATTCGCTCGCGCTGTCTCAGCTTACGGCGATCCGCAGCCTTTGATCGACGCTTACTCGACGACGGCCAAACGACCAATCCCACCCGAAAACCAGAGGGCCTCCAATCTTTCCTGAAAGTCTGACAGATGCCATTCCCTTTTGAGGTCCCGTTTGAGCAGGTAGCGTCCGACCTCGACGCCTACGTAGATGCGGTGTTCGGGGCGCTTCAGTCCGGGTTTCTCACGCTTCCCAAAGGAGAAGGCTTCATCGACTACCCGGTGTTCGAGCAGGGGTACGAGGCACTCAAACGCGCAACCGGTGGGTTCGGCGACCTCTCACCCGAGCCAGTCATCCAGACGGTTTTTGAGCAGCCGATCGCGCTCATTGTGCTGCGCACCATGCTTGGCTTTACCCCGCCGGAATGGGCTTACGTCACAACGCAACGGACGGACATAAAGGTGCCTCAGGGAGCGGCCCGCGCGCTCGATCGAACTATACGCATGAAGCCGACAAGCCCGTTGCGCGCGAGCGGTGGCCTGACCGAGCGGCGCATCCGCTCCATGGTGACAACGGCTTGCGAGCTTCTCACGGAAACCGCTCCGCAGACGCCTGGGGTGCTTCATAGGCTCGACAAGGCCGATACTCGACACGGACTTTCTAGCCTTCGTCCGCTGGCTGATATTGGCGTGCCATATGCGATGCTCCTCTATGAACGCTTTCTCGGCCGCCCCTTCGCCGGCCATCGTGACAGCGTGTCCGAACTGGTGGGCGACGTGCTGGAAGCCGCCGTTGAGGCCGTGCTCAGTGAGGCGGGGGTCAGCTTTCGCAAGACTAGGCGCGCCGAACGCATCGCAGGATTTGACCAGGCCCCCGATTTCATTGTGCCTGACGAATTCAGCCCTCGCGTCGTCATCGAGGCCAAGATCACGGAGGATGACGGGACAGCGAGAGATAAGGTGACACGCGTTCAGCACCTTGGCACGCTCAGCATGCAGGGTCGGCATCCCCATGAGCCGCCCCGTTTCGAGGTGGTAGCCTGCATTGCCGGCCGCGGCTTCAAGGTACGTCGCGAGGATATGAAGAAGCTGCTGCTGTCCACCCACGGCAAGGTGTTCACGTTGCAAAACATGCACCGCCTTGTCGATTGCACCGCGCTATCGGCATTCAGGACACGCCCTTAGCGGTTTTGCTGCTGAAGGAGTCATCGCCTCCACGCTGACCCGCCGGGGAATTCGAACTCCTCCAGTGATTCGGGGCGCATCTCGATACTGAAACCGGGCGCGGTCGGCGGCATGTAACGCCCGCCGCGCACGACAACCGGATTCAGAAAATGCTCGTGCAGATGGTCGGCGAATTCGATCGCGCGATTGTCGAGGCTTCCGCTCACGCAGATGTAATCGATCAGCGAGACGTGCTGCCCGTATTCGCACAGGCCCAGCCCGCCGGCGTGCGGGCATACCGGCACGCCGAATTTGGCCGCCAGCAGCAGCACCGCCATCGCTTCATTGAGGCCGCCCAGCCGGCAGTTGTCGAACTGGCAGAAGTCGATCGCACTGGCCTGCATCAGTTGCTTGAACATCACGCGGTTTGGGCAATGCTCGCCGGTCGCGACGCCGACCGGAGCAATCGCGCGCCGGATCGCGGCGTGGCCCAGGATGTCGTCGGGGCTGGTCGGCTCCTCGATCCAGAGCGGCCGGTAGCGCGCGAGCGGACGCATCTGCTCGATCGCCTCACCCACATCCCAGGCCTGATTGGCGTCGAGCATCAGCGCGCATTCGGGGCCGATCTCCTCGCGTACCATCGCGCAGCGGCGGATGTTCTCATCGCGATCGAGTCCTACTTTGATCTTGAATCGGGTCCATCCTGCGGCGAGCGCTTCGCGGCACAGCGCGCGCACCTGATCGTCCGGGTAGCCCATCCAGCCCGCCGACGTGATGTACGCCGGATAGCCGCGCGAGCGCATCTCGGCCTCGCGCGCGGCGCGCGTCGAATCGTTGCGCCGCAGTATATCGAGCGCCTGCTCCGGCGTGAGCGCGTCGGTGAGATAGCGGAAGTCGACGCACGCGACAAATTGTTCGGGCGTCAGATCGGCGACCAGCTTCCATACCGGCTTGCCTTCGGCCTTGGCGTATAGATCCCAGATCGCGTTGACGATCGCCGCGGTAGCAAGATGAATCGCCCCTTTTTCGGGACCGATCCAGCGAAGTTGGCTTTCTGTGGTGAGGCTCCGCCAGAAGCCGCTCATATCGGCCGCGATCGATTCGAGGCTGCGGCCGACGATCAGCGGCTTGAGTGCGTTGACGGCCGCGACGCAGACTTCGGTTCCGCGCCCGATCGTGAAAGTCAGGCCATGACCTTCGAGTCCGTCGCGACTATCGGTCGTCAGCACCACGTAAGCCGCCGAGTAATCGGGATCGGTATGCATCGCGTCGGAGCCCGCCCGGCTGCGCGAGGTGGGCGTCCTGATGTCGCGGACGCTGAGCCCGGTGATGATGCGTGCCATGGCTGATTCCTCGAATTCCTCTAATTTGTCTTCCTCTGACTTCTCTGGGCAGCATGCTAGCATCGAGACTTTCTGACCGTCGATGACTGAACCCGCGACCGCATACGCCGATCTCTGTCAGAGCTGGCCGCTGCCCTCCGCGCCGCGCCCGATCGTCGTGATCGGCGCCGGCAGTATCGTCCGCGACGCCCATCTGCCGGTCTACGCGCGGCTCGGATTCAAAGTGGCCGGAATCTTCGACGTAAATTCTGAGGCCGGCCGCGAGCGGGCCAGGTCATTCGCGATCGGGCGCGTGTTCGACTCGCTCGATGACGCGCTGGCGATGCCCGGGGTGGTTTTCGACCTGGCGATCCCGCCGGATCAGATCGCGAGCGTGGTCGAGCGGATGCCGTCCGGCGCGGCGGTGCTGATCCAGAAACCGATGGGGCGCGACCTGGCCGGCGCGCGCCGCATCCGCGAGATCTGCCGCGAACGAAAGCTCATCGCCGCAGTCAATTTCCAGTTGCGGTTCGCGCCCAACATGCTGGCGCTGGGAGATTTGATCGCGCGCGGATTAATCGGCGACGTGACCGATATCGAAGTGCGGCTCAACCTGCATACGCCGTGGGATTATTGGGCGTTCCTGAAAGGAGTGCCGCGGCTCGAAGTCCTGCTCCACTCGATCCATTACATCGATCTGATTCGGCGGCTGGCCGGAGAGCCGCGCGGGGTCTACTGCCGCGGCGCGCGCCATCCCCTGATGCCCGATTATCCCGACGTCAGCAGCAGCATCATTTCGGACTACGGCGATCTGGTCCGATGCAGTCTGACGCTCAACCACGCGCACAAGTTCGGACCGCGCGAGGCGATGTCGCAACTGAAAATCGAGGGCACGCGCGGCGCCGCGATCGCGAAGATGGGCGTGAACCTCAACTATCCGCACGGCGAGCCCGACGCGCTCGAAATCACGTCCGGCGCCGCCGGATGGACGCCGGTGCGATTGCGCGGCTCGTGGTTTCCGGAGGCCTTCGAGGGTCCGATGTCGAATCTTCAGCGCTTCGCCGCGGGCGAGGATCGCGCGCTGGTCTCAGGCGTGGACGACGCGTTGCGAACAATGGCGGTGGTCGAAGCGTGCTACGAATCGAGCGCGCGGGGCGCGACGCCGATCCCGAATGCGGACTGACGTTTCGCCGGCCCGATCAATTTCAGGTCGTGAAGCTGATCGCTGGCTGAGCGCGACGCTCAGCGAGAGAGCGAATGGCGCACGGTCTGCAGGATGTGCACGAAATCGCGCACGCTGCGCACTTCGCCCATCAGCGCGACCTGCGAGAGCATATCCATCTCTTCCTTGCTGACCGCATTGGCACGCAGCAAGCGCTCGTCCTTGCGGAACTCCTCCCAGGCCGAGTTGGCGCCCGGCTTGGGCTGCTGGAGCAGGGCTCTGGCCTCTGGGTTGGCGAGGAAGAACAGATCGCTGCGGTCGAGTCCGAGCACGTCGGCGAGCTTGGTGACGGTGTTGTCCGAGGGCCGGCGCTTGTTGGCCTCCAGATGGCCGACGAACGGAATCGAGGTCTCGATCTGGCCGGCCACCTCTTCCTGGGTCAGCTCCAGCTGCCGGCGCCGCTCGCGTATCACTTCGCCGAAAGTCCGCGTCTTGCTCTCTTTAACCATGGCCTCTCTCGGTCTCGCGTGTCGAATTTCCCGGGCACTTACGCGTGGGCGGGAAGCGCGTGGACTCGGCACCGAATATAACACTTTGGCGCGAAGTCATGCAACTAGTAGTTCCATGTTTCCGCCCTGAAGGCGTCGAGGCCTGAAAATTGGCCGGGCGGCCGGCGCGCGGGCCTTGCGTTGATGCGTGGGCTTGAAGGCCGGGGCGGCAAAAAGAGGCCGTCGAAAAAATGACGTCCCCTCTCCTGCTAAACGCCGCCCCGACCTTAACTTACGACGACCCCGCCTCAAGGCATATTCATCCGTGGCGCCCTGACCGCAGTCGTCGCCGCCATAGCGTGCTATAGCTTTGGTTCGTCGCTGCGCTACACGCAGGGGGCGCCGTTTCGTGATCAGGCTTCATTACGCCAATCGTTTGGAAAACCTGCTTGCGCCGCTGGCCGAAGTGGTCGCGGACTGCCAGGGGCGCCGGCCGCTCGAACGCCTGCATGTCATCGTGCCGAACCGGGTGGTCGAGCAGTTCGTCAAGCTCCGCCTGTGCGAGCGGATCGGCGTCGCCGCCAATCTCGAGTTTCCTTTCCTGCGGCGCTATCTCGCGCGCGTCGTGCAGGAGGCGAATCCGGCCCTCAAAATCCTGGAGGCGGAAGATCTTCAACTGGTGCTGTTCGAATGTCTGCGCGGTTCGATCCACCTCGATGCTCCCGAACTGCGGCCGGTTCGCCACTATGCCGAAGCGGGATCGAAGACTCCGGCCGACGTTGAGCTCAGGCTGTTCCAGTTGGCGGGCCAGGTTGCGCGGCTGTTCCGCGAGTATTCGATCACGCGGCGCGCGATGATTGCCCGATGGCAGCGCGGGCGGATCCAGAACGATGCCGGGCCGTTCGACGAGGCCGAGCGATGGCAACGCTATCTCTGGCTCAAGGTGTTCGGCGCGGATCTCAGCGTGCGGCCGGATTGGCTCGCCGCTCCGGAGTATCAATGGATGCTGTTGCCGGATGGATTCGACGCCACCGACCGGCGCGCGCTCAAGTCGGCGCTGCCCCCCGTCCTGCACGTGTTCGGACTCGCTTACGCCGGGCCGGCCTTCGCGAAGATGTTCGCGGACCTGGGCGAACTGATCGAGCTTCATATCTATGCGCTCAACCCATGTCTCGAGTTCTGGGAGGATGTCCAGAGTCCGGCCGGTATCGAGCGCGATCGATGGGTGCGGCGGCGCCAGAAGCTCGCTGTCGAGTTGCAGAGCGCGGCCGATCCGTTCGGCCTCGACGGCGGCGGCAACAATCCCGCACTGCGGCTATGGGCGCGCCCGGGGCGTGAGTATATCCGCCTGCTGAACGAGCTCACCGATTGCGACTTCGACCCGCACTTCAGCCGTCGCGAGGCCGGCCCGGACGCGCCGCAGTCCGCGCCGTCGCTGCTCCATCAGTTGCAGGAGAGCATCCTGATTCGCGAGGCCGAGCGTGCGCCGGTTCGCGACGCCGCCAATTTACCAATCGGATCGCCCGCCGACTCGAGCATCCGGTTTCTCGCCTGTCCCGGCGTCCGGCGCGAGGCGGAGATCGTTGCCGACACAATTTGGTCGCTGATCGAGCAAGAGCCGCCGGCCGGCTCGCCGCTTCGATTTCATGAGATAGCCGTGCTCGTGCCGGACCGCGCCTACGACGACTACCTCCCGCATCTCGAAGCCGCATTCGCCGCGTCGCACGAGATTCCGGTCGAAGTCGTCAACCGCCGCTTCGCGAGCGAGAGCCGCGTGGCCGAAGCGATCGGGATGCTGCTCCGGCTTCCGCTGGGGCGGTTCACGCGCGATGAGATGCTCCATCTGCTGACTCATCCGGCGATAACCGGCGAGGCCCCCGAGCTCGACACCGCGCAGTGGGCGCGATGGTGTGACGCGCTCGGAATCTATTTCGGCGCCGACCGGGACGATCTCGCCGGCACTTATATCCGCGACGACCTGTTCAATTGGGATCAAGCCTTGAAGCGGCTGGCGCTGGGCGTTTTCATGAGCGGCGGCGACCCGCGATTCTTTGCCGCTGCGGACGGCCGCGAATTCCTTCCGCACGAAGTCGCGCAGGACGAAGTGACCGCGGCCGCGGGCATGGTTCGCACCGCGCGAAGCTTGTTGTCGGACGCCTGCGAGATTAGATCGCGCCAGCTTGCGTTCGGCGAATGGGCCCGGATACTCGGCGATCTAATAAGCACTTACGTGCGCGTCACCGACCCGATCGACGAGCGAATCCGCGACTACTGCATCAGCGCGATCGAATCGATCGCACCGGCCGGCATCCGGAGCGATCCGGTGTCCTGTCAAATCGCGTGCGAGGCCGCCGCGGCGCGTATCGCGGATGCCGAGTCGCGGCGCGGACAGTTCGGCGAGCGCGGCGTAGCGGTGGGGCCGCTCTCCGCGCTGCGATCGATCCCGTTCAAGGTCATCTTCCTGCTCGGGCTGAACGAGGCCGGCTTTCCCGAGCGTCCGCGCCACGACCCGCTCGATCTCCGTCTCGTTAAGCGAATCGCCGGCGACGTGACGCCCACCGAGCGCGACCGATACCTCTTTGCCGAGACCTTGCTCGCCGCGCGCGAACGCGTTTTTCTCTCGTACGTTTCGCGCGATCAGCGCACCGCCGATCCGCTCGAACCGTCGGCGGCGATTCGTGAGCTGCAGTTCATTCTGCGCGGCTATGTCGATGAGGCAGCGCTCGAGCATCTGACGGTCGAGCATCCGATGAGCCGCTACGACCTGCGCTATTTTCCCGAGCTCGATCCGGATCGCGCCGGACCGGATGCGGAATCGGAATTGTTCAGCTTCGATCCCACCGCGCGGCGCGGCGCACGAATGGCGGCGCTGAGGCTCGACCTCGCCAGGCATTGCGGAGACGCTGCTCTTCCCGGCCGCGGCAGGATGCTGCTCAGCCGGCTTTCGCCGCCGGTGCAAAAGCGAATCAGCCGCGAGCTCCGAATCATGGATTTATCAGATGGGGCTGATGGAGGCGTGGCTGCGCGCGGCGCATCGGCGATCTCGCTTCCGCTGGCGGCGCTGCGGAGATTCCTGGAATGCCCCGTGCAGGGCGCGGCGCGATACGCGCTTGGAATGCGGGAGGATCAGGACGACGCCGGCGAGGACCATCAGGATGAGCCGGTCGCGCAATCGATCCTCGATCGCACCGTGATGCTGCGCGAGGCGTTCTGGAAATCGCGCGGCGACCGCGGCTCGGCGGCGCATGATTACCGCGATCGGTTTCGAATCGCGCAGGCGCAGGGCCGCGCGCCGGCCGGACTTTTCGCCGAAGAGGCGAATAGCGCCGACCTGATGGCGCTCGGCGAGTGGCTCGATCAGGCGCGCGAGGCGGGCGCGAGAGACCTCGCCGATTGGCAAGAGATCCGGATCGGACGCGGTGATGAATTCGCCAGTGCCGATCGTTTGCTGGACGAGATCGCCCTCGAGGTCGCGATTCCGCTTGCCGACAGCACCCACACGCGGACCGTGAAAATCCACGGCGCGCTCGGATTCGTATCGCCCGCCATGGACGCCTCGATCCGATGCGTCCTGCGGGACGAGCCGAAGGCCAAAGACTTCCTGCCGCTATTTTTCTCCGCGCTCGCGCTGGCCGCTTCCGGAGCGACCGAGGCGAAGGAGTTTGCGGCGATAGTTGTCAGCGGCGCGGGCGGCAGCGGCAAGCGGCGAATCAAGCGGTTTCGGCTTCCTCAGCCCGAGGCAGCTCGCGCATATCTCGCCGCGCTAGCCGCTGACCTGCTATCGGACGAGAACTACTACTTTTTGCCAATCGAGGCGGTTGAAAAGATCTGGCGCGCCTGGAAGCTAACGAAGGAGGAAACGAAAAAACGCGCCGCGGGCGGGGTCGATCTTATCGATCTGATCGACGGCGTGCGCGAGAACGAGCAATCCCGATGCAGCTCGGACTACGGGCCGATCCGCAACGCGCGCCGCTTCGACCCGCCCGGGGAAAGCGAGCTGAAGAGCATAGTCGAACGGCGATTTGGACCGATCGGCAGTATCTTCGAGTACTGAGAGAGCATCGCCTTGAGCGAAATCCGCTACCACCGACCCGCGATCCTCGACCGCATCCCGCGCGACAATCACGCCGTGATCGAGGCGGGCGCCGGCTGCGGCAAGACCCACACGATCGAGCATCTGGTGCTGGACCTGGTGCTCGCGACGCCGTGCACGCTGGAGGAAGTCCTGGTCGTGACTTTCACCGAGAAGGCCACTACCGAGCTTCGCGGCCGAATCCGCGCGCTGCTCGAGCAGGTGCTCTATGGCGGCGCACCGATCGGCGACGCTCCCGGCGTGGAGCTGCGGACGCTCGACGAAACCGCCCGGTTCAGGCTGGAAGCTGCGCTGTTCTCCTTCGATCGCGCGCCCATCTTTACGATTCACGCCTTCTGCCAGCGCGTGCTCTCGGAGCTCGCGTTCGACAGCGGGATGAGCTTCCAGGTCGAGGTGGTGGACAGCCGCGGCGCTTTCCATGCGGCATTCCGAGCCGAGCTTCGCGAGCAGTTGGCGTCGGATGGACCGGCCCGCGCGATGCTCGCCGAATGGCTTGGGGACGGTACGGCCGATTCGCTGGAAGACTTGCTCTACACGGCGTACCGGAGTCGCTATCTGGAGATGCGGCGCGCGCAGCGGACCGGCGACGTGCCGCTCGAGGTCAGAGCCGTCGATTGGTTTGTGCCGCGAGTCGCGGATCGCTTCGGCCGCGACAAACGCGAAAGGGGCCAAATCGATTACGACGACATGCTGAGCCAGGTGTGGCGCGGATTCGACGGGACGCGCGGTGACGCGATCGTCGCGGCGTTGCGCGCGCGCCTGCGCTACGCCGTGGTGGACGAGTTCCAGGACACCGATGATTTGCAGTGGCAGATTTTCCAGCGCATCTTCGTCGAAAGCGAACGAACGAATCTTCTATATGTGGTCGGCGATCCCAAGCAGGCGATCTACGGCTTTCGGGGCGCGGACGTTTTCAGCTATTTGCGGGCGCGCAAGGAACTCGAGAGCCGCGGCGCTGCGAGGGTGCCACTGACCAGGAATTTCCGCTCGACCTCCGATCTGATCGAAGCCTGCAACTTGATCTTCGATCAGAAGGCGGCGGCGCCAATTTTCACCGGCGAGATTCGCCACGACGCGCCGGCCGAATGCGGAAGGCCGAACCTGCGAATAATCGACGCGGCGCAGAGGCAGATCAAGCCGGTCACCATATTTCGGTATCGGCCCGATGCTGCTCCGGGCTCGGCTGCGCGGATGAGGGCCACGATCGGGCGGCGAATCGCGTTGACGCTGCGGCGAATTCTCAACGATCCGCATCGCATCACGATCGAGGAGCAGGGCGGCGCGTCCCGGCGCGTCGAGCCGAACGACGTATTCATTCTCACTCGCAGCGGCGCCGAGAGCGTCGAGATCGGCCGCTACCTGCGCGAGTTCGATGTGCGGTTCGCGTTCTACAAGCAGGACGGACTTTTTCAAACCAGCGAGGCGTCGGACATCGTGGACGTGCTGAGAGCGGTCGAGGAGCCGGGGAATCGATCGCATCGGCTGAAAGCCTGGATGTCGCCGTTCTTCGGCGTGCCGCTGGCGGAGATCGCGGGAATCGGCGAAGCGCCGGCCGGCCATCCGCTCAACGAACGCTTGTTCGAATGGAAAGCGCTTGCCGATCAAGAACGCTTCGTCGAGTTGTTCGATCGCTTGCTCCACGAAAGCGGTCTGGTCGATCGCGAGCTGTTGCTCTCGAGCAGCGAGCGCGAGCTGACCAACTACCTTCACGTGCTCGAGATTCTGCTGGAGGAGGCGTTGCGAGAGCGGCTTTCGATCCGCGAGCTGATCGCGCGGCTCGAATCGTATGTCGCCGGGAGGGCGCTCCCGCCCGGAACTGAGAGCAACATCCAGCGGATCGAGAGCGAACGGCATGCCGTGCAAGTGATGACCGTTCACATGAGCAAGGGACTGGAGGCCGATGTGGTGTTCCTGTTCGGCGGGACCGGTCGCGGGCCGGATCGATCTCCGGTTGCGATTTACCACGAGGGTTACGAGCGGCGGCTCGCGCTTGGAAAGACCGAAAAGGATTCCGCGCGAGAGTCCATCAAAGCGGAGGAAGAGCAGGAGAACGAGCGCCTGATCTACGTGGCGCTCACGCGCGCGCGCGCGCAGCTCTACCTGCCGTTTTTCCCCGACGGCTCGACCAAGCGGAAGGTCAATGGATACTACGCGCGGCTCAACGATCGCCTGGCGGAGATGATCGGCGATCGAAGTTTCCCGGCGCGGTTGTTCGAGATCGAAGACGTTGACGATCGCGAATCCGCCCGCTCGGCGGCAGACCTTCCGGCGCGGCTCGCATCGTGGTCGCCACCCGAGGCGCTGATCGGAGACGATCGCGATGGGCCGCCCGAACGGCTCTTCGACGATCTCCGTCAGCGCCGCGCCGCTATGATTACTCGCTCGTACACCGCCCTGGAACGGTCGGCGCATCGCGATTTCGAGCCCGAGGACTTCAAGCGCGATCTCGAAGGAGCGGCCGCGGCGGCCGATCTGCCGGGCGGCCGCAACGTCGGCATTTTCCTGCACGAGGTGATCGAGAAGCTCGACCTGACTTCGCTCGCGGAGCCGATCGATCTGGCGTCGTGGAAGGGGCGCGGCGAGATTGCGCGGCTGTTCGAAGATACGATGCGGCGCTATCAGGTGCGCGATCCGAGATGGGCCGATCGCGGCCCCGAAATCGTCTTCAATACGTTGCGATCCTCGATCGAGCTGCGCGCCGGCGTCGCGATCGGTCCGCTATATAGATGTCCCAACGTCCGCGAGATGGAATTTCTCTACCCGATTCCGGAAACCTCGCATCCGCTGCTCGGCTCGGGCCGCGCCGGCGCCTGGACGGTCGAGCGCGGATACTTGAAGGGCTTCGTTGACTTCGTCTTCGAGCATCGCGGCGTGACTTACTTCGCGGACTGGAAGAGCGATCGGCTGGCGTCGTACGCGCTTCCCGCAATCGAGGCGCACGTGCGGCAACATTACGAGTTGCAGGCCGCGATCTACTCCGTCGGCGTCGTGCGCCTGCTGCGGATCCGGAGCGAAGCCGAGTACAACGCGCGTTTCGGCGGCCTGCTCTACCTGTTCATCAGGGGTATCAGGCCCGACGGCAACGGGCGCGAGGGCGTCTACTTCCGCAGGCCATCGTGGCATGAGATAGCCGGCTACGAGGCCAATCTGATCGGCGTCGCGCCGCCGTTCGAGGCCGTATCATGAGTGCCCGCCGTGAGTTGCTCGGAGTTGACACCGCGTGGCGTCGCTTCGAGGCCGCCAGCGGAGCGCGAAGTCATGGCTGGCTGGAAACGCGGCTGCGCGGAATCGAATCCAGGGCCGACGGCGTCAACCTCGTCCCCGGATGCGTCCAGCTCGCGGCGGAGATCGCCGCGCTCGAACCGGACTTGCCCGACGGCCAGCGGCTCGCCTTGATTCTGCTGGCGTTGGTGTCGCTCGCCGCGCTGAGCGAAGGCAGCACGCGCTTCCCGGTCAGCGGGCCTGGGTCGCGCGAACCGATGCGGCGAATGCTCGGCGCGCTCTGCGGAGAAGCTGAAGCTGACGCGATGGCCGTGGCGGACCAGTTCGTCGCGGCCCGAGAGAAAACATTCGCCGGGAATGCCCAGGACCGGGCGGATCAGTTCGCCAAAATTCAGATAGGAGACCGCCAGCAACTGGCCTTTGGAATTGACGATCGGACCGCCGCTCAGACCGATGTTCAAGGCCGAAGCGGTGACGCACACGCAGCGTTCAAGGACGAACTCCCAGGCCGCGTCGAACGGGCCGAGATAGGTAATGATCCCGGTGTCGGCGCAACGCTTCTCCCCGCCCAGGCTCGAGATCATGAGAATGTCCTGGCCGAGCGAAGCGGTCTGCGAGGAGACCACGTCGAGATGGGGCAGCCGCGAGCCGTCGATTTTTACCAGGCCGAGACTGGTCGTGAAGTC
>Ga0209517_10005792_pt1 | contig 15545 bp, 15 predicted proteins | sample PeaSoiMetSII2010_FD_187695 | JGI IMG/M metagenome (GOLD analysis project Ga0209517, IMG submission 187695) | Peat soil microbial communities from Weissenstadt, Germany - SII-2010 (SPAdes) (version 2) | ecosystem: Environmental > Terrestrial > Soil > Wetlands > Peat | place: Germany... | reverse complement strand
GTGCAGGGACGGGCACGAGTTCGGCACCTCGGACATACTCCTGGCCGCCGCATACACCTACGTGGTCGAGGACTCCGTGGTAGCGCAGCTCAAGAACACGCTCATCCTGGCCCCCGCGCTCGTCGACCTTCTATCCTCCATGGGGTACACCGTCTCCTCCCCGGCGACCTTGCAGGGCCGCTCGGGGACCAACCACACCCTCGACGTCTACGCAAAAAAGGGCGGCCAGCGGGCTGGGGAAGCGGAGGACGTGGCGATCCAGATAGCGGTGGACGCCGTCGCGGTAGACCCCAGCGCCGTGATATCCTTCTTCGCGAAGACCTACGACCTGAGGCCGAAGCTCTCCGTCCTCATCACGATTCCCTCGGCATCGGAGGCAGCGAAGCAGATCAACGCGGGGTACGGGATCACTCTTGTCGAGGACCTTGACGGCTCGGGAGCCGTGAAGAAGGTGAGGGCGCTGCTCGAGCCGCAACCCAAGGCGAACGACCGATAGGGAGACAGGAGAGAACGACATTCCAACATCGAGGAGGCTCCGGTAGAGGCGGGTACTACAAGCGACGCGCCGTGAGCGAGATAGTCGCCGTCCTCCTCTTGGTCGCAGTCGCGGTAAGCCTCGGGGTAATCGTCCTCTTTGCCGCAGGCGGCGGACTGGGCACCCTGGGCGGGAGCTTCGGGGGCCTCATCGGGGGTCAAGGGAACTCCGTCGCGGAGAACTTCGCTGTGGAGCAGGCAGTCTTCACTTTCTCGGGCTCCACAGGGGCCAGCCTTTACGTCAGGAACGTCGGGACAATCTCCTCAACCCTTGTCTCCGTCTATATCGTGGATCAGTCCACTAATACATTCGTCATGCAAGCTCCGATTAACCAAGCACTGGGGGTGGGGAGCCTGGTGGACATTTCGCAGACAACCCTTGCATTCACGCCCTCGCACGGTCACACTTACTCCTTCAAGGTGACCTCGTCGCTCGGGAACAGCGTGACCTTCGATGAAGAGGCGAACTAACGGGTTGAAGGCGGGTCGCGAGCACTTTGGAGGAAAGAGACTTCCGCGCGCGCTCCGTCGAGGCGGTCGGCCGCGCAGCCGGGGTCGCCGCGCAGTGAGCGAGGTGGTCTCGACGCTCCTCCTTGTCGCCATCGTCGTCACCCTGGGAGTGCTCGTCTTCACCTTCGCCAGCGGCGGGCTGAGCTCCCTCACGGGGAGCTTCACGCGCCTCATCACGAACCAAGGCAGCGCCGTCAACGAGCACTTCCTCATCATGCAGGTGACGTTCACGTTCTCGGGAACCACCGGAGCGAGCGTCTACGTCAGGAACGCCGGAACCATCTCTTCGACCCTCGTCTCGGTCTACATCGTCGACCAGTCGACCGGGGCCTTCGTCACGCAGGTCCCCTTGACAACAGCCCAGGGAGCCCTGAACGCAGGGACGGTCCTGGACATCCCGAACACCGTGCTCACTTTCACGCCCTCGCACGGCCAGGCCTACTCCTTCACGGTGACCTCGAACCTGGGCAACAGTGTGACATTCAACTCCAAGGCGACTTGATTTGAGACTCAACCAAAAGCGGCGGGGCGTCAGCGAAATCGTCGGGGTGCTGCTCATGCTCGCCATCGTGGTGAGCTTGGGCGTGCTCATCTTTTCATTCGCGACTGGCGGGTTGAACAGCCTCAGCGGGGGCTACGCGGTGGCGATGTCGGGCAAGGCCGCTTCGCTATCCCAGAGGTTCGCGATAGAGCAAGTGGCCTTTGCATTCTCAGGAGCCCTCGGGATCGATGGCTCGAGCTCCAACCAGCTGGCGGGGACGTCGAGCTCCATAGCCACCGCGCTGTCCACGGCGAGCACGAACGACGTGGTCGTCGCCTACATCAGCCCGGCGAACACGGGTTTGACCACCCCGCCCTCGGTCTCCACGGTCTCCGGGGGTGGCCTGACCTGGTCCCATCGGGTCACGACCCCTGCCGAGACCTTCTCTCAATACTACGTCCCGATCACAATAACAAACAGCCAGACCTCGGCGACTCCCAACCCCTTCCAGCAGATGGTGACGTGGAACCCTTCAACGTACTCCGCCTATGAAGCGTCCGACCTCGGGAACGTCAGGTTCTGCGCCGACAATGCCTGCGCTGCCCCACTCTTCGCATGGCTGGAGTCCTGCACCGCTTCTTGCAGCACCAGCGCCACCTCGGCGACCGCATGGGTGGGGTTGACCTCGGCCATCCCTGGAAGCGGCGGGACCCTCACGATATACATGGTCTTCACGTCCGCCTCCAACGACTTCGACGGAAACTACTGGGGCGAGGCGCCAAGCCTCTCCGCGACCTACGGGCAATACGACAACGGGGCGAACGTCTTCACCGCCTACTTCAACGGAAACACCCCGACCTCAGACTTTGCCGTGTATACGGGGCTCACGGTGGTGCAGGCGGCAGGCATCACCGGCCCCGGAGGGTCGACGATCAACGCGATAGAGGTATCGGGCACCACCGGCGCACACGCCGCATCCTTCGCGTTCAACCAAGCCTTAACCAACACCGGCCTCATAACCGAGTCGAGCTTCGCGTCCCAGCTGCCAAACGACGGCACGGGCGCCAACGGATTCTTGAGCAACCCCGCCCCGACGTTCGCCACAATCAACGGCATAAGCGTAGGCGAGGGATTCGGCGGCGACTACTTCTTCATGGCTACGGACGCCGCGGGCACGGTGAACGAGCCCATAAACGGCTCTCCCGGCGGAGGCGCGCCGGCGGCAGGCACCTGGCTCTACGGAAGCCTCTCCTACTCAGGGACGACCGCGACGTCGTGGAGCGCGTACGTCTCTCCGACGCTCTACTCTCCAACGGCAGGATGCGCAGCGTGCAGCGCCACAGACGCCGCCGTCCCCCAGATCACGGGAGCCGCGAACCTCTACCTGGGCGCCGTAGGCGGCTCCTCGGCTCTCCAGATCTACTACAACTTCATGCGCGCCAGGGCGTACCCGCCCGCCGGCGTAATGCCTACCGCCGCCCTCGGCGCAACCTCGAGCACGAGTGCCACGTTCGACTTGGAGGAGTGGTCTGCGACCGCCTCGTCGACTCTCAGCTCAACGACAATAACAGCCACACTGTCCACCTCTGACTCGGCGGCGACTTGGATTGCGGTCTTCGGAGTGAGCGGAGCCGACACCGCCAGCCCCTTCGACCCGAACGTGTCGCTGCCCGCGACCTCCGCGGGAACCAGCCCGAGCACATCCGTCTCCACGACAAACGCGAACGACGTGCTCCTATACGCCTGCGCGGCCGGGGCCGGTGGGTTGGCCGCGGGCTTCACCAGCTTCTACTCGAACACTTACCCCCCCGACCAGAACGAGTACGTCGGGTATCAGGAAGTCTCTTCCACCCAGGCCAACCTCGCGGAATCGTGCGGAACCAACAGTTACGGGGCGCAGATTTCGGACGCGCTGGTCGCCGCGACAGGGGCGAACGTCTACGTCAGAAACGTGGGGGCGGCGCCCACGACACTCGTCTCGGTCTACGTCTCCGACCTGACCTCAAACGCTTTCGTATCGCAGGCGACTGTAAGCATCACAGTGAACGTAGGAACGTTCGCGGAGATCTCTGACAGCGCCGTTGCGTTCACGCCCTCGCACGGCCACACGTACGTGTTCACTGTGACATCGCTGTCAGGCAGCAGCGTCATCTACGACGCGGAGGCGACATAGTTGCGCTTCGTCTCCAGGAGAAGGGCGGGCGTCTCGTCGATTGTCGGCTCCATCTTCTTCGTTCTGATAATGATAGTCGCAATAGGGTCGCTCGTCACAATCTTCAACTCTTTCACGAACTACAACAGCCAGGTGAACAAAGCCAGCAACTCGAACCTGCAGGCCGCGGACACCCAACTATTGGTGACCAGCGGCCAGTTCGGCGCGTTCCCTCCCTCCTCGCCGTCGAGCCCCAGCGTCGCCACTGGGTGCTCGACGACCTCGACCTTCCCCACGAACAGGGCGAAGGTCTTCTTCACCGCCAACATGTGGTGGGACTTCTTCACGTGCAACAGCGCCTACCAGTACTCCACCTCCTTCGACGGGGTGACTTGGATGAGCCCGAGGTCGATACCTTCCGTGATAACCACCGGCTATACTCCCGTGGGGCCGTACTTTGACGTCGAAGTGGTCGGCACGTCCATCTATCTGGCGATTGCAGAGAAGGGCGCCGCCGGCTTCCAGCTCGGCATCGGCACCCTCGCCTACGGGGGATCAAATTCAGCGCCCGCAGGGACCATCTCCTGGACTGACGCCCCCGCGACCGTCGTGGCGGGGGCCACCAACGCCTTCGGGCCCATCAACATGGCCGTTGACGGCGCAGGTAACCAATGGGTCGCTGTGGTCCAGGGCACGTGCACCACGACCATCAACTGTGCCATCGCACTATACGAGCATCAAGCGTGCGCTACCACCTCGACGACCGGGTGGGAGGCGCCCGCCGCAACCTGCACGACGGCCACAGCCCCCACGAACTACGCGCCCGCTGCCCTCGGAACCCTCTCCGCAAACACGCACACGATGATCTTCCCTACACCTAGCACGTTCGGCACGACGGGGGCCATCTTCGTGTACCAGACAGGTTCGGCCACCAACCCATCGACAGGGACGCTTGCGGTCATCACCCAGACGGCGCTGGCGAGCGCGGCTTGGACAACGATTACCCTATCCGGAATCACCGACTACTCGCTGACATCTTCCTCAGCCGACATGATAGGAGGCACCCTGTACTTCGCCGGGCTCGCCAACGCCGCAGTGGGGCAGACCACCGGCACCCTCAAGTTCTGGACGCTCGCGTTCACCTCGATGACCGCCGGCACGAACACGGCGGAGCAGACCATCGAGAGCGCCACCCTCGCATGGCAGGCGGGCCTCGCCATCTCGGGAACGACACTCGTGCTTTTTGACAACCCGACCACTGTCGCCGGTTTCACTTGCCCGTGCCTCCAATACTATACAAGCAGCACCCTTGGGTCAATCTGGAACTCCCCTGGGATAGTCCTTGACTCGCTCGGCCAGGACGCGTCTCAGACCGCGGTCAACAGCCTATGCCCGGCAGACGCTGCCTTCGCTGTGACCTGGGAGAACACGGCAGGGGTAGTCAGGTTCGCAGCTCTCTCCTCGTTCGTCCTCACGAACAACAGTCCCTTCGGCGTCCACGTGGTCGACCTCTACATCTACAACCCCGCCACGAACACGCTGGTCGCCCACTACTACTACAACTCGACAGAGGACTTTGACTACTGGGTGGGTCAGGGCAACGCGATGACGGTCCCAGTTCGCTTCATATGGTCGGCCAACACCGCCTATCTGATCACATTCTCGACCGACACCGGGGTGACGGCACAGACGACGCTGACCACCCTGCCGGGAGGGACGGTCTCGTGCTCATCGGGCCAGTTCTTCTCCCAAATCTCGCCCTACGACGTGTGCGGGACCGCGGGGAGTTCGACGAATCCCAACCTGATCTCCGGCGCCGGGGCCGCCACGTGCACGGACACGACCTCCGGTGTGGCCCACATGATGGGATTCGGGTTGAGCTACACGACTAGCGCGTCGACTTCCGGAAACGTGTTCTTGAGCTTCGCGTTCCAAGTAACATCCCCCGCCACTTCGGCGATCACATCGACCTGGCAGCTCTACTACGCAGCCGGCTCGTCACCGGCGTGCAACGCCGCGGCGACGGGGACGGCCCTGGGTCAGGCGTTCGTCGTGAAGAGCCAAGCTACGGTCGTCCGCGGGCTGTCCCAGTCCATCAGCGTGACCATCTCCGGCCTCGCTCCCAGCACGACCTACTGGTTCGACGCGCAAGCCACGGACAGCTCCGCGGCGGCTTGGATCTACTCCAACCCGGACATGGCGCTCACCGAGGCCCAGTCGACGAATTCACCCGCCCTTTCGACATCGACCAACGCGAACACTTGCACGGACGGGACCTCCGGCGTGGCCCACATGATGGGCTTCGCCACAACCTTCACGACGGGCGGCACAGGGTTCAGCGGGAGCGTCTTCGGGAAGCTGACGTTCAACGAGGCCGGCCCCGCCACGAGCGCGATCAACACCAAGTACACGGTGGCCTACGGGACAGGGACGGCCCCCGCGTGCAACGCGGCCGCCTCGGGGACCACCGCCGGCGAGCAATACACGGTGGCTTCGCAAGCGGGTGTCGCCAGCGGCGCCTCCCAGAAGGTGGGCTTCGAGCTGAACGGTCTGGCGGCGAGCACTACCTACTGGGTGGACGTGCAGGCATTGGATTCCAGCGCCGCCGCTTGGGTCTACTCACTCCCCGTCCTTGCAGTCATGAACATGCCCTCGCCGACGAACTCCCTCCCCAACGTGGGGGGCTCAGCCAGCACCGCCACCTGCAACGTCGTGAGCGCGAACACGCTGAAGATGGCTGGGTTCGCCGCGGAGTACAACATTCCCTCGTCGGCGGGAGGAAACTTGTACCTGACGCTTACCTTCCAGGTCACCATCCCGGCGGTGTCCGGTGACAACACACAGTGGCAGCTAGCGTGGGATGACGGAGCCCCGCCTACATGCAACGCGCCAGCAACCGGCTACACGCCGGGCAACACGTACACAGTGACGAGCCAGGCAGGCGTCGCGGGCGGCGTCTCTCAGTCCGAGACCTTCGTCATACAAGACCTCCAGAAGGTAGCGGGGACTACCATATGGGTGGACGTGCAAGTCTACGACAGCACCACAGACACCTGGACATTCAGCAATCCCACTCTCTCGGTGGCGATCTTCCCACAATGAGGGCAGATGCTAGATGAAGTTCGAGAGAAAGCGAGGCGTTTCCGTCATCGTCGCGACGCTCCTCTTGATCGCGATATCCGTGGCGGCCGCCGTCATCGTGTACGTCTTCGTCGGCGGGCTCGCGGGGAACCTGACCCAGAACGGGGGCCAGCCGGTGACGGAGAAGCTCACCATCCAGTCCTTCAATTTCGCGATAAGCCCGGGCTCGTGCGGCTGTTCCCAGCAAGTCTTGGAGATATTCCTGCTGAACCCAGGCCCCGCCCTGACGAAGATAGGCGCGGTGTACTTCGACGGAGTCCTCATGACGCTGACGACCCCGCCGACCGTGGACACTGCCCTCGTGAACAACGGGTTCTACGAGCTGCCCTCCACCACCGTCATGGCGTCCGGCACCGCGGGCCAGCTCCACTTCAGCGCGAACTCGCAGTTCTCCAGCTACGCCGTCACCGCGGTCGGCCAGATAGTCATCACGTTCACCTCGGCGGTCACCTATGGCTCAGGTCACACGGTGAAGGTGGTCAGCTCCACGGGGGCGACCAACGTGTTCACGGTAGTGGCGGGCATAAGCGGCTAGCCGCACGGGCGCGCAGCTCCCGCCCGGGGAGCTCCACCACTAAGAACAATGTTGAATGGGCCGGGTGATTCTTTTGGAATGCGCTAAACCCCTGCAGAAACCCAACTCTAAGTCGAAGAACCAGTCCTAGGCGGCCCCGAATCGGCCTGCGTGAGGACTCAGCCGCATGGAATTGAACAAGTTGTTCTAGCTCATTATATATTCTCTCACCCTCGCTTCTACACATGCGATTCACGAGACGAAAGGCCGTTTCGCCAATCATAGCGACGCTCCTCTTGATCGCTATAGCCGTCGCGGCCGGCATAATCGTTTACGTTTTCACCAACAGCCTCGCGGGCAACCTCACTCAAGGTGGTGGCCAGCAAGTTTCGGAGCAGCTTTCCACCGATGCCTACACGTTCATCCTCGTGGCTCCAACGTGTACGGGACTGACCGCTGGTCACGTCCCGTGCGTCCAGATGGTGCTCAGAAACGTGGGCTCTTCAACGGTCACAATCAGCGCCATCTATGTCGACGGAAATCTCTGCCAGGCGGGGGGCGCCACGTGCGTGGCCGCGCCGTACTTCACCGACCCCGGTTCTAGCGCCTGCACCACGGCGACCGGCTCTCTTCCAGCGGCTGGGTACGTGTGCCCTACCGGTAGCTACGCGACGACGTCTCTAGACTTGAACGGCGCGACTATGACAGCAGGCACATCCCACCTAATCCGCGTTGAAACAGCGGACGGAGGAACTTTCACATTCTCTGTTCTTGCAGGGAGGTCCGGCTAGACTTGAAGTTCCAACGACGTCGAGGTGTTTCGGTGATCATCGCGACACTCTTGCTGATTGCAATTGCCGTCGCCGCCGGCATCGTAGTCTACGTATTCGTGAACGGCCTCGCGGGCAGCCTCACCTCGGGAGGGGGACAGCAGACAACGGAGCGTCTTCAGATGCAGTCGTACAACTTCGCGCTGAGTCCGCAGGCATGCGCGTGCTCGGGAGGGATCTTGCAGATATTCCTGCTCAACTCCGGGACCTCCTCGACTACGATAAGCGCCATCTATGAGGATGGTGTCCTTCAGACCCTGTCGACCCCGGTAACGGCTGCCACCTTGATAAGCACCATCAGCACGAACGCCTACACGGCGCCGAGCACGACGTTGGTGAACGACTTTACAACGGCAACCTGCACCGCGACGAACGGAGCGGCTGCGACGATGTGTTTCACGGCGGTTACCACGAAGACCACCTACAGCGCCGGAGATGTCGGGCAGATTGTCCTGCCCTGGAGCCCCGCGGCAACGGCTGGGACGAGTCACACGATCAAAGTCGTGAGCACCACCGGCGCAACGGCTGTGTTCGCGGTGACGGCCGGAAGATCAGGCTAGAAAGTCTCCCGCCTGTTTTCCGAATTCAATCCTCCAGGGCCAATGGATTTCCAGTCTGGATTCTGGCGACGGCTGTGGCTAAAAGGGGGTTGGCTTTGGATTGCACTAACCGAGTTGCGCAACCACACTGTGGCAGGCAGAAAGGCGGGAGCTTATTTCCGGATTGGCATTCGGTCGTCAAGCTCCTGGAGCTCGTGTTCAACCTCGGTCGAGGCCTCTGCAGGCCACTGCGCGTTCAACCATTGTGCCCTCCGCGATCAAGTTGAAGAAGTTGTTCACCCGCATTATATACCGTCGAAGGGTTCGTCATGATTATGAAAATAACTGCACGAAAAGCAGTTGATCCAATCATCGCGACACTCCTACTCATCGCCATCGCAGTCGCGGCAGGCATCATCGTCTACGTCTATGTCAACAGCCTCGCAGGAGGTCTCACGAACGGCGGGGGACAGCAAGTCTCGCAGCAAATACAGCTCGAGGCGTATGCGTTCAATACCGCAGGCACGGGAACGGGCCAAGTCGTGGACATCTTCATGAAGAACGTTGGCGGTTCCGCAGTAACAATCAATGCCATCTACTTCGACGGAACCGCTCTCGTCGAGTGGACTCCAACAGCAGGGACATACGCCCAGTACATGATGGTTCCAAACAGCGGGCAGAGCTGCTTCGCAGCGGTACCGTCTAGCGCGACCTATACCTTCACCACGTCCGTCTCCTCAGGGACTGGCACGGCAGCCGCTTGCACCGGAGGACCAACGACGTGCACAGCGACAAACTTCTGTTTCAACACCGCAAGCGGTCAAACGGAAACACTCACACTCAACGCACAAGGGACAAACCAGATCCTCGTCGGGCTGAATGCGGTAGCCACTTCAGGAACAAGCCACACGATCAAGATCGTCACAGCAACAGGCGGTCAATCCGTCTTCACCGTAACAGCTGGCAGAACAGGTTAGACTCCCTCTGCTGGCTGCCTCCTCGTTTTCTACCCTTTCCTTTCAAGCTTGGATTTAGGAATCCAACGTCCATCCAATCTCCGCCCCTGGCTATGCGACCGCCGAAGCCAAGGACCTTCTATGTCCCTCTGCGACCGATCAAATACACCTCAGGCGCAAAAGGATCAACCGTTGTATACGAGACGCAACTCGCCAGTACCCTTTCTAGCCCGCGTCACTTGAACAACTTCTTCAGCCGGGTTATATTCGGCGCGTGGAAACCGAATCACATGGACACTCGGAGACCGTCATTCGGCGTGTCGCCAATAATCGCGACGCTTCTTCTCATCGCGATCACGGTGGCTGCGGGCGTCATCGTTTACGTGTTCGTGAGCGGGACGGTCGGAGGCCTGACCAAGGGTGGGGGGCAGCAGACGGGTGAGCAGATTGAGCTTACCTCCTTCGCTTTCACCCCATTGGGCGGCACCGGGCTCACGTGCAACGGAAACGGCACGGTGACAGGCCCCTGTCTCACTATCTCACTCAAGGACGCGGGGGGAAGCTCGGTGACCATAGACTCGATATTCTTCGACGGCGTTAAGCTGACGCCCAACAGCGCGCTCACGACCACCCCGATCACCCTAAACACCGAGGGTAACGCGAACGTACTTATCGCCAACAATGTCGGCCTCTCAGGAACCAAGGGATGGTACACGGGCCTTCCCACGGGCCTTACGGGGGGTTCGAGCCACACGTTGAAGATCGTCTCGGCTACGGGGGGATTGTTCTCCTACACGGTGACGGCCGGCAGTAGCCAATAGGAAGAGCATCTAGCCTCAAGTCCGTCATTCTGCACCCCATGCTGGAGCCCGAAAGGGTTTTTTCCCCTTCCGCTCTGCTTTAAATTCGCGGGACTTGCAAGCGCCCTGCAGAGGACGCATCGGCGGGCTCCCTCCTCAACCCCCTCGTTGACTTCGCGGCGCTAGCGATAATCACGCTTGGCATCTATCGCCTACAAGATCAGCAGATCCCTCAGTACCGGGACGCGAAGGTCCTCCTGCTGCTGACCGACGCCGTCTTCGCCGTCGTCGTCGTGATGGAGCTAGTGAGGAACTTCTATCCAACGGAGCTCTTCATGAACTTCTACGGCACCACCTTGCCAATGCTGATATTCACAGACGCCGTCCTCTTGACGTCCTTCTCGTACGTCGTCTACACAAGGCCGACTGAAACCCGCTTTGCGGACAGGGTGAAGACATTCTTGACCAAGAGGGCCTTCCCCCACGGGATTGCGATAATGGGCCTTGCCTTCTACGTCATCTTCCTTGACGTGTACCTGGCGGTCTCAAGGGCCTACACATTAGCAAGCCTTCGCAACCTTGCGGGAGGAACGACCGTCGGCCCGGTTTACACCATCGGCGGCCTCGAACTGAGTCTCCCCATCGTTCTGCTCTATCTCTTGTATCCCACGGCGATGCTCCTTCTTGCTGCGAGAAGGATTTCCGACAGCGGCGCCAGAAGGGGAATCGTTCTCTTCACTCTGGGGTGGCTGGCCGTCGGCCCGGCCATCTTCTTGAACGCTCTCTTCGCGGCACAGGGGTATGACGTGGCGGCGATCGGGTTCCTGGTCGTTTCCGTCGCCTTCATCCCGCACTCTACCGTCTTCCGAGGCACGGCCGGGCTCGCAAGCTTCTTCGGGCCAGTGAGGCAGGTCATGCCCGAGGCGCACCCGTTCACGAACCGATTGGGGCGGGGTGAGGAATCGCTGCGGGGGAACGTGGTCCTCATGCAATACGAGCCGGATGCGCGCTTCGAGGAGGCGGTCAGAGACTTTGTGGTCGAGGAGATTTCCGGCGGCACTCCGACGTATATCTTCACTTCCAGAGGAAGCCCTATACACGCGCTTCTCGCGCAAGTCCCTGAAACGAGGTTCTTCCTGATGACCGAATCGGTCTCCTACCCCAAGGCGGGCGAGGCCCCCTCCGAGATCCTGATTCCGAGGAACGACCAGGCGGTGACCCTCGATGTGCTCGAAAGGGCGATGAGGTCCGAGCCCGGGTCGAGCGTCGGCCTCGTCTTTGACGGCGTCTCTGACCTGATACTCTACGACGGCGTGGAAAAGGCCTACAAGTTCCTGAAGCAGGTGAACGAGGTGCTCGGAGAAAGCAAGCCACCGCCTTGTTCCTCATGACTTTAGGCACGGTCGACGACAAGTCGACTCGGCTCGTGATGAGCCTCTTCCAGAGGCATCTGCAACTAGATCGCTCCGGCATGAGGATGACCAGGTAAAATCGCCCGTCTATTCAAGAATCTCGTTCCCCTTAGTCCGAGGACCTCCTCTTCTCACGAAAAGAATTCGCGAGGGGGGTGCGTATCGAGGGTGGGCGACCCGGCGCTTTGGCCTCATAACCCTCGCCGAAGTCATGCAATTATCTTCAATTGTGCGATTATCGCTGGATGAACGATACAAAGTGCAATTATCGCGGGTGGAAGACAGCCAAGTGCAAAATCTGAGTGGAGCACGGATTCATGCGGGTTAAATCGGTGTCCGGATTCCATATTGGCCGTCTAGTTAGTCCTTGAAACTGCTCAAAGCGGTTGGAGAGGCGGTGCTGGGGTCTTTTGCAGGGGGGCGCGGGAAGCCCAACATGGTCGGCGAGGTTGGCGAACTCCCAGGGGTGCCCGCCAAGCGCCAGGGAAAGGTTCCGGAGACTCCAAAGAAGTCCGAAGAGAAGGAACGCCTCCTGCGGAGATACGACAAGGCTTTCACGGAAATGTTGGAGCGCAACGGAACCCGCTCCAGGTCTGAAGCGCTCGAACGGATCAGGCCTATCGTCTATCAGCTTTCGCCAGACATCAAGGCATGGACGGGAGATGCCAGGATTCGAGTCTTCTTGCTCATGAAAGAGCTGGCGAAGGGCCTCGACGACCCCGCCTCGTCGAAGGTGAGCCTGGACCTGCTCTTCCTCCTATTGTCCAAGGGAGGCAACAGCGCGATGGAAATGGCAAAGCCCTTGTTGCAAGAGAAGATCCAGCAGATGTATAGCAAGTCCACGCACGAGAACGAGCGCTTCCTGCCAAGGCTTCTGCTCATGCTGGACGATTACGACCCGGAGGCCGTCGAGAGACTTACGAGGGACGCGATACACGCCTGGGGCGACGACAGGTTCAGCGCCGCGTGGCAGTATCTCGGTCTGGACGAGCTGAGGGAAAGAGGGTTGAGGAACAGGCTCAAGGGTATCCTCGGCGAAGAGATCGCAAAGGCCGGGACGGAAAGGAACATCACCGCACTCAACAGGGCGGTCGAGCTCTACCACCAAGTGAAGTAGGCCCCGAGGCGCGCGGAGACCGCTGCCATGAAAGTCGCCCGTCGGAGTGCGCAATGGGCAACACTGTTTCTTCAGAAATATTCACGAAAACCTACAAAAATTGCCGCGAAGTATAAATATAACTTCAGCCCGAGTCGATTTTGCAATAAGTTTTGGCCTTTGGCGGCCAGCGATCTGACGCTGTCTCGGCGGAAAATCAGGTAAAACTAAGCAATCTTGGAATCCCCGGGTTAGAGTTCGTCACGGGCGGAGGCGTGCCTGAGGACAGTGTCTACATCCTCACAGGACAGCCTGGGACATACTATACGACTTTCGCCCAGCAGGCGATTTACAGCCACTTGGCGAGAAAGGGCAAGGCGGTCTACTACACGTCTGAAATGTCGAGCACGGAGATAGAGCAGGACACCGACCTCTATGGGTGGAACTTCCAGAGCTATGTCGACGACGGCAGCCTCCTCTTCGTGAGGCCATTGTCGCCATCCCTCCAAGGCCTGGTGGGCCTGATGCCCCGCGTCCCTACCGAGCAGCTGCTCAACCTCTCTTCCGCAGGCCTCGGCGGCCTGACGAGGGATTTCCTCACTCGGCTCAAAGAGGAGCGCTGGAGCATTCTCAACATCTCGTACCTAATGAACCAGTATACCCCCCAAGAGATTAACGATCTCATGATGTTTTGGGTGAGCGCCGTGCACAGGTACGGAGGCGTCCACTTCGTCTTGATGCTCCAGGGAGCGCACGACGAGAGGCAGGTGACCTTCCTGAAGAATCTGGTCGACGGGGTACTAACTTTCAAGTTCGTGGAGGGCTTCCAGCAGACCGAGGGTGAGGTGGAGATACAGAAGCTCCGGAGGGTCCTGCCCAAGACCAAGAGCTTCAGGCACGTGGTGCAGTCAGACGGCCTTGTCGTCGAGACCACGGCAAGAATAGGCTAGTCACAGCCCAAGAAGGTCAATTCTATTCTCTGTTGCGCGCAAGGTATAAATTGTAGTTATACTTCTAACTCGAAGTGTGAAAAAGTCCACGAGGACAGTAGGACCCAAAGGCCAAGTCGTCATCCCAAAGGACGTCAGGGATGAGACCGGACTCGTAGAGGGGAGCGAGGTAAGCGTGGAGGCAAAGAACGGCGATGTGGTGATTCGGAGAGTCGCCCCTCCCACCGGAAGTTACGTGGATTACTTCACTGCGACCTATGCCCGCAAGGTCGAACAACCCGTCGACGTCAAGAGAATCATCGGGGAGGAAGACGATGGTCGAATCAATCTACGTTGACTCGAACGCGTTCATCTTGCCGGTGATCGGAGAGGATTCAAGGCGCGCGAAGGGCGCAACGAGCCTCCTGAGAATGATTGAAGCGGAGAAGTTCGAGGCATTCACTTCGGTCCTTACCTGGGACGAAGTGTGCTGGGTGGTCACGAAGGTTCTAGGCAGGGCGGACGGGGTGGCCGCCGGGAAGAAACTCTTGGGTTTCCCTCACCTTCGCTTCGTGGAAGCGAATTCCGCGGTCTTGAGCACGGCCCAATCGCTCTTGGAGCGATACTCCTCGAAGGGGCTAGGCCCGAGAGACGCCATCCATTGCGCTTCCGCGATGTCACGTAGGGCCGCGTCCGTCGCGTCAGACGATGGCGGCCTGGACGTGGTGAAGGAGGTGAAGCGCGCGCCTTTGGAGAGGTTCTTGGAGCCTGCGTCCCAGAGGCCTGCCTGACCTCCGCCTGCAACACGCAATGTTACAGACACTCCTCCGACCCGCATCTTCACCTGTTGCACGACACCCGTTCTAATCGCGTCCTCCTCTGCTCCTGCGCTAGAATGCAGTCATTCCAGCACGCACGGGAAGCGCAGGCAGAGTCTCAGCAAGGCGTCGCATCCACCGAGGCGGCCGCCCAAAGGCAGGGAGGGCCAAAGTCGTCCCATGCAAAGAACAGGGGCAGGCTCGACGTCCTGGCGGACATCCTAAACTGCTGCAGGTCGCCCTCGAGCAAGAGCCACATCATGCTCTTCGCGAACGTCAACAGCATCGTCGCAACTAGGATGATCGAGAACCTCGCCGAGACGGGGCTCTTGGACTCCGTGCACGAAGAGGCCAACGTCGTGTACCTCGCGACCCCCAAGGGGGCAGGCTTCGTCGCAAAGTACATCGAGCTGCAGCGGCTCATCTCGCCAGAGCTCGTCCCCATCGAGTCGAAGGTGAATAGCCCGAATCGACTCAACAGTCTAAACTTCTAAACACCCTCGGTGAAGTTTGGGACACGCAATTTCTATCTCGATGCACCCCGAGCTATGCACGGAGCTGGAGGCAGGGACAGGAAGCTCCGGGGCCTTGCCTTCTCGCACCTCGCGAAGAGCATGAGCTAGACATTGTCCTACGTGACACTGGGGATCAAGGGCGTCGACTCTCTCCTCGACGGCAAGGGTGTGCCCAAGGGGTCATCAGTGCTCCTCCTAGGAGCGCCCGGCAGCGGCAAGACCATCTTCAGCCTGCAGTTCCTCCAGTCCGGCGTCGCCGCCGGAGAGAACGGAGTGTATCTCTCGATGGACGAGGACCCGGAGAGGCTGCTTGCAAAC
>Ga0209517_10005791_pt1 | contig 15545 bp, 19 predicted proteins | sample PeaSoiMetSII2010_FD_187695 | JGI IMG/M metagenome (GOLD analysis project Ga0209517, IMG submission 187695) | Peat soil microbial communities from Weissenstadt, Germany - SII-2010 (SPAdes) (version 2) | ecosystem: Environmental > Terrestrial > Soil > Wetlands > Peat | place: Germany... | reverse complement strand
TTCGCCTGCTCGACCGCAATCACGACGGACTCCTGAGCGACGACGAAAAAACGCGGGCGCACATCATCCTCTTTGGCCACAGCTGGGGGGCGTCAGCCGTGGTCCTGCTGGCGCGTGAACTGAATCGTGCCGGGATCCCCGTGATGCTGACCGTGCAGGTCGACAGTGTAGCCAAGTTCTGGCAAAGCGACGGCATCATCCCCGAAAATGTGGCCGCAGCGGTGAACTTCTATCAGCCGCACGGATTCATCCACGGCCGCTCCCAGATCACCGCCGCCGACGCTTCGAAAACGCAAATCCTCGGCAACTATCGCTTCGACTATAAGAAAACTCCGGTGAAGTGCGAGACCGCTTCCTGGTTCGACCACCTTACTCCCAGCCACGCGCAGAGCGAATGCGATCCCCATCTGTGGGCGCAAGTCGAAGATCTGGTCCGCCAGCGCATCGAACCCCAACCCAGCACCGTAGCAGTTGTTCCTCAGCCCTAGTCACGCCCTCAAACCGGGTCAACAAGCGTAATCGCCGATTTCAACAATTTGGTATCGGAGCGCTGTGTCTCGGCCTTAGCTATTCTCCTCCTTCTGGTTTTATGCCAATCTAGTGTCCCTCCCAAACCTAAAAGAGGAGCAGCCAGCTATGAGGAAAATCCGCTATGGAGTCGCAATGAGTCTGGACGGTTATATCGCCGGGCCGAACGGTGAGGCCGACTGGATTGTCGCGGATCCGGAGGTAGATTTCGCCGCACTCTGGGCCCAGTTCGACACCGGGCTCATGGGCCGCCGCACTTACGAAGCTGCGTTGCCGAGACTGGGTGAAGCGGCTTTTCAGGGAATGAAGACGGTCGTCGCCTCCCGCACGCTGCGACCTGCTGACCACCCGAACGTAACCGTTCTCCCCGAGTTGAACCGAGACCAGATGCAAGCCTTGCGTGCCCAGGGCGGAAAAGATATTTGGCTATTTGGTGGCGGCGAGATCTTTCGCACTCTCCTGGAAATGGGCCAGGTCGACACGGTCGAGGTGAGCATCATGCCGGTGTTGTTAGGCGGAGGCGTCCCGCTCCTCCCGCCTCCTCCCCAGCGAGCCAAGTTGAAGCTGTCAGGGCACAAGATCTACCGCTCAGGAATCGTGTCGTTGATTTACGAGGTGAAGAACTGAACCCTCGCTCACATCGCCCTAACGCGTGACCGGGCGCTATTCAGGCCCTCCTTGTCCTTTTGGCTGAGAGAAGCGTTGCCGCACCCGCGTCCACTCTTCGGTGGAGAACAATCGCGGCCCGACTTCGATGAGACGCGGCGTCATATTGAAGACCGCGACCCGGTTCCAGGGCCTGCCGTCCCGCATGCGAAGGCCCTTTTCGTTCAGGTCGCTGACGATGCTGGAATAGGCGAAGTCCTGGACCAGCAACTCCATCATCAGCATGAGCGTCCTGTTCTCGACGGGATCGATCTCCAGCCGCTGGCAGTCGTCCGAGATGCGCAGGCCATACGGGATGTCCTCGCTGAACGCGCCTTCGCTCGGAGCTTCCGACTCGGGCAGTTCGCGCCGCCATTCAATCGATACCAATTGCCATCCCGCCGCCGTGCGCTGCCGGATGACCTCGGGACTAAACGGCCCGGAAATCACATCGCGAATCCGCTCAAAGTGCGCCATGAGAAGCCTCCGTCCGTCGTTCTTCGACTAAAGAGAATCCGCAATTCACCTGCCAGGAGTCTGCCCGCAGCGAATCTCTCAAGTAGCTCCCAGCATTGAAATAGCCGCGGGCCAAGCGTCCAGGCTCAGAGCGTCTGCTGTCCACCTGTGCAAATCACTGTTCGCTTCCGGACGCCCCGCATCCGTGTCCCACGAACCACATACAGACCTGATTTCTGGCGCAGCGGGACAACTTCCTGCCTGGCACGAGAGTCCAAATAGGGGTAGGATTAGCACAGGCGGTTTGCCCTCCCGGGCAGCCAACCGCCGTTCGGTGGAAGGAGTTGACATGAGGAAATCCACCTTGCTCAAGACTCTTCTCGCAGGTATCGCTTCTTTAACTCTCGTCTGCGCGCCCATCCCCGCTCTTGCACAACATGGCGGCGGTCACGGCGGCGGCGGGGGCGGAGGTTCTCACGGCGGGGGCGGCGGGGGTTTCCATGGTGGTGGTGGCTTCGGCGGCGGTAGTTTCCACGGCGGTGGGTATGGTGGTAGTTTCCATGGCGGCGGATCTTCCTACGGCGGCTATCGCGGTGGCACGTACGGAGGTGCCGGCCGATCCGGAAGGATGGGAGGGTCGGCAGCGCGCAATTTCGGTAACGGAAGAGCTTGGTCGTCGGAGGGCCGAGGTTCTCGGAACACTTCGCCGGGATGGCATTCGTTTGGAAGATCAGGAAACGGCGGGGCCATGGGTTCTGGCCGCGGTGGAAACATGGGTTCTGCTCACGGCGCGCGCATGGCCGACGGGCAATGGCATTCCTTCGGAGGCGCCCACGGCGCGGCTGGTCTGACATCGAACGCTCGATCTGTGGCTAGCGCGTCGTTCAGGGGCAGTGGTTCTGCCTGGCGCGGCGGAGGCTGGCGCGGAGGCCGTTTCGGCTTCGGTAGTGGTTGGGGCTGGGGCGGCTGTTGGGGATGCGGCTGGGGTTTTGGCTGGGGCCTCGGTTGGGGTCCTTTCTGGGATTGGCCGCCGTATTGGTATAACCCGTGGTGGAGCTACGACGATCCCTACTACATTTACCCGAACTACTAGCCGGAAGGGACGCGGGGCCAGGCACGGAGCAGCGAATCGAAGCTAGCTGGATCTGAGCAGAAGGTTGTCGATGAGCCGCGTAGTCCCCACAAACGCAGCGACCGCAACCAGCGCGCCGCCGGCAACATCTTCAACCGGGTCGAGCGTATCCGGATTCACGATCTCGAAATAATCAAGACGCACTGAACTCTCCCCGGCAATTTCCTCCTGCCCCGCGGCCGCCAGCCGAGCCGCGTTACGCTCGCCCGCATCCAGCAACTGCTGCACCCGCTTCAGCGACCCATGCAGCACCAGCGCCTGTTTCCGTTGCTGTGCGTCCAGATACGCATTCCGCGAACTCATGGCCAGCCCGTCAGGCTCGCGCACAATCGGGCACACCACAATGTCCACCGGCAAATTCAGATCGCGCACCATACGCCGGATGATCGCCACCTGCGCCGCATCCTTCTGACCAAAGAACGCCGCGTAAGGTTCAACAACGTGAAACAACTTGGCCACCACCGTCGTAACTCCACGAAAGTGCCCCGGCCGCGAACGCCCGTCCAGCCGGTCGCTCAGCCCCTCCACCGTCACCCAGGTCACCGCTGCGGGCCAGCCACTCCCTTCGGCAAGCTCAGGGCAGGCTCTGTCCGCCGCCGTCGGATACATCTCCGCTACCGACGGCGCGAACAGCAACTCGACGCCTTCGCGCTCGAGCAGCTCCCGGTCGCGCTCGAACGATCGCGGATATTTCGCCAGATCCTCGCTCGGTCCAAACTGCGTCGGATTCACAAAGATCGACGCCGCCACTAAGTCAGAAGACGCGCGGGCCGCCCGCACCAGCGACAAGTGCCCCTCGTGCAATGCGCCCATGGTCGGAACAAATCCCAGCCGCTTGCCCGCGTGCCGCGCCGCGCGAGACGCAGCGCGCATTTCGTCGATGGTCGTGAAGATTTTCAGACGATGCTCAAGCCTTAAATGTGGGGACAGCCGCCTTCGGCTGTCCGTCGAGCGTAGCTCGACTTTTGGTTGGCAGCAATAGAGACTTCTCCGCGCCTCACGTCGACGGCACCCACTTGATGGCGATGTGCGCGCCCTCCAGCATGCCACCCACAATGCCCTTGTTGCGGCGAATGGCGATTCCGTCTTGCTCCGACGCCCGGACGCCAACCTCCGCCGCAGCCACTACGCGACCGTACGGCCAGTTCGAAGCCGGCAGCCGCGCCAGCGTGGCCAGCAGATCATCGGGTTTCACCTTGATCTCGGCACTATCGGCCGTATCGAACAGCGCGACCCCATCCGCGCGGACGATCAGGTAAGGGTTGCGCCAGTTCTTCATGTCTTGAATGTGCTCGTACCGCACAGCATCCGCTGGAGGGATGGCCTGCAGCACGGCGCTTGGATCGGGCGGCGTCGCCACATTCTGCTGCGAATCACACGCCACTAGGGAAAGGCCCAGCAGCAGAATCGACACCGCCCGCATGCGCAGAGAGGTGCAGATCACGGGGCCGAAGTTACCTCGCCACCATGGGAACGTCCGTCTTGACTGCCCACACCAAGGCGACGATCCATCCAATCACGCTCCATCCCAGGAACAGGTTCAGCAGGAAGATGGCGAGAAGGTCCCGCTTGCTTCGCGCCAAGGCAATGATCGACGGCAGAAAATACATTACGGTCCCGAAGCCGAAGAACGGGAAAAAGAAGAAATGCGCCGGGAAAATCATAGGGACCTCCTCTGCAATAGCCTAGCATCGTTCGGTGCAACTAGGCTGTGCGCCCGCGTGAATCCGGGTGCCCCATTTCTCGCGTTCTTTGCGAGAAGTGGGGATTTGGGGCGATGATCAACCTCTCCTGCCTCCATTCTTTCAGCAGGACTACGCCGCGCACAAGTGAACTCATTGAGTGATACGCAGCTGCCCGCGCCCGAGTTCCCCGGCGTCCGCCCTGTCCCTGTTAAAGAAGCTGGGCAGTTACCGCCGCATCGCCCGTTTCCGCTCCAGCACGGTATCGAGCCCAGCCTTGGTCTCCTTCGGCAAGTGATACGACTCCTCGTCCGCCGGATACTGGTGCGACCGCACGTCCGCGCGAAACGCCTGCACCGCATGCGTGATCAGCGCCGCCGCATCCCCGTAGCGCCGCACAAACTTTGCCGGAGGCCCAAACGTCAGGTTCACAATGTCGTGAAATACCAGCACCTGCCCATCGCACTCCGGTCCCGCGCCAATGCCGATCGTCGGAGCACTCACCTCCGCCGTAATCATCGCCGCCACTTCGCGCGGCACACCCTCCACATAAATGCAGGCCACGCCTGCACGGTCGAGCGCCACCGCGTCGCGCATCAGCTGCTCAATCCCGCCTAGGCTCTTGCCCTGCACTTTGTACCCGCCCATCACATTGACCGACTGCGGCGTGAGCCCAATGTGCCCCGCCACAGGAATCTCTGCGTCGATAATTTGCCGTATCAATTCGGCGCGCTTCTCCCCGCCCTCGATCTTCACCACCTCGGCGCCGCCTTCTTTCACAAAGCGCGCAGCGTTGCTGACGGCGGTCTTGGGGTCAATCTGATAAGACCCGTACGGCATGTCCGCGATCAGCAGCGCGTTCTTCACGCCGCGCCGCACCGCCTTCACGTGATGCAGCATCTCGTCCATCGTGACCGAGAGCGTGTTCTCGTACCCGAGCATGGCTTGCGCCAGCGAGTCGCCCACCAACACCATGTCGATGCCAGCCTCGTCGACGAGGCGCGCCGTGGCGTAGTCGTAAGCAGTAAGGCAAGTAATGGGTTCGTGTCGGAGTTTCTGTTCCCGCAGAGTCGCGGTCGTGATCTTCGGGCGCGATTCGTCAATACGACGAACGCCGATCGGGGTCAAGCTCATGATGTCCTCCAGTGCCCCTCCGCCTCGGCGGATAGAGCCTGTACATGCATCGCGGCGCCTATATCTTGGATGACGCTGAGGGTATTGTAGCCGCAAAAAAAGTCCGCGTCTACAGACCGGCCGTCGTTTCTGGAGACACCGCAAGTCACACATAACAAACGACAACCGAAGTCAGCCTTGGAAGAGGCCCCTGTTTATCGTCCCGGCTTGCGTCTGCTGTTCAGCCTCAGCCAAGCGGTGTACCCAGCCTCATCAAATTCCCCAGCCGCCAGCCCCATGACCGCCTGCGTTGCGTCGGCCTCGCTCGCTTTGAAGTCGAAGCCGTTGAGTTCAAGGAAGAGAACGCCGATCACGAAGCCGGCCCTCTTGTTGCCATCGACAAAAGGATGGTTGCGCACGATTCCCGCGGTGTACAACCCAGCCATTTCGATGATGCCCGTGGAGTCGGCGTAGGCATAGTGTTGTCGCGCCCGGGCGAGGGCAGACTCGAGGAGCCCGTGATCGCGAACTCCAGCAGCGCCCCCGTGCAGTGCCAATTGCCGGTCGTGAATCGCGAGCGCGTCGCGCCTTTCGATCCAGAGGGGTTCTTTCTGTTTTCTAGCCACGCTTCACTTCGCAAGAGCGTGCAGCGTGTTGCGGTAACGGCCCATGATCTCCTCCGCCTTGGCCATTTTCTTCTCGAACGCAGGATCGTACGGCGTGAGTCGGTAGTCCCCATCCCCCGCCTCGATCAGAAAGACCCGTTCCCCGTCGCCCGTCCGCAAGCGTTGAATGACCTCTTTGGGCAGCACCACGCCCAGCGAGTTTCCAAACTTTCGGATCTTAAGCTGAACCATATCGCCTCCACGTTATTACAATTGTAATAACGCAGCGCCACAAGGGCAAGAGCGCATTTTTCGAGGAGGCCAACGACCAACGACTACCGACCAACGACGCCCCTCACGCCCCCACGGCGTCCTGCCCGCCCAGCGGCAAGAAGTACTGCGTGCCCTTGATCGGTTCCGTGACTTTGCGCAGCAGTTCCTGCAAGTCTTCATTGCGATCGACGAAATCAATTTCCGACGTGTTGACGATCAGCAGATCCGAAGACGTGTAGTGAAAAAAGAAATGCTCGTAGGCCTTGACCACTTCCTCCAGATACTCGTCGCTCACCGCTCGCTCGCCCGGAGCATTCTTTTTCTTGAGTCGCTTCTTCAGCACCTCGGGCGTCGCCTGCAAATAAATCACAAGGTCCGGCGTAGGCAACTGCTCGCGGAAGTGGTTGTAGAAGCGGTTGTAGGTATCAAGTTCCTGGTCAGTCAGATTCAGGCAGGCAAACAGCTTGTCTTTTTCAAAAATGAAATCCGCGACCACGGCCTTCTGCGACCGCGCTCCTAGGTCGAGCGCCTGCAACTGCTCAAACCGCCGCACTAGAAACGTGAACTGCGCCTGAAAGGCCGCCCCGCGTTCCCCTTCATAAAAAGGAGCCAGAAACGGATTCGCCTCGGGCTCCATCACCCGCTGCGCATTGAGCCGCTCGCCCAGAATCCGTGCCAGTGTGCTCTTGCCCACTCGGATGGGCCCTTCCACAGCAATGTACCGGGGCAGTTCAAAAAGATTGGCCATGTTTTCGTGCGACGCGTCGTGCAATTTTCTCGGAAGTGGCAGGATATCTCGGTTACGCCTCAGTGGCAATTGCGGGAAGAGTTAACAGGGATTGAGTCATTGAATGATTGAGTCATTGAGAAATTGGAATATCAGAGCCCGCGTGCTCCGTCTTCAATCACTCAATGGCTCAATCACTCGATGACGCAATCCATTAGAATCCCTCCATGCTCGGCCTTGTCCTCACCGGAGCCGCCTCGCTAGCCGCGGCCTGCGCCGCGAGCTACCAGTCCATCGCGCCCACCGCACAATGGTACGGCCGCACCTTCACGGGCCTCCCACGCGCAACGAAGAAGCTCGCCCTCACGTACGACGACGGCCCCAACGATCCCCACACGATGCGTTTGCTGGAAGTTCTCTCGAAGCTCAACGTGCACGCAACTTTTTTCCTCATCGGACGCTACGTCCAGCAGCGCCCCGATATCGCACGCGAGATCGTCAGAGCGGGCCATGTCGTCGGCAATCACACCTTCACGCATCCTCTGCTGACTTTCAAGAGCGCCGCTGAAATTCGCCAGGAGTTTTCCTCCTGCCGCTCCGCTCTGCAAGACGCCATTGGGGATCACTCCAATCTTTTCCGCCCTCCGTTCGGAGGACGCCGCCCCGCGGTCCTCAGCATCGCCCGCGAGCTGGGCCTCGAACCCATCATGTGGAATGTGACCGGCTACGACTGGAACGCGCCGCCAGCAGCCATGATCGAGCAGAAAGTTACCACGCAGATTCGCGGCGGCGACGTGATCCTGCTGCACGACGGCGGTCACAAACAAATGGGCGCCGACCGTTCACAGACGGTTCTTGCCACGGATCGTCTAATCACACGCTACAAATCGGAAGGCTACGAGTTCGTAACGATTCCTGAGATGCTGCAAGAGACAACCTAAATCCGGGTGCCCCATTTCTCGCGTTCTTTGCGAGAAGTGGGGAAATTTCGAACACGAGGCATGACCCCATGAAACGCGTCCTTCTCTTTCTTTTTTTCACCGCACTCTTGGCCGCAGCACAACCCAAGGCTCTCTTCTACCTAACCGACAACACCGCCTCGGTGAAATCTTTCTCCGACCACGTCGACAAGATCGACATTCTCGTCCCCGCCTGGTATTCCGTCGACGGCAACGGTCTGGTCTGGGGAGGCCCCAATCCCTACGTGGTGAAAACCGCCGCCGAGCACCACGTTCCCGTGATGCCCATCGTCGCCACCACGGCACAGGCGGAATTGCACAAGCTCTTCACCACTCCCGCTTCGCGAAGCGCTTTCATCGGCACACTCCTTTCCGAGTGCAAGAAGTACGCCTACAGCGGCTTCCAGATTGATTTCGAAAACGTGAACTGGGCCGACCGCGATCTGCTCTCAAGTCTGGTCGCCGACACTGCCGCCGCTCTCCACAAAGAAGGACTGCAACTCACGATCGCGACGGTGCCCAACGCGCCGGGCTATCCGGGCAAAAGCAATTTCTCTCACTGGCTGTATGCCAACTGGCGCGGTGCCTACGATCTGAAGGCCCTCGCTCAATCCGTCGACTTGATTTGCCTGATGACCTACGATCAGAACACGCGCTGGACCGAGCCCGGCCCGGTAGCTGGCTATCCCTGGACTGTCGAGAATTTGGAATACGCACTGCAATTCGTACCTAAGGAAAAATTGTCGCTGGGCATTCCCGTATATGGCTACCACTGGTACACCGGAGATCCCGGCAAAGACGAGAAACCGAATCCCGCCGCCGACTACATCGGCCAGCAGGACGTCGACCAGTACATCGCCGCCTATCACCCGCACGTCGAGTGGGACTCCGCCGATCGCGTGTCGTGGTTCTATTTCTACCGCGACGACGAGCGCGACTGGGTCTTCTACACCGACAAACGTGGATTTCAAGAACGTCTCAATCTCACCCGCGACCGCGGCCTGCAAGGTTTCTGCTCGTGGGTATTAGGTTCGGAAGATCCCGAGATATGGTCTCTGCTACCGTCGCACAAGTGAGAATTTGGCTCGGAGCCAAAACCCAGCCGCGAAGCGGCGAAAGAACGCAGCCCACGGCGCAAGCCGTGGGTGGCCGGTTTGAGACGGGCAAGCCCCGGAGGGGCGAAAGAGAAGCTGCGACTCAGATCCACTCGTTTGGGCTCGACATCTAGTACAACAAACCCAATCATCCCCGCGCCGCCGCAAACGCCTCTTTTGCCGCCGCAATCGTCCGCTGAAGATCTTCCTCGGTGTGCGTCGCCCCCAAAAACGCCGCCTCGTACTGCGAAGGCGGCAAGTACACGCCGCTGTCGAGCATGCTGCGGAAGAATTTTCCAAACGCCTCGGTCTTCGACTTCGCCGCCGAATCCCAATCCGTCACCGGCCCCGGGTTGAAGAACCACGTAAACATCGATCCCACACGGTTGTGGCACAAGGGAACGCCCGTTTCCTTCGCCGCCGCCGCCACACCTTCCACCAACTGTCCGCTCATCTTCTCCAGCCGCGGATAAATCTCTTCCTTGCGATCCCGCAACTGTTTCAACGTCGCGCACCCCGCGGCCATCGCCAGCGGATTCCCCGAAAGCGTCCCCGCCTGGTACATCGGCCCCAGCGGAGCCACCAGATCCATGATCTCCTTCGGCCCGCCGTACGCGCCCACCGGCAATCCTCCGCCAATAATCTTCCCCATCGTCGTCAGGTCTGGACGAATGTTGTACAGTTCCTGCGCTCCTCCAAACGCCACGCGAAACCCCGTCATCACTTCATCAAAAATCAGCACCGACCGCTCCCGCTCTGTGATCAGCCGCAGCCCCACCAGATAATCATCCGCCGCAGGAACACATCCCATGTTCCCCACCACCGGCTCCACAATCACGCACGCGATCTGGTGCTTGAATTTTTGGAACGCATGCTCGACCACGGAAAGATTATTGAACGGCAGCGCCAGCGTGAACTGCGTGAATTCCTCCGGCACGCCCGCCGATCCCGGAATTCCCAGCGTCGCCACTCCCGATCCCGCCTTCACCAGCAGTGCGTCCGCATGCCCGTGATAGCATCCTTCAAACTTCACAATGTATTTGCGCTTCGTATAAGCCCGCGCCAGCCGGATCGCCGACATCGTCGCTTCCGTCCCCGAACTGACGAAGCGCACTTTCTGCATGTGCGGAAATGCCCCCAGCACCAGCTCCGCCAGATCGGCTTCAGACGGCGTCGACGCCCCGAAACTGGTGCCATTGCACGCCGCGCCCACAATCGCGTCGAGCACGCCCGGCTCGGCGTGACCAAGTATCAGCGGTCCCCACGATCCGATGTAATCGATGTACTCGTTCTCATCCGCATCCCAAATGTGCGACCCTTTGCCGCGCACGATAAACGGCGCGTCGCCCCCAACGGAACGAAACGCCCGCACCGGCGAGTTCACGCCTCCCGGAATCATGCTCTCCGCCCGCTGTTGCAGGCGCCGCGACTGCTCAGTTTTACGCGAAGTAGTGGACGGCATCGAATCCTCTCGGCCAGGAGAAAATGATGTCAACAGATCGGACGAAAGCAATCAATTACTATAGCAGCGCCAGCCAGCCCGAATTCATCAGATATTCATCGTTCTGAAATCACTTTGCAACATCTCGACGGTACCGTAGGGTCATCAAGTTGCCCTTCTAACCGGGAGGGTTTAGAGGGACAGTTTCGGGGGCTCCGGACTGTCCTTTTTCCTTTTGTGTGAGATTTTGCCTGTGTGGGGCCGGGTCCTCTGCCCCGGCCGCGGCGCGCCAGCGCCGCTGGTTTCCTCTCCCTTTCACCAATGCCATTAACCACAATTAACCCCCCATCGTATAATCACCCTCAATGATCACCGTCTCCAAGGAGGACTACCTCAAGTCGATCCTCGAAGCCGAAAGCGAAGGCGAAACCGTCATCTCCGCCCGCCTCGCGGATCTGCTGAAAGTCTCGCCGCCCGCCGTCACCATGGCCCTGCGTCGCCTGAAAAAAGACGGCCTGGTGCGCGTCGAGACCAGCGGCGAAGTGCGCCTCACCTCGGCCGGCCGCAAGATCGCGCGCAAGCTGACTCTGCGCCATCACCTGATCGAACGCATGCTCTCCGAACTCTTCGGGATGGAATGGTGGAAGGTCCACGACGAGGCCGAGCGCCTGGAGCACGCCGTCTCCCCCGACTTCGAAGCCAAACTCCTGGCCAAGCTCGGCTCCGGAGGCGCGTGTCCGCACGGCAACTTGAGTGAACTCGAAGGCCCGGCCAGCCGCCGCCGCCGCGGCCTGGTCCTGCTCGCCGACGCCGAACTCGACAACACTTACACCGTCAGTGGAATCTACGAACGCGACCGCCGCCTCCTCGAATTCCTCGAGCACCGCGGCGTGCGTCCCGGAGCGAAGTTGCGCCTCATCGAGCGCAACTATGACCAAACCCTGACCCTGTCGACGCCGTCAGGAACCGTCTCCCTCGGCCCCGCCGCCTCAGAGCGAGTCTGGCTCGCCCCCGCCGCGCGCCCAAAACACTGATGCCGTCCTTGGTTATGGATTTCTTGCTTCCTGTCAGCCTGTGGGGAAGGGCATCCCCTCCGATTACCCGGATGTGTGAGCACCCGCGCGGATCCCTCTACAAGTACCAGTCCGTCCTGAAGCAGCCGTTCGAATTGGACATCCGCCTGAAGGGCCGCTGACGGTTGCCCGTTCGATCGCGTGCAGAATGGCCTATGGCAAAATTCTCGTGGTTGTCAGATCATGGTCGGGTGACAATTTTGCGCTGGCGATTCTGATGGCCACGCTACAGCGTCCACGTCCACGCTAGGTTCGCGCCATGTCCCAGTCTCCAAACCCAGCCTCTCCTCCGCAGGTGGCGCCTCTGCTTGCGTTGGCCGCGAAGTTCCTCAGGGCCGGGCGACCAGCCGATGCGATCGCGCCGTTGCGCGATGCAGCGCTGCTGCAGCCCTTCAATCCCACCATTCAGCACGATCTCGGCCTCGCCTACCTCGAGGTCGGCCGCGTACCGGATGCTATCGCGGCATTGCAGTGGGCCGTCGCCAGCAATCCGCACTACGCCGACGCATATTTCCGCCTGGGTATCGCCTTGGAGAAGCTGGGCGACTTCGGCGGGGCCATCGTTGCGTACGACCGCGCCACGGAGCTGCGGCCATCCCTGACCGAGGCGTGGTTCCGCGCTGGCGCCCTGGTCTACGAACTGGGCCACCGCGACGAGGCGATCGGCTGTTTCCGCCGCGCGGCGGCGACCGGAGGTAAGACCAGCTTCGGCCGCCTTGGCAAAGCGCGGGCGCTGCTGGCCGAGGATCGCAATCAGGAAGCCGAACAGGTGCTGCGACAGACGCTGGAGCGCGATCCGGGGAACGCCATGGCGCACGATCTGCTGGGCAATCTGCTCTCTGAGTTGGGCCGTTTCGACGAAGCCCGCGAGAGCTTCCAACGCGCGATCACGATCGCGCCGCTGCTAGCGGGATGCTACTACGATCTGGTCCGGTGCCGCCCCGTTACGAGCGATGACGACGGTCTGGTGCAACGGATGGAAGCCGCCCTCTCCACGCCGGGGTTGGATGCGGCTCAACGCCTGCGGATTCACCTCGCCATCGGTAAGGCGGCGGACGATCTTGGCGACTACGCCTTGGCCATGCAGCATTTCGACGCCGCAGACGCCGTCCGCCGGGCCACTGCGTCGTTCGACTCGGCCGCGTTCTCCATCGAGACCGACCGCCTCATTGCCCGCTGCACACCCGAATTGATCGCGCGGGCGCCCGAACTCGGCAGCTCCGATGCGACGCCGGTGCTGATCCTCGGCATGCCGCGGTCCGGCACAACTCTCGTCGAGCAGATCGTCTCCATGCATCCCGAGGTCGGGGCCGGCGACGAGTTGAATTTCTGGAACGAGCGCGGGGCGGTGTGGCACCGCTCCGGCGCGGGAAACGAGATGCCGGTCGTCACCAAGGAATTCCTGGGCAAGGCGGCGGCGGAATATCTTGACGTGCTGCGCACGATCGCACCGACGGCGGCGCGAGTGACCGACAAGATGCCATTCAACTTCCTCTGGGCCGGGCTGATCCACGTGGCATTCCCGCGCGCCATCATCATCCATTGCCGGCGGGCTGCAGTCGACACGGCGCTGTCGATCCATCAAACTCATTTCCATCCGGGGCTGGCGTTTCCGACCGGAGGTGACGAACTGGTCGCGTATTTCCGAAGCTACCAGCGGCTCACCGACCATTGGCGGAGCGTGCTGCCTGCGGATCGCTTCCTCGAGGTCGATTATGAAGAGCTGACCCGCTCGCCCGAACCAGTCATCCGCCGGATCATCGCAGCCTGCGGCCTGGAGTGGCACGACGCTTGCCTGCGCCCCGAATCGAATCCGCGGGCTGTGAGGACCCCCAGCAAGTGGCAGACCCGGCAGCCGATCTATCGCACCTCGGTCGCGCGCTGGCGACGCTACGAACCCTGGCTGGGGCCCCTGCGCGCGCTCGTCGAACTTAAACAAGACCGTTAAACAGAATCCGTGACGGGTTGGAACCGGACGCGGGTATCGCCCGCTCTTGATCGGGCTGAAGAAAGTAGGAAAGTAGGCTTTGCCTAATAGCCCCGTCCCGCCTAAGGACTCCCTAGATCTGCCCAAGAGTTGCTCGATTTTCCCCTAGTTTCTAGGCAACGCTTGTGCAAGATTCTGTGTCGCAACCTCGTGGCCTTGATTCAAGAGATGCACGAAGTCATCGTTGACCCCGTTTCCTGGTCCTGTGGACAGCGACCGGAATAAAACGCGGTCATTTCTCCCACTCAGGCTTCCCGTGCACAGGTCTAGGCCAAGTTGGAACATCCAACTCTCCGTTTAATCGCGGATAGTCTGGGTCTATGTAGAAGTGCCGATACTTCTTCGTCATGGGCACCTCGACCATAATTGCCTTAGCCCATTTTCCATTGACTGTCCGGATCTCCATACGTTCGATCCAAGAGCCATTAAAAGCGCTGAACAATATCTGAAAGCTCTGTCGGTCAGATTTGGTCATTTGGTAGCCGCCGAGGAATCGGGTGTCAGTAGCAAAGTCTGGGACGGGCTGTAAGACCTCCGACATTCGCTGGATTGTGAATACGTGGTTTGCATAATCCTGGTCTCCTCCTGGTGTGTTGGCCTTAACGAATTCATTTACCGCTGCCGCCGTTTTGGCCGCATCCATAATCCTTGCTGAAACGCCGCGCAATGGGTATTTCCCCACCTTGACGAGCGTCATTCCTCCTACATCATTTAGCGCTGGTGAGAACTCTAGGTAACAGAACGAGTCAGCGCCCGTTTGAGTCTTGACAGAGTCTGCCAGCCCAGACATGGTTGAATCAAAATGTGCTCTTCCTTCTTGAACAGTTTGGTTGAGCGTGTCAATCGCAGTCGTGCCTTGTTCAATCGCCGTTCCTAGCTTGGAAGCTATGTCAGCAAATGTTTTGTTCTGCTCCTGACGATCTTTACTAATAGCCCGAATTTCGATACCTGCGAACAATAAGAGAATGACAAACCAGAGAGATTTCTCCCATCCACTCATTTCTGGCCGTAACGCCATAACCCCGGCTATGACGGCCATTGCCGTAATTGCATATCCAGGCGTAGGGATATGCCTCGCAAGCCAGACGAAGCATAAAAAGGACACAACAATAAACAGATATCCCGGCCAGGCCAGACTCCAAATCTCCCGTACTTGGCTAAGCCATTCTGGAACGGAAAGATGACCCATTTTCATGCCTCCACCGGGCGCGGAATATTCCCGATCCATGAAGGATATGCTTCTGCACAAGAACTCCCAAGGCTTTCGTGGACTCTTGTGCAGGGCCTTGGGCTGAAGCAGCCCACCTCCACCTGAAAGACATCGAACACAACGTCCACGAAACAGACTCTGCTTAACGTGGAGCTGCGCGCGTCACAATCCGCGAGGAAAAGTCCACCCCATGTAACGGAAATTTCACCTGGTCGTCACAAAATCGTCATAAAGCTGTCACAGGTCGCCTGTTAGGGTTCGCGACTACCGATGTGCAGAGGGTGGGTTGTATTTCCACCCCGATGTCGCACGGCCGATCTCGGTTGCGTGATGAAACAAATTCAAGGAGGAAAACGGTACATGTCGCAAAAGAATAAGTTTCGAAATAAGTCTCGAACTCGAAATAAGTCTCGGAACCGTCTGCGTCCGCTTGCCGGCCTGCTGGCGGCGGGGCTGAGCCTTCCGGGGCTCGCCGCGGCTCAGTCCAAGCCGTACCCGACCTACGTCACCGGCCCGCAGCCGAACGGCTCGTGGGTTGTCGGCGATGGCCAAGTCCTCACCCCAGCCGGCATGCAAGTCGACCTCGGCATCCGGGTCCGCGCCAAGGCCCTTGCGCTGAA